>Ga0213919_1001101_pt1 | contig 10322 bp, 7 predicted proteins | sample McNCre317MG_FD_161056 | JGI IMG/M metagenome (GOLD analysis project Ga0213919, IMG submission 161056) | Freshwater microbial communities from McNutts Creek, Athens, Georgia, United States - 3-17 MG | ecosystem: Environmental > Aquatic > Freshwater > Creek | place: USA: Georgia | collected 2017-06-12 | reverse complement strand
GATGGCGTAATCCTATCTTCCGGCCACGCCAGGTGCATGCACGTTTCGGGGGCAGGATTGGTACTTTTCGAAAGTCGTCCGGACAGCATGTTTGCGCTGGATGAAAAAAAGCCCCGCACCTTTTACGGTGCGGGGCTTTGCGCTTCAGTGCCGTGGAGGGATCAGGCCGTCATGCGCACTGCCTGGGGGTTGCGGAAGGCATTGAGACGCTCCTCCTGCAGCTTCTTGGCAATTGCGACGTTCTTTTCCTTCACGTGACCATAGCCGCGGATCTCGTCGGGCACGCTGGCCAGCGCCACTGCGGCGGCGTGGTTGGCGGTCGACAGCTTGGCGATGATCTCGTCGAGCAGCTTGATATAGTCCTCGATGGCCTGACGCTCGTGCTGGCGTTCCTCGGTCTTGCCGAAGATGTCGAGGGCGCCGCCACGCAGGCCCTTGAACTTGGCGAGACGCTGGAAGGCTTTGAGCATCCACCCACCGAACTGCTTCTTCTGCAGGTGGCCGGTCAGCGGGTCGCGGGCGGACAGCAGCGGCGGTGCGAGGTTGTACTTCACTTCGTAGCCGTTCGGGAACTGCGCATCGAGCTCGGCGAGGAAGGCCGGATCGGTGTGCAGACGAGCGACTTCATACTCGTCCTTGTAGGCCATCAGCTTGTACATATAACGCGCAGCGGCTTCGGACAGGGCGCTCTGGCCCGGCAGCACCTTCTGCTCGGCGGCGACGACGCGCTTGATCACGTCAGCGTAGCGCTGGGCATAGGCTTCGTCCTGGTAGGCGATCAGCTCGGGAACGCGGACCTCGACCAGTCGCTTGACCTCGCCCTGGGCGCCCACCGAGTCGGCGATTGCACGGGCCGCCGGGGACAGCTGCGGAGCAGCCTTCAGCGACACGACGGCACCGGCGGCCTTGTACTTGGCGATCTCGGCTTCGACGAACGGGCGATCGATCACCACCATGCGGCCCCAGCGGAAGGCGGCGAGACTCTGCTCGACGCCGACGCCGGAGTTCTTGATGGCCTGTTCGATGGACTCGGCCTTCAGCGGAATGGTGCCGGCCTGGAAGGCCACGCCAACCATGAAGTTGTTGGTGGCCATCGCGTCGCCGAACAGACCTTCGGCCATTGCCTGACCATCCAGGAAGACGCTGTCGGCCTTGCGGGTGACGCGTTCGATGCCTGCGACGAGACCGGCGGTGCCCGGGAACATCACCTGACGGTTGGACACCATCTGACCGGTCGGCGTCTGGGTCGTCGACACGACGGCGATGGTGCGTTCCGGGAGGCACTTGTCCAGGTTCTTCGGATCGGTCGCGTTGAGGATGTCGAAGCCGAGGTAGAGGTCGGCACGGCCGTCGGAGATCTTGGTGGAGCCGCTGAACGGTGCGTGGGTGATCTTGATGTCCGAGATCACCGCGCCGCCCTTCTGCGCCAGGCCGGTCTGGTCGAGGCCGATCACGTGCTTGCCTTCCAGGCGGGCCGCGGCGGCGAGGGTCGCCACGACGGTCACCGAGCCGGTGCCGCCGATACCCATCACGTGGATGCCGAAGCCGAGGCTGTCATCGACCTTCTTGACGGGCGTCGGCAGTTCGCGATCGAGGGCGGGGATGCGGCCCTTCTTCTTCTTCTTCGCACCGTCGGCGGCCGGGGCCGGGTTCGGCGTGATGGTCAGGAAGGAGGGGCAGAAGCCCTTGACGCAGGAGAAGTCCTTGTTACAGGACGACTGGTGGATGCGCGTCTTGCGACCGAACTCGGTCTGCACCGGCTCCACGCTCATGCAGTTGGATTTCTCACCGCAGTCGCCGCAGCCTTCGCAGACCCGCTCGTTGATGACGGTGACTTCAACCGGCTCCTCCGCCTTGCCGCGGCTGCGCGCACGACGCAGTTCGGCCGCGCATTCCTGGTCGTGCAGCAGCACGGTGGTTCCCGGCGTGCCGGCCAGTTCGCGTTGGGCTTCCTCGAGGCGGTCGCGGTGCCAGACTTCGGTGTGGCCGGGCAGGGACACGCCGGAGTACATCGACAGGTCGTCGGTGGTCACGATGACCTTGCGCACGCCGTTGGCGAGCAGGTCGGAAACCATGTCGGCGACAGGGTGCGAACCCTGGATCGCCTGGCCGCCGGTCATCGAGGTGTGCGAGTTACGCAGCAGCTTGAAGGTGATGTTGACGTCCGTCGACGCACAGTAGCGGATCGCCAGGCTGCCCGAGTGGGCATAGGTGCCATCGCCCATGTTCTGGAAGATGTGCTTCGTGTCGGTAAAGGGCGCCATGCCGATCCACTGGGTGCCTTCCGCGCCCATGTGGGTGCCCATCACCACGTTGCGGTTCATCCACATGGCCATCGTGTGGCAGCCGATACCGGCCGACACGACGCTGCCTTCGATCGGCTTGGTCGAGCTGTTGTGCGGGCAGCCCGAGCAGAACCAGGCGGTGCGGCCGGCGGTCGGCAGCTTGGTGCGGGCATGGATCTCGTCCAGACGCTTGAGCCAGTTTTCGGCGGACTCGATGCGGGTCTTGCGGCCAAGGCGCTTGAGCAGCGCGCGGATGAGGATGTCGGATTCGAACTCGCCGTAGTGGGGCAGCAGTTCCTTCTCCTCCTCGTCGAACTTGCCGACGATGCGCGGCGCGTTGGCACGGCCGTAAAGAACCTGCTTGGCGAACATCTCGAGGAAGGGACGCTTCTCCTCCATGACGAAGATTTCTTCCAGACCTTCGGCGAATTCGCGCACGACGGTCGGTTCCATCGGGAACAGCATGCCCATCTTGAGGATGCGGATGCCGTAGCGACGCAACGCCTCGGCGTCCAGACCCATCTCGAGGAAGGCCTGGTTGAGGTCGTTGTAGGTCTTGCCGGCGGTGATGATGCCCAGCCAGGCGTCGGGGTTCTTGAAGACGACGTTGTTGAGATTGTTCTCGCGGGCGTAGCGCTTGGCGACTTCGAGGCGACGGGTATAGAGCGACTGCTCCATCTCGAGGGCTTCGACGCGCACGTTCATGCCGAGGTTCATGTTCGGCGTGAACTTCTGGCCGTCAAACATCAGGTCCGGCGTCACGAAGTTGAGGCGCTCGGGGTCGACGTTGGCAGTGCCGGTACTGTCGGCAATGTTGGTGACGATCTTCATGCCGGCCCACAGACCGGCGATCCGCGACATGTTGTAGCCGTGCAGGCCGAGGTCGAGGATTTCCTGAATGTTGGAGGGGTACAGCGAAGGGATGCCCACGTGAAAGAGCATCGGTTCGGATTGGGAGGCAAGAGAGGAGCTCTTGCAGCTGGGGTCGTCACCGACGATGGCGAGCACGCCGCCGTTCTTGCCGATGCCGGTGTAGTTGGCATGCTTGAGGACGTCGCCCGAGCGGTCGACACCCGGGGCCTTGCCGTACCACATGCCGGTGACGCCGTCGAACTTCTGCTTGCCGACGGTGTGCATCATCTGGGTGCCCCACACGGCGGTGGCGGCGAGGTCTTCGTTCAGGCCATCGACGAAGTGGATGTTCTTTTCGAGCAGCAGCTTCTGCTGCTTGATCAATGCGGCATCAAGCATGCCGACGGGAGATCCCCGATAGCCGGACACGAACATGCCGGTTTTGAGACCGCGGCGCGCATCGGTACGGACCTGATCGAGGGTCAGTCGCACCAGTGCGTCGATGCCGCCGAGGTGGATTTCACCAGTCTCTTTGGTGAAGTTGTTGGTGATGTCCTGTTTGGATGACATTTTGCTGTCCTCTTTTGTGTCCCATCCCGCTCGATGCCATGCATGCCCCATGCTGGGACGCACGACGGCCCTGAGGGCCGTCGCTGCACCGATGCGGACCGGATTCTGAGTCGGGTGTTGGGCGTCTTACCTGGCCGGCCGGAGCCGGCCGGGGTATTAGACGAAACGCATCGACACGGAGCCGAGGTCCTGGAAGCGCACGTTGACGTTGTCACCGACATTGACGGTGATCGCCTCGGTGACGCCACCGGTCATGATGAAGGTGCCAGCGGGAATTTCCTGGCCGCGAGCGCCCAGGTGGTTGGCGAGCATCGCAACGGCGGCGAGCGGGTGGCCGAGCACGGCGGCGCCGGCGGCCATCGAGCGGATTTCGCCGTTGATCTCGAGGACAACACCGAGGGTGCGCAGGTCGAGCTCTTCAAGGTTGCGCATGTTGCCGCCGATCACGAAGCGGGAGGACGACGTGTTGTCGGCGATCACGCTCTTCAGGTCGAACTTGAAATCGCGGTAACGGGAGTCGATCACTTCGACGGCCGGCACAACGAAGTCGGTAGCGGCCATGACCGCTGCGACGTGGCAGCCGGGACCCTTCAGCGGGGCCTTGGTCACGATGCAGATCTCGGCCTCGACCTTCGGGTGGATCATTTCGCTGTGCTTGATCTCGCCGCCGTCCGGACGGGCCATGTAGTCGGCGACGAAGCCGAACACGGGGACTTCGACGCCCATCTGCTTCATCTTGGCGAAAGACGTGAGGCCGCACTTCAGACCGGCGATCTTGTTGCCACGGGCTTCCTTGCGGCGGCGGATTTCGTCCTGGATGGCGTAAGCGTCGTCCCAGTCCATGTCCGGGTAGTCACCGGTGATCTTGGTGACGTCGTGGACCTGCAGTTCGGCGTTTTCGAGGTGCTCGGCGAGCTTGAGGATGGTAGCGTTGTCGAGGTTCATGTTGTCTCTTTCCTGAATTCTTAAGTCAGATCAGATGAAGCGGACCGAGGTGCCACCGAGGCCACCGACGGAGCAAACGAGGCTGTCGCCGGCCTTGACCGGGACGAGGGGCGACTGGGAGCCGGAGAGGATCACTTCGCCCGCCTTCAGGCCGATGCCGAGGCGGCCGAGGGTGTTGGCCAGCCAGGCGATGGCATTGACCGGGGAGCCCTGCACCGCGGCACCCGTGGAGGTGCTGATGATTTCACCGTTCTTCTCGAGGACCATGCCTGCGAGTGCCAGGTCGATGTCACGCGGGCTGCGACGAACGCCGCCCAGGGTCAGTACGCCGCAGGACGCGTTGTCGGCGACGGTGTCCTGGATCTTGATCTTCCAGTCCTTGATGCGGGAGTCGACGATCTCGAAGCAGGGCACGACGCATTCGGTCGCACGCAGCACGTCGGCGGCGGTGACGCCGGGGCCCATCAGGTCGCGCTTCAGAATGAAGGCGACTTCGGCTTCGGCGCGGGGGGCGATCATCGAGCTGGCCTCGATGGCTTCGCCCTCGTTGAAAACCATGCCGGAGGTCATCATGCCGAAGTCAGGCTGATTCACCTTGAGCATGTCCATGACGACCTTGCTGGTGACACCGATCTTCTTGCCGATGATCGTCTCGCCCGCATCGAGGCGGCGCTGGATCATCCGCTGCTGGATCTGATAAGCGTCTTCGATGGTGATCTCGGCCTCGCGGTCGGTCAGCGGATCCACCGCCGTGCGCGTGATCAGCGCGTTGTACAGCTCGTCGCCGTATTGTTTGATCTTGGATTTATCCATGGGATGCCTCGGAAGATTAAAGAGTCGGTTGCTCGGCTTCTGCGAAGAAATCGCTGATCAGCCGGATGAAGCGGGAAGTGTGTTCGATTTGCGTCCAGTGGCCGCAGTGACCGAATACATGAAGTTGCGCGTTCGGAATCCAGTCCGCCAGGGTCAGCGAGGTGGAGAGCGGAATCACCTTGTCTTCTCGTCCATGGATGACGAGGGTTTCGTGCGACAAGGTGCGGATAGCCGCCTCGGGACTGGCCATCGCGTCCACCCAGCGCTGGCGCGGGGCCGGGAACATGGCGGAGAAGGATTCCTGGAAGCCGGGACGTATGCTCGCCTCGTAGCGCAGCTGAGCAAGCTCGTCGGAAACGAGCGCGCGGCTGTAGGCAAAGATGTCGAGTAGCTGTCGCATGGCTTCGAAGGAGGGCTGGTAACCCCACACGGCATCCAGGCCCGGTGTGATCGGGAAGGGAACCCCGACCGAGCCCATCAGGACCAGGCGCCGTACGCGCTGGGGCGCACGGATCGCCAGGGCCAGCGAGAGTGCGCCGCCGAAGGAGTTGCCGACCAGATCGACCTGCTCGAGGCCGAGGGCGTCGAGCAGGTCGAGGGCCTGTTGCACCCACGTATCCATGTTGTAAGGGATACCGACAGGGCGGTCGGAATAACCGAAGCCCACCATGTCGGGGGCAATCACCCGACGCTCCTTGGCAAGGACTGGAATGACGAGGCGCCAGTTGGCCCAGGCGGAAACGCCCGGGCCCGAGCCGTGGATCAGCAATACCGGGGCGCCATTACCCACGTCGTGGACGTTGGTCTCGAAGCCGCCGGTCTGAACGCGCTTGCCGATTTCAGGATTCTGGCTCATGCCCGGACTCTCAGTACTTGACCATCACGTTGCGCAGTTCGGTGTAGAACTCGAGGGAGTGCAGACCGCCTTCACGGCCGATGCCGGACTGCTTGGAGCCGCCGAACGGGGTGCGGAGGTCGCGCAGGAACCAGCTGTTGACCCAGCACAGACCCACTTCGATCTCGGAGGCCAGACGCATGGCGCGGCTGATGTCCTGGGTGTGGATCGAGGTGGCGAGGCCGTAGCGGTTGTTGTTGACCATCGCCACGACTTCTTCCTCGTTGTCGAAGGGCTGGATGTGGCAGCAGGGTCCGAAGATCTCCTCGGTCACGACGGTCGCAGTCTCGGGCAGGCCGGTCCAGATGGTCGGTTGAACCCAGCAGCCGTCCTTCAGTTCTTCCGGCATATCGGGAATGCCACCGCCGAAGACGATGTTGGCGCCTTCTTCCTTGGCCTTGGCGTACATGCCCAGAACCTTGGCCTGGTGCTTCTTGCTGACCAGCGGGCCGATCTTGGTATCGGGATCGAAGGGGAGGCCGGGCTTCATCGTCTCGGCCTTTTCCTTCAGCGCGGCAACGAACTTGTCGAAGATCGGACGCTGAACGTAAACACGCTCGGTGCCCAGACAGACCTGGCCGGCGTTCTCGAAGCAGGAACGGGTGACCGTGGCGATGGCATTGTCGAAGTCGCAGTCGGCGAACACCAGTGCGGCATTCTTGCCACCGAGTTCCAGGGAGACGGGACGGATACCGTCGGCGCCGGCCTTCATGATGGCGGTGCCGGTGCGGGTCTCACCGGTGAAGGTGATGCCATTGACGTCCGGGTGGGAGGTCAGGAAGGCGCCGGCGGAGTCGACACCGTAGCCGTTCACGACGTTATAGACACCCTTGGGCAGGCCAACCTTGTTCATGACTTCACCCAGCAGCGTGGCGGTGCTGGGAGTGTCTTCGGAGGGTTTGACGACGACGGTGTTGCCGCAGGCCAGGGCCGGGCCGCACTTCCAGGTCATCAGCAGCAGCGGCAGGTTCCACGGGCAGATGATCGCGATGACGCCACGGGGAGTACGGACACCGTAGCTGCGGGCGGTCTTGCCGTCCGGGGTACGCATCTCGAAGGATTCGGTCGAGGCGTTCTTGATCGTGTCGGTGAAGATCTTGAAATTCGCGGCGCCACGCGGAATGTCCACGTGCGAGGCGAGGTGATGCGGCTTGCCGGTATCGGCGATCTCGGCCTGAAGGAAGTCGTCGAAACGCCGGTTGATCTCGTCAACGACCGCATCGAGCATGGCACAACGCTCGACCACGGACAGCTTGCCCCAGGGGCCCTTCAGCGCAGCTTTGGCGGCGGCCACGGCGGCATCGACTTCAGGCTTGCCGGCTTCGTGGACCATGCCGATCAGCGAGTTGTCGACAGGATTGCGCTTCTCGTACGTCTTGCCGCTGACGTTGGATACGTATTCGCCGTTGATGAAATTCAGGATGTCTTTCATGTCGTACTCTCTTGTTATGGTGTCCCACCACCGCTTGCCCTGGCGTACCAGTCGGATCGATCGGCTCAACACCGGCTCAGGAAGGCTGCGTACTGCGTGCTTGTGAAAAATTGCGCCCGCTAGCATAACGCAAAATTAACGAGATTGCTTAAAAATCTCGATATTTTGCGTAGCGGGCTTAGAACGAGCGAGTCGCGTGCTGGAAACCAGCGCGCGACAGCTTACTTCTATCAGGTGAACACGGTCAGGAAGGCTTCGTTCAACTTGCGATCGTGATAGAAGATCGCGGGTCCGAGTTCGACGTCCCACCAGGTGATGGGCGGCTTGTCGGGGTAGTAGATGTATCCGCCGGCAAAGACTTCGTTACGGTTGCCGGAGGGATCGAAGAAGTAGATCGTCTCGCCGCGGGTGATGCCGTGACGGGTCGGTCCGATGTCGATGGAGGTCTTGGTGCGGGACAGGATATCGCCGGCACGCAGGACTTGTTCCCAGCTGCGCAGTTCGAAGGAGGCGTGGTGGAACTTGCCCTTCACCGGCTGGCGGATGAAGGCCACGTCGTGGGCCTTGTTCGAGCAGGACAGGAAGGCGCCGATCATGAAGCTCTTGTCTTCGCCGGCCATGACCTTTTCGGCGATGCCGAAGCCGAACACTTCGGTGAACAGCTTGACGCTGCCGTCGAGGTCGTCACCGTAGAGCAGGCAGTGGTCGAAGCGGGACGGAGCGATGCCCTTCAGGCCGTCCGGCCACGGGTCGGGATTGATGTTCTCGCCGTCGGTGCCGCAGTTGTTGCCGACGATGTCCTTGTGAGCGTAGAGCTCCATCACATGGCCGGTCGGGATGGTGAAGCGGAAGCGCTCACCGGTGGCGAGCATTTCGCCGGCGGGGATCCAGGCGAGGTCGGTGCACAGACCGGACTGCTCGACGTCGGCGGCCAGCTTCTTGAGCGTGGCCGGGGAGTCGACCTTCCAGCCCAGGAAGTCCATGCCGGCCTCGTCGGCTTCGCGCAGGATCACGCTGCTGTGATCATGCTCGTCCCAGGCCTTCAGATAGACGCGCCCCTGGTTATCACGGCCCATTTCGATCAGCCCGAGCACATCACGGTAATGCTTGAGTGCCGGTTCCATTTCGAGCACACGAATCACGATGTGCCCGGGGCGCAAAACGCCGGTCAGTGCCATTCTCAGTTCTCCTCGTCGGGTTGATTGATCTTCATCATCGTCGCGAACCCGAAATCGAACGATGCATTTCTTTTGGCTTCGATGGCGCGGGCCATCTTGCCAACTACCTCGACCCGAAGGTCGCTCTGTGGGTAAATCCTGCAGGCCAGCACGCAGCCACTGAACTCTTCCTCGGCGCTGACCACGCCGCGGCTCATCCTGCGCTTGGTCGAGAGACCACTGGTCTCGGTTGAACCTCGCTCGCGCCGCAGTCGCCCGGTCCGACAGCCTACCGGAATGTCTTTGTGCTGCAACTAAAAAAACAAGTTCCGAAGGCAAAGTCGGCTGGCTGGCAACATGCGTTGCCAGCCAGCCGACTTTTCACCTAGTTCGTAGTGTGCATCGAAGTGGGTGAGGTCTGCCTTTGTGAGAAAGCTGTTTAGTGCTGCGCCGATGCGGAGCGCTTGTGGTTGATCAGCGCCACCGCGATCATAGCAATCACAGCCGGGATGGAGATGGCCATGAAGTTCTGTTCGAGCGGAAGCTTCATGCCGACCAGCGTGCCGATGACGATCGGTGCAAGGATGGCGCCGCTACGGCCGACACCCGAAGCCCAGCCGATACCGGTGGAGCGCACCGCCATCGGGTAGTACTGACCGACGTAGGCATAGGTCAGAATCTGGGTTCCGATCGTCGAGGCTCCCGCCAGGCCGACAAGGACGAAAAGCACTTCGGTCGGCACCTTGTAACCCAGCATCGTGATCGACACCGCAGCCAGCGCGTAGAAGGCGAGCAGCACGTACTTGATGTGGAAGCGGTCGGCCAGCCAGCCACCACCGATGGCTCCGATCATTGCCCCGAAGTTCAGCACCAGCACGAAGGTCAGCGCGGAACCCAGGCTGTAGCCGGCCTGAGCCATCAGCTTGGTCAGCCAGGAACTCAGTGCGTAGACCATGAACAGGCACATGAAGAAGGTGATCCAGAACATCAGCGTGCTGAAGCCACGACCGTCCTGGAACAGCTTTCCGATCGGGGTGCCGGCTGCCTTGTCATCCGACGGCAGCGCGAAGCTGTCGTTGGCAGACGGGTTGTAGCTGGGCTCCAGGCGCTGGACGATACGCTTCAGTTCGTCGATGCGGCCAGACTTGACCAGAAAGGGCATGGACTCCGGAAGGGCCTTCAGCACGATCGGGATCAGCAGCATCGGCGCAGCCGCCGCGAAGAACACCGCAGACCAGCCGTAGGTCTCGATCAGACCCTTGCCGAGCACCGCGGCGAGCATGCCGCCGACGGCGTAGCCGCTGAACATCATGGTCACGAGCGTGCTGCGCATCTTGCGCGGCGAATACTCGGTCATCTGGGCGACGACGTTG
>Ga0213919_1001100_pt1 | contig 10323 bp, 8 predicted proteins | sample McNCre317MG_FD_161056 | JGI IMG/M metagenome (GOLD analysis project Ga0213919, IMG submission 161056) | Freshwater microbial communities from McNutts Creek, Athens, Georgia, United States - 3-17 MG | ecosystem: Environmental > Aquatic > Freshwater > Creek | place: USA: Georgia | collected 2017-06-12 | reverse complement strand
TAGGTTACGTTGGAATTGCTGAAGATATTTCTGAGCAAAAAAAATTATTTAATATTATTGAAAATCAAAAAATACAACTAATTCAAAATACAAAAATGACCTCTCTTGGTGAAATGGCCGGAGGTGTTGCTCATGAAATAAACACACCTTTAACGGTTATCTTCAATAAGTCTAAAAAAATGAGACGACTTTTGGGAGAGAATCAAACTTTAAGTAAAGAAAATATCGAGGATCTGAAAGAAGAGCTTTTAAAGATTGAATCTACTGTAGATAGAATTGCTAAAATTATTAGTGGATTAAAAACTTTTTCTCGAAATTCTGATAACGATAAGATGATTGATGCTTCAATCAATAAAATTATTGATGATACTTTAAGTTTATGCCAAGAAAGATTTAAATTTGAAGGCGTTTTACTTGAGATAGATAATAGTAGAAATAGGCATATAAGATGTCGACCATCTCAGATTTCACAAGTACTTTTAAATTTACTTATTAATGCTCTGGATGCTCTTAATAATGTCGAAGAAAAATGGGTTAAGCTAAAGGTCGAAAATGTGGCAGACACTTTGATTATTGAAATATCTAATGGTGGAGGAAAAATTCCCTTAGAAATTCAACACAAGTTAATGGACCCATTTTTTACCACTAAAGAAGTTGGAAAGGGAACAGGGCTAGGCTTATCAATATCAAAAGGTATCATTGAAGAGCACGGTGGAAAACTCTATTTTGATCGCACTCGTGAAGCGACGACTTTTATTATAAATTTGCCACTAAATATTGAAATAACTTCTTAATTCAAATGGCCCTAATGATTTCATTACGGCCATTTGAATTCCTATTTAATTTGTTTATTCTCTTGAAAGGTTTTGTAAATTAATCGCTGTACCCGATGAAATCGAATTCTCAAGAGATCCATCGGCTATTAAATTTCTTAGTAATCTTCCTGAATACGTAGTACTTTCACAAAATAAATCTTTGTTGTTTGCCTCAATGATTAATTTGGCTAGTTTTCCTTTTGACATATCCGGACGAGCACTTAGTAAATCATTATGAAGTTCAGATAATACCTCTCCTTCGCCTGATTTTGCATCTTGAATTAATTTAACTAAATCATTTAATTCATAATATCTATCTTTAGCTAAAAATGCAGCAGCATGGTAGCCAAGGAATATTGGAGTCGTGGTAAATACTGTAATAATTTGTCCAGAAGTGTTAAAAACTTTAGAGTAGTTTGTTTTTATGAAATCTCTTTCAGCTGTTGCTTTTTTTTGACAATCTGCCATTGCGGAATTGAGAGATAAAGCGATAGTAAGTGATATTGACAATACCGAAAATAAAATAGTTTTTTTCATTTTGCTCCCAATTGAGTAGTAGTAATTAAATGTAAATGTCTTTTACTCACTATAATTTAAATTTAACTTGGACTCATAAATTGAGGTGAATTTTATAGAGTGTTTAATTTTTAAGCAGCTGTTTAGTTGAACTCAGGCACCTCATTCCTAAGTCATTGACTTTTAGAAGTTTTTTTTGGCAATTTATTTGCTACTTAATTAACATTATGAATTTACCCAAGTTAAGCTTTCAGGCACTTTTTTTATCGTTTTTACTTGTTTTCTCATCTGTCAATGCTGAGCAAACGAGTGCTACGTCTGTACTTTCATTTGTTGATTCAAAAAATCATTCTTCTAAAGTTTCTGTAACTAATTATCTAAATCGGAATGGGGAACTAGAGGTAAGAATAGAGGCAAGTGGAATTCCACGAATTGCTTCAAAAATTAATCCGCTAATTGGTTTTGGTAGAGATTTAAATCACAACGGTAAAGTTGATACTTGGTTTATCCTTTCTAAAAATGGAATTGAATTGGTGAAAGAAGAAGGAAATCTTCCAAATGGGTTAGACGTTTTAAATAAGATATTAATGGATAAGTTTAAAACAAGTTATAGCATGTATGTCTCCTCGGTTGCTTTAAGCCTTTTTAGTTATCTGTCTTTAAGTGTCAATGAAAGCGTCAATATCCAAGAAGAGTATTATCAAGATTGGATGGATTTGGAGCAATTGAGAATTCAGGCGGATGAAGAATTAAAAAATATGACGAGTGCCTATACTCAAAAAAAATTTATGTTTTATTCAGAGCTCATTTCATTTGGTTACAAAGACCTAGCTAATAAGATGGATAGTTTTGCTAAGAAATCTTTCTGGGGTTATGCCTTTGCAGATATTGGTTTATGGATAAGTGGTGGAATTGTACTACGGTGGGTAAGTAAAATTTTAGCTAATGTTGGATTAATCGCAGTGGAAAATGCTTTTATTAATTCAGTAAAAGAAGTGTTTATTGGTTTTTTTGAAAAACAAAAAAGTCTCTTAGAGACAAGAATTAATAAAATGAAAAGTAAAACTGGTTATGAAATGGCAAAAAAAGAAGTTGCCATAAGTTTAACGATTGCCACTTATAAACATGTTCTAAAAAACACTTTAAAAGCACAAAGTATAAAATATAAAATTCATTCAAAATTAATGAGTGCTATAAATTTACCTAAGTTAGTAGTGGAAGGAGCAAAGAAAGATTGGAAATATATTGCAATAAATTCAAGTGTTCAAATTGGTACAGAAGCTTTAGTACGTCGTGATGAGATTGAAGATCCAAATCTCATGAACATGGCAAATAATTTATTTTCAAACCCAGAAGTTCAACAAAATGTTGGTTTTATGGCAATTGAATCTATAATGATGACTGGAGTTTCAAATAATCTAAAAACCTTTAAAGCAAAATTTATTGCGAGCGCTGCTGTGGCATTATTTAATTCAAGTATTTTAAATTTTTACATCAAAGATGGAAGTAACTCATCTCGTGTCGCATTTGACATTGCATGGGAGAGTCTAGTTGGAAATACTCAAGTTCAAGGAGATTTGATTGCACTAAGATATTTTGAAAAAATGGCCAATGACAAATTAAATCCAAAAATAAAACTAGTAGGTTACGCTGTTGCGGTGATTGATATGGTTGCAGGATATTCGATATATTCAGTAGTTTCTTCGGCCATTGAAAAAGACAAAGTGTCTCCTGAAATTAAATCAGAACCAAAAATAACATTAATTCCAATTTTTGCTGAAATGTAACGAATCTTTATTCATCGCCACCATCATCTTGGTGATCATCTTTTTTATAGTTTGCAAAGAAATCTTTTTTGAATTCCATAAAACGATCTTCTAGGATGGCCTTACGTGCACCTTCTGCCAGACCTTTGTAGTAGGCAATATTGTGAGTCGTCGCTAGGACTTGTCCTAAAATCTCATTGGAATCAAAGAGGTGCTTTATATAAGCTCTTGAAAAATTCTTACATGTATAACAAGTACAACTGTGATCAATGGGATAGAAATCACGGCGATAATTTCTGTGTCTAATGCGAATTTTTCCCCTCGTTGTAAAAAGTGTTCCGCCGCGAGCAAACTTAGTCGGAATGATACAATCACTCATATCAATTCCGTTTTCCCAAAGCATGATGAGATCTTCAGGATTTCCAATTCCCATGGCGTAGCGAGGTTTATTTTCAGGCATGAGGGGAGCCGTGAAACTCACGATTTTTTCCATCCACTCCGCGCCTTCACCAACCGAAACACCTCCGATGGCATAACCAGGAAGATCCCTTTTGACTAATTCCCTGACACATTCTGCTCGAAGATCATTGTAAGTTGATCCTTGAATGATTCCGAACAATGCTTGCTTGGGATTTACCCAAGTCTCAATACACCGATCGAGCCATCGATGAGTTCTGTCCATAGAGTTTTTTGTGTACTCTCTTGTGGCAGGGTAGGGAATACATTCATCAAAGGCCATCATGATATCAGAACCAAGATTTTGTTGGATAGTAATTGAAGTCTCAGGCGATAAAAGTATTTTTTTACCTTTTTGATCTGCGAATTCAGCCCCTTCTTCTTTGATGCTTTTTTTCTGGAGTGAGAATACTTGAAAGCCACCAGAGTCCGTTAATATTGGTCTAGGCCAATTCATAAACTTATGAAGGCCGCCAGCTTTTTTAACGAGGTCTGAACCTGGTGTTAAGTGAAGATGATATGTATTTGAGAGAATAATTTTAGTATCCATGTCTTCAAGAACTTGAGGCTGAAGTGCTTTGATGGCACCGTGGGTTCCGACGGGCATGAAGACTGGAGTGGGTATTTCTCCATGAGGAGTAGATATTGTTCCAGCTCTAGCTTTAGAGTGCTTATCAACATGCTCTAATTTAAATTTGAAATGCTCTTTGACTTGATCTTGAATGCGCTCGTTACTCATTTTTTTCTCCAGGATTTTCCATTGGGATGAGTTGATGTTTAATGTCTTCAAGTGATGTTTTTGAATTTCTATTTTTCATCACTGTGCTAATGGATTCAATGTTTAAGGCCAACAGTTCACGGGCAAGCATAGTATAATCTACTTCCTCATAAACGACTTTTGATTCCTGAAGTTTTTTAGCTGCAAGGATGTAATATGTCAAAGCGGTTTGTTCATCTTCTCTTTTTAATGCTTCAAATATTTCCAGAATATCAAGGGTTTGATTCTCTTTTTCTCGTACTTTAGAGATCCAGCGATTAAGGATTTGTTCGCTGGCAAAATCTACGAGTGCAACATTGTCTTTAGTCTTGTTAATTGTAAAGCTAACAATTTTGTCCTCAGTAAAAAGCAAGACTTTAAGCCAATGATTTGATTCTATAAAGATTGTTGAATTCGCATTTGAATAGTTTTTAACAATAATTTCATCTTTTGCTTGAAAATGACTTAACAATAATTTTTTAATGAGGATTTGACTTCCAAAAAATGGTCCAGATTCTAAAAGTGATTCAATACTTTCTTCATGAGATAAAGTGAGAAACTTAAAGATGAGATTCTTTTTTTCTGTAATCGATAGGGATGAGAGTTTTTTTGAAAAAAAAGATCTATAAAAGGGATCATAGAAGTTTAATCTTTCCTCAATAGCATGATAGTCAATTGAGTTAGACTCCAAAATATTCAATCGAGACTTGTCTTTTAAGTTTACTAATTCAAATCCTAATGAAGTCTCACCTTTTTTTATTTGAGCAAAAGGAAAGAGTACGTATTTTTTGGGAATTTCAAGCTTGAGGGCCATTTTCCATTGATCAGAGAAAGTTAGGTGGGATTGAGTTTGAATTTCTTGAGCTCTAATTTTTTGTTCACCCACAATTTTTGTTACTTGTTCATGCTTTATAAAAATAGGAGCAAATAAAGTAAAGGAGAAAAAAATAAAGAGTCCTATTTTTCTCATAGATTTAAAAAAGAAATGGTCAGAGACATTATTATGAGCTGGAATCAATATGAGACCCAGAACAATGATAAGAATTCTCCTGCCAATCATTCTCAAAGCCGACTTCTGGGAATTGAACCTCAGACCGCAAAGAATTTGTCCTATGGTGTTTCCAAAAATTAGCAGCTGAAAGATTCTCAGGAAATAAAAGCTTATAAACATTGGATGGATTGAATAGGGTGAAATAGACTCAATTACCCTAATGGCTCCATTGAGAAATTGGTAGTATAAATCATAACGATCAAACTGAACAATGATAAAAGTGACAATAAAATAAGTGAGAAAAAAATCAGCAATGAGTGCATAGAACCTAACCACCCATAGTTTGAAATGTTCAAGGATATGTTTTTGATTTTTTTTTATTGAAACGTTTGATTTCTCTACAAAATCTGGTGGACTTTCGTGCTGGGCGGGCACTTCACTTACAAAGTTTTCTTCCGGCGGTAGTGGTGGAGGAGACTCTTCTTCGATCGCTTGACTAAAACGACTATTTTCTTCCGAGCCAATAGCATTAACTTGTTCAACGTTGTAATCTAAAGATTCTGAAATCCAAATTTCAAGTTCACTTATTTGTATATGATCTCTAATGTCTAAAAGATAATTTTTGTTGCTCTCTAATGGGACAGAATTTAAATAGGTCTGACTATTTTTTGCAAAATTTGTTAGAGAAAGATTTTCCCCTTTTAGTTCAAATAGTAAATGTTGAGGAAGGGCATTTTTATTAACAAGAACTATATCGTTTCTAGGATCGCTTCCAACGCTAATGCTTGACTGGATTTCTATGTTGAGTGGAAGTTGACCTTTTTTTCGTACTTCGAGCCGAAAGGAGCCTATGAAACCTGAATTTTTTGATGATTGTGATTGATTAGGCAGGTTTGGATTTGACATGTTTGAATTATCGAGAAAAATCAACTTTCTTGCAAGAACTCTTGTGAATCAAAATTTATTGTTAATAAAATCTGTCGGACAAAATGAACTTTACAAAATTTTAGTAAGGGCTAGGATTAGATAAAACCCATCAAGGAAATATTGAATGAAACTACTTAAAGTGGCATCCCTAGGATCCCTAATCGCTTTGAACATTTTGAGTGCAAATGCTTATGACGTTACAGATCGTTTTAAAATTTTAGATGATAAATTTAAAACTGATTCAATGTTAAGACCTATTGGTCATGACTTTTTCTTCGATATTAATTTAGCGGCAAATACGAATGTCACTAGTCTAATTGATGATGTGGATAAGGCCACTAAAGCAGGCACGCTTCAATCGGCGGTTGATGTATTACAAAAATATGAAAAAACTGAACAAGCTCTCAAAATAGGAATTGGTTTAGGTTCGCCACTACCTTCTTTTACTGCATGGGATGTCAATGTTAAGCCAAACCTAAGAGTTCTTTTTGATCTTGGGGTCAACATTGGGATAAGGTCTGAGCGTTTAACTTTAAGTGATGTGGCAAATTTTTTCCCAGAAGATATTCCGGCGGAATTAAAAACATTTATTTTAACACTTTCTACCGGACAGGACGTTATTGCTCAATGTAATTCTTCAAGTTTGTCAGCACAGACAAAAGCTTTTTGTGCCACTCAACCAACCGGCAAATACCTCATACCAAATCTTACTCAAGATGTTCCGACCTTGGGAGTTTTTGGAAAAGCCGATGGGCGAGTAGGACTTTTTAATGACTACACTTACGGTGAACATTTTTTCGGGAATTTTAATCTCTACGGCCTTCTTAGAGCCGATATTTATCAGTTAATTACCGCTACTCAAATTTATAAAGGTCAATCAATTGAGGCCCCAAAAAAAATGAACACTGAAACGACCCTTCAGGCGGATTATCGTTTAGGCTATAAAAATACAAATTACACTGCATTTTTAGGATTAGAAGAATTGAAATTGGCTAAACTTAAAGAGGCAGAGGCTGGTTCAAAAGCTCAATCTTATGGCTATGACCCACTTATCCGTCTTCATGCAGATGCAACTTATTCATTCAGTGCCTTTTCTTTACAACCATTCGCCGGACTTCATAAAAGATCAGGTTATGGGCTAGGTGACGGTATTTATGCAGGAGCCACCGCAGGAGCTTACGTTTGGGGAGATCGCCTTGGACTTCAACTTCGGGCCATGGCCGATAAACAGTATTTAAGCCTTACTCCACGAATTAAATTGTGGCTTATGCAACTTGAATACACGCTTAAAAACCCAATGAAGAGCACAGATGGCGATGTTAAATTATCGGCCGTTCAGAGTGTTGATTTCCGCATTTTCTTTTAATCGTCCCATTCTCGTGGTAAGCTCTAAAAAATATTGAGTCCTTACCACGAGAATTTATCTATGAATTTCGAGAAGATCCTAACACACCCGTCAATTCTTTCATTTTTAAAAGAGCAAAAACTCACTGAACCTACAACGATTCAAGCACAGGTCATTCCAGATTTTTTAAATGGAAAATCTGTCAATGTCATTGCTAAAACAGGATCTGGGAAAACCTACTGTTTTGCCTTGCCAATATCAGAGCAATTAAAAATTATTGAAGAGAACACAAAAAGTGGAGACCCTAAAAAAAATTTAGGTAAGCCAAAAGCCGTCGTCCTTGCACCAACAAGAGAATTAGCTCTTCAATTGCAAAAAGTTTTTAAATCTATTTCTCATCACGTGAAATTGCGCGTGAGAATTCTTGCTGGTGGTGAAGCAGCTAAGACTAATCATTTACTTTCTAGAGATCACATAGACATTCTAATTGCTACTCCAGGTCGATTAAGTAGTGCCCTTAAGAGAAAAGAAATTAATTTAAAAGAAACGAATTACATTGTTATGGATGAAGCTGACCAACTATTAGAAATGGGCTTTCGTCGCGACCTAGAAAATATTTATCAGTCATGTGATTCAACTTTAGTACATGTGGGTTTATTTAGTGCCACTCACTCAGCTAGCTTAGATGAATTTTGCAGCACCATTTTCTCTCAAGTCGATTTTTCAAGCTATAACAGCAGCGATAAAAATAAACTCACTCAACAAGTTCGAACATTGAATAGTTATTTAAAAGATGAAGAAAAACTTGTCATGACGGAAACCTTCCTTAAAACTCAAGCTCAGGGGAGGGGAATAATTTTTGTCAATAAACACGATACTGTTGATAAATTAATTGAGTTACTTCCGGAAAAATTTCCTAAAATAAAATTTCATGCTCTTCATGGGGAAATGGAAGCTCGCACTCGAAAAAAGAACTACGATCAATTTTTAAAAGAGGGGGGAGTTCTTATCTCAACGGATATTACGGCAAGAGGAATGGATATTGCGGACTTGGTTTGGGTAATGAATTTTGATCTTCCTTTTGAAGCTGTATATTATATTCACCGTTGTGGGCGAGTGGGAAGAAATCAAAAAGAGGGGTTTGCTTACAATTTAGTTACTCCTAAGGATTTAAATATTATTGCTAGAATAAACGAGGCAATTAAAAATCAAACAGCGATCAAACTCACATCTTTTGATGAGAAAAAATTTAGTGCAGTAAAGGCCATCAAAGCTAAAGCAGAGGGATCTAAGTTAGATAAAAAGAAGAAACAATTAGAAACATTAAAGAAGAAAGTTTTCGAAAAGAAAAAGCCAACTGAAAGAAAACATCTAAAAGTTGTTAAAGGATCTTCTACTCCTAGATATAAGCGTCTCGAGAAAGATGCTCCGAAGAAATCTGTGAGAAATACTGACGGGCGTACAGATAAAAATGCTAAGCCTTATTCAAAGGGAAATGCTAAGCCAAATGCTCGCACAAATCCAAAATCAAATACCAACACAAAAAAACGATCAGTTGATGATAGTTTTAAAAGATCATTAAGTAAGACGCGGAAATAATTAAATGAAGAAATGGTTTTACCTTATTTTCTTTTCGGTCATTTTAATTGGATGTTCAAAAAAACCAACAAATCAACTAGCACCTTACACCCTTGAAGAATTTAACCTGATCTTAGATTCAGCAGGGGTAAGTCTAGACAAAGAACCCACTCATGCTATCAACTTCTCTGATTATTCTCCTGGCGTAAATCGAATTAATTCTAAACCCGTTATTTATGAACGCCTGGATTTTTATGTCATCGAGTTTGAAAATGAGACTCAAGCTAAAAATGAAGCCTTAAGACTCAATCAGTATTACTCTAGAAATTGGCTTTTTGATAAAGTTGATGGGGAACCTATTTTAGAAGATCTTATCATTGTTAAGTTTCACGCCCAAAATCCCAAACGGCGCGTGCAAAGAAAGCCAGTTAATATTCCAAAAAATGCCGGTGAACATCACGGAGAAAGTACCTCTGGTGGTCACTAATCTTTCTTAAACATTATTGGATGAGATTTAAATCTTTCCTCAAAAAACTTAATGCGCTTTTTCCATTCAATGCTTATTAGAGAAATGCTATTCATCTCTTCTTCACTTGCCTTTTGTTCTTTCATAGCATGTTCTAATTCATCGAGAGTTTGGTGAAATAACACAATCCACCTACCAAGTTCACCGGGCTTGATAGAAAGGTTGAGATGGGTAAAGAGCAATTGAAAAGGTTTACCACTCACAGGAATGCTCGTCTGACCTGTTAGTTGCATTTCCCAAAAACTTGTAATTCTCTCAAGGTGATGATGAAGCACTTCTGGGTCTTGAAATTTTCTAAAATGATAGCCAATGAGCACATCATTTATAGCTTTTTGGTAAAAGGTTTCAACTACGATATTGATTAATTCTCTCATATATTTCCTTTAAGTTTCAATAAGCTATAGTTCTGGATTAAAAAAGTAAACTTTCTTTTTTTAAGTCCGATGAGATTAGTACGCTAATTTCCTAGAGGAAACAATGAAGATCAATATATTTTTCATCTTAGTCATTTCTATTTTATGGGACATAAATGTCTCTAGGGCAACAGATTCAAAAATAGTCATTTATAAAGAAGTCCAAGTGTTGGCAGATGGTGCCTGTTGGTTGCAAGTAAATGAGGAGTCTGAAAGTTTTAAAGTAGCAAGTT
>Ga0213919_1001096_pt1 | contig 10330 bp, 25 predicted proteins | sample McNCre317MG_FD_161056 | JGI IMG/M metagenome (GOLD analysis project Ga0213919, IMG submission 161056) | Freshwater microbial communities from McNutts Creek, Athens, Georgia, United States - 3-17 MG | ecosystem: Environmental > Aquatic > Freshwater > Creek | place: USA: Georgia | collected... | reverse complement strand
TGATTAGTTACAACTCTGCTAATATTTGGCTCTTCCGCCCACCACGACTTACCCATGACAATTTGTGCGCACATACTTTGCTGCATGTTTTTTGCCTTGCTCGCTCGTATGTAAATGTATTTGTGCAAATTGGGCATATTTTTTCTTTTATGTGATTCTTCCACCTTTCTAAAGCATGCTGCCTCCCGTGGCACTTCTGGCAAATTATCTGCACATCTATCGGCTTGCTGTAATCGTGGTGATGTCTGTGCAAGTTTTCTGTTGAGCTGCATATCTGACAACTCAAGCCATTTATTGAAACAGCTCTTTGTGCTCTCTTGTGTATTGCATTTCGATTCATTGTTTAGCTCCGTCCAATTTAGCGGCCAATTCATTAGCCAACAAACCCATTGCGGGTTCAGTTTTCCACCAATCTGCGCTGTCAATGTCGGCGTGTTGCGAAGGTATTCGCTTGGTGAACACGTTTCTTTCGAATTGTGCGCCGTTGGGGTTTGATATTTTGCTACCATCACTTCTAAATTGTTGTTTTTGTGTTTCGCTGTATTCTCCGTTATTGGTGCTTGCATTGCTGAGCATGATCTCGGAGTTGGCCAATTCTGCATGTTGCTCACTTGATCTCGAAGGTTTGCAGGCTTGGCCCGCCCTGGTCTCGCTACTGTAGCCTCCCTGTGTAGCGCTTCGGATGACTTCGGCGGTAACTTGTCCATAGTCGTTGGAGTGGCCCAATATCCAGATTCTATCTCGCACATGGTTCGCTCCGACTTCAGCCGCAGATAAGCACGTCCATTCCGCGTCATACCCTGCCTCGGCCAAATCTCCGAGTACCACTCCAAGTCCTCGACTAGTGAGCATTGGGCTGTTTTCCACAAAGACGAATCTTGGTCGTATATCGCGAATAATCCGTAGAAACTCTTTCCACATACCACTGCGTTCGCCTGCGATTCCTGCGCCTTTTCCGGCAACGGAAATGTCCTGACAGGGGAAGCCGCCAGATATAACATCAACAATTCCTGTCCAAGGCTTTCCGTCAAAAGTCGTGACGTCAGACCAAATTGGGAAAGCTTCGAGAAGTCCATCATTTTGTCGTTGCGCCAAAACTTGTGCGGCGTAGGCATCACGTTCAACTGCGCAAACGGTTCGCCATCCAAGGAGCTTGCCCCCAAGTATTCCACCGCCAGCGCCTGCGAAAAGAGCCAGCTCATTCATTTTTCATCCTATTACTCATATCTCATCTCCTAACATGTTTAATATTGATTAACTTAACCGTAGAGGCTTATCGACCCACGAATGGTCAAATAGCTGCTCTTCGATACTTTTTTGCCCTGATATTACAACCGCTGATTTATTAGCGTTTTTCTTATCCGCTAACTTCTTCTTAATGAAATCAAAGTCCACTCCTTGCCAGCCCCAATACACCGTTAAATCAATTGCTTCCTCTGCGCTAATGCCTAACTCTTCGCAGCGTAAAGCCTCCTTTAAAGCCATTTTAAACGCTCTCTGAGTGAGTGGTTTTTTAATCTTGATTCTAAAGTCAATGAACTCTATAGCGCATTCTTCAGATATTCGATAGAAAGGTAACTCGGATAAATCACAACTTTTATAGATCATATATACCTCAATTATTTAGGCAATAGTATTCTCTGAGAGCTTGGGGACACCCTAGATTAAACTAGCTCCCAAACATCATCTTAATATCTATTTCCTGTAGCGCGGCCATTTGTCACAAACTGTCTATCATCCTGAAAATACAGTCGAAATCCCCAATAGTGTCCACTTACTGTGTTTTAGCGCCGCTCTCAAAGCGCTGGCTACGTTACTTGGGCTATTATGTTTGCCTATTAAACTTACTGGTTTCAATCTGATTGCGTTTTAGAGTGTCAATCAGTTAGCGAATGAACTCTTAAAACTAAAAATCAATAACTCTATCTTTGAAATCCCAGCAAGATATATATGGCGAATTATCTACAACACCAACAAGCCATCCACAATGTGAACAAAACCATCTTTGATACATATCTGGATATTCAACCAGATTGCCCGTTGTATCTGTTTTTTTGCATCTGCATTTAGGGCATGAATGCGTATTGATTTTTTTCTTTGTCATTATTCTTTACTCCCTTGTTTTGACCATAAAGTCGCGATCTCAATCTGACCTTTTGGCGTAACTAAACACTGTGTAAATTCGTGACCATTTTTTACGTCAGCGGTAACATTGAACCAAGTTTCATAGCCTGCTTTCGGTAAATCAGCATTGAGCCACTTAACGCCAGAATCGCGTAGAAACTTATTTAACTTAAATGCGGTAGTTCCAAGTTCCTTGGCCACTATTGTGGTGCTTGTTGTTTTTCTAATTCTTGCCAGCGGTCTATAATTGCAAGACGATATTTAACAGAATAGCCATAAACAACGAGGTCGCATTCTCGCTTTGGCAATCTAAAAAATGTTTGTTCTCTGTTTGATCCGTCAACATAGGTACATCCAAATTTGGACGCATCTATTCCGGCTTCTTTTAGAGTTTGGATAATGTCGCGCTTGACATGCCCGTGAGATTTTTCGGTTAACTCAGCAATTTCTTTGCTGGTCATTGTTAAAGCAGATTGAATTTTCTGAATTGCAGACATGAAAAAGACCTCTCAAGAAGGGCGGTAGCATTCGACCGCGGGCAACATTGGAAGGATTTAAAAATCTAAACCCGACAATCGCGCCCTACTTGAGAAGTCTCATACCTACCAATGTTTAAATGTACCCGTTTGCTACAACAGGAAGCCAAATTAAGGATTGACTCAAAACCTATGTAAATTCTAGCTTATTATACAAAAATTGCAAGTATATTTTTAAGATTAATGAACTGAGAGCTTGCAGAAACCCTTAATATCCAGACCTAGTTCTGCATTTCTGCGAGTGGATTCGAACCACCTGAGGATTCTGGCGTCACTAGTAGCCATTGTTACAAACTCTCAGATCGTTAATCTCAATGTTTAAAGTGAAAGTATCGCACTCAGCAAGCTTGCAACGCACGGTTGGGCTTGGAGTTTGGTCACCATATATCCAGACCGGAACCGAATATAGGTCTATCAATACCTTCACTTTAAACACTCATGCATACGTTTTTGCCATTCTCTATACACGTTAGTTTGTCGCGCATAGTTTTTGGCGTTTCCTATGTATATCCCCGTTCGCGCACTCTTGGGGGCCGAGCATGAAAGGCCAAACTATAATAAACCTTTGCGCTTTACGTTTATTCATTACCAGAGTGCCGATTTCACTGACATGAAAGCTACCTGATAACATCCCGAACGTACACGGCACTGAAATTGGTAGGCCAAGTAGGATTTGAACCTATCTATCTTCCGATTATGAGTCGGGCGCTTTTACCAGTTAAGCTATTGGCCTAAAATTTTCAAATAATCACCCACCACACGACTTCATGCATTAGTTAATGAAAATGAGTGACTATCTGAAAATTAGTGCTGTCTTTCCAGCTGTCATCGGTTTGACCAATCACTTAGCAGGCTCTGTATACCGAAAACCATAAGTGACGTTATGTTGATTGGCCCAGCTCGTTTTGCCTTTCGGCGAATTAGTTTGCAGTCTGTCACCTGCATCGCATTGGTGCCTTTTCACTACGGATAGGGCGCTGTGACAAGCAGCATTGTTCTATGCGCTAACTCCACCGCTATACTTCCGCCAGCGGGGATAGGCGGTTGATTCAGCCTCGCGTTTATTTCTAAACTCACAAATCAACAATTCAAATATAAACCTATTGGCGATTAAATCAATTGGCTTTACAAAACTTAATCAACTGAATACTGTTACATTAGACGGGTTAGGAATTAATTTTTTTCTCTGCCATTTTGCCCCAGCGGTGAATATCTCAATCACAAACTCTTCTGGTACTTCTAACATTATTTGGCTATCTAAAATATAATCTTCTATAGCTTGTTTTAATTCGTCATCATTACTCATTCTTCACTCTCCAGTTTAAAATACTCTTTTATCAATCTAACCTGTAAATCTAACCAGTCTTTAACTTCTTTCTCGCTCATTTATCTTGTCTATTATCTTCTGTAAATCAGGTGTGGTTAGGCTTCGTTTTCCCCATCCAGTAGGGTAGGCTAATCGGTACATCCCGCGATTGTATGTCAGCCAGTGATTAGCCGATACAAATTCACCTGTGTTGTGGTTGTAAACAAACTCTAAGCCTGTTTTAGTGTTTATTTCGTCTATTGTTTTCTTTAGTGATAGTGCTGGAACGAAACTCATTTAACTAAAACCCCACATTTAACACAGCACTTTCTCATCTCGAAGCGCTGATAGTGTTTGTTTCTGCAATCCAAAGCTATAGCAGTAAGTTTTAACTTTGTTTTCTTGTGTGGACATAGCATTAAATAGCTCATTTTAACCACCGATAAAAAGGATACCTAACCTCATTGATATACTTGCCTTTGTACTCTCGCATAAACTCCTGCAATGAGCATCGATCTCGAATCATAAATCCCGATTGGTGGATTCGCTTTTGGTCTTTCATTTTAAATATTCCTCAACTCTTTAGCCTTCGATTTAAACTCAGCATAAATGCGCTTGTAATCATCAATGCGGTATCTTGGCATTTCGTGAGGCCCTTCTAGCCATAATACTTTTTCTTCGCCGTAGAGCTTAACCAGTGCTTTCCTATAACGTGTTAAGTTACCACTATTCTTTAGGTTACAAAAATTATTGCACTGGCGATGAATATTAAACTCATCAAATCTTAATGCAGCACTACGTCCTCTTGGGATATAATGTCCGGCGCAATAATCAATATCTTTCGATTCTGTTTTGCAGCTAATACAGGGTTTTCCTGTGTCGCGGAGCATAATGTATTGATTGCATGCTGTTTGCGCTTTATCAGACCAGAATGAAGGATCTTTGTCATTTTTCTCTCGCTTCATTCGCGCAGTTTCTTTATCGAATTCCTTTTCCTTCTTCTTTTTCGCCTTAACCTTTTTTCTGTCTATCAAATCCAAAGAACATGCCATGCTGCAAACCTTCGACAAACTACTCATAGGAGTGAATGGCTCTTTGCATTCCGAACAGAGACGGGGCTTAAGGGATTTAATCATCGTATTCCATCACATGCAAAATAGCTGTTAGCTCTTCAATCGTAAAAATGCCGATTAATTTAACTTCAGCGTCATCATCAACAAATTGAATCGTTTTACCTTCGTCTTTCATATCTTCAATTATTTCTCTCGCATCAATACCTTTCATATCACACCTTTTTATCAGTAGGCTCAAAGCTAGCAGAATAATCAACAGAGCAGTAATCACACAGAACAACGCCATCAATTACGTTTTCATTTCCACGAACACCGCCGCGAGCACCATTACATGCCTGACAATTATCTAGCTCAAAGTCGCATGAGTCATTAAAGTCGTGCAGCTTTTGGTCGTGACTAACTGTATTTCCTTCAAATCTGCATTCGCTTTTGCCATCAAGATGAATGGCGTAATCTGGTATCGCGCCTTCGTATAAATGATGCTTAGCTTTTTCATGCAAATCCTTAGAGTTATCCTCTTCTGGATCAGGCTCAGACCTATGAATCACTCGGCCTATCACCCAAACTAAAAATATGACTAGAGATATTAGCCATGCTGCAAATACAAGTAGGAATGCGGTTTTCATGGTTTAATCCTCGATTAACTTTGCTTCTGCGTCATAAAGACATTCAAACTCTTCCTGCACATCGCTATTTTGAACAGCTATATTTTCTGCATCTTCTTTTGATTCAGCCTCAACCTCAACAAATGCAGAGTATTTATAGGTTAGTTTAACTCGATATTTTTTATTCATTTCATTCTCCTTCGTCAATCTATTTAACCGTTACAAGTCGGAGCCATTTGCTTTCCGGCTTTCTTAAAAACTTCTTTTTTGAAGTCCCAGCATAATGATTCAAGCGTTTCAACATCAAGCTCGCTTAATGCAAATTTTCTGCCCTCTGTAAAACCCTCATCTCTTGTTCTTGGCGGTTCGTCAACAAGCACAAAATTAGGCGTGGCAAATGGCTTAAGCTTAATTTCTACCATTGCTTTCATTTCTTACTCCTCTCATACCAAATAGATTCTGTTAGCCCAAACCACTCTAAAACAGACTTAGGCGGCGGAGTGTGATTTTGCATAAAACGACTAATCGTTATTTCATGCACCCCCAGCTCTTGAGCGAACTCCTTTTGTGTGATTCTGGCGTCTGCCATATATCGAAGCACCATTCTCTGCACATCATCAATACTACTAAAACGTTTTTTGTACATAAAGTGCCTTTACCTTTCTTTATTAATTAAATTAGTTGACATTTGTTTAGCGTAGTTTAATATGAACTCATCAACAACGCAACAGGAATCAATCATGCCAGACTCAAACACTAGAGCAGAACGCGAAAATGACTCAGAAAGCTATTCAGCCATGCGTCATCGCGAAGCAGAAGAGGCGCGCAAAGGTCATGAAGAGTGGGAACGGGTTTATTTTGGTCTTTTAGATAATGAATCTGATGAATTTAAAGGTCGACTTAATGATCGTCTTATCGAAGAAACTGACTGGGGCGCAGATATTGAAAACGTTTTAGGTGGTGGAGCATCAATTATGACGATATTTAACTATGGTTTTCTTGGAGATTTTTACCGAGACGCAATTATGTCTCATGCTCGCACCCTCGCATCAATCATGGTAGGTGCAGATCATGAATAGACACGAAATAAGACGCCATCTATCGCTAGGACTGCCAATCCAAGTAAACGGCGTAATGACAAACCACTTAGACATTGAAAAGAAATATAACCTCAATAAAGAGAAGGCTATTATCTGGCTTCATCGTTATTGGTGTGATCATAACTAGAGGTAAATATGGATAAGATGAATTTAATTCCATGCAAAAATCTTGATTACGATGGTGATTATGTTGATTGTGAAATCAAGACCTGTGAGCCTCATTTTCCAGATGTTAAATATTGGCACAGAAATGATCCGCCATATGAAGGCGCTCCGGTAAAAGTTCAGTTTTGCAAGCTACGAGGTCGTATTAATGAAATTTTTGCTTGCTACAACGATGGAGAAATGAGCTGTTATGAGGCATGCGAAAAATGATTGACAGAATGGATGACGCACAATTCTTTGAAGCGCTTAACTTGCCTGTAGATTTTAGGGTTATGGGGGCTAAAGATTGTGAGAGAGGATTTAAAGAGCGAAAAGGTATGCCTGAGTCTTACTATCTTGGGTATTCACAACAATACGAACGAGAGGCGCAAGCCTCGGCGGGAGAATCAAATTGAGCGAGAAGAAAACAGGCTTAGAATTGCTGCGCGAACCATTTCCTGCGCATCACATTAGCAAATTGCCGAAAGGCACAAAGGCGCAAAATGAATGCCCGCCAGATCAAAAGACTAATTGCAAAATTTGTGGCGGATGGCATCACCCAAAGGTGATTCACCTTGATTATGTTGGTCACGCCGCGTTGACTGATCGGCTTTTAGATTGTGATCCTTTATGGTCATGGGAGCCTGTGGCTTTTGGCCAAGATGGACTTCCAGCAATTGATAAGATTGGCGGCCTCTGGATTAGGCTTACGGTATGCGGCAGGTCAATGCTAGGTTATGGGCACCCAGATGGCAAAACAGGCGGTAATGCGATTAAGGAGGCTATTGGAGATGCGCTTAGAAATGCCGCGATGCGATTAGGTGCTGCGCTGGATTTATGGCACAAAGGCGATTTACATCTTGATGAAGAAGAGTTGAAAGATGTTTTGCTTGTAAGCGCCACTGACATATCAGCAATCAGAACAAAATTGATCGCCGGAAACAAATCAGAAGCTGCATTCTGTGAGTATTTTAAGATAGAAAAAATTGAAGATTTGCCGCAAGAAATCGCAACTCAATATTTATCAGCCAAAAGGGCGCAACAATGAAAGCTAACAAAATAAGCGATGAATCAAAAGCTTTGCATAAACTTTACCGAGAAGGTGATATTGATGACCAAGCGTTAGAGGATACCATGACAGGCTTGGCACTATTACCACCACAAGAAACGGCTTTAGCTGTCTACTCAAAGCCTAACGGCCTTGATCCTTATCTTGACGTGGTGAAAGATAAGATTGCGGAATTCAAAAAGTCACCCCCATCATTGGCGACAGATAAAGGCCGAAAAGCTTATGCGTCAATGGCTCGCAAAGTGGCAAGCTTCAAAACTGCTTTGGATGCTATGGGTAAAGAGCTTGTTGACGAACTGAAAGATACCCCTAAAAAAGTAGACGCTGAACGCAAGCGAATTCGTGAGCTGCTAGATGCTTGGCGCGATGACGTGCGCCAGCCGCTTGATGATTGGGAGGCAGAACAAAAGCGCATTGAAGAGTTACGCTTAGCTGAAGAAGCCGCTAAAGCCTTGGCCATTCAGATTGAAAACGATCACGAAATTGGCTTGTTGCTTAATGCTGAATTCGACCGCAAGCGCGAAGAGGCCGCCAAAGCTGCTGAACAGGCTCGCATTGAATATGAACAACGTATCGCTAAAGAAGCTGCCGACCGCGCCACCAGAGAAGCTGAAGAGCGTGCAGCACAGGCGCAAAGAGATGCACAACTTGCGATAGAGCGTGCGCAACGTGAAAAGGCAGAGGCAGAGGCTCGTGAATTACAGTCTAAAATTGATGCAGAGAAAGCCGCTGAACGAGCAAAACTAGCTGCTGAACAAGCGGTCAAAGATGCAGAGGCCAGACAACAGGCTGCGATTGAAGCAGAGCGTCAACGTGTTGAAAATGAACGTTTACAGGCTGAGGCTGAAGAGGTAAAGCGTGCTAAAAATCGCGCTCACGCTGCAAAGATCAACAACGAAGCTTTAACTGATTTAAACTCACTTGGTGTTGATCCTGAAACCTGCAAGCGAATCATCTCTGCAATTGCTAAAGGCACAATTCGCAATATCTCAATTAGTTATTAATCTCTTTTAATTAAATAGGTGGAGTATAGATAATGACTTTAAAATCAAGCATAGACTGGATTAAGTTTGATTCTGTCATTGCGCCGCCACTGATTGGTAGAGGTCTTTTTTCTTACGTTATTATGTTTTCAGGCTTTTCGTATTATCTATGTACAAAACTAGATGAAGGCCAAGAAAAAGTAAGCGGGCCATTTATGACAGAGAAAAAAGCCAAAGATATGGCGGAATCAATTGAAAACAAAGCAACAACAAAACTTAAAAAAGGTGCGGCATGATAATGATAAAACTTGGCTTTCTTGTTTGGGCTTGCTTCATAACCTACCTTCTTGTTCATCTTTATTCTGAGGTGAAAGAAGAAGTTTCTAGGTATGGAATAGATAACTATTCATACTTTCAGCGCATGTTTGTTTTCGGTGCTGGCGTGTGTATGGTGATAGTTTGTGTTGGTTCATTTGTAGCAACTTTTACTCTATGACAATCAACAATTTCACGCGCGCAATACTTTTAACAATCCTGCTCGGCATTGTGTCGGGCTATCTTGAGATAATTTGGAGAATGTAATGAATGCAATGTTAATTTTAGGCGCTACAAAAGAATCTGTTACCGCGGCTCGTGGTGCAATTATTGATATTATTGAAGTGCCGAATGTTGATAGTGAGGTAAAAATCAAAGCGCTAGATGTTCTTTCAACCCTATGCGCTGTAAATAATGCTACCGTTCAAAACTGTAACTTTACCGGGCAGCATAAAAAATGAGCACCTCTGATGATATTTTAGCGCTTCAAACAAAATGTAGCTCTGTTATTGTTAGCTGTAAAACAAAAGAGCAACTTATTTCGGCTGAAAAATATGCAAAGCTCGCGTATAAAAAATTATCCACTATGGAATATGTTTCAATCGAAAAATCAATGTTTATTGGAGTAATTGAAAAATCAATAGGCTTCGCATTATGCAAAATTCACTATGGAATATCTTAATCTTTGTCTGCATAGCCGTGTCATTCGTTGGTTGCGATGCACGGCCTACGGCTCCAGAAGTTCCAAACACTAAACAGGCGTGGACTGTTGAAGAGGTTTTTTTGATAGACGGTACGAGATGTGCCGTTCTTGTTACTAAAAATAACTTCTCACATGATAATGGCGGAATAACTTGTGATTGGAAAGATAAAGCGAGGAAGAGATGAGCTTCATAGAAACGCTAACCAAAGAAATCCCTAAGTCAGATTGGGATAAATACGTGGAGAAAAACAAAGGAGTGCCCGTTATATGCGAATCTTGTGGAGGATCTACGATTGTATTCGATCAAACTTTGGCTAGCGTTCCATGCCTTAACTGCGGAAGGGATATAGATTTAAAATGAGCGAAAAGATA
>Ga0213919_1001095_pt1 | contig 10335 bp, 21 predicted proteins | sample McNCre317MG_FD_161056 | JGI IMG/M metagenome (GOLD analysis project Ga0213919, IMG submission 161056) | Freshwater microbial communities from McNutts Creek, Athens, Georgia, United States - 3-17 MG | ecosystem: Environmental > Aquatic > Freshwater > Creek | place: USA: Georgia | collected... | reverse complement strand
GAGAAAGCAGGGAGGTTAGTTGGTCACTCATTCCCCGTCTTCCTTAAACTCTGAGTCGCCTTCTTCCGGTTCCAGGGCTGCTTCGAGGGCCATAAGGAGTTTTCCTTTTGCTCCCGTTATGCTTCCCGCACCATCCTTAGAGAATTTTTCCGGTAAGCGGTTATAAAGATACACTTCCAAAGCCTTGACAGATGGCTCAACGTGTTTCTTTGTCTTTGTTGTCGAAGTGACAGTCATCTCCCTGCCCATTTTGTCAAGCATACCTTCCGTGACAGTTTTAGTAGCTATTGGAAGGTCATAGCCTTGTGCTCTTTTTATCAGGGCTTTGACTGCCTCAGTGTTTGCTCTCATTTGAGCTGTGTCTGCAAGGTGCTTGAAATCAGGGTCTTCGACAAACCACACGTCCATAACGGTTACGAGAGGAACGTTCATTAACAGGGCTGATTCCTGTACAGAGCAGCCTGCTTCCATGTTCTCTATGAATTCTTTTCTTCGAGCAGGGGTGAGCTTCATACCGTCTGGGAGGTTTCCTTTTGTTAAGGAGATACGGGTCTCCTCTTTGATTGCCTTCCGGCAATAGGTCAGGAGTTCAGGAGCCAAACCATCAAGCACTCCTTTGGAAATATCCAGGGCTTTCATGATTTCTTCGTTGGTTTTTCCCTGCTTCCAAAGTTCATAATACTTTTTCAGGGCTTGTTCATCGTTGCATGTCATTATGTCAATTGGCATGTGTTGCTCCTTTACTGCCTCCTAGTTGTAAAATAAGTTAAAAAGGGAAAGTTTGCAAGGTATTTGATAGAACAGGGTTCAGTATTCTGCGGAAGGGTGGTGGATAATTGCCTTCTGCCATTTGACCAGGGCTAAGGCAGGGGGTCTGAGAGTTGTCCAGAAATTTTGGGGAAGGGTTTTTGGAAAAAGCTATTGGCTGGGCTTGGGAAGAAAAGCGTTGTGTAAACTATAATTTAATGTTATATTGTGTAGTGTAAACTGTACTAAACAAGGGGTTCCTTATGGTTTGTGAAAAATGTGGTCAAGAAAAAACTTCCTCTGAGATGAATCTGCAAGCGTTTCAGGGAAAGCGTTGCAAAAGGTGCTATGCAGACTATATGAAGGAGTATCGTAAACGTACTGGAAGCCATATAGTGCTCTATGCCTTAAGTCCAGAAAGATATCGTGCAAGGACAACTGCCTATCGTGCCTTAAAACATGGTAAAATAGTAAAGCAGCCTTGTGTTTGTGGGGAAACTAAAGTAGAGATGCACCACAATGACTATTCCAAGCCTACTGAGGTAGAATGGCTGTGCACTAAATGCCACAATACTCTACACAGGGAGAGCTCAAAGATTCATCGTGCTAAGCTTTTTGCTATTTGGCAAGAAAAAGAGGCTCTTCAGAAACTCCAGAAAATTTGCTAGCTCCCCTAGACACGTTTGGCATATTATAAAAAGTGGAGACAAACGTGTCTTTTTAGACTGTCTTGTCTCTTTGTACAGTATTGTCTTACATTTTATATATCAAAATTTGTCGCATAACCTATGTTTTGTAAACCTGGCTGCCTGCTCTGTTGTAAGACCTTACCAGTCAACAACATACATTTTTAAGAAGGTGTACACAAAAAACCCTTCAGGACAACACACAAGATGTTGTATGTTGTTTAACTCTGTCTAAAGAGGTTAACCATGCGTTATCTTGTCCGGGAACAGGGTTATTGTGATGCTTTTACAGTTGAAATGTAATTGTTAGTTGCTGTCTGTCAAGGTGTGTTTTGTAAGCCACTGGTTTTGTTTAAGATAAAACTTAACAAAACTATTGATATTTGAAATGTAGAAAGCTATCTTATTATTAGAAAGCCAGAGAAACATTAACAGAAAAGAGGTTTAAAATGGAAAAATGCTTTGTTATCAACCTTCACACCAATAAGCGGATTTCTTTTGATTGCCTGTCTGATGCTTTACAAGCGGTGCAATTAAAAGGTACAATAGGCAAAGATAGTGCTCTTGATGGTCTTGTTGAAACTGGGATTGGTCAATGTTATATGAATTGGTAACACTAACTTAAACAGAAAAGGGGCAAAAATGAGGCGCTACATAAACCGTTATGAACGTATATCCAGAAAGTAAGAAAGGAACAAACCATGAATAACCGTACACAAGAGATTATCCAGGCTGTAAACGCTTCTTTGTCTGTGCTAGAAAGCCTTCTGTCATCAAATCCGTTGACAGACAACAGTTGGCAGTCAAAAACTATAACCATAAGGGGTGTATAAAATGAAACGATAAATAAACAGGGCTAACACATTCTTGGGCAGTTGTCAAAGGTCTTTTCTGGAAACGGAAAAGGCCTTTACTTTTTGATAATAGGTTTACTTGACAAGGTTGATAAAAACAGTTGCTAGTTGTCAAGCAGGGGGGTTAAGGGAGGGCTTTTGATAGCTAAAAGTGTGCCGAGAAGCTCAATACTGAACATATGAGCACTATTTCCCCAAACAGACCTATTTTCTGAATAAGCAATATTCAAATGACAATTAACTATACCTGTGTTTTTCCCCCCGGGGGTTTTGCAGATTCTATTTTTGTACTCGCTAGTATTTTATTTGTTTTGAAATGGCATATTGAAAAAAGACCTATATGTGCACACCCTCTACCCTATACACGCTAAAACCTGCTTTTTTACGTATTTTAAGCCATTTATTGTGACAACCTGGAACATAAACCTTTTCGACTTCCCTTTTTTACTTGCTTTCATGCTATTTAATCTCTATAATTTTAATGTAAAACGCAATTTAAGAAAATTGGAATTGAATTGAATTTAAAAGACTTAAGTCCATTTAAGTCAAATTTTACCGAATGCAATAGACATAACGCAAAAAACAGGTTGTTTCAGACTCAATTTCGCGTCTTGACGTACGCGAATTACATCCAAAATACAAAAATCGAAATTTCGCCATTTTCTGTTTCTGTCAAGTTTTCTTTATTTTTTTACGAATTTCCAAACCCCTCCTTTTTACCTACTGCCATTTCGTCAATTTTTAACTAGAAAAATTAAATGACATAAATTGAAAGTAACATTTACTTTACCCTGTTTCAATACCTTTATACAATTTATAAAAATAGTTTACTTTGTTTGTTTTATTAATTTCATAAAATCATTTTTTACTAGGTTTTTTCGCATTCACGGCCATTTTTAACCCTGTCTATATGCGAGCTTTTCGCAAAACACCTTTGAAAAGTACCTATTGACAAGGTTGACAAATAAAGCTATATTATTGTTGTATTTACAAAAGAAAAACATTAAAACAAGGTTTTTTATGATAAAAGCAACTTATTACACACGAATAGCGAGAAAGATGAGAGGTATGTCAAAAATTATTTGTAGAGATTCAAAGTGTACTAAGGAGTATCATAACTGTAATTCCTTTGCTTATTTTACAACAGGCGGTTATTTTATTGAGATATGCAGACCAGAGAATTTTTCAGGCACAGAAGCTATTCGGATATGTTTACCTTGTACCTTTACAGCTAAACAATTGAAAAGGGAAATAAGTTTGAGGAAATTAGAATTAAAAAAGAATAAGCTTTAAACCCCCTGTTTTCCCTTTTTCTATTTGCCTATTGTCAACTACTATTTTACAACTTATTGGTAAATAATGACATACAAATCAACAAAAAGCTTGACAACAACAATGTAGAAATGTATATTTATTAGTAGAAAGACAGAGAAACAAACATTAAACGGAGGTTATTAAAATGAGAACAGCAATCAAAGAAACAACAGTCTACAAATTCGAGGAACTATCAGAAAAAGCACAAGAGACCGCGTTATCCCTGCTTCTCCCTGAAGATATTGACTGGGCAGAATGTGCTATTGAAGATGCAAAAAACATTGGTCTTATTTTCACGAAATGGGATATCGAAAGACGGACTTTTAAAAGCAGTTTCATAGATTCTGCATTGGAAACAGCACATGCAATAGAAAAAGAGCAAGGGGAAAGCTGTGAGACCTTCAAAACCACTAAAAAATTTCTTCAGGAAAGAGATTCTATTATTGAGGCATGGCCAAAAGATGAAAATGGAGAATTTGAAAACGTCTATGATTTGGATGAAAAACTTGATACTCTGGAAACTGAATACCGATTGGAATTGTCCGGAGATTATTTTCTAATGCTGCAAAAACAGTACGAATACCGTTGTTCAAAAGAGTACATTTTAGAATTAATTGAGATTAATGGCTATGAATTCACGGAAAACGGAAAGATTTATTAAAATAGTCCTTGACATTCACCATGTAATAAGTTATCTTTATATTTAGAAAGTAATAAACAATCAAAAAGAGGTGTTCAAATGAAAAAACAAGACCTTTACAGTAGAATTGAGAAACATGGTGAGCAACTGAAGATTATTTTCAATCTCCCTGTATCTACAGACCCGATAAAGTTATGCAAGACCCTGTTAAGGATTGAAAATGCGCTTCATGCAGTTATGACAAATTTGTGTAACACAAACAACATTGAAGGTATTGAGCCGCATTATGAGACTGTTAATAATATCAGGACAGGGGTATGGGTACAAAAAGAAACGTCAGAAGAGGAACAGGAAAAAGTATTTGACAACTTCAGAAAAAAGATTGCAAAGATTTTAGGCAAAAAAGCCCTGTCAATTATCCATTTCAACCATGACCCTCGCGGATACGCCATTAAAATCTCAGACAAGGTAATGAAGGAAAACGGGTTTGAATTATATAGAGATTTCGGCGGATTCGGAATTGTTGCTCCGGACTTCAGAAACTAAATTTAAAAAGAAAGTGAGAAATGACAAATGAAAATCCAATTCAAGACAAACAATGCGCGCTTGTGGATATGTACCTTTTGAAGGCTATCCATTAACCTTAACAAGAGGAGTAAGCAAATGAAAAAACCCTTGTTTGATTTAGACGTAACACACCTAGAAATTGTTCCTTTGAAAAATGAACTGTTTCCAGTCCATGTAAAAGGACAAAACATAGCAACATTCAAAGCAACTGTCAACGAATCGCTGGTTGTCTCTGGCTCAATCAAGGCAAGCAAAAAAGGTATCTATTGTACGTATCCAAAAGGAATATCTTTCCTGAAGGATGCAAAGAAAACCCTGTCAAATCGCATTCTGGCAACTTATGTTATCAATTATTGCATTGAGGAGAACGGATAAAATGAAACTCAAAAAAATAAAACTCAACTACAAAATAGCAATTGAAATGGAAGTAAATAAAAAACTACCTTTAATCGCTGAAAAAAGCTTTGAAATTGTTTCGTAAAATGCTTCTTGAACGTATCAAACCCATGTTAATTGATGGCAAAGTCACAATAGAAACGGAGACAAAATGAAATTTTTCAACTATTACTTCCAGGTTAAGCATGATTTAGGAGTTTCGAAACTCCGATTTGTAGCGAATAGCAAGAAAAGAGCAATCCAAATGCTTCAAAGAATTGAAGGTTGCCCGCTATCCGCTATTAAACGGATTGACAGAAGCCCCTTGAATAAGCCAAAGCAGAAAACTAAATTACTTAACCCTGTTATTAAGTTTTAAAGAAAGAGAGGAAACAAATGTCAACAACCTACAATGCAGAAAAAGGAGTTTTTGTCCATGACCATTCCGTTTTATTGGGAAGAACACCCGGAAACCATAAATGTACTGGCTTTCCAGAATACAATGCCTTTTTAGACAATCCAAATTTTAACGAAAGCTCTTTCAAATGGAAAGACAGGCACGCAAACCATTACAGAAAAAATGGTGAATGGGTAAAAATGCCAAAAGACATTTGGCAAAACGGAAAGCCCGCTTTGCTCTGGGCAAATGGCAAAACAACAATCCTCGAAAACGTCTTAACCCTGTCAATTGAACGTCCAGAAATTACAATTGAACAAATTGTGTACAGAGGAATAAAGAATTTTAATGGCGAATCAAAGCCATATAAAATGGAATTCGTAAAGGAAACGTCAAATTAAAAAGGAAAAATGACAAATGCCAACAATCTACAGACAAAAAAGAGGGAAGTACAAACTCAAAAAAGGCTTATTGAATGGTTGCGATTCTCAAGCAACTATCTTAAACAAACGGCCTTCACGTTGTGACACGTGCGGGAAAGCCTATGAAGGAAACGGCCAGTTTTGCAAAAACATAGGCTCAGGCGATTGCCAAGAACCCCTGGCCGAGACCTATAACTCATTTAGCACTGGTGAAAGATTCTCCAAAGAAGGCATAATTAAGAAAAAGAAAGGTTAACAAATGACAACTGAAGAAACAGATTTTCTCATAAAAGAGATTGACGAAATGAATAGAGAAGCTGCAATAGACAACTTCATAATTGCCGAGAGCATCGAGAAACCCCTGATTTGTCAGGCAATAATTGACAGGGTGCAACACAGAAGAGACAGGAGAAAACAGATAATGGATTTGCTTGGAATATCAGATAGTAAACAATTAAAAAGAGAGGAATAAAATGGATATTGCAGAAATTCTAAAAAAGCATTTGGATTGGTTGCAAGGTAAGGAAGGAGGAGAAAGAGCCAACCTTCAGGGAGCCAACCTTCAGGGAGCCAACCTTTGGGGAGCCAACCTTCAGGGAGCCAACCTCCGGGGAGCCAACCTTCAGGGAGCCAACCTTCAGGGGGCTGACCTTCAGGGAGCTGACCTTCAGGGAGCCAACCTTTGGGGAGCCAACCTTCAGGGTGTCAACCTTTGGGGAGCCAACCTTCGGAGAGCTGACCTTCAGGGAGCCGACCTTCAGGGAACCAACCTTTGGGGAACCAACCTTTGGGGAGCCGACCTTCAGGGAACCAACCTTTGGGGAGCCGACCTTCAGGGAGCCAACCTTCGGAGAGCTGACCTTCAGGGAGCCGACCTTCAGGGAGCCAACCTTCAGGGAGCCAACCTTCGGGGAGCTGACCTTCAGGGAGCCAAAGAGCTGGACACTTTAGTAAGAAACCAACTATCTATTTTGCCACAAGGAGACATTCTTGGTTTTAAAAAGGCAGCAGGAGGTGAAATAGTTCGGCTTTTAATAAAAGCAGAATGGAAAAGGTCAAATGCAACAGGAAGAAAATGCAGAGCAGAAAGAGCATATGTTTTGAACATATCAGGGGGGTGTAACACAGCACAAAGTGGCTACGATGCAGGATTTTTATACATAAAAGGAAAAGAAGTATCTGTGCCTGACTTTGATGAAGATTGGACAAAAGAATGCGCACCAGGAATCCATTTTTTTATAACTGAAGAAGAAGCAAAAAATTACTAAAGGAGAATTGACAAATGAAACTCGAATTTACACAAAAAGAAAAAGATTTCGTAGCAGTTTTTGAGGGAGAAGTGCAAAGGAACATTCACAGAATCCGCAAGCAACTTAGATTAACTCATAGGGAAGTTGCAAAGGGTTTGCATGCATTAACAGGCTGTAGCCCTTGTCACACTTCCAGCAGAGCAGCGGAGATAGCCGAGGGGCTTCCATATACAAAACTCCTAGCCCTGGCAATGATTTTTGGATGCAAAATTGAAGACTTCTTTAAACTCGAACCGGAAGTGCTGAAGGAAACAAATAATAATGGATTGCCATTTGCAAAACAGGAATTTGAATTTGCACCTCTGGAAGAAATAAAAGAAAACGCTTGACATTCAACTGTAAATAAACTATACTTATTTACTAGAAAGTGAGAGAAGATGAGAAAATTAAGAGCAAAATTGCTGGGATATCTTCAGCAAGACACAGTAGAAGGAATTAAGGCTTTTTGTTTTGAAAACCTGAAAGAATTCCATAAGAGATATCAGAGGGATATGGATGGAATTACTTTGGGACAGTTCTACAAGGCAACTTCTTTTGGAGTTGTGGGGGAATCTGTAGTAGGAGCTATTGAGAGATGTTGCGATAAGCTTGGAATACTTTCCCCTTCAAGAGGTGCTTTGCCTATACTGGTAAAGAAAGAAGCCTGTGAAGCCCTGGAAGAGGCGATGGAAAAGCTGTTTCAGAATCCGGTAGATGTAAGGAACATTGCAGAGGTTATCAGGGTTTACAAAGAAAACAGGGCGGTGATAAATGCAAATTGAAGCTATTAAGCCCTGGAAATTCTGGCTAGTTAGTTTTGGAGTGAGTTGTTTATGCGGATTTGGTAACTTTTGGATATTGTGTTTTGGGATATATGGTTTTGTGAAGATGTGTAAACACCTTCACACGGCTTCTAATTCTCCAGGTTCGCCAAAGGCAGCAGACATTGTACCAATAGCTTTTATGACTAGGATTTTTAAATGAAAACCCTGGAAGAAGTATCAGAGCTATTAGCAAATGACCAAGGAGCACAGAATCTTGTAGGAATACTCTGCACAATAGCTTTGATACTTGTCTTGTTGGAAGCCTGGAGAAGGCCATAAACAGAGGTTATGTGATAAATGAAAAAGGTTAATATTAATTTCGCTTTTTATGACATGGGGAGTATTGTTACGCAATAACTGCGTACATACTTATGTTGTGCAAAATAAACCATGCCGCAAGGCATAAAACAAACGCGGGTAAACCCGCTGAAAGGCGAAGATGGAAAAGAAAAATCATGGAAAAGTAGACAACGCACCAACAGTAAACCGTGAAATGATTCGCGAGTTACGGCACCAGCGGAAAGGGCGATTTAGTGAAAACAAGTATTCGGGAAAGATTGCTGCGAAAAGAAAAAATCGTAGAAATCAGTTTGGGAGAGATTAAGAGCGGCATGGTTTACTTCGCACAACAAGCGGCTGCCTGGTTCGGGCCGTTCCCGGCCCTCAACCCAAATTTGCTGGGCAAACTTCAGGCATCCGCGTAACGTTAGGCGAAATAACATTTTGCGCAAGGCATAAACGCATGTTTCACATTCGGAGGAAAAGATGAAGGCAAAAAATCAAAAAGACGCGCCCCTGTCCTGCAAACTTATCGGGAATAAAATTGTTATCGAAATTGGCATAGATACCGTGGCTTTTTCTTTCGAAAAAAGCGAATACAACAACCCCTTCGATGAAAACAAAAACGAGTATGTTCAGCAAAGCACCATTGCCGACAAGCGGGAGTTTGCCAAGGATGTTATTCGAGAATTGATGGATGAAGCGGAAGACGGTTCATCTTTACTTACGGCCTTATTCGATAAGGCGGAAGAAAACGCAGTCGAGAATGGAAGTCTTGGACTTAAAGACGAAGATTAAAGGCGGCGCAAAATGTTAAATCGCCTAACAAGCCGCTATACGGTTCAGGGCTTTCAGCCCTTCTCCCAAACGGTTTGTAAAAATAGATTGGTGGAAACAAACCGCTTCGTATAGCGGCGGGACGTTGTAAGCAATAATGCAGTGCGCCAAGACAAAAACATTAACGCAGGGTGAACCTGCTAAAAGGCAATGATGGGAAATTTCGATAAAGAGCGGTTTGCTTCCAATAATCAGGAATTTGAGACTCCAAAACACTTGTATGATTTATTGGATAGTGAGTTTCATTTTACCTTGGACTCTTGTGCTTCTGATATAAACCATAAGCATACCAAGTATTACACAAAAGAAAACTCTCTGTTTGAACATAAGTTAATTGGTGAAGTTTTTTGGATGAACCCACCATACAAAGATATGCAGAAGTTTATCCAGTTCGCTCATAATGAATGTCTTTTGGGCGCAACAGGCGTTCTACTTATTCCAGCAAGAACAAATACAAAATGGTGGCACAAATATTGTATGACAGCAGAGGTGAGATTTATTTGTGGTCGCCCTAAATTTGTGGGATGTAAACATGGATTGCCGCAACCGTTAGCACTTGTGATTTTTAGGAAAGAAAATAAACCAAAGGCAGACGCACTGCATTACAGCTTACAACACCAGCTATGCGATTCAGCACCTTCCGGTGCTTCATCCAAATTTGCGGAACAAATATAAATGTGGTGTCCGCAAACTTCGCATAGCAATGTCCGTTGTGTTCAATACCATTTACACGCAAGGCAGTAGCGCAGGCTTCGCCTTCGAGAAAGGAAAACAAATGCAGTACATTTTGACAGAAAAAGAATATCAAGAACTAGCAAACAGGAGAAGTGAACTTCTTGATAAAACAAATAAGATGCTCCAAGCTGCCTGTACATTAGCAGCGGAAAAAGTACCGACACTAAAGGATTGGAGTAGGAAAGATAAAGGCGTGTTTGTCCCTGCTGGCTGCTTACTAAACAATAAAGAGGGTGACTTCTACTGCGATGATTGTATCTCAAGGCGCTATTGCCCTTATGAAAATAAAAGTTACAGCAAATAAAAGGCAGCGTGTAAATGGTACTAAACACAACACACGCTTTGTGGTTCGCAAGTAAACTTGCTCAA
>Ga0213919_1001092_pt1 | contig 10353 bp, 7 predicted proteins | sample McNCre317MG_FD_161056 | JGI IMG/M metagenome (GOLD analysis project Ga0213919, IMG submission 161056) | Freshwater microbial communities from McNutts Creek, Athens, Georgia, United States - 3-17 MG | ecosystem: Environmental > Aquatic > Freshwater > Creek | place: USA: Georgia | collected 2017-06-12 | reverse complement strand
CTAAATATTTAGCGATGTTTTGCACAGTGAATGTAAAATTTTTCAAGTCAAAAAGACAAAGCGAAACTGCAAACTCCCATTCACTAATAATTTCAAAATAATTTTCAGAGGAAAGAAGCTTAGCATTTCTTTTGACCAGTTGATCTTCCACTGAAGCAATCCCCTGTTCATCCCAAAGACTTTGTAAGAAGTTTTGTTTTTCAGTAGGTTTTAACTTCAATTTGGAAGAGGTACTCATCCAATGAGTTTTAGGAAGTTTTCTTTTACCACTTAAAATTTTAGACAATGTCCCTGAATCAATCTCTAAAAATTGAGCGTAGGCCCGCAAGGTGTAACGAGAGTTCTTCTCGCATCTTGTTTTAAAATCTTCATTTAAATAAACACGATAATGATCTTTCATTCGTAAAATGGTAGCGAAGGAGCAAGCAAAAGCCAATGAGATCAAGTGTTATTTTGATCTGCGACAAAAAAGCTTTTGCTACTAACTCTCCGAATACAGTTCATTGGTCCAACAAATACTTAGTTCTCAAAATACAGCAATGCAGAATTCTCGGGAGTGAAGTGAAATCTTTATAGGAGTTTCTTGCTAGGAGGGTGGGATTTTGGTAACTAAACCCTTTATAATAAAAGGTTTAGATATGGTTGATTATTCTTTTAAAGAAGACTTTAAGTACAAACATGAAAATCCTTATCACGAAAGACTGGGAGCCTTTTCCGAATTCGTTTTAAGAGATCATGAGGCCGAGGCTTTTAAAAGCAAGTGGAACAAAGAAGTTTTTAAACGTGAGGGTGAACTTTTTTTAGAAATCGGGACTGGTGCGGGCCATTTCATGATGGATTACTGCCAAGATCATCCCGCGGTCAATTTTGTCGGTTTAGATTATCGTTTCAAAAGAAGCTTTGCTCTCGCGAAAAAATTATCAGAACTCGAAGCTAAAAATTTTCGCTATCTAAGGGCCAAAGGTGAACGCACGGAATACATGTTTGAAGAAAACGAGTTAGACGGAATTTTTTATTTTTTTCCTGATCCGTGGCCTAAAACTAAACATAATAAAAAGCGTTTAATTCAAGAACCATTTCTAAAATCAGCTCACAAAACATTAAAGCCTGGTGGAATTTTTTATATTAAAACTGATCACGATGATTATGCTTTGTGGATGGAGCGAGAAATAAAAAAATGTGGTCTATTCGATATCATTCTTGAGAGCCGCGACCTTAGAGCTGAGTATCCCGAACATCTTTTAGCTAAGTATACCACTGGTTTTGAAAAAATATTTTTAGAACAAGGAATTAAAATAAAAGCTTTCGTTTTGAGATCTAAAAAATAATGTCATTAGAAGATTTAAAACAGAAAATTAAAGAAGAAATTCCGATCTCCTCTATCATCGGAAACTATATGGCGCTTAAGCGCCAAGGATCTGCTCTCGTCTCTCTTTGTCCGTTTCATGGTGACTCCAAACCGTCCATGAACGTCAATGACAACAAAAAGATTTTTAAATGCTTTGCCTGCGGCGCGGCCGGCGACGCCATTACTTTCGTGATGAAATATAGAAATCTTGATTATGTCGAAGCCCTAAAAGAAATTTGCGGCAAACAAGGAATTAATTTTGAGTCTTATCAAGAAGAACGAAAATCAAATCCCAAAATTGAAATGGCCAAAAAAATCTTAACCAGATCAGCTCTCCTCTATAGAAAAACGGCTTCCTCTGGGGCTTTTCCTCCCTACACAAATTTCATCAAAAACCGTGGGCTCGATGAAGAGATCGCGACGACTTATTCATTGGGTTTTGCCCCAAATAAAAACTCTATCTCTGATTACCTTTTTAGTATTCCCGATGAAAAAGAGCGAAGCTTCGCTCTTTCTGTCGCTCTCGATATCGGACTCATCAGAAAAGACAAAAATAATCCCGATGCCCACTATGACACCTTCAGAGATAGGATTATCTTTCCCATCTGGGATCAATTCGGCCAGGTCAATGGCTTTACTTCGAGGGCGATCAGAGACGATCAAAAAGCCAAGTACATGAATAGTGTGGATTCTTTCATTTTCAACAAGGGAAACATTCTTTATGGCTTCCATCTTGCTAAAAATACCATCAGGGAGCGAGATGCAGTCATTCTCGTTGAAGGAAATATGGATCAAGTGGCACTCTTTCACCACGGTTTTAAAAACTCTGTCGCTGTCATGGGAACGGCCTTGGGGCCTCAATCCCTGGAGCGCATTTTAAGCTTAACGAAAAATATTTATTTAGTGCTCGATAACGATGCTGCCGGAATTAAGGCCATGGAGCGCATCAATAACCAGTTTGCTTCCCATGGAATTGTGGCCAAATATATTTCCTGTGCTCCACAAAAAGATCCCGATGACTTTTTAAAGATCCAAGGGGCCCTCGCCTTCCAAGAAAAATTTGATGCGGCAGAAGGAGCTTTTGACTTTTTACTCTCTAGACTTTTGCCAGAAAAAATCCCTGAAGTCCTCGATAGAAAATTAGAAATTCTCCATAAAGCTTTTGACCTTTTATCGCCATTGAAACTTGACTTGGCTGCAACGGAGCGCGTTGTCAGTTTTGCCAAGCGCCTCGGCCTCAGAGGGGAAGCAGGCCAAATCATAAAGAATTACGAAGAGCATCTTGAAAAAAATCAAAAACAAACCAGATTTCAAAATGTGCCAAAGTTCAAAGATGAAGTGCTTGCTAGCGATGAGACGACAGCTGGTGAGGCACAAGTTAAAAAGATGGATGAAAGTTTTCACGTGGAAAATTCTCCGCCTCAGATTTTTATGAGTAAAATGGAAAAGCTTCTTGTGCAAGAACTAGTCCAACTTCCTTCACTCCTTTCACTCGAGAAAATGAATGAAATCCTTGATTTAGTGACTAATGATGAGGTAAAAAAATATGTTGGAAAAATTCGTAAAATCACAATGGAAGTTGATGATAATGAATACGAATCAGTTGTGCTCAATCTTACGAATAGTCCAGAATACTCGATCGATTTAAGAGAAGTGGTAACGGGGGCTTTTTATAATTATAAACCAAAAGAAGCCGACTCTAAAACAAAACAACGCATTCTTTTTGATTTAAAAAATAAATTGCATATGGAGCAATTAAAAACCAAAAAAGATGAAATTAAATCAAAGCAGCTCACTTGTGAATCGGATGAAGAGATGACCAAACTGCTTGCGATGCTTAATGAGATAGAAAAAAATATCCAAGCTTTAAAAAATACGAAACCTGAAAAACTCAGATAGGACTAGGGAGACATAAACAATGAGTAACCCAATTTCACCAGCGGTCGCACAATTCCTGAATTCAAAAGAATTCAACCGTCTTTTGACGAAAGGAAAAGACCAAGCTTTTATTACTGCCGAAGAAATTAACGACGCCCTTCCTGCAGGCATCGTGCTCGCTAGTGACATCGATGAAGTCATGGGCCGCATTCTTGAACTAAAAATCGACGTTATGGACAGTGCCGTTGAAGAAGACGAAGACGAAGAAGGGATCCGTCTCGACGGAACTGAAATCATCGAAGAAGCTCTCTCACGTGAAGAGAAAGCTGAACTCAGATCAGCGTCTACTGATCCAGTAAAACTTTATTTAAAGCGCATGGGCTCAGTAGCTCTTCTTACTCGAGAAGGCGAAGTTGTCATCGCCAAAGAAATCGAAGAAGGCGAAAGAGAAATTATTCTTTCTGCACTCTCTTCAACTCACGCTCTTAAAGAAGTTGGTAAATTAAAAGAAAAAATTGAAACTCAAGAAAACCCACAAGAATACGTTAAGGAACTTGTGCGCGGCCTTGATGACGAATCAACTCCTGCCGACATTAAAAAAGTGAAAGACAGAATTTATGCGGTTATTGATCAAATCGCCATCATCCTTCAAGAAACTGAAAAAGCTGACGGGACTCTTAAGGCCCTCGATGCTCCTCAGAAAAAACTTATGGATGAAATTTCAGCGGAGCTTGCCGATTTAACTTTCAACAGAAAAATTATCAACTCATTCGTTGAACCAGTAAAAAAATACTACCTTCAGTTTACGGAAATGTTTGATCAACAAGATCGCATTTTCAAATTCCTTGAAGTGGGAAATTCTGAAGACTATAAAATCCTCTATGACAAAGTCATGGAAGATGATGCTTTCAAGAGAAAGCTTGCGAAAGATCTTTTCACGACAGACGCCAAGATCGAACAGCTTATTCGTAACCAAGAAGATATCCTAAGAAAGCTTCGTCGTTTAACGATTGATGCTGGGATGGAATACCTTGAAATCGAAAAAGTTTATAAAATCATTATCGAAGGTGAAACAAAAGCCGATAAAGCGAAGGCTCAACTGGTTGAAGCCAACCTACGTCTCGTTGTTTCTATCGCTAAAAAATACACGAACAGAGGCCTTCAGTTCTTGGATTTAATCCAGGAAGGAAACATCGGTCTTATGAAAGCCGTTGATAAATTCGAGTACCGTCGTGGATACAAATTTTCAACTTACGCGACTTGGTGGATTCGTCAGGCGATCACAAGAGCAATTGCTGACCAGGCCCGCACGATCCGTATCCCAGTTCACATGATTGAAACAATTAACAAGATGGTGAGAACGTCTCGTCAATTAATTCAGGAACTAGGCCGCGAACCAACTCCGGAAGAAATTGCTGAGAAAATGGAACTCCCGGTTGATAAAGTTAAAAAAGTTCAAAAGATTTCTAAAGAGCCAATCTCGCTTGAAACTCCAATCGGGGAAGAAGAGGATTCATCTCTTGGGGACTTTATCGAAGATAAAAAGATTATCTCTCCAGCAGATGCTGTGATGAGTATTACGCTTTCTGAGCAAACTCGCGCTGTGCTTTCAACTCTTACACCAAGAGAAGAAAAAGTTCTTCGTATGCGTTTTGGTATCGGTGAAAAATCAGACCACACGCTTGAAGAAGTTGGTCAGGATTTCTTCGTTACACGTGAACGTATTCGTCAGATTGAGGCCAAAGCTCTAAGAAAACTTAGACATCCCTCTCGCGCAAAATTATTAAAGTCGTACGTAGATAACTAGGCCAGCAAAACAGTCCAGTGGACTGTTTTGACTTGTGCTGAAAAAAAGAAAAGTCGGACCGCGAATTTCAGAGTCTGGCCTAGCGGCGGAAGGCCGCCGTACCAATCAAAAAATCTTCAAAAAAGCCCTCCTCTGGAGGGCCTTTTTTTTCACTCTCATTCCTCTTATTTTGTCAAGCAATTTATCTTCTTTGCCCAATGAATAACCCCAATTAAAATTTACCGATTTATCAAAAAATCCCGTATACTAACCTCTTGATTTAATCTTAAAAAAACAAGAGACCACATGAACGAACCCCGCACTTGGACCATCCCCGAAAAAATAAACACCGAATGCAAACGCTTCTTCTCCCCCGCCCTCATCCAAAACGGCTTACGTTTTTTCAAACTCTCCCGCGTCTCCATCTCTTTTAAAAAAGGATCAAGTGAAACCTATTATATCGTCAGCGGCATCGTCCGCGACGACCGCGCCCATGAAACTAAAATCGTCTACAAAAAGCGCCTAGAAGACACTTCAGAGGGCCCATTCTCATCAAACTGCGACTGCCACCTCTGGAAAGAAAAAACTCATTGCCCTCACGTCGTCGCACTTTTTATCACCTATCAAGTTCAAATCTACCTAGAAGAGCAAGGCGAAGAAGTCACCATCGACGACGATAGCGGAATGCCACCCATCGTGATTAATTCCAGTTTTGGTGTGAACGTCTCAGAGTACGGAACTATTTTAAATGGCCCTCACCAACTCATCGGAGCTCCAGCTGCACCCACTTACTCAGGCCTTCAATATTTATTGCATAATAAAAAAGTTGTCGCTTTTCCCATGCCCGAAACCTTCCGAGGCAGGCTTCAAATCCATCTCGTGCCAGATGAAAAAGTAAAATTTAAATATCACGCTAGTCCCACAGAAAAAGCCATTTCAGAAATTTCGATTTTTGAAAATCTTTATATCTTCAATTGGAAAGACGGTGTTGTCTTTCATATTCCTAGCGATCTAAAAATTCTCATCCAGCGCATTCGCTTGAACTTATTTACTTACACCGTTAACGACATTTTAAGTAACGTTCAAGAATTGGATTTATTTTCTCAAGTGGAAATTTTTATTGATAATGTGGCTTTAGAAGATATTAAAACTTCAAGACCAAAATGTCGCATTACCTTGGCTCCTGCTGACAAAAAAGGACTCTTGCATGCCAGTCTTGAGTTTTACGATGAATCAGATCTTTTAGTCATGCCCAATGAGTTCTTTTCCTTTTTTACATTTAATAATGGAATACTAGGTCACTTTAAAAAGAAACAAGAAGCTTATGATTTTGTTTTGGCAGTTAAAGACAGTCTTCTTCATAATAATGATAGTTACAAAAAATTTATTATTTCTGCTTCAAAAAAAGTAAAAGCTCAAAGTCTACTCAGTGAAATTGTCAAAAATCGCGACACTCTTCTTTATGATCAAAGCAATAAATTAGTTTGTTTATATGAAAATCAAACAGTGAGAGATTTATTTTTAGCGATGATCCAACATTTTGGAGATCAATTTTTCAGATACGCTCAGCTTGATTTGGAGGCTAAAAAAATTAAATATGACGTTCAACCAAGTGTTGTTTTTCAAGGCCTTTCAGAATTTCATCGTGCTGTCTCTTTAATGGGAATAGAGATTTTCTACGACAGACATGAAATCTCAAAGTGGAATTCTCGCATTCGTTTTGAAAGACGCTCTTCCAGTACAAAATGGTTTGATCTTGAGCTTAACATAGACCAGGAAGATTTGTCGGTGATTCAAGAAGCTGATCTAGAAGCCGGGATGGTCATCACGAAAAAGGGACTCATTCTCCTTACCAAAGAACAAAAGGATCTCATCCGCTTCATGCAGAAATACACAAAGTACGAAGCGGTAGAAACCCAGACGAAGATTGATGGCAGTCAGTCCTTTAAAAAATTTATTCTTCCTTTTAATCGCGCCAGAATTTTTGAACTCTTTGAACTAAGAAAACTAGGTATCGACGGTGCTTTAAATGAAGATGACATCGCTCTTTGTGAGAAGCTTTCAAATTTAACTGAAATGCCTTCCTATCCTTTGCCTCCTGAAATTGATGGAGTTCTTCGCCCTTATCAGACAGTGGGATACAACTGGCTAAGATTTCTTTACGAGCACAAGCTTGGAGCTTGTTTAGCTGATGATATGGGTCTCGGGAAAACGCTTCAAACCATTTCCTTCTTGCAATCTATTTATGACAAAATTGAGCGTGTCTTAATAGTTTGTCCGGTGACTATTTTACTTAACTGGGAAAAAGAAATTCAAAAATTCTCTAAAATGGACATGCATATTTATCATGGAGGCTCGAGAGAGTTTCCCCATGATAAAAAAATCATTCTCACTTCTTACGGTGTCATGAAGAAAGAATCTGAAGCCGTCTTTGCTAATATAAACTTTGATATTTTGGTTTTAGATGAAGTTCAGCATTTAAAAAATGTGAGATCCTTAGGGGCTTTTTCAGCAAGAAAGATTAATGCGAATTTCAGAATTTGTTTAACAGGTACTCCTGTAGAAAATGATCTATCTGAATTTTATAATATATTAGATCTTTCTATTCCGGGTATTTGGGGCGATTTACAATTTGTTCGCGCGGTTTCTAATCAAAAGACTCGCGGTATTGCCAGAAGAACAGCGAGTCCATTTATTCTAAGAAGAACGAAGGCCCAGGTACTTCATGATCTACCACCAAAAATTGAAAATAATGTTTATCTGGAATTAAGTGAAGAAGAATTAAAATTTTACCAGCAAAACATTGTTTCAATTAGGTCGCGAATTAATAATTCAACGACGTCAGCAAAATACGGCGAAATTTTAAGAGGCTTACTACAATTAAGACAAAACTGTCTTTGGCAAAATCGCAATGGTGAAACTCACTACAAAAATATTGACTCCACCAAAATTGAATTCTTAATGGAAACGCTTGAGACGATTTTAGAAGAAGGCCAACAGGCCATTATCTTTTCTCAGTTCACGACTTATCTTGATATCATCCAACATTTTTTTAGAGAAAAGCACTGGAAGTTTTCGCGCATTGATGGATCACAAAGTATTAATAAACGCCAAGAACAAGTGGATCAATTTCAGTCGGGAAAAACTCCTATCTTCCTCATCTCGCTTAAGGCCGGAGGGGTGGGATTAAACTTAACGGCTGCAAGCTACGTCTTTATCATGGACCCTTGGTGGAACCCCGCAGTTGAATCACAGGCCATTGACCGAGCTCATCGTATTGGACAAAAAAATACGCTGACAGTTTATAGGCCTATCATTAAAAATTCTGTTGAGGAAAAAGTTTTAAAACTTCAAGAAGAGAAAAAACAACTTTTCTCAGATCTTCTTTCAACGGATGACGATCAAGTGTTCTCCGGAAGACTCACGATGAAAGATTTCGAAATGCTCTTTAATTAGAGATGTTCCAATCTATTGGAGCAAGATTGTGATCTTTTAAATAATGATTCGTTTTCGAAAAGGGCTTACTACCAAAAAAACCTCTATAAGATGAAAGCGGCGAAGGATGAACTGACTCAAGCACTAAATGCTTTTTGTGATCTATTTCTTTTCCTTTTTTTTGAGCAGGCGCTCCCCAGAGAATAAAAACTAGATGCTCTTTTTTTTCATTTAAAATTTTAACAATCGCACTCGTGAATTGCTCCCAACCTAAATCTTTATGAGACATAGGAGTTCCCTCCACAACACTTAATTGATTATTTAAAAGAAGCACACCTTCACTGGCCCACTTGGTTAAACTTCCCTGGCTTGGAATAGTTAAGTCTAGATCAGATTGATACTCTTTAAAAATATTCACAAGTGAAGGAGGACATTTCACACCTTCATTTACTGAAAAACTCAGACCGTGAGCTTGACCTTTTTGGTGATAAGGATCTTGGCCCAAGATCACCACTTTAATTTTTTCAAAGGGAGTGAGATTTATAGCATTAAAAATATCTGAAACAGGAGGAAAAACGACTTGGGAGTCATAGGCACTCTCAAGTTCTTTTTCTAATTTTAAAAAATAAGGTGAGTCTAATTCGTCTTTTAAAACACGAAGCCAAGATTCATCAGTTAGGTAATCTCTAAGTGAAAATTTTTTGGACATTCTTATTTAATTTTACAAGTTGGTAGTGCGGCAATTGCTTCAAACAGATCAATTCGGCAAGTCCACATTTCTAGCACTGGCTTTGATTCTGTTCTTGCAACAATTTTATTATTTGATGTTTGAATAAGTCTGACTTGAGTTTTAGCGTAAATTCCAAAATAAGTTGATGTGCAATCAACAGAAGCGTCACTGATAAATTCAACATCGGCCGCTTCACTCATTTGGTTTAAAACTGAAACGAAGTAACCTTTTGCTTCGTAGGCTTTCATGATTTGATCTTTTTTAGTGTCTTCAGACATGGTCGTTCCAAAGGGAAGCAGTCCAAGTGTGCATTTATTTCCAAGAAGAGTCGCTGCATTGGTTTCTGCTGAATAAATTGAAATAAGGGCCAAGATTACCAAAATAATTTTTTTGATCAGCATGAAAACTCCTAAATGAATGAGACTATTGCAGCGTGTTTTATAAGAATTTGATCAATAATTCAAGCTGAATTCTAGTGAAGGTGACGCTTGCGCGCTGCAAATATTAGCTTAAGGCGCGGGAGCAGGATTAGGAGCAGGAGTTGGTACCGGTGCTGGTGCTGGTGCTGGTGCTGGTGGAGTCTCCACAATATATTTAATTTTCATTCCAGGAGAAAGAGTTGAGCTTTTTAAAAAATCCTCATTTAAAACTTGTAGTTCGGCCCATCTTTTTGGAGTACCATAAAGCTTCTTTGAGAGATCTCTTAAATCAGTTTCTTTTTCAACCGTGTACGTTTGAATGACTCGTTTTTTATTCGTAAGAATATTACTTTCCATCTGAGCTCGCGCTTTTTCAATTTCTTTAGCGTTATCATAAACGAGCGTTGGTTTTACATCTTTGGTGTAATTTAATTTTTTTCTCAATTCGTAGTCTAAAACCGTAACGGTGTCTCCATCTTTATCAACATAGATATTTTTAGGTTTGGCAGGTGCTTGAGGAGTTGGAGAGGCGGTTTGACTTGGATTTCCTTGGGGCTGCCCTAATGCATTTTCTATAAGAAGTATGACTAAAAAAAAGATAATTATTTTACTCTTCATATAATTTAGTTCCTAAAAGAAAATATAACCTAATCCAAAACCAACTCGCAGAGTGAGGAGGTTCGATGGACCCGACATAGAATGATATTTAAATAGTGAATGAAGATAAATTTTATCATTGAGTTTATAACTTAAGTAA
>Ga0213919_1001091_pt1 | contig 10357 bp, 9 predicted proteins | sample McNCre317MG_FD_161056 | JGI IMG/M metagenome (GOLD analysis project Ga0213919, IMG submission 161056) | Freshwater microbial communities from McNutts Creek, Athens, Georgia, United States - 3-17 MG | ecosystem: Environmental > Aquatic > Freshwater > Creek | place: USA: Georgia | collected 2017-06-12 | reverse complement strand
CTGAACAACCAAAGGATTCCATCATGGATTTTCAAGATTTTCTGTCACAAGTGCACCCAAACAAAAAAGAGAAACTTCCTAGCATCATGTGTGGGATTGGTGAACGCTATCAGGATGATGATGGTGTGAAATACCCTAGCATTGAAGTTGGGATTGGAAATCGCAATGCTGACAATGAATCAGGTGAATCCATTGGTGAAGATATTGAAGCAACTGACCCTAAGATCAACTTTTCAAAGCATGGGGTTCCACTAGGCACCAGCAATGAAAAGTTTGATGAAGAACAAAAATCATGGCAGATGCATCTTGCCGCACCAAATCCACACAAACCTGGTACGGATCATCACAGGGAATTGCATGACTACACTTTGGATAGTCATGATGTGAATTCGTTGTTGTATGGTTTGCGTAATGGCAACGATGAAAAGGTGCAAGCCAACAAGCATCGTTTGGCACATGCTAGGGCTATGGATAAAGCCATTGATGCTACCGATGGCACCAATGAAGATATGTCTGTCTATACTGGCGTCAAGCATCCATTCTGGAACCACTTTAAAAAGGGCCAGAAGACCGCCAAATTGCACATGCCATCCTTTGTATCAACCAGCACATCATTTCACGTTGCAAGGGATTTTAGCAGTCCTATTGATGGCATTGATCGTCAGCGCCATCCCACACAAGAACAAGCTGATCATCATGGTTTGAATCGTGATGATGTTGCACCAAAGACGGATGCACATTTCCGTGTGATGCATGTTCTGAAACTGAACATGCCAACTGGTACTAAGGCTGTCAGTTTGCGTGGCTTGTCTGAGCATCCTGAAGAAGAAGAAATTTTATTGCATCGTGGTCATGATATTCATGTTCATGCAAACCCTGTCGTTCATAAGGGCGGTGGGTATCATACCGTGATTTGGAATGCCGATGTGGTTCGCCATAACCCTGACATTCTACCTAGGAAATTGGATGAAAGTATTGTTGAATCTGTTGTGAAATCTAAATCCATTCAGTGTGGTATTGGTACTGGTGAATCCCAACTGACAGAAGCAATTTCTGGTATTGATAGTGAGCATGATCAGCATACAACGCATTTCCCAACGGCAAAACTTTCACAAGAAAGCACCGATGCGATTAAGAATTATTCTGTCAGTTCACTAAGGACTAACAGTGCGCTCTATTCTGCACATGATGGGATTATTGATCCTACACCCGACATTGCTGATAGGATTCGCAAGCTAGACAAATCGTTTGAATCGGTAAAATCCAAAAAAGCTGGTGTTGTCTATACCGGTGTGCGGGACAGCATTTTCCATAAGTTTGATGGCAATGAACCAGCGGTTGTCCATCATCCATCTTATATCAGCACAAGCACTGGCCCAAACATTGCCGCCAGCTTTGCCCATCCTGATTCTGACCATCAAGAATACAAACTGAATGCCGATCAAGTCAAGACGCTTTCTGATAGACATGGCCTAGACCCATCAATTTTCAGTAAGAGAATTCGCCATGTGCTTAGGTTGCAGGTTCCTGCTGGTAGCAAAGCACATAGCATCGTTGGTATTTCAAAGAATCCACATGAACATGAGGTCTTGATTCATCGTGGTCATGACATTACGATTGACCCAATCCCACATAGCGTCCATAAGGATGTGTTTGCTGGTGATCAGGATAAAGGTCGATTGATTGTTTGGAATGCCACGTTGGGTAAACGCAAGCCCACCGTGCTTACCGAAAGTTTTGATTTCTTTTTAGGTTCCATCCACGAAATTTTGTGATAAAATCGAGCCATCTTAAATTTTCAAAGGTGGTTTGATGATCTACACACAAAATCATGTAAACGCGCTTCGTTGTATGGCTGTTGGTGATGCAGTCGGTAATCCGTTTGAGTTCAAGAAAGATCTAGATTTTTCGCCACTTGACATCATGGATCAGGCTGACTATGGTGATCTGAACATCACGGATGACACCCAAATGACATTGTTTGGGTTTGAAATCGTTTGTAATTCATTGCACTTTGGTCATTTGAATAATACATACCTGAATTGGTATTACACTCAAACCAAGGAATTCACACGGACCCCATTCTGCACTGATGAAAATTTGTTGCTGTCATTTGGTGAACTGTATGTGCAACGTGACCCCGGAATGACTGTTATGAACTCATTACAACAACTTCATAATATGAGTAGTCGGGAAAAGAATGACTCGAAAGGATGTGGGTCGATCATGCGGATTCTTCCATTCATTCATGACATTGATTTGGTAAACCGATCCATTGTTGTCACCCACGATCACCCTGATAATTTTACAGCAGCACAAACTTTAGTGGATGCTTATAACGGCATCTTTGAAATTCCAAAAGTGGATGACATTTCTGACCTTGGTGAAGGTTGGGTTGCCGATGAATGCGTCAACATGGCGATTTGGGCTGCTGCCACGGCTGAAGATTTTGATGACTTGTTGGTCAAGTCTATTCACCATAATGGGGATAGTGATAGCGTGGCCGCTGTTGCTTGCTCATTGTGGGGTTATTGGGGTAATCCTTTTGATTACTATGATCGAGTGATTGAGAAAGCCCCTATCGAATTCATCATCAAGCGAATGGGATTCTAACCAGTAAATATGCAGTACCTTTATCATGGAACTGCATGTGATCAAAATCCAATATCTTAATGCAAGCTACTGTCAGCTTGAAACCACACAAGACATTTTACTTGAACTGATTGCCGAATACACGTTCCGGGTTGACAATTGGAAATTCAATCCAAAAGTCAAAGCCGGGATTTGGGATGGAATAATTAGGTGCATTCATCGCAATGGGATGTGTCCTGTTGGTTTAGTCCCAGAAATCATCAAGTGGTGTATTGATCACAACTACAAAGTTTCTGCTTCAGAAGAATTCAAGCTGTTCAAGGCTCCTATCGAATTTTCATCCGAAAAGCTAGACCTACCATTTGATCTTAGGGACTATCAAGAAGAAGCCATTAAGATCGCCCTTGAAAAGAAGCGCCAAACCTTGCTATTAGCCACTTCGGCGGGTAAATCTGTGGTGATGTATGCCCTAGCTAGGACTTATCAAGAAAACGGCTTAAAGACGCTTATAATCGTTCCTAACGTGTCTTTGATCAGTCAGCTAGAATCCGATTTCAAGAACTACAGCACAGTCAATGGATTTTCTGTTAATGATAATTGTCATTTCATTTCGGCTGGTGTAGAAAAGACCACAAAGAAACAAATCGTTTGTTCCACTTGGCAATCGTTGCAAAGTCTCTTGAAAACAGATGCTGGCCTAGACATACTGAAACAATACGATGCCATCATTTGTGATGAAGTTCACCTAGCATCAGCAAGTGTGATTGGAAAGCTCATGAATGCGTCTACAAACGCTTTCTTTCGCATTGGGCTATCTGGAACCCTAGACAAGTCTAAGACCAACCACAAGACCATTACAGGTCTTTTTGGTCCTATCCGTAGAATCGTAAGTGCCAAACAATTGATGGATGATGGTCATATCACCCAGCTAATCATCAAAGCAATCATCCTGAAGTACGACAAGTCGGTTTGCGAAAATGTATGTGGCTTGCCTTATGATGATGAATTGGATGTGGTGGTCAAGAATCTAAATCGTAACAAGTTTTTGGTCAACTTTGCCAATGGTCTATCGGGTAATTCTTTGTTTTTGTTCAGATTTGTGGACAAGCATGCCGAAGTTATTAAGCTAGCCATCGAAAAGAAATTTCCCAATAAAACGGTATATATCGTCACGGCTGATACACCAAAAGCTGATAGGGAATCCCTGAGAAAGAAAATCGAAGAATCTACCGACAATGTGATCATTTCCACTTATGCATTGTTTTCCACTGGGGTGTCAATCAACAATTTGAACAATGTGGTTTTTGCATCACCAACAGCATCATCGGTTAAGGTTTTGCAATCAATTGGGCGCTCTCTAAGGAAACACTCGGACAAAATTATAGCAACTGTCTATGACATTGTGGATGATTTCAGGGTACCGAAAAGAAAAGACAACAATTTGTATCGTCACTACAAAGAAAGATTGACTACCTATAACAAAGAACAATTTGATGTGGTAGAATCCAAACTTGACTTTTCAAAGGATTGACAATGGATGATTTGATTCCCTTTTCTGTGATGTTGAAGCGTGGTACGAAAATGCTTTGCATGGGGTTCATTTCCAACGATGATCCAGAAGAAATCCCGATTCTTTATGCATCAGGTGCGCTTGAATACAGTATGCATACCAATGAAAATGGTCATACTGGCGTTTCAATGCGAGCATTTGATCCGGCTACCGATGATGACTTAATTTCAATTAGTATGGAAGATGTGCTTTGTGTCAACATCATGAATGATCACTTCCTTGATATGTTCAGGAAGTACCATTTTGATGCAAACCAATTTGATACTGCATTCCTGACTGATGCTGCTAGATTCGTAAAGGGGAATTTCCCGCAAGTCCAATGAAACCGGAAAACTCCTAAATAGTAGGGCTAAATTGATTTTTTAGTTTTCTGCCCCAACTATAACTTTAGGAGTTTTCTATCATGGCATTTCCCGTATCACCCGGCGTTGCTTTCCGCGAAATTGACGCATCTTCTGTACTAGAATCAGCAACTGCAACCGTTGGTAGTATCGCTGGTAAGTTTGCATGGGGGCCTGTTAAAGAACGTGTCCGTATTGCAAACGAAGATCAACTAAAAGCCGTTTTCGGTAAGCCATCCGAAGCCGCCCATATTGATTTTCTATTGGCCGCTTCTTTCCTAGCTTATTCGAGCGCACTTGATGTGGTTCGTATCGGTTCTGAAACTACCACTAAAAACGCTGTTGATGCTGGTTCTGCCGTGTCTGTTCTAAACCTAACTGACTACGAAGCATCTGTACCCGCTACCTGTTCTTTCCTAGCACGTTATCCTGGTTCTGCTGGTAATTCTTTGCAAGTTGTCACGTGCGGCAATTCAAATCAATTCAGCATGGCTCTACCCGGTACTTGGACATTCTCTATCGGTTCTACCGTTGCATACACCCAAGCCACCACCGAAGTTCTAGGCGACTTTTTCCAAGTGGGTGATTTCCTAGTTGTGGATGGCGAATCCTATGCTGTGACTGCTGTTGCTGCTGCATCCCTAACCCTAGGTAAAATCTATGTTGGCTCTTTGACGCCTACCAGTGTAACCCGTTTGTGGAAATTTGGCAATCGTTTTGCTAAGGCTCCTGTAACTGGTGAATTCCATTTGGTTGTTGTTGATACCACTGGTGCATTCGCTGATGAAGTTGGTCAAATCCTTGAACAATTCACATTGTCAACCACGGTAGGTGCATTGAATTCTGATGGTTCGCCTAAGTATTACAAAGATGCACTAAAGCAAACTTCTGGCTACATTTTGGCGGGTGATCTTGCTCTTACTTTCTCTGGTGATAATACTGCCAATGCCATTACCCTAACTGGTGGTGATGATGCATACGCATCCATAACCCTAGCCGATCAATTGGCGGGATATGACCTATTCAAGAATCAGGAAGAAGTTGATGCGCCCCTAATCATTGCTGGCGAAACCCCTGACACCAGTGCTGTTCTAGCCAAGTATTTGATTCAGAACATCGCCGAAGTCCGTAAAGACGCAGTTGTATTCGTTTCCCCACGTAAGGCATCCGTTCTTACCAAAGGTCAAGAAGCAACCCTAGTCATTGCTGATCGTGACGTTCTAGGTGCTTCTAGCTATGCTGCAATGGATAGCAACTGGAAGTACATGTATGATCGTTATAACAACAAATTCCGTTGGGTTCCTTGCTGTGCTGATCATGCTGGTCGTTACGCCATTGTTGATCGTGAAAAGAATAAGTGGGAATCTGGTGCTGGGCTTGATGCTGTTATCAAGAATGTGGTGAAACTTGCATGGAATCCATCGCAGAATGACCGTGATCGTCTATATCCAAACGACGTAAACCCAATCTATGTCAAACCCGGTTTCGGTCCATTGTTGTTTGGTCATAAGACTTTACTAGGTAAGGCTAGCCCATTTGATCGGATTCCTAATCGCCGTATCATGATTGAACTAGAGCAAATCATTTCCAAGTCTGCACAGGGTCTATTGTTCAAGGTGAACAACGAAACTTCACAGCGCCGTTTCTATTCCATGGTTGAACCATATTTGCGTGATCTACAAGGTCAAGGTGGTGTAATTGATTTCTTTGTGGTTGCCGATGCGAGCGTTAATACAAAAGAGGTCATAGTGAGCAACCGTTTCGTCGCTAAGGTCTATATCAAGCTAAATGGATTTGCTGAATTCATCCTACTTGATTTCGTTGGAATCGGTGCTAATAGTTCTTTTGAAGAACTTATAGTTACCAACATCTAAACACGGATGGGGCTTCGGCCCCGTCTTAAATAGAACAAACGTGTAACTGTTTTACACAAATCAATAGGAGTTTTCAACATGGCCTTTAATGCACAAGAATTTCGTAGTCGTATGCACGGTGGCGGCGCTCGTCCAAACCTATTTGAAATCAAAATGACTATTCCTGACAGAGCATCCGCAAGTGAGCAAATTAGTTTTATGGCAGAAGTCGCAACTGCTCCTGCTTATGTCGTTGGTTTTGCTGATACTTATTATTTCGGGCGCAGAATTTCGCATCCTCATGATAGGGAATATCAAGATGCTTCATTACAAATCATTAACTTAGAAGATTTTGATGTTCGATCTGCATTAGAATCTTGGCAAGATCGTTGTTCGCGTACTAGCTGGAATACTGATCATATTGAACACGCTGATGGACTGTCTCTGTATAGCGATATTTCAATTCTTGCCTATGGCAAAGAAGGTGATCTATTGCGCGAAACTAAGATGTACAATGCATTTCCAATTCTACTTGGTCCATTGCAATATGCGTGGGCTGACAATAATCAAATCCAGAAGTTTTCTGCCGATTTCCGTTATGACTATGCAGAAGTGGTCTATCAGCGCGCGCTGCAGCGCGGTTAAAGATTTTCTAAAATTCTAAGAAAATTGCTATCATGGGGTGCCGTAACTGGCACCCTTTGTGCATATATGAGCACCGATGTTAATGCTAACTTGTTTGATTCATTCAAAATTACATCAAATCCGTAGCTGGCATATTCACTACCAAAAGCATTGTAAGTTGTAATGACGTGGTTTACCAATAACCGGTAGTTTGTATCATGATTGCGATAGTGGCGACCAATCAAAACGTCAATGGTCTTGAATTTGATCATGTCTGCTTTGAAGTTTGCAGCACAAGACTTGCTTTTCTTGTGTGCATCCATCATCAATTCTAAATCATCAATATTCATTTTGTTTGTTAAATAGTCGGACTAATTTCTATTTAGGGTTTCACAATGGCACAAGGCAATTTTTTCCGTAAGATTTTTGGATTTGCTTTTAATGGCAATGTTGTCCCGAATCTACCTACCCCAGTTTCCCCTAGCAATCTTGATTCGGCTATTGATATTTCTGCTACCATTGGTAGTGGAACTACACCATTTTCAGCGGCATTGGATACAGAATACATTGCTAAAACTGAAAATGAACTGATTGAACAATACCGCAACTTGGCTTATGTCCCCGAAGTAGATAATGCCATTGAAGAAATTGTCAGTGAATCCGTTATCACAGACAAGAAAAAAGAAACAGTTTCAATTGATCTGGATGAAACTGGCTTGCCAATTAACATTCAGTCTATTCTTGTTGATGAACACAAAGAAATCATGCGCTTGTATGGTTTCAATCGCCGTGGCTATGAAATGTTTAAGCGGTGGTATGTCGATGGTCGCATGAACTATCAAGTTCTGATTGATGAAAATGCACCACAAGACGGTATCAAGGAATTGCGATTCATTGACCCTAGGAAAATCAAACGTGTCCGTGAACTGATCAAAGAACTAGACCCAGTTACACAAGTCGAATTGATCCAAGGTGTTAAGGAATACTACTTGTTCAATGACAAGAATGTTGTTGATGTTCGCAATTCTGCGGGTAGTATGATCATGACTAGGGAAAGTGTGATTCATTGCAATTCCGGATTGCATGACCCCACTACCAATGTGATTCTAAGCTATTTGCACCCCGCTATTCGCCCATCAAACAACCTACGGATGATGGAAGATGCAATGGTGATCTATCGTCTTGCAAGGGCACCCGAGCGCCGTGTTTTCAAAATCTATACTGGTGATTTGCCAAAAGGCAAGGCTGAACAATACGTTCAGGAAATCGCCAACAAGTACCGCAATAAAGTTGTCTATGATGTGAACAACGGTAGCATCACCAATGACAAGCGTTACCACGCAATGACAGAGGATTATTGGTTGCCGGTTGGTGACGGTAGCAAAGGGGTTGGTATTGAAACTTTACCCGGCGGCGAAGCTGTTGGTGAAACTTCTGAAAGTGAATACTTCAAGAAAAAGTTGTATGATTCTTTGCATGTGCCATCAAGCCGCATGTCAGAACAGTCCCCATTGTTTTCAAGTGGCACCGAAGTGACCCGCGATGAAGTTCGCTTTAGTCGGTTTATCAATCGGTTGCGTACTAGATTCTCTGGTCTGTTCATTGATGCGCTGAAGCGTCAATGTATCCTAAAGGGCATCATGACTGAACAAGAGTTTTCTAGCATCGAAGAAAGTATCAAGTACACGTTTGCAGAAGACAATTATTTCAGCGAAAGTGTTGAATACAACATCATCAATCAGCGCATGGGTGTGTTGCAATTAGTTGATCCTTATGTCGGCAAGTACGTTTCTAAGGAATACGTTTTCCGTAATATCCTACAAATGTCAGATGAAGAATCTGCCGAAATGCAGCAACAGATTGAAATGGATCGTCAACAAATGTTGATGCAGGAAATTCAGGAACAACAAGCAAGAATAGAAGCTGGTGTGGCTGATGATCCAACCACGCATCAAGCTGATCTAGCAGAAAGTGTTTCTGTAAATGAACAATGTGCATTATCAGAATCGGATGACCAATCAGAATTAGATGCGACTGCAATTTCCATCCTAAAACAATACGGTAGCTTTTATGATTAATAACCTTTTCAATTACGAAGCCGTGGTAGTCAGAGTGATTGATGGTGACACTATTGATTGCTTGGTTGCATTGGGGTTCGGTATCACCATTAAAGTTCGTTATCGCTTGAATGGAATTGATACCGCAGAAAAAGATACGCCATTGGGGCAGCATACAAAGGAACAAGTAAAGTCGTTGATTGAAGGTAAAACCGTTTTTCTGAAATCGTACAAGCCAGATAAATATGGTAGATACCTTGCCGATGTTTACACACAGTTAGATGCGGCTAAATCATTGAATCAAATCTTAATCGAATCTGGTTTGGCAAAGCCTTATGGGGGCGAAAACAAAGCGGGTTTATGGACACAAGCGGAAACCAATGTCTAAAATCAATAGCAATCACATTCTGGCGGCTGCGTTAGCCCTTGTCGAAGCTAAGTTGCAAGAAGCGTTGGTTGATTTGTCGCGCCCAGATGTGAATGCTGATGAAATTGTCAAGTTGGTAGAAACCGTTGTTGACAGGAAGTTCAAATCAACCCCCCAGTTTGATATGCTTATCGAGAATATGGCTAAGGGGTTTGATCAGAAGTTGGAAAATACTTTTCATCAACACTTGCTGATCACCAACCGAAGCACCACTGATGCAATAATGGCCGCGAATGCTGCTAAAACTGCCCTAGAAACGCACAATCATGATGATGCATACTCACCCCTAGGTCACGATCATGACGCCTCCTATGCCCCTTTAAATGCCTTTAACGAGCATAACCATGATGGTGAATACACCAATCATGAAACTACTAAAGCCTTGTCTGAGAAGCTGGATACTACAATTAAGGCCGTTGTCGAAGCAACTACAAAAGACCTTGACGATATTCATGCGAAAATAGACAAATCCATTGTTGATACCCATGAACACTTCCAACCGCAAGTTGATGATGTTAATGCCAGACTGAAATCACATGATTCTCGCGCATCGGAACTTGAATCATTTGTTGGTAAATCTGCCAGTGCGCATGGGGAATTGCGCAACGAAGTGCAGCTACAAAAGAACAACCACAAAGCAGCACTGGAAAAAATCAAGACAAAACTGTCTGATCTGAATGCCAAGAAATCTGATGTTCATGATCACCCATTTGCACCCCTTGGTCATAGTCATGATGAATTTGCCACAGTTGATGATTTGGAATCCGTACAAGATCGGGTTACTCAGATTGACCAGACTTTTTCTACTGAAGTTGGTAACATTTTCAGTCGCATGGATCAATTGCTTGCAGAAAAGCAAGACCAACATTCTGCCATTACAAAGGATGATCTTA
>Ga0213919_1001090_pt1 | contig 10358 bp, 10 predicted proteins | sample McNCre317MG_FD_161056 | JGI IMG/M metagenome (GOLD analysis project Ga0213919, IMG submission 161056) | Freshwater microbial communities from McNutts Creek, Athens, Georgia, United States - 3-17 MG | ecosystem: Environmental > Aquatic > Freshwater > Creek | place: USA: Georgia | collected... | reverse complement strand
AAATGCGAACTCTAACTCCAAAGGGGTGCCCGCGCGGGCGATATCATAATAAGTGCTGTCAGAAAACCTCAACGTTACCGTGCCGTTCACCCCTACCTGCGCTGGGTCAAGCCCTGCGATCTCACCGTCTCCGGTAAGGGTCTCTACTTTCTCCAGGTTATTCACAAGGGTGATATCCACCGATTCACAATCGGAGAACGCTACCCCTCCAACTTTGGCGGTGGCATGAAACCCTGAATATCGAGTCAACGCCAATGAGGTAGGCGTTCCCGCAGCGGAGGTGCCCGCCATATCCTCTGATTTACCGATCAAACTCACCGTACAACGGGCAGGGCCGGTACGTGTGAAATTGAATTGCATGGACTCAACCATCACTCCCGACGCAAGCCGATACTCCGTAATATCCGTGTTGGCCACTTCGATGGAGTAAGATGGGAGGGCCGCCGCTCCTGATGTGAACGTGTGTACATGCGGCGTTCCGTCCCCTGTGACCGTCGCGGCTCCCATCAGGCCATTGAGCCAGAAGCCGATGTTGTGAACGTCCACCGGGACAACGACGCTGCCCTCAACATTGACGGCACCTAAAACCATCTCTTGAGGATTGCGGCCTTGGCCAAGGACGGGACCGTCGATCAACTCCTGCGTCATTGACAAACCATAGGACTCGAACGGAACCGTGTGCCAGTTGCCGCTCGGCGCAGTGCCGTAGGTGGATTCTTGTTTGATGCGGAGCAGAGAATTTGCCCCCATTGCGCGAGCCATGTTACGTCTCCTTTATCCAAGCGGACTGGTTGTTTCGTATTCCATTGTGAGGAAGATGGTGCCTGCCTTCACGGCGGCACCGCCTGCATCAGGTGCAAAAACCTCCGACGTTGGCGCGGAGTAATTGGTGATTCCACCTCGACCGCCGACTGTAAGATCGGCCTCGATCACATCGCCGATACCGGCAAGAAGCGTCGAAAACGTTGAATCACGATCCGACGACGTGACACCTTGCGCAAGCACATGGATTTCCATGGTGCGTGTGTAAAACGCCTCGGAAAACCCGCCAAGAAGGCGCTCAGGCGTGCCGGGGTCTCCGTCGTTGACGATCACCAGCCCGCCGGACGGAACGCGCTCAGGATACGCCTCGTTGCGAAGGACAGTGGCCCCCGTCAACTCAGTCTGGAGGGCGCTCACCAGAGCGTCGGCGATATCATCGATTGTTGAGGCCATCCAAGACTCTCCGCACGTCGTCTTGTAGTTTCCGAGGGAACGAAGAAGACACCCTGTTGAATGCCGTTGCAATCTCCAAACGCGGCCTAAGCGTCACGGACCTCATCAAGAAGAACTTGACCTTGTTGTCCTTGTTCGAAACCGCAAAGGCAGCGATCTTCCCAGGCTTCTTGTTCCACACGATCCGCAGCGTCGTTCCGTTGCGTGCCGCCCACGTCTGCATATCAATCGCGGCGTACTGCCCGGCGTTTGCCGCCGTCCCGCGCGCTTGCCCTTGTCGGCCATCGCGGTGCGTGAAGCCCCGCGATCTCCAGGCGTCCTGCACCTCTTTCACGGGAACCGCGAGATATTTACGTCGCGATGGCGTGATAGTAGCCCCTGTGATGTGGGTCATGAACACGTCAGTGGCCCGCGACCACACCATTCCCGCAGGGCTGTATGCCAAACTCTCCGTTGCGCCCGTCCCGCCTTGCCTGCCGCCAGGATAAACCTCTGAACGCCACGCCTTGCTCAAACGGTCGCCCAACTGCGCGGTCATCGTGCTTTGACGCAAAGCGGTTTTCAACTCATCTGTGGACGACGCCACGCCCCTTTTCAACGCCATGAGCAGGAGCTTCTTCTCCTCCCCGAAAACAGGCGTCGCATATGCCCCGCGCTCAACCTTGAACGCGATCATGTTTCGGCTACCGGGCAGTCCCAAACCCCGGCATAGGTGTCCTGCATGGGGCACCCAACAATCGTGTATTCCTTCAGGCCGACCGTAAATTTGTCACCTGTCGCGGGCGCGGCGACATCGCTCTGCCGAACCCGAATTTTCTGAGCCTCGACCACCCCGCCGCCGTAGCCGCCGAACTCGACGTGAACATCGGGACGGCGCAAAACGACACGGCAGCCCACCGGCGTTCCGGACACCGGCGTGAACGTTGCGTCGTCGCCAAAAACGTCGGCTACATAGCCGTGTAATACCGAGAAATCAAACATAGCGCCCCTGTGAACAGCGCAATTGCCGAAAATCCATACCATAAAAAGGTGGTGCAGGCGTCGTTATCGCGCATGGAAAGCGGCGTCATGAACCGCTTCTTTTCCGAAAACGACGCTTTGTTGAACTTCTCCAACGCTTCAAGAGGCACGTTGTACACACCTACGCCCTCCGCAACCACCCGTGCGGGAGGACGCGGTGGGGGAGGAGGAGGAAGCGCCCCGCCATGGTGCGCAGTACGTGTGAGATGCGTGGCGGGGACAGGCGCCGCCCCAGGGGAGCCATCTGGGGCGGCGGGTGAGCGCGCCGGAGCGGAGGACGACGCGCCCATTCGTTACGGCACCGAGAAGTCGAGAGTGCCGTCGGAATCCTGATACGTTACGGTGATGCCGGATTCGGTGTTGCCCGTCACCATCGCGCCGACGGTATCCTGCATAATCTCCACAGCAGTGGCCTCCGGAACCACGCAGCCACAACACAACCGCACGGTGGCGGTGGCAGCGCCGGAGGTCGAGGTGGCAACGGCCACGCCGACCAGGATGTCCCCCGTGTCAGTCACGCGAGACACAGTGACCTTGCTCTGCGAAGCGTCCCAGTACACCAGATCGCCAACCGCAACCGCGCCAGCGACCTTCGGCAGGGTGAACACACCTTCGGTCTGCAACGCCACCAGATCGCCGAGAACGGCATCGTTGACTGCGACCCCTACCAGCGCCCCTGTCACAACCAGATCACCGGAGGTGATCGTGCCTGCGGCGGTGATGGTGATCGCGTCACCTTCTTGAATCAAATTCTTCATCTTGATCTCCTTTAAGGGCGGCTTTCGCCGCCCATAGCTTGTTGATTACGCGCCGACATTCTTGTACAGGGTGCGCCAATCCACGACCTTGAACGCCACGTCATGACGCACGGCCACCTTCAGGTTACCCGTTCCGAACTCGATCTCCTGCTGCGTCACCGGACGGGACGCGCCCGCCAAGGTGTATCGCATGATCGGCGCGTTCGCGCCCACGCTGGCAGCATACCATGCGTTGGTGTCGTTGGCGGACAGTCGCGGTTCGACGATGATCGGCAGACCACGGAAGAAACTCTCCACCGTGGTGGCGGTCGTGACAGGCTGGAAGGGGTTCTTCAGCAGCGCATACGCGGCGGACTCCAGGTCCGGAGGAATGACCAGGTGGGTGATGGCCAGATTCAGGTAGTCATACCCGTTCGGCTCCGTCTGCATGCGCATGGCGAGGCGAGCGGCGGACAAAGATGCATTCGACAAAGCCGCACCGCTGCCGTCCAGGTTGCTGTGGTTGGCATGGAACAAGGCAACCCCGTCGCCCATGGTCGGATTGCCGGTGATCTGCGCCCAGGCCAGATTACCCTCCAGGCGATTGATCGCCTCGCCCTGGCCGTTGATCAGCCGACGAATGCCGCCCAGATCGTCGTTCACCAACAGGTTGCGCGTGACCTTGATGCCCTGGGCATAGGTCAAAAGCTGCGCGGTCTCTTTCTCGGAGTCGTCCAAGGCCACATACTTGATCTCGCCTCCCTCCACCAACTGCGTAGGGGTGCCAATCGAGCCAAGGCGGTGCATCTCGATCTGCCGGAAGTCACGAACGGTGTCGTTCTGCACCAACGGCCCGTAGGTCTGGGGTTGTAGTGCGTAGGCCGCGAGCAACTGCCGGTTCACGTTGGAGCCGAGCAGGGTGGAGAAATCGCTGGTGCTCTCCATCGCGCGCTGGATGATGTCGTGCGCAGGCAGGCCGCGAACCCGCTCGCCTTTGCGCTCCAGGATCTCGCGCGCCATGTCGGTGAACGTGGCGTGCCGGAAGTCCTTCGTCACCTCGTGCATGTCCTGCGACACGTCTCCACCGGAGAAACGCAACTCCAAGGCTTTGTCGAGGGCGGCGCGCACCGAATCCATCTCGTCGCGAACAATCTCTGCGCGAGTGTTCGGCTTGATGGCGGCGGGGGCGCGCTTGGCGATCTCCTCCAGGATCGAGGCGCGGGCAGCGTCCACCGACGCCCCGCTGTCAATCAAGGTGTCCGTCAGGTGTGCGGCATCGAACTTCCGGCACAGCCCGAAAATCTCTGCCGCACGTTTACGATCCGCCTCGACCGCCTTGCGAGCGGCATCCTCGAAGGCGCGCGCGTCCAGCGTCTCGGAGGTTTTGGGTGCGGCTTCGGTAACGCCGTCCCGCATTTCTTGCTCAGCCATGTCAAACTCCTCATCTTCTTGAGAGCGATTAAAACCAGCGGCGGGATCGGCACCAACCGCAACAACAGAAATCTCAGCAGGCTCCCACCGCGTCACCACCCGGAGATCCGGCATGCCGTCGCGCTTTTTTACTTTACATGCACGTGTTTTGTATCCGACCGATACGTTGCGCAAAATACCGTCGCGAATGTCTTGTGCAATTGGAGCCACGTCCTCCCGAGCCGAAAGGCGCACCGTAGCGCGTCCGCACGGGGGCGTTGTTTCCATATCGATCCAAGCGCGTTCTACCACACCAATGACCTCGCGTGTGTCCGCATAGTGATCCCGCAGCACAGGCGCTCCGGCGTTCAACCTGGACAAATCAATCGCTTCTTGGGACACCTCAAGCCGTTCGGTGAAGCGTTTTCCAGTGCGATAATCCATGCGGTCCACATCTGCGCCCGTGGTCCATACCAGATCGAAGCGTACCAGATTGTTTTTAGCATCGCCTTCGGCACGAACTTCCGTGATGCCTGAGTTTTGAATCAGAATGTTTCGCATGGCCGCTTACCTTTATAGTTGACCGCTCGTCTATTTTTTCGGCGCAGGTGAAGCCGTATCTTCCGTTGTCGCCAAGACGTCCCCTTTCCAGCCAGCAGGCGCACGCCCATCGCAATCCACCTTGACTCCGTTCTTGTCGAGAGCGTCGTTGAAGTTCTTGATCTCCAGAATCCGCGCATCCGGGTCGCCGCCGTAGGACGACACCACTTCTGGCCAAGACTGGAACCCGTTGCGCACGTTCCTTTCACACGCCTCGGCCTCTGACTTGGGATCGATGGACTCCCACTTCGGAGGCGTCCAGACCACGGACTGCGGCTCAACGTTGTACGGAAGCACCCCGCGCAAGACCAAACTGCGCATAAACCAACGCCACACCGGCACGCAGAGCATCGGCAGCAACACATGGCTCCGAACCGCTTCCACCCGCCTTTTGAACGGCGACATTGCCATCCTGGATGCGGAGAAGGAGGACTGCGAATAATCTCCCGTCAGCAACTCGTAAGGCAGATCCATTCCAGACGCTACCTCACGCAGCATGTCTTTCAGGAACGTTGAATTCTGCCCGAAAGACGGAGGATCGGAGAACTGAATGTTTTGCCCCGCGTCCAGATAAACCAGCGCCCCAGGGCGCAAGGACTCGATGCGTTTGCCCGAAGAGTCCGCCGTCGATGCGGTCAGAGGTCCGGACTCCATGCCTGTAACATACCCCGCCAGACATGCGGACATCTTCAAAGCAACCAGAGAAGCGTCAACCGCCTCGTCCAAGTTTCGCAGCCGGATCACCACCGGCGCAAGCCACGGAACTCCGTGGTACTGCCCTGGCCGGTCCCTGCGGAATACTTGCAGCACATACTCCGCATCCACACGGCGTGAAAACACAGACAAGGCACGGAGGTGCGATGCACCGGGATGCTCATCGAAGAGCCAATACGCTACGATATTGTGATCCGGGTCGAACTCAATGCCTTTGACGACATAGTTGCTGGTCGGTGCAACTCCAGGAAGCGAATCCTTTTGGAGGTCCAGATAATCCGGCTCCAGAACACGGAGGCGAAAACGCCCGTCTTCTGAAGGCACATAAACCACAAACGCGCTGCCGGACTCAACCACGGTGCGCATCACAAGATGCTGAATCGCGTAGAACGTGGCGTTTCCATCCACTCCACAGTCATCTGCGAACTTCGCCCATTCCCCCGTGACAGTTTTGTCCAACGCAACGTCGTCGCCAAAGGAAGGCCGGGGAACGATGCCTGCGCCAACCGTCTGGTCAGTCCACAAACTCACTGCACGCGCGGCGTAAGAATAGTCCCGCACCAATTGCCGTGAGCGATCCCGCAAGAGAGACAGTGAATCAGCAATCTCGGTCGTGGCATCCGTGCTCGCGGCGCCCCAATGCTTGTTTCGATATGACGTGCTTGCGCCCTCATATTTCCTCATAGCATTGAGTTGCGCGGTGAAACGTGCGCGCTTCAACGCTATGCCAGGAGCGACAATCGCCAGAACGCTGTCAAGAACGCCCATCAGAACCCCTTGTCATGCGCGGTGTAACTGACGCGCCCTGATCCCGTGGCGGTGGACACCGTGCCATCGGTCGTTGCCTTGAGGCGCGCGAGATTCTGCAATCGTTGCCAAAGGTCGGCGCCTTCCGCCAACTCAACCCGGCTATCTCCGAGTTGCACAACCTTGTCACCGCGAGCATACGCGGCTTCCAGTTTGTCGAGTTGTTCTTGTGTGACCGTCATCACCATACACTCGCATATTCGTCTGCTACTTTTGCAGGTTGCGAGGGCGCAGCAGCCCTTGGCGCGATTATAGTAGGCGTTTCATCGGATTGCAACATTATTGGTGGTAGATCCTCAAATTTTTTCCAATCGTCATCTCCGAAGCGGTCAAGTCCGACGATCAAGGCGGCTGCGTATGCGTAAACCCAGGTGTCCAACGCCTCGTTGCGCTTCCCTGGAGGCAACTCCCACCGTGTTTTCTGATATCCGCGCTCCGTGTACGACACCAGCCGCTCTGCGGTAAGCCCCTCGAAATACTTCTCTCCAAGGGCGGGGAAATGAATATATCCTGCGGGAGGAGCTTCCCCTGCTTTGCGCCGGAGCTTCAACAGGCTGTATAGGTGGGATTTTATGACCGGGGTTCCAAGGCTTTGAATACGCACCCATCGGCGCTGGCCGAAGGAGGCCACCCCGTCCGCCTTTGACACCGTGGTCAACGCCGATTTGTCTGATGCCTGCCCTTTAACCACGGCAACCGTCCTTTGATGTGGAGCGTTCGCACCGGCAGGGCCGTAATTCGGCTGCGCCCAATCCCTGGCCCAGGCATACACCTGGGGAGAGTAGGCACCGGAGTCGATGGCCAGAACGCGAATGGCCATAGTGCGCCCCTCCCGCTCCCCAGCGCATGGAAACTCACGGTTCAAATAGGTCGTGAGTTGCTGCCACGGCTCTTTTGTCGCAACGTCCCCCATGAACACCTGATAATCCAGAACCCAGCTTTCTTTCCCCCGCCCGTAGCCTACCAATTGCAACTCCAGACGGTCGCGCTGCACATCCACTCCGGCCACCAGGAAAAAGACACCGTCTGGAACGGTGCCAACGGCATAGCTTTCCGCCCGCGCGTGAAGCGCCTCCCAGGCCGGCGCATCCATCTCTTGCGCGAGAGGCAGCCCCAGGGAGCAGTTAACGAACGTCGCCATAGCGTTCGGGTCTTCAAGCGCCCTGGCGTAATCCGCTACCAACTTGTGCCACGGCTCCCAACCAACCGGCGCATATAAAGAAGAAATCTGGAAACCCGCGACCGTAGGGTCTTTGCCGACGGCGGTGGCTCGCCACTTGCCTTGCCCAAGAATGCGATCTTTGGCGGATTCATGGAACAGGTCTTTGCACCCGGAGCAGCGATAACGCACGTCGCTTGGCGACAACGGCACCAAGTTTCCGAATTCTAGAGTTTGAAACGCACCGCAAAAGGGGCATGGTACATAATAGCGCCTTTGATCGGATTCGAGGTATGCGCGCTCCACACGGGAGATACCCGCAATCTTCGGCGTGGAGACCAACGCGATTTTGTGATTGGCATAGGTGGTGGCGCGTCGCTCCGCCAAGAGCATAGGATCGCCTTCTCCCTCGACGTTCTGCTCCATGGCGTCGGCCTCGTCCATCAACAAATAACGAATTGATGAAGACCGAAGCCCAGACGCAGAGTTTGAGCCGACCGTGGCAAAGAACCCCCCTGGAAACTTCTTGAACATTAGGGTGTTGTCGCCGCTCCTGGATTTCCTTGGAGGAAGTTTGGCGGACAGGCGTGGGGTGGACTCGCACATCGGCTCAATGCGCGTGCGCACGTTCCGCTCGGCCATCGCCAAGGTAGGCATGATGGAGAGGATCGGTCCCGGGTCAAGGTCAATGGCGGCGCCAACGAAGTTGTTCAACGCTTCGGTGAAACCGAGTTGGCTCCCTTTCATGACCACGACTTTGCGGATCGGGCTGTTGGAAGACAAGCAGTCCATGACCTCGGCTAAATACGGAACCCGTTCTGTGCGCCATGGACCTGGCTCCGCGCATGCCTCTGATGGAAGCACTCGGTATTTGTCCGCCCATTCGGTGATGGTCAACCTTTCCGTTGGCGCAACGTTCTTGGCCCACACATCCGCCAACCAATCACGCACTCCGCTCGCGCGCGTCATGGTCAACGGCCTCCCGTAAGGATCGCCTTGAGGCTATCACCGACCTCGTCAAAGATCTCATCCAAGGCCATGCGCATGTCGTGCTGCGGCACGGAGAAGCGGGCAGCGAGCAGCGATGCGTGCCGCGCAGGCGCGGAGGCTAGTACCGCCCGCACGGAGCTGGCAAGCCCGGCCAGTGTGCGCTCGACACCCGCCTTCGCCACCAACTTTCCGGCGCGCTCGTCGATGCGCATCTGAATCATCTCGACGTTTTTCATCTCTTTGAGAAGCAGCGCATCTTCGCGGTTCCGCACATCGCGCAAAGTGCGCGGCACTGCCCGTTTTGCCATCTCTGCACGGCTCTTTGGGGCCATCTCAAGCAAAGACATGATCTCAGGAACGTAGAGCTCTCCGTTTTCGTTTCTTTTCAACGGCGTGTCGCTCTTTTCCATGGCGTAAAGAATCTTGTCGAGCGGCACGTCGAGTCTCGCGGCGGCGGTCTCCGCGTCAGGCACCCACCAGCGACTTTTTAGCATTATGACTTCTCCAACGTCGTAAGTTATACGGTTCGTTTCTGTCTGTTCGCGTGGAAAAAAAGTAGCACAAATTGCGATCTGTAAGCAAACGCTAACTCAATATGACGTCCAATTTCTTTACTCATATTTGGACGTAATTTGGACACAACCGGCTTTCTAAATATTTGATATTGTTAAACTGGCCAAATTCGGTGGCCAGAGAAATTCGGAATTTGGCCAATAGCGAAACTTTTTTATCCTTTTAAATCATGTATTTAGCGCAAAACAACCGGGTCGCGTCCAAATTCTCGGCGGCCAAAGTGACGCGGAAAATTTCCAAGGCCCAAAATCGGCAGATTTGCCCTTTGAACCATCCGTGCGAGACAGGCCCAGGGGGTTCGCGGCATGCGGAAAAAATTCTGCTGACTTTGGCCAGAAATTTTGGACACGGTGGACGTAAACGTTAGATGTACAACTGTATATATCTATATATAATATATAATATATAATATATAATAAAATATATTATTGCATAAACCGTGCCATGTGCGTATTTAAGCGATGCGCAAAAACATCGAGCATGTGTCGAAGAGAGATGTTTTAAAAAACAACTTAAAGGTACGTCCATATTACGTCCAAATTACGTCCAAATATGTCCAAATCGTGTCCAAAAATGGTCATTTTGCGTCCAAATATTCGTAAAGCGTTGGACATCACTTTAGGATACGCGCCGAAAGTACCTTCAAGAAGCAGGCGTTGACATAATCTCCGTATTTGTGTAGGCTGGATGCAGCCTACACAAAATTTATGCATCCTGTAACATACCCACACACGTCAGCGAGCGAGGATTTCGCCATGACCACCTTCGTATATAACCCTTTAGGGGCGAGCTTCAGCGCTAACGTTGATCAATGGACCACCACGAAGCTGAACGACCTTACAAGCACGCAACTTGGAACTTTGAATAACAGATTGTTGGCGGCGCTGACCACGACGCAGATCGGGCAACTGACCACGACTCAGTTGACGGCCTTGAATTCAGGTTTGGTTCCTGCTTTGACCACGACGCAGATAGGGCAACTGACCACGACTCAGTTGATGGCCTTGAATTCAGGTTTGGTTCCTGCTTTGACAACGACGCAGATCGGGCAACTGACCACGACTCAGTTGACGGCCTTGAATTCAGGTTTGGTTCCTGCTTTGACCACGACGCAGATAGGGCAACTGACCACG
>Ga0213919_1001088_pt1 | contig 10361 bp, 10 predicted proteins | sample McNCre317MG_FD_161056 | JGI IMG/M metagenome (GOLD analysis project Ga0213919, IMG submission 161056) | Freshwater microbial communities from McNutts Creek, Athens, Georgia, United States - 3-17 MG | ecosystem: Environmental > Aquatic > Freshwater > Creek | place: USA: Georgia | collected... | reverse complement strand
TCCGCCAGTTGTCGAACGCCCACTGATATGGCGGCTTGACGTACAGGACGACCGTGCGGCGGTTGAACAGGACTCGCTCCAGCATCCGACGGAACGCCGGTGAAAAGCGAGCGTCGCCACGGAGAATGGGTCCATACACGGCTTCACCGTAAATGAACCGATCGACCACGGCGTTGCTGGGCGTGCGCGGATCGAGGATCGTCGCAACGTACTGCTCCCACGCTGGCCAGGCAGCCTCGCCTGACGGTGGGCCGAAATGCAGATACCCTTGATGGGTCTTCCGCATGACCTTGCCCAAGGCCTTGGCCAACGTGGTTTTTCCAGTCCCATCGGGACCTTCGATGATGATCACAGCGACGGTCTCCATCCATGCCGCTGGAGGATCGCCTCGATGTCCGGCGGTGTCCAGCCGACCGGCTTGACCACGTCGAGACTGTGCCCGCGTCCCGTCTTGCTGGCGGACTCTTCCGGCGAGGCGGCGCGTTCCTTGGCCATGTTCGCCCGCTGGACTTCATCCCACAGGTCGCGCCAGGGCAACCCCATGAGGTAGGCCGTGCCCATCGCCACGTACACGAGGTCGATCAGGGCGTCCGCCATCTTCGCCGTGGCCTTGAGCTGGCTGGTCGGCGGATAGGCGATCGCGAGTTCATCACCGGCCAGGTGCGCCTGGCGACCACGCACGAAGTCCGCCATCGCCTGGCGAAACTCGTCCAGCTCCTCTTCCATGAAGAGGACACGGTACTGCAAGACGTCATCCGCCGGCACCGTGGGCGTGGTGGGTCGCGGAATGTCCATCTTCATGTGGAATTCGGCGACGTCGAGGAAATTGCCGTCACTCATTGATCGTGATGCGAGAGATGAGCTGGGGGCGAGTCACTGAGGACCCGCCCCCAGAGTGCCGATGATGGCTACTTCTTGGCCTTGCCGGACTTCTTGGCCGGGGCCTTCTTGGCCTTCGCCTTCGCCTTGGCCGGCTTCTCCTCGGCCGCCGCACGACTCTTCCGCGGCTGCTTCTCGAGCTCGCCCGCCTTGACGAGCATCGAGCGGTAGTACGCGATGTGCGTGTTCGGCGCCTTGGCCGCCGCCGTGTCCGGGCACTGCTCCACGATCGACTCGGCGATCTGCTCGTCCGAGTGACCGGCCAGCAGGCCGTTGGTCACGATCGACTTGACCGTGATGCGCGGCTCCTTGGCCGCCTTTTCCGTGGTGTCCTTCTTGGCCTTCGCCATCTTCGTCTCCTCCAGGCGCTGCGCCTGACTCTGCTCCACTCTGGGTGGGAGCGCTACCCCTGCCGTCTGGTACCAGCGATTCTGGATGTCCCCGACGACAACTTCCCGGGTCTCCTTCATTGAAGCCCCGGGTGGTACGTTCGCGTCCGCGATCTGCTCGTACGCGATGATCACCTGCCGCTGTGTCATCTGTTCACGCGCCAGATGGCACGTCCGCAGATGACTTCGATACAGCGGGATCTTCGTATAGTGCTTGGTGCCTTCCTGCCCGTACTCTGCGTAGCCGATAACAGCCTTGAAGTCCGGCAGAGCAACCTTCGGTTTCTGCTGCTCGCGTTGCAGCCAGCTCCCCGCCTTCGTGCGGGTTGAGATGACCTCCGCCGTCTTTCCCATCTGGTTCAGATAGTACTTGGCGTAGTGCGTCGGATTCTCCGCGGCTTTCGAGCCCGGGAACGTCGAGACAATCGTTTTGGCGATCGTCTCGACGTCATGCCCGGCATTCGCCCCGGCGACGACAACGGATTTGATCGTGACCTTCCCTTCATTCGCCACGTGGCGCTCTCCACTCGAAGTGACAGAGAGAATCTAACATGATTGGTATGCGTAAGTACATACCGATCGGGAAACTACTTCTTGGACTTCGGCTTCTTCGCCACCATCTTGTCCGGGTCAGCCTCGAGCACCCAGATGTTGTTCCGCGCGTGATCCGGATGCAGCGGCGCGAGGAAGTTCGACAGCACGTCGGCCGAGAAGTACGCCTTCAGCTGCTCGAACACTTCCTTCTGCGCCGGGGTTGCGCACTTCTTGACCTCGTTCAGGTTCATGAACGTGCCGAAGCGCTTGACCACGCGCAGCTGCGCCATCTCGATGACGCCCTGCAGTTCCGGGATCGTGTACTCGTGGATGTGATTCCGGGCGCGCGCCTTGCCGTCGTACACCGGGGTCGAGAGCAGGACCTTGCCACCCGGCGCCAGGCAGGCGCGGAAGATCTCCAGCAGCTGCCGGCCTTCCGCGACCGGCATGTGCTCGATGACCTCGAAGTTGGTGATGAGGTCGAAGGGCCCATGCGCCTTCAGGATCGCTTCCCACTGCTCGAAGAAGTTGGTGTTCGGGTACAGCGTCGTGCGCTTGTGCTTCGTGGCCTTGATCTTGTTCATGTCCACGCCGACGTACGACGCCGGGAAACCGCCCGACCCACCGCCGATGCCGCCGAAGAGGATCGAGAACAGGGGCTTGTCCGGCCCACACCCGACGTCAAGCACCTTGCTCTTGTCGTGCTCGATGAAGTGCCCCTTCGCGAAGCCCCAGCGGAACGCGTGGGCGATGTAGTCGCGGTGGATGATGTCGCTCTCGGGGTCCAGGAACGTCTGGTCGAACTTGCGCGTGCCTTCCTTGACTGCCCGACGCGTGGGCTGCTGCTCTTCAACGGGAATTGCGTCATTACCTGCCATGGTGACTCCTGAACAGCGGGGCAAGGATCGGATTGTCGTTCCCGACGATCGTCAGGGTGGACTTCGCCCGAGTGAGCCCCACGTAAAACACTCGGCGTTCCGAATCGGGATCACGTTCAAACTGCTGCTGGCTCCGCGAAGCGAGGTCGCCCACGACGACGACGTGCTCAGCTTCTGCTCCCTTCGCGGCGTGAATCGTACTGCACCGAATTCTGGGCGTCTGGGTCAATCCCTCTGCCCCGTACTGACGAATGATCGCTCGCATGTACTGCACCTGGGCAGTAGGAATCCGCCGCAAGCGCACGAACCACGGTTGATCATCCACGACGCCGTGGCCCAGCAGGTCCTTCATGGTGGTGGGCAGTTTACCGGGCTGCCGCTCCATCGCTGAAAACCCCTGCTGGGTCACGTCGTGCCCGACACTCATCGCTTTCACGGCGAGCATCGCATCCTGCCAAGTAACGGTCTTGCCTTTCCGCAACTGCTCCCACGCTACGATCGCCTTCGCCCACTCCGTACCTGACGCGGGTTTATCATTCCGCAGGTAAGGCAGGCCCTGCTGCCGAAGTCGCTCCTCCAGGTCGCGACTCTGGAAGTGATGCCGATACAGCAGCAACACTGACCCAACCGTGGGGAACTCCACTTGTTGGGGGTCCAGCAGGAACCTGACCTTCCCGACTTCATCCCGCGCCTTCCAGTCTTTCGGTTGGCGATCAGCAATGCGTTCGACTACGCGTGTCGCCAGGTCGTGCACGGTCTGTGGAATGCGATACGACTGGTTGAGCACCTCGGTCGTGCCGGGTTGTTCCCGAAACGCCGTGGGACTCGCCCCCGCCCAGGTGAAGATCGCCTGGTCATCGTCACCGGCCATGTACATCCGCTGCGCCGACTGTGACAGGCGATGCAGCGTCCGCCACTGCAACCGACTCAGATCCTGCGCCTCGTCGACGATCACCACATCCACGGGCAGGGGATCATGCGCCTGTTGCAGAAGGTCGGTAAAGTCGTATCGTCCTTCATCCTCTTTCCACTCGCCATACGCTTTGCAGAAACGCTCAGCAGTGAATATAGTAAGACCGTCGTGATCCGGGAAATACCGCCACGCGTGTCGGACGGGAAGACCAAGATGCCGGCGCAGGTGGTCGAACTTCAACAGACGATCACCGTCTTCAGACCCGTCAGAGGCAAACAGGTCAAGGTCGAAACTCACATCCTGCTGGCTGAACGTCAGACCGAGACGCGCACCAAACTGGTGTAGATCTTTCGTCCCGATCAGCATGGCCTGCTTGCCTGGTTCCAGTTCGCGATAGCAGATCGCGTGGAGCGTCCGGAAATACGGGAGTTGATCCCTGGTCAAGTTGAACTTGTCCATCGCCCGCCGCGTCGCTTCACGCCGTGCTTGCACGGTAAACGACAGGTAGGCCATGCGCTCAGGGGCAACGCCGCGTTTCAGTTCCTGCTCCATGATCTGCAGCAGGCGATACGTCTTGCCAGTCCCCGGTGGACCGAATAGTTTGAGGATGTCCATTAGAACCGCGGCTTCCCTGATTTCGGCGTATCCAGGGCATCCTGCTGTTCATCGTCAGGCACCGGGACAGACCACACTTGCAGCTTGGCCCCCTTGATCGTGACTGGGCGATACCCAGCGCCCATCTCGCGCAACACGGTAAACAGCTTACTGGCGTCGAATGAGCGGAACTTCCGCCGTTCCAGGAAGGCGTTCAAGTCCAGGGCGCGAAAGTAGACGACCGTCTCGCCGTCGGGTTGAAACGGCAACCCAGCCAGCACGTCGTCAAGACTCATCGCGTTATACCGACGAAGCAGGAACTCACCGAAGATCGCCCTGAACTGCCCCATCACACCGGCGTCCATGGGGGCGATAATCTCGGTATGCTCCTTCAGCAGGTTCTGCAGCAGGTCATCCCACGTGTCACCCTTCAGCAAGGGAATGATCAGGCTGCACCGCTCGAGGGCGACGCGGCGGAACTGGCTGCAGTTCATCAGCTCTTCAGTCAACACGTCCACGTCCTTCCCGTTCACGGCAACCAGCCACCGTGGTGGGTCGGTCATGATCTTCCGCAGGTTCGTCAGTTCCGGGAGTTGCGCCAGCTTCTTCTTGGTCTTGAACGCGTCAATCCCGAACGTCTGCTTCTTGCACGCCGTCTTCTTGCAGTGCGGGTTGATGGGCAGATCAGAGCACTTGTAGATGTACTCCCGCTGCTCCAGGCTCTTGATCACCGCGTCGACGTCCCGCTTCTTGAGCGGCGGGTCGAGACGATCAGCGTTGTACTGGTGCACCGCATCTTGCCAGTGCTCAGGATCCGACAACTTGAAGTAGATCCCGATGTTGTACAACCCCATGTTGCGGGTTCCTTCCGGATACCCCAACTGGTCCAGGGCTTGCAAGCACGGAGGACCGTCACTGAACCGACCTTTCGCCGCCGGGACAATGCTCTCGAGCTGCGCTTCACTGACGCGGCTCTCCATAGCCAGGCGAAGGAACTGGTCGAGCGTCAGGGTCGTCCCATCTGCCAGGACGCAGTACCGATTCGTCGTCTTGGCACCATAATACGGAAGATTGATCCAGTTCCCCGTATCGTCAGGCTTCAGCTTGGCCTGCTTCGGAAATACCTCGATTGGACGATCGTCGTGGTTCTTACTAAACCCCAGTGCAGATGCCCATTTCCGCAGTGACGTCTGCATGAGCACGGCAGGTACCGGTTCAGACGTGAACAGGTACAAGTGGGCGCCACCGGATTTTGAACGGCAACACAGCAAGGGCAATTCTGCATGTTGGATCAGTGACGCCACGGTGGCGTGGTCAATCGCGTCGTCGTCGACGTCGATCGCACCGAAATAGCAGGTATTGTCCTGACGGACGGGCACGATCCCGAGGAAAGGTCCTTCCCCATTCAGGTGATCCCGCCACTGCTGGTCAGTCGCTGGTTTCTTGTATGTCTTGACGTTGTCCTTCACCCATTGTCCATGACACGTTTCGCGACCACGAAACAGCAATTGGAACTGGGCGACGGCGTCGGAAGTCTTTGGAGACGGCACGAGCCTGCGAGAAGAAGGTGGATAGCCGAGGGCGCTGGAGACGCCCTCGGCCGATGACCCGCCAGACTAGTAGCGGGCGTCCTCGTCACCACCGGACGTCGTCTCGTCCGGGTTCTGCTTGTACTCGACCTTCATGCGGCCCTGGTTCAGCTGGCTGCGGAAGTCCACCGCCATGTTGAACACGTCTTCTTCCTGCACCCAGCCGGCGTCGCCTTCCAGCGACTGCACCTGCACGGTGTAGTACTGCCCCTTGTCGTTCTTCTCCGAGACCGTGTTGATCTCGTAGATGCACCCGAAGCTCGGGGCGACCTTGCGACCAGCCGGGGTGTCGATCATGCGCTGGCTGATGCGGCTAAGCCAGTTGCGGCTGGCCTTCAGTTTCGTGCTGGTGAGGCTGAGCACCGCGTGGGCCCAGTTGCCGTCCTTGCCCTTGACCAGGACGTAGTGGTTCGCGGTCTCGACGATCTGCGTGTCTTCCCGCTTCCCGTCCGCGGCCGCTTCCGCCGTCGGCCAGCTCTTCACGAAGCCGCCGCCCGCGTCACGCGGCACCCACTCGTTGAAGACCTTCTGGAAGTCACACGGAATGACCTGGATCTTGTCGAACAGCTCGCCGGTCACCGTGTTGATGAACATGCCGGGCTTGGCACCCTGCACGTAGCGGTCGTCCGCCTCGTCGACCTGCGGGTTGAGCTTCTGCAGGACGTACAGGAACGGAAGCGCGAAGTCGCGCATCGAGGCGTTCTCGAGCCCCTCACCCGCGTGCTGCGCCAGCAGACCGGACATGCCAGCCGCCGGGGTCGAGACTGCCGTGGACGCAGTGGGCGCCAACGCCGTGGACTCCGCTGCCGTCTTCTTGTCGTTCTTTGCCATGAGAATGTACCGAAAAATGAATGTGAATCGGTAGATGCAGGAGTGCCTCTACTTGGCCTTCATGACTTTGGCGACCGTGTCCTCATGCACGGCGATGCCCGGCGGGTCGTTCAACCCATCAGCACGGCGTTCCCGCACAAACGCCGACAGGGTCTGGGAATTGACAGTTTCCTGGATCATCGCGCCCTGCTCGTGATCCCGGAGCCAGGCGAAGAACGTCGGCTTCTGCTCGGCCGTGACGGACGCGTACGTCCGGGTTTCCAGGTAGATGCGACGTCCCGGCACGGTGAAGCTGCCCTTGTTCTGGCTGTTGACGATCCCTGCGTTCTTCATCAGGTCAGGAATGATGGAACGCTTGAGTTCCTTCTCCCTGGCCTCGAGTTCTGACGTCTGCGCCTTGAGGTCGGCCAGGCGATCGATGATGTCGACCAGCTCATTGGCGGCATGCACCAGATCCTGCATGGTGGTCTGATGGATCGCGACGTCAACCACACCCTTCGGGAACGTGGTGGCTTCTTCGGTGATCGCCGCGGCGGCGATCAGGTCCTTGGCACTCATACACTCTGGTCCTGGTTGAGGTCAACGGCAACCGGGTAGTATTGCCGGTCCTGCTGGTCCCACTTGAGCAAGTGGAACCGCCCGCCGGTGATGTCCGCTGCGACCGCGCAGCAGATCCCGATGCTGACGGGGTTTCCCATCAGCAGTAGGTAATCGTCGGGCGTCATCTTCGCCAGCTGTCGCTTGATCTTCGCGACGATGGCGGGGGTGTTGAGCAGCCGCGCTTCATCGGGCGCTTCGAGCACCGCTTCCACGGTCCCGAACTGCAGGGCCTGCGTGATGTTTTTGCGCGGGTCATCTTGCGTGACAAAGACAGTCGGCATGTCAGATCCAAGCGAGGGTTGGGTCGCCGTGCACCAGGTCGGCAAGGCTCTTCTTCTTCCGCAACGCGCGGAGGAGGTGCAAATCAATGGTGTCCTTGGCGACCAGGTCAAAGTACGTCACGGGCTTGTCTTGCCCGTAACGATAGACCCGATCCATGGACTGCTTCCGAATGGTCAAGCTGAAATCGTTGCTGTAGTACACGACCGTGTGGCAGGCAGTGAGGGTGAGGCCACGCCCAGCAGCTCTGGACTGCGCGACCAGGAATCTGACGTTCCCCTCCTGGAAACTCGACTTGGCCACGCTGCGGGCGTCCTTGCTCATGCCGCCGCGCATCTCGACGACCATGTCCTGCCCGTATAGCTCACGCAGGGTCTTGGTGATCAGATCCATCTCTGGTCTGAACCGGCAGTAGACGATCACCTTCTCCTTCGTCCCCTTGATGATGTCCAGCAACGCCGAGAGCTTTGGGTTCTCGCCAGGAATTTGCGGCGGTCGGTCGAAGTAGACTGGTTCTTGCTCCCCTGTCTCCGGATCCTCCGTGTACATGGTCGCGGGCATGAACCCGCCCACCACTTGATGAAGGCGCAGAAGTTTGGTAATGGCGTGCTGGACTTCAATGACACCGGACTTCGTCTCCGCGAGGAGTTGATCACGCAAGTCCGTATAAATCTTCTTCTGTTCCGGCGAGAGTTCCACTTGCCGCTTCTCGAAGAGTTGCGGCGGCAGGTCGAACACTTCCGACTTCAAGACGCGACTGCTGTGCTCGTCCAGCGCCATCCGGAGGTCTTCCAGGTTGGCGTATCCGACGACCTGCTTACCCTTGAACCCGCCCAAGACGGCGTACTTGTTGCGGAAGGCGTAGAAGTTGTCGCCCAAGATCGTTGGTGACAAGAACCGGCATTGCGCGAAGTACTGCAAGGGGGATTCGTCAGCGGGCGTGCCATCAGCGACGCGGCGGATCTTCGCCAGCTTCGCCAGCTTCAGGCAGGTCTTCGTCCGACTCGCCTTGTGGTTCGAGATGGTGCTGGACTCGTCGATCGCGATCATGGTGTTGTACTTACTGCAGAACAGGGTAGCTGCCTTCACGCCGGAGTCGTGACTCAAGGCTTCCACGTTCATCACCATGATCTTCACTGCATCCTTCGTCGGTGATAGGATCCACGTGTCCACGCTGCGCTTCGTGCTGGCATCCCACACGAGCACGTCCGTCTTCAACCAGTCGGGAACGTGCGTGGGCAACTCGTCATCTTCCCACGTGGCCTTCACGATGTTGGGACAGATGACCAGCAGCGCCTGGACCCGCCCTTGCTGAACGTTCCAGGAGAAGGTGTCGATCAAGATCTTCGACTTGCCAGTGCCCTGGTCCCAGAAGTGAGCGTAGAATTCCCGATCGCGTGCACGCAGGAAATCCTTCAACTGATGCTCAAACGGTTGCGTCTTGAACTTGAAGTCCGCAGGTAGCACGGGCTTCTGCGCTGGGCGCTGCTTCTCGTCAGCCATGCACTCGGCATCGTGTGACCACTCAGCCTGTGGAAAAGCACTGCGCACGTAGGCAATGTTCTTCGCACTGGGCTTGCACACCCAACCACCCGCCGTCGCGTCAAACCGCCGCGCGTCAGGGATCTGTTTGCACCGCTGCACGTCGTCCGCTGTGCCCATGGTCTTAACCAGCAAGTACTGCTGGCTGGCATCCAGCAGCACCCGGTACGCCTTGGCCGTCGGCCGCTCGAGATGCCGCACCTTGAATCCCTTAGCCAGCAGCAGGTCGTAGACTTCCGCGACGTAGGGTACCGTCCAGATCCCGTGCTGCGCATGCCAGACCCGCTGTGGCAATGCACGCAGCAGATCCAAACGCGTCGGATCATTGGGAATCGAGAAGACTAAACCGTTGGTCGTGATCATGTTGGTCGGTTGTGAACGCTCGGCACTCTTGTTGCTTCGTGAACGAAATGTAGCTTATTGGTGCTTTCTCGGGGAACACCGTCGCGCTTTATTCGTGCGCGTGCGCGCGTGCAGAGGGGGCCCCGGCGCGCGCGGTGGAATTTTGTTCGAAAATTCGGATCAAAATAACGATTATCGGACGAGACCTACACCGTGCTGCCTGGTCATGTCGACGTGACGGTGCCGTTTTTGAAGCTTTTTCGAGCAAAATTCCGAGGCGCGCGCCCACGCCTTACGCGCGTATACGCGTGCGCGTAGGAACTTTCTGGATGTGCAACGCATGTACTTGCATGTCTCAGTATGTCCCGTGAGCTCTCGCGACAAGGCGGGCATACCTAAGCATGCTGCGTTGCGCTACTTGAGGTGCCTCGTGGCGAGCACGATCGCGTAGACCACACCGGCGCCAAGACCTCGGTCAATCCATGGCGTGATCGCTGACGGGATCTGTCGGCGGAGGATCCTGTTCTCCTCGCGAAGCCCTGCGCTGATCTGTCGTTCAGCCCCTACCCGTTGTTCACACGTCAGTACGACCTGCGAGCAGGCCCGAATCGTACTGTCCGCCGTGGCGAGGATCCGCACGGGCACGAAGATCGAGTCCACCTTGCCGGGCAACGTGTCTACCGTGAGGTGGTACACGGTGTCCCACTTTGTCCGCCACCGGTTGAAGCGCACGGTGTCGACTGTGTAACGCTTGTCGAGACTGTCTGCTCTGCGCTGCGCCACGGCGACCTGCTGCTCAGCCTGTGCCAGGCGCAACTTTAACTGCCCGATCTGCTGCTGGTGGGCGTTGTAGGCACTGACGGCCGCGACGCCAAAGATGACGGCAAGGCCGGTAATTAACAACTTGAATTGGTTCATGCTGCCTCCAGGAAGACCCACAGATCGTACAACCGATTCTCAGCCAGGTATTTCCTGGCCACGGAGCTCGGAC
>Ga0213919_1001086_pt1 | contig 10375 bp, 17 predicted proteins | sample McNCre317MG_FD_161056 | JGI IMG/M metagenome (GOLD analysis project Ga0213919, IMG submission 161056) | Freshwater microbial communities from McNutts Creek, Athens, Georgia, United States - 3-17 MG | ecosystem: Environmental > Aquatic > Freshwater > Creek | place: USA: Georgia | collected... | reverse complement strand
ATGGTGGATGGGTTTGTTCTGTATGTGGAGAAAAGTTTCTTACTAGAGCTGAACATAATGAGCATAAAGCTACTTCTCATACAGATCATCGAAATTCACAAATTCACCCTAAACATTTATTTGAGTGTTCTTTTTGTCATAAGCAGTGGGAAACAACTATTGAGGGTCTTAAAACACATGAAAGATACTGTGTTGAAAATTCAAATAGGATAGCACCGAAAAGTCATCCAGTATCTGAAGATGTAAAGAAAAGAATATCTGAAAAGCAAAAAGAAAACTATAAAGGTAAGTCAAGATTTAATCTTGATAGAAGTCAAGAACCGTATTCTGAGAAGTATTTTCGTGAATGGTTAGAAAAAGAAAATATTGAATATAAAAAGAATTTTCATGTTGATAGATTCTTTTTGGATTTCGCTTTTACTGATAAGAAAATATATTTCGAAGTCAACGGCGAACAGCATTACAGAAAAATGTATAATGGTAGAGATTATCAGGAACGTGATAAAGAACGAGAATGTATTATCTCACAGCATGGTTGGGTGTGTATTGCAATAATAAGATGGTCAGAATTTATAGCTTTGCCTTTAGATGAAAGATCAGCTTATTTAGAAAGCTTAAAACAGCTTATAATATGATTTTGGATGTGGGAGTCGAACCCACATCCGCTATTTTTCTATGTATGGTAGAAAAACGTAGAGTGGAAGAGGAGCTTCGTGAATTCTCCTTTCAAGCAATCTGAATTATTTATAGATGAGTACTCCTATGAATGATTGCAGATTGTAATAGTTAATTAAAACCATACATTTAATTAACTTAATCATAGTATGGATGCTTGGCAGAACCACATAATTTTAGGGCAGACTGCTCTAGTTATGGAGGAGCTTGGCAGTACGTTAGAGCCGTGCCATTCATACTATGATTTTATTGCGGTAGAGTGTAAAAGTAGCACGATGGGTTCATATCCCATAAGAGCCTGTGCGATTCAGGCTACCGCTACCATAGGGAATTCGTCTAGAGGTAAGGACGCCACACTGATAATGTGGTAAGAGCAGTTCAAATCTGTTATTCCCTATTTATTAAATCTTAATGGGACAGATGGTTGCCGCCATTTGATGAGAATCTCCAACTCATCTAACCGTTATGTTTTCTGATACGGCAATATCAGTTTAATAAAGTTAAAACGGAGGTAATTATGTGTAATAATGATAAATTTATATGCGAATTTTGCTGCCGGGAATGCAATACACATAGTGGTTTATTATCTCATTTAAGAGGCTGTAAATTAAATCCAGATCATTCACTGACAAAGCCAGATGGTTGGGTGTGTAACACTTGCAATTCTATTTTTAAGACTAGACGTCAATTAAATGATCATTATAAAGAGTATACTGATCACAAAATTAAAAAGTCAACTATAGGCCATTTTATTTCAGCTAAATGTGAATTTTGTGGTAAGGAATGGGAGACCACAGTATCAGGTGCGTCATATCATTACAATCACTGTAAATTAAATCCTAATAGAATTAGTGTAAAAGGTCATCCACATACTAATGAAAGTAAAAAGAAGCTTTCAAATATAATGAAGCAGAAACACGCATTAGGCATCGCACCAACGTTTGCAGATTTAAGAAGAAATTGTGAGCCTTCATATCCTGAAAGATGGTTAATGAAAGTTATTGAGAATGAGAATTTAAATAAGCATTACACGAGAGAGTATAAATTTCACACATTTTCTTTAGACTTTGCGTGGGTTGATGATAAGGCTGTTATTGAAGTTGATGGCAGGTTTCATAAGGTATCAGATTATCAAAAAGACTGTGATAAAAGAAAAGATGCATTACTTCTCCAAGAAGGTTGGAGAGAACTTAGACTTGATTGGGAATACTGTTGTAATAATACACAAGAAGCAATCTCTTCTATAAAAGATTTTTTAAGTCAATGTGTTCTTACAACTCAACCATTTTGTAAAAAAGTAGGTTACCTGTTGTCAGCTGATCCAAAAAGTGTAAAAAAGAAGGCTGGCAACACAGACAAATCTATTAAGCAACACCATAAGGTTGCTAAGATAGCACATAATGATAAACCAAAGCGTTATGGCACATTAGTTAATGAAGAATTAAAAGCTTTAAGATGGTCAATTATAGAAAATTCAAACATTGACTTTCAAAAGTATGGCTGGGTATCTGAAATAGCAAAGTTATTTAATTTACCGCCAACAAAAGCTGGTGCATATATTAGAAAACACTTTCCTGAATTTTATTCAACATGCTTTGTTAGAAAATAAAAGTACATAATAAGTGTATCACAGGTTCGAATCCTGTTTTCTCCGTTTATTCTTAAATAGAAACTTTATTTAAGAATTAAGCTGTTGTGCCCAAACTAGGTAAAGGGATCAGTCTCAAAAACTGACGAAGTTAAATAGTCTTCTTGTGAGTTCGATTCTCACCAACAGCATTAGGTTCCCATAGTGTATCGGATATCGCACACGATTCTTCTAAATTCGGGGATTTGGTTCAACTCCAAATGGGAATATTTATATATTTATTTATTTATTTATTTTTATTCGCAGGGTGTACTTATTATAAGTATAACTTGTATTTCTTACTAATTGTTTGGAGGAATTATGAAGGAACAGGAATTTTATAATTTAAATGGTGATTTAGCACCTTATCTTGAGCATCTTAATTATAATGTAGATCAGGCAAGTAAACTATTAGGTTTGTTATTTATTCTATATAATCAGACAGATGGTGATGGAAATATTACATCATTACCTGATTTTAATAAGGATGCACTAAATCAATTAGTTGCTACAGCAAAACGATTAAGCTCATATGCTGATAAGTTTCAGAATAAAGTTAGTGAATTATCAAAGAAACTAACAAACGAGTTTAAATAATAAATTATTCTTTGTATATATAAAATTAACATGGGTCTACAAGCCTCTTATTCAGTGATATTGAATAATGCTCACCCAGTAGATCCGAAAAGACCATGATTCCTGTATGAGACTTAAGTACACGGTCGCTTAGGATTATGGCAACCTATAGTGATATAGGTAATTTCTGCACTTGGAACACCTACTATTCGAACGAGTAGTCCTTTAACAGCTAGGAGATTTTCTAGAGATCATTTACTAGTGGGTGATAATCCGGATTGCCAATTAAGGTGAGGCATCAGACTTAATAAGATTATCTCGTGAAGGAATAAAGCTGAGTTCTCGAATGAGAGTAGATGCAAATCAAGAATTCTCATGCTCCTTGGGATAATCTTATTTTTTATTATATAATATATTTGCCCTGATACTCAAATTGGTAAAGAGGGTAGATTCAGGTTCTACTGCAATTTATATTGCTTGTGAGTTCGAGTCTCACTCAGGGTATTTTTATAAAATTTACAAGTCATATATTATATTTCGAATTCAAGTAAATTAGTTTAACTTATTAATAATTACCCATTTATTAATAATATATTATTAATAAATGGGTTTATTTGTATATAATATATAGCTATTTTATATCAATATTTAAAGTTGCTTATGGTGTTTTATAAAATTTTATTAGTATTATTATTTTTGTTTCCTAGTGTTGCATTTGCTGATTCTAGATTAGATAATTGTCTTCCATATAAAGAATATATTGAAGACATTCTTGAAGATGAAGGAATTTCGAAAGATTATTTTTATTTAGCTGTTTGTGAAAGCGGATGTAAGATAAAAGAATCACATAAAGGTGCCCGCGGATTCTTTCAATTAATGCCTTATACGTTTTCGAAATTCGCAGATAGTTCATGCACAGATATAGATGATATTAAATGTAACACAATAGCAGCTGCGCGATATATCAAACATTTGAGTAAGCGTTTTAAGAAGATGTCTGTTCTTATTAAAGCATATAATCGTGGTGGCACAAATTTAATTAAGAAGGGCACTACAAAAGAAGCTGATGGTTTATCTCGCTGTGTTATGAAATATATAAAACATAAAGGATCATAATTATGAAAAGAAATTTATTACTTGAATATCGCCTTAAAAAATCTGAATGTAAATTTGAGGGTAGACCTAATTTAAAAGATATTCGTGATATAAGATTAGCGACCAGTAATGCGTATTATGATATACGTGAAATTATAGATAATCTTAAAAATGATCGATATACTGATATTGTTAAACGTATATTTGGTGATGATAAGTTAGATGAATATCTTAATATTATTGATCAACTCGATGATATTGCACATAAGTTAAATTCATCTGTTTAATTATATTATTAATAAAATATTATAAATAATTAGGAATTTAATTATGAAAAGAAATTTATTACTTGAATATCGTGTTCGAAAACTTGAAAAATTACTTTTAGAAAAAGCAACAGGTACACTTCCAAAATATTTTTATCATGGTACCACTAGAAAGAATGCTGAACTAATTAAACAGCAAGGTTTACGTATTCGCGGCGCTGCTGCAAATCATTCTCTTTCAAATGCAAATTGTATATACATGACTGATAATATTGATGGTGCTAAATCATGGGCTCATCAAGCTGGTGCTGATATTTCAAACATTGTTGTATTTAGCATTGATAGCAAATATCTTAATCCAGATTTAATTTCTTATGATGCGAATGCTGTATCATTAGATTATGATGGATATGGCTATGAAGATGATGAAGATCAGTTAGAGATTGATTTTCAAAATGCATTAGATCCAGATTTTGATGATGCATCATATTATTCTGATTATACTTATACTGCGAATATCCCAGCAAAAGCACTAGAAGTAGTTTGGCCTAATGATGAAGAAGTAGAAAATATACAGAGAGCTGAGTCATTATTAGATAGTGAGAATTGGAATGAAATTTTTAGTTCTTGGGATTCTTTAAAAGATATTGAACTCACCAATGATATGGGACAAACATCATTTTCATATGATGTAGGTTATGCATTTCATAATATGCTTAATCCACATAGTGATATTAAATATAGAAATCCAATTTTAAAATCAATATATGATTTAAAGAAAGTTCCAACAAAAGTTTTAAATACTATTATAAAAGATAAGTTTAGCATACTAGATAGGACTGTTTTAACTGAAGCTTTATCATATACTCCATTTGTGGATGATGCTAAGCTTGCTAATACTTTTACATTCTTATCAGAATTAAAAGGTTTAGATAGCAATAATGTAGTGCTACTATTTAGTAATTTCTTATCAAAACCAAAACAGGGTAAATTTATCAGTATGTTAGAATCACTTCCAGTTGATTTTCTTATGAAAGCAAAACCTGCTATTGCTAAGAAATATTGGCCACGATTAGGAATTTAATTATGAAATATATAATCGCACTTTTTGCTATTATTCTAACAGGATGTGTTTTTGTGGATAATGATTGCCATTATGAAACAAAGTGCCAGACATGGTGTGATTATTACTCATGTGATAATTACTGTTATTGCATTGATAAAGAATGCTGGGATGAGTGTTGGGATGAATATGTATGTGATAACTATTATGAATATAACACAGATAAGATGGAGTAATTATGAGCAATTGGATTTCTGTAAATGATAAATTACCTATGCAATTTATATACTGAAAAGAATTCTTTTTTACTCATAGTACCACCATCTTCTACATATTTATTGTACATATCTATTTTTAATTTATATGCAGCTTTTATAGACTCGCTTAATTTACATTTAGTTTCATCTGATAAATGTTTGCCTAAATGAGCCTGACGATTCTTTTCTTTTACCTCTTCTGTGTGATGCTTTCCATAAAAAGGATTATTTTCACCGGTTCTATGCAGGCTCATTTTTTTACGAGAATTTACACTATGGTGTTTACCATACATTGGATTATTTTCACCAGAACAGTCATAATGATTATTAGACATTTTTTCTTTAGTTGCATCAGTATGATGTTTACCATACATACCATTTAATATGCCTGAACTTTTATTAGAAATTTTATTTCTAGTTTCTTCTGAACATTTATGAATTTCAGTATGTTCTTCTTTAGTTATAAATATAACATATTTTCCATATTCAAAATGTTCATTGCCATTCTCATCAATTTCAAAACCCCATAACTCATAATGTTCATCATTATATTTTCTCTGATCTTCTGTATCTCTAAGATGGTGAATTACAGTTGCATTTTTATCTTCATTATAAACTAGTGATTTTTGAATTTTTCTAGTTTTATTATAATAAATGTATTTTCCAGGGTATTTTTCTGAGTATTTCCATTCAACTTGATCCATGCTTAAACTCCTATAACATTAATACTTAATAAGTTTATTAATTATGCTAATATTAGATATAGATTATGTGTGGGTGTTAGTTTCAGTAGTTGATAGCATAAATCCTAAATACAGATTTGTTCCTTCAGTTGGTAAATTAGTTGACGGTAAATGGTCAACAAAAGAAAGTGATGAGCTCTTTAATAGCAACGAGCACTTATACTCAAAAGATTATGAGTCTGTATTTAGAGTTAAAGTAACTCATTGGATGCCTTTACCTGAGGCTCCAAAATAAATAATATTTGTATAATTTATAAATTAAGCATATTCAATATTGAATATGCTTTTCTATTTGTATCGATAATGTTTCAAAAATTCTTGATACAGAAATGATACAAAAAAGTAGTTTACAAGATCATTTAATTATAGTATAATATATTCATAAATTGAGTAAGAGTAGATCTGCTCAATAGATTAAACATATATCAATATATTAAGTTTATATAATTATATAACATAGCTTTAATATGGAGTATAAATAACTATGGATAAGAAATTAGAAGCACGTATTGCTAGATTAGAAAGACTTACTAATAATCAATATATTAAGAATGAAGATGTATCACAGTCTAAAAAAGATATAACTCTTAAAGAATTTCTTGGTGATTTATATGATGATCTTATGATACTTACTAATAATGATAAACAAAGAGTATTAAACATTTTAGACCATTATGCTAATAAATCAGGATTCTTTGAACGAATAAGTGAACACGTCGAATACTTAGAAAGCGAGAATAAATAGATATAAAATAAAACTATTTAAAGGATAAAATCAATGGATAAGAAATTAGAAGCAAGAATTGCAAGATTAGAGAGAATGGTAAATCGTAAGAATGAACAGCTAGACGAAATGTCTAGTGATGATGCTATGCGAGCATTTAATAATGAGTCTTCAGAATTAGTAGATAGTGCTAATGCAGCTATTGAAAATCTTAATAATGTAAAGCTAGCACTTATCGCATTAGATAAAACTACAGAATGGGTTGATGTTGACTTATGGCACAATCCACCAGAGATCATGAAAGAAATGGCTGCACTTATTAGCAAAATTGAAGATTTAAATGAAAGAATTCAACTTGCTGCTGAAAGACTTGGTCTATTTAGACTACAGTAAGCGATTATATATCTAATATAATACTAAACCTTCCCCGCTTAGTCTTCGCGTATATGGGAAGGTATTTTTGTATAAGGAGATTATAGTCATGTTAAAGTTTAAAAGTAAATTTCTTACAATTTTAGTAAACATTTTATTATTTCCATGGTTAATAACTCAATGGATTCCAGGTTTAATTTGTTTAGCTATATTTCATAATGCTGAAATATATACTAATAAAGAGGCTAAAATCACAGTAATAAAAGTTAATAAAGGTTATTTCAACGGCAATGCTTGCTTCTCATGTGGTCCAATTATTTTCGTAACACCAAATTGTAATGAAGATACTATAAGACATGAAACAGGCCATTCTGTTCAATCCTTAATATTCGGCCCATTATTTCATTTTGTAGTATCAATTCCAAGCATAATAAGATTTTGTTATAAACGTTCTAAGGGATTAGATCATGAATGGTATTTATCGGGATGGCCTGAGAAATCTGCAGAGCGCCTAGGTCATACAGAACGTTCAAAAAATAATTAAATAAAAACAAATCCTACAGTTTAATTCTGTAGGATTTTAATGTATATATTTATTATACTATTATAATGGAGGATACTATGGGTAATGCTACTGCTAATAAGAATGTATGGATTGAACAGCCTTGTCCTTCACAGACAAAAAGAACATACTATTATTCAGATGGAACAACACTAACAAAAGAAGGTGGTACTGTTGCCTGGCGAAATAATAATGAAGGTAATTTAAGACCGGGTCCATTATCATCTAATAGAATTGGTAAAGATAGAAAGAATTTCGCTGTTTTTGCTACACCAGAAACCGGTCATGCAGCAAAGAAATATTTATTGTTTTCATCATCTTCATATAAAAATCTTACATTAAAAGATGCTATTAAAAAATACGCTCCAGCTGGTGATAATAACGATCCAGTTAAGTATGCAGCAAACGTTATGAAAGATGGTAATGTTGAAGATAAAGCAATGCATACTTATAAGTCAAGTGAACAAGATCGTATAATGGATGCTATGAAAATCCAAGAAGGCTATAAACCTGGTAAAGAGACTTGGGGAACACATAGTAAATCCAATGATAAACAAAGTAAGAATAATGTAGATAAAAAGAAAGTGGATTATACTAAGTCAGCTGCAAAAGAAGCAGCTCATTATGATCAGAAATCAGCTATTACCTATAATAGAAAACTTGCTTATTCATCATCAAAGTGGAAGAAGATTCAAAATAAATTAAATTATTTTACTAATAGTAAACTTGATACTGACGGTGTTCCTGGTGGTTTAACAGCTGATGCAATTTTTAATGCACAAACACTTGCTAAGCTTGATAAGAAAGATGGTAAACTTGGACCTTATACAAAAGAAATCTTAAACGTATAATTTATATATTACATAATTAACTATGGAGCTTTATATGGACAATACTAAACAAACTGAGATTACAACACCTTATCTAATTACAGGGATTATTCTTGCAGTACTATTTGCACCATTTGCACTACAGCGAGTACTTATTCCATCACTTGGCAGACTTAAAACAATTTTTATTGTTGATGCTGTAATTGCTGTATGTGCAATTATTAATACTATTGCAACACTTACATTAAGTTTTAATCTAATGAAAGTATTTTCTGTTTTAACTATAATTGCTACATTAGTGCTATTTGTTATTACTATTATTGATGTAGCAAAAATGTATAAGATGTCTCGTGTAAATATTTAGTATAATATTTAATTAATAATAAAGCACATTCATATATGAATGTGCTTTATTTTATATATTAGGAATTTTTCTATTTGTATCGAAATTATTTCAAAAATCCCTGATACAAATTGATGAATTTTTTCTGTTTACAAGGTTTTGAGTTTGAGGTATAATAAGTCTACAAAATGAGTGAATGGATCACTTGTTTATTTTATTAAAGGAATTAGTTATGACGAAATTAGTAGTTGGTGATTATGTTCGTGATCTTGATGGATACTTTGCACAGGTAGTCGCAATAGGTTATCTTGGTGATATCATGCCTATGTATAAAGATGATGATATTTCGAACAAAGAAGAGATTGAATTATTTATGCAAGATTATGATGATATTTATGATGCACTTTCTGAATATGTAGTCGCAATCCGCTATATCAATGGGTCATTAGGTATTGTTTCTTATTTTGATGATCTACTTAAAAAAGTAGTAATTTAATAAAGGGATTTATTATGCCAGAAAATGATATTCAAACAACTAATACTCAAGATAATAATTGTATTCAAAAAGGTATTGAATATCATAATGATAAACAATACTGTTCTAAAGAAATGAATTCAATTGCTAAAGGATGTGCACGTGAAACACGCATTCCAAAGAAAGCTATAATGAAAGTAAAAGATTATCTTCATTATAGAGGTCGAGGATGGGGTGAAAATTGTCTTGAAAAATCAGAAGATGAAGAAAAGTATCCAGATCGTGTTTCACCAACATTTAGAAATCTTGTAGATATTATCACTAATTCATATCTTGTAGGTAAAGAAAGCCTTCTTGATGTTTATTTAGAAGCATTAAAAGAAAAGGGAATTACAATCACTATTGATAAATCAAAATTTACATCACCAGATACTAATGTAAAAGAACAAGTATCAAATGTAATTAATGCAATGGATTATTATCAGTGTATTATTTGTGAAAAGAATGATTATATGAATGACGTGCTTGCTGAGGAAGCTGAAAATACTAACTTAGCACCAAAGAATAAATATAAACGAATTATTCAATTAGCTGCATCAAAACAAGCTGGTAAAGATATTGAAGACAAATTGCAAGATGAATATTTGAGAATGGAATTGTTTACACATGGGCTTGAAGAAATAAATAATATATAATTATATACCACAGTAGTTATCTGCTGTGGTATTTTTTATTTATAATCACAAAATCATATAGAAATATGACCA
>Ga0213919_1001084_pt1 | contig 10386 bp, 7 predicted proteins | sample McNCre317MG_FD_161056 | JGI IMG/M metagenome (GOLD analysis project Ga0213919, IMG submission 161056) | Freshwater microbial communities from McNutts Creek, Athens, Georgia, United States - 3-17 MG | ecosystem: Environmental > Aquatic > Freshwater > Creek | place: USA: Georgia | collected 2017-06-12 | reverse complement strand
ATCTGCAACTTTTTCAGAGGAGTTACTGTTACTAGAAGTAGGTGCACTTCCGCCGTACATACTCGCAAACATTGATGCAGAAGTTGCATTTGATTTTTTTAATCCATCTCTCATTGCTTTATCAATTGCATTTGAGAATTTTTTTGATTCTGCATCTAGATCAACTTTACTTCCACTTGCTTTTAATCTTTCTTGAGCTAATTTTTTAGCATTTTCAGCTGCTGCTCTATAGGCAACTGCATTCGCTGCCATTTTAGCTGCTGATTCGAGCGAGCCTTTAGAAATTTTTGAAGTTCCATTAAATCCGTTTGCAGTTTTTAAAATTGCAGATAATTGCATTTGCGAATTTTTATCTAACATGTTATTGCCTGGCAAAGCTGATGCTGCATCTTCAAAACTTTGGCATTTGCTTACTTCTCCGCCAGTGGAACAAGGTAACTGACCATTGCCAACTGTAGATAGGTCCGTGTCTTCATATTTTGCTGAATTCAAATCTAAAGCAGACTTTGCTGTTTGTGCCGTTGTCACATTACTTCCAGTTGCACCTGTTTGATTGGAAGTTGCTCCTGCTGTGTAAGAATTCATTGAGTTTAAAATCATGTCAATTTTTGAAATATTCGCATTAATTTGTGAGATAACATCGTCTGTGGCACTTGAGGCAGCATAGGTTAATCCACCTAAGATTCCCCATATTATTGCACGATTCATTGGAGCTAAAAGATACATATCAATTGTCGCTCCAAGAGTTTTTGATGTCATTAGTAAGTATTGAATTGCAGCACTTGAAGCAATTCCAAGAGGGCTAAATAAATCAGCACGAGCTTCTGAAGAGAATTGTGAGAGCAATAAACTTGCTATGAAGAGTTGTGGATTTCTAGAATTTTTAACAAAATATTGAGGAGACGGAGTAAATAACTCAGTCAGACCAGGAACTGCTGGACAAAATCCCGTTGTTGCTTTCAAAGTTGGAGTAATCGCAACACAAGCAGGAGTTAATGCTGTACCTGTTGTTTGACAACTTGTCGCAAGAGCACAAGTGGCTCCGCCTGATACAGAACATGTAGCTGCGTATGATGCTGCCAATGTTGAAGCACTTACTTTAGCAGCATTCTCACTTACTTTTTCCCCTGTTTGTTGGGTAGTATCTTTCGCTGCAGCAGCCGCTGATGGTGATGGAATTAATCGACCTGCTTCTAGTGCCCCTAATAATGTTGCTGTTGTACCTGCAGTAGCATTCCCTGGACAACCACTTGCCGCTGCGGCTGCAGCTGCTTTGCAAGTCGCCAGAGCTGTTGTTTCTGCAGTAGCAAGAGAGTAGGCCATTACCGCTGCAGCTGCAAAGGCTGCTGCAGCTGCCATTTGAAGCATTTTTTTAGTGTTTGCTGTTTTCTTGGCTTCCTCATATGATTTTTTTAATCTTTCCAAAGCCGCAATTTGTTCTCTATTAATATTTCCTTTCTTGTCTCGATTAATTTGTGTTTCCATGTCCTTCATTGCTGATTTCAATTTAAAAAAAGCAAGAGCCTCACCACCAATAAAAATCGCTCCGCCAGCTGCTGCAAGCATCATATCTGTCGTCATCTTACAAGACCAAAGGCGAGAAGCTAAAAGTCCAACAGCTGTCATTGTTAGCGTTGCCATGATGTTACTGTCTTCAACTCCGTAAGTTTTCACCGTTTGAGTCAGGCTGTGATCTTCATTAACTGCATTGGAAGAATTTCTTGTGCTGCTTGATCGAGCTTGATTATTAGAAGCTGCTCGAGCTGCCGCTGCAGCATCTGCTGCTCCTGCAAGACCACCACTAGCTGCTTGGGCCGATTGCAACTGAATTCCCTTAACTCCAAAATCTACTGCGAGAAGGGAGCCAGACATCAACGCAATCAAACAAGCTTTCTTAAAATAATTCAACATACGTGCCTCGAGCGAAGAGAGAGTTATATAAAATAATCTTTTAATTTTTTGCTGGTTCTTCATCTAGGAGTTTAGGATAACCTGATTTCAAATATCGACTTGAAATCACTTCAAAGATTGAAGGACCATTTTCTTTTCCAATTTCATTTGTTGTTACATCATACTCAGGTGTTTGAGCAGCAACTCCGTTGGCGGCGACCACACCTTCTGCAGGAGCTTCACTAAAGTCTAAATTTAAACCAGCAGCCTCTCCATCTTTTTTCTCTTCAGATTGTTCAGCGACATTTGCTGCACTAACTTCACTTTGATTATTAGCTGATTTTTTTTCTTCAGTTTCGGGTTTAGTGTCAGCAGAATTAATTGGAGCAACACCGAGACTCGCCATCATACCAGTTGCAGTTGTTCCCCTATTTCTTAGGTCTTTTTTAATTGAAGCTTTGAGTCTATCTAAAAATTTCTCACCATCCTTCTGGGGTGAAAACTTTCCATTGGTTAATTTAGTGAGTGCCTCTTGACGATCCTTTAAAAGGGCTTTTACAGCAGACTGTTTGTTAGCCAATCCTTCTGCACTTGTCATTGCAGCACCACTTATTCCTTTAGAACCACTTAAATCATCGCCGAGCTTGGTAGCTTGAGTTGCAATATTTTTAAAAGAGTCTGGTAAATTTCCAAATCCAGGTGTTTTTACTAATTGTGGAGTAATTGGTTTACAGTTTGTTGAGTCATTAGAGGTCATACATGGTGTTAATGCTTGTGTTTTTGAAATTGGATCTTCAGTCTGAGCAGCTTTAGAATTTATCGCTGGTGCCACCACTGCCTGTGTCGCGATATTTTGTGTCTTAGTTCCTAGAACATTTTTTTCTAAATCTGCCAATATCTTATCTATTTTTTTGATATTTTCATCAAGCTCTGCAATGACATTGTCAGAAGAATTTGCAGCAAGAAGAGCGACACCACCAAGAGCCGCGAATGCAATAGCTCTATTTTGTGGAACATACATCATCATATCTATTTCAACTGCAGCTGTACCAGTGAGGCCAAAAAACGCAACCGCGGTGCTCGCTCCAAGTCCCAATAATGGTAACCATCCCGCTTGGGCAGTAGGTAAAATGAAATCTAGGCTTTTTTCAAAAAAACTTTTTTGAATTTTTTCAAAATTATTTATATTATTATAAGCATAATAAGATTTCTTCGAAAAACTATTATTAGCCTTTCCAATTCCATTTATTAATTCTCGAATATTTGTATCGACAGAATTTACAGAAAAAGTTTTTACTGAAGTTCCACAAGTTGCTCCAATAGATTTTGAAACCGCTGCAGTTATTGTTGAGGGAAGCCCTGAACAATAATTTGTTGGTAACATTAGGTCTTTTTCCAATGGAGAAATTGCTTTTTCCTTAACTTCCGATAGTGCAGGTGGCTTGCGAGATGTTAAGTAAGATTTATATTTTGCAGAGTATGCTATTAGAGTTGTCTTACAAGCTCCACATTGTGTTACTTCTGTTGCTGTGACTCCTGTCACTCCTGAAGTAAGACAAGCATCAATCTTTGCTTGAGCTACAGCTAAAGCAGCATTACAACTAGCTGCTTGACCTTCTTCTGAAATAGCTAAGTATGTAGCCCATGCTGCAGCAACTCCAAAAGCGACAGCAGAGGCAGTCTGTAGCATCTTTTTAGTCTTAGTTGTTTTTTTTGCTTCCTCGTAAGATTTTTTTAAATCTTTTAATCTTTGAATTTGCTCTTCATTAATTTTAGCATCACTTCTTTTCTGAACTTCAACTGTCATTTCATCAATGGTGCCTTTAAATTTTAAATTAGATAAAATTTCTCCAGCTATAAAGGCAGCCCCCGCTGCTCCAGCAATCATGACATCAGTTGTAACTGGAGTGTAAGCCTTAATCATTCTTCCGGTTATAAATCCTGCAGCCAACATTCCTAGCGAAGCCAACATATCCGAGTCACTAATTTTATCGAATTTATAATTTTTCGATGAAGTAGTGACCCCCATACTATCTGTAGTCGTCTCACCCTTAGTCGCAGTCACCCCGGCCATAGCTACAGACATTTGAAAATTTAAAAGAGTGCCTGATATAAGTGCAATCAAAAATGTTTTGCATATATATTTCAACATAAATGAAACCTGCCTAAATAGATCATTGATACTATTTTACATTATAACCTTTTAAGGGCTTAAAAGATGGATGGCAAATATAGCCTAAAGTGAAGAAAAACGATCAGATACGATAGTCCAGAGCGGCTACCAAATGCCCATTTTTTGAGCAAATTTGAAGCTTATAGCAGATACCAAGTTAACTTATCACTGCTAACACATATTGAGGATTTATCTATTTTTAAAAGTTCGACTTCATCATTTAAAACAACACTTCCGCCCGAGCAAACCCCAGAGCAAGTACACATCTCTTGCTGTTTAACTGAGTCAGTGACTTTTTTCTTTTCTAATACGGACTTAAAAGCTCCCTCTCGTCTTTCTTTAGGACTTTTACCTTTCATAAAATTAACATCATCTAAAACTTGTTTTGCTTCTTCAAAGACGGAAGTTAATTTTCCCTTTGCTCCACTATCCCATCCTGACAATATGGCTGCAATTTTTGCAGGATCTTTGATGTCACCATATTTAGCAATGGCAACGACTTGCTTATTTAAATCCCTCAAAGCTTCCGGACTAGCTTTTTCGATAGCTTCTTTGTTTTGAAGTTTAATTAATTTTAAAGCTTGAATTAAAGTTTCTTTTCTTTCATTTTTATCAACAATTTTTTCCATTCTTTCAAAGAAATCTTTTATTGTTTCAGTTTTTTTACCATTTAAATCTTCGAGGGCACCAAACACTTCTAGTTCCTCCTTACTTGGCTCTCGATTAGGAAAATAGCTTTTAACTTTTGAACTTATAGATTTTTTTATTCTATCCTGAGCTTCTTTTGCTTCTTTCAATGAATTTACACTTGTCGATTGAGAAATTTGAATAAGTTTTTCAGCTTCAGCAGAATTTAGTCCCTCAGCGATGAGGGCTTTTTTTGCGACTGCTTTAAATATTGATTCCCCTGCTGCCTTAAATAATCCAATACCAAGATAATCAAGTCCAATTGTCACATTACCAGCGACGATCCCACCATCTGACTTGTCGAGGTCATCACCTTTCTTTATTCCAGCAGCAACTGATGCTTTTGATGCGTCCATTTCTTTAGCCGAAACTCTTCTTGAGTAAAAACCAATTCCTGGCCCAAGTGCAACTGCAACAGCCGTCTGTGCACTTAATGCCATTCCACCTACTACCGGAACCATTTCTGGGAGAACGAGTGCTGCTGCTCCCCCACTTAGTGCAGTTAAGGCAATAGCACCACCAATGATCCCACCAGTGACTGCGATTTCTTTTTTTAAATCCTCGGATTCCATAGTACTCGTTAACTCTTCCGCAATCGCGCAAGCCAAAGGGTTCTCTTTAATTTGTTCAGTGATCACTTCATCAACGATTGGTTGGTAAGACATAAAACTCAATATCTCACTCGCACGGCCTTCATCACCCTTTGACTTATTCTCTGTTGCCATGCTCGCTTTTGACCATTTTTTCAAAATTTTATCTTTTTCATCTTTAGCAAATGTAATCAAATCTTCTAATGATTTTGTAAAGGCCTTATTGATTTCTTGTCGGTTATGTTTTGCTGGCAATTTTCCAAGCATTGTTAGAACGGGAGCTTCTTGAAAGATTTCGAGATATCGGGCTTTGTGAGCAGCTCTAACTTGCTCGAAAACAACGACCCTTTCTTTATCAGACTTTAATTCAGGACTCATCTTTATTTCTTCTAATTTTTGCTGCATGAGAATTTGAACTTGATAGCTCTCTCCAAGACTCAATGGCTCAAGCCCATCTGGTCTATACACACCTATCGTACCTAAATAACTTTTTTTCAAAGAAGTGTTTATAGATTCCTTGATTTCAGGATATTTTATTTTACCTGGATTTCCTCTTCGAGCACCTACAATTTTAACATCTTCTCCCTCTGACAAAGCCAACTCTTGTCTCATTTCACTATGGAGCTTATACACTTTATCAATTTCAGAACTAGTTAATTTGTCACATTCAGAAGATTTAGTTTTTCCATTAAAACAATTCAGTAAATTTTCTTGAATGGCGATATTGTCATTCATTTTTTTTATGACTTTTTCCCCCACTGCACTTAGCAAAGCTAAACTTGAAGTTGCATTATTGAGTTTAAAAAATAGACCGCTCGTGTCTGGAAGGACTTGAATTTTTTCGCCATTCTTACGACATCTTTGATCCCAATAATCTGGTCTTCGCTCGTAATCTTTCTTTGTTAAAAATTTTATCCCTTTACATGCTTTGTAAGGTGATTCTTTTAGGACAACTTTTGAGGGATCATAAACTGCACCTGCTGCAAATGCTTTAGTGTTAACAATCAGGGAACCTAAAATAAGTAGTTTTAGCATAGTGAATATCATCCTTAAATTTCTGCTGATATCAAAACAAGCAACAATTAATTTTATAGGATCTCACGTTCTGAAGCAAAAGCTCATGTTTCGGCAAAAAATTCTTAATTTTCTATTTTACAGTTTTTGACCTTAAGTATTGGATTCTTAACGGTTTCCTTATCCTTGAAATAATTTGAAACATGATGAACATCTCCGTCTGGATAAACAAATATATCAACAGATTGTCCATTGAGCTCAAATCGCTCAACTCTCGTTTGATTTAATATTTCTTCAGTTGCACCAAGCTTGATTAATTCTTTTTTATATTCTTCCATTTCAAGCCTTTGAATCTTACTCATCTCACTTGCTTTTTTTAAATCACCTAAACTTGGGACTATGAGCTTGAGACTTGAATAAAGTGCTAGAGTAATATCCTTATTCTTTAATTTAAACTGTGGATCAATTGATGAAATTAATTCGCCACACTTTACACCATTAAAGTCAGAAATATTTTCAGAATTTGCACTAGTAATTAAAAAAAATAGAAGCAAAATAATCCAGTTATTTTTTTGATTTTTTTTCACAAATTCTCCCAAATTCTTAAACAAGTTCTCATCGGCAGAATTTCTTATTAAACTATACAATTATAAGATAGTAAGAAGAGAGTATAATCTTGAGACGCAGACTTAGTCTTTGAAATTACAAAAGTTAATCTGGGAGTATTATACTACGACTTTTTGTAAGCCATTTTTTTGCTTTAACTCGATCTTCTTTTTTTGAAAATCCTAACTTTGTTCCTCTTTTATAAGAAGATAAATTTGGATCTAGAGCACAATTAATTTGAAACTTGATCATTTCTTTAAATACAACCAACATTTGATCTTCTTCTCCAGAAGTTGATTCAAGACCACGTCTGTTACATTCTTGAATAAAAAAATGTATAGATTCTAGAGTTGAGAGACAAAAATCCGCAGGCTGTTCTTTAATCTCGAAAATTGATGTGTGATTAGCAGTAAATGAAAGACGTGGAAGATTGCGAATATTCTTAGAAAGTCTCATCATTTTTTTAGCACAAGGCCAAGTTCCATCTATTAAAAAGACAATTAAGTTCTTTTTTAATGCAATTGCAGTTTTTAAATCAGAAACATCATGTTCCGAAACATTTAGTGATTTCTCACCTGGATACATTGTAAAACAGATGTTATCAGGATTAGAAATTATTGAATTAACTTCTTCATCTAAAGTAAAATCTACACCCATTATCATTTGAGAGTTCTCTAACATTGCTAGAGAAATTCTCCCTGTGCCCATTTTTTCTTTTTTTGCTTCCATTGGATGCATAAGAACGACAAATTTAAACAGAGTGTTAAAAGGAAAGATTAGATGGCATAGACAATTTTTATGAAGTCTGTGACATTTATAACAAAAATTTTCACGTGGATGCTTTTGATCATCCATTTGTTTTTTTCTTTCTAATTTTAGCTCTAAATATTTTGCTTTATCCAAGAATGTTTTTCCTTAACTCTTCTTCATTAAATCCCAAACAAATTACTTTATTATCTCTTTCAAAAATAGGTCTTTTAATCATTGAGCTATTACTTAGAATCAATTCTATCTTTTCACTTTCATTCTTTGACTCGTATTCATCCTTGACTTTTTTATAGGTTGTGCCTTTCTTATTCACTGGCAGCTCTCCAGCGAATGAAGCCCAAATTGAAAGTGATTTTTTATTTGGTGGATTCTTTTTAAAATCGATAAATTCATAATCGATTTTTTCATTGTCTAAAAAAGCTTTAGCTTTTTTAACAGTGTCACAATTTGAAATTCCATAAACTCGCAACATATCAACCTACCTTTTCTTAAAAATTGCTACAGATTTTTCATCAAAGTAAACCAAATCACAGGCATACTTTTCTGAAATATAATAAATTGATTCTTTCTGATAAAACACGACATGAGTTGGATCATTTTTATACCACCACGTGGAATAATCTTTAAGATTTTTATTAAAAATTTGAGTCATAATTGCGATTAAACCGCCTTCTTTTGCAAGCCCCATTAAAATTTCCCAATCATGTGAGGGATTTTTAAAATGTTCTACAACCTCAGTGCAAGTGACGACATCATAAAAATCAGGAATAAGTGTTTGGGCATCGGGATAAAAATGAGGATCATAAAAACTTACTTCCCCCCCGCATTCTTCAAGTAAAGATGAAAGAGTTGGACCTGGACCACATCCGAAATCTATTCCAACAAAATCAGATGGTAAAAAAGTTTTTAAGGGCATGAGAAGTTTATTTAAAAAATCCAGATAGCCTTGATCATCACTACTATTTTGATGATGCCCATATCGGATAAATTCTTCATCTGAACTTAAATGCAAAATCGAATCTTTAAAAATAAGAGAACAATTCGAACATGAAAAAGTATTGGAATCAAAGAGGCTTGATTCATTAAAACACAATGGGCAATCCATAGAGTTTAATTACTATATTTCAGTTTCTTTGGAAACATTTTTAGAACGTGATTTAAGTTGAACATTTTCATTTACACTGAGATGATTTTTAATTTTTTGCTTAAAATTTTCTAAAATTGACTTATTCTTTTCTTTTAAGAGCTTAGCAAGCATGTACGGCAGTGTTCCACTTTCTTCTGTCACAGAGTAAGCGCCAAAAATGGCCATATCAGCCTTGGGAGTTTTTACTAATCTTAATGCTTGTGGTCCTGTTTGACTGGTATCACATTGTGAGGATGAACCAACAACCGCATTTGTTCGACAGACAGCTGGCCTATCTTTATAAACTCGGCAAGCCCCTTTTTCATCTAAGAAGACACATCCACGTTCCTTAAAAGAGAGCTTGTAATAATTTTCTGAAATATTTCCAGCTTCACTTTGCTTTAACAGTTTTTCGTAATTTATATCTATCCCACTTTCTATTTGATTAATAAGCAATTCTGCTTCTTCTTTGGTGACACTAACCTGAGTGTGGCAACAAGCTGAACAACCCGCCTTGCAAGGAACAAATTCCATTAGCAGTGGATGGCTAAAGACTTCTTTGTTGTATTCATCGACGATATTGTGAAGGAATCGTGCTTTTTCTAAATTATTTTTTATTTTTTTTAAACTAGAAACTACTGTCTTAGTAATACTTGAAAATTCAGGTTGATTTTTCAGAAGTTCAAAAGTGCTCTTGGCAATGGCCGGAACATTCATAGACATCTCCCTGCAGGGAAGCCCTCAACAAAGAAAGCCTATTAAAAGAGTAACACATTTTTACTTTGTCTTAAGGCAATAGGGAATTATTTGCCGTAAGAGGCTTAAAGAGCTATAATCACGCCATGAGTTTACTTTGTAGTATTAAAAATATTCAGCTTACCTTTGGAACAAAAACAATTTTTAAAAATGCTCAACTTTCAATTTCCACAGGAGATCGAATCGGTCTATTGGGTTTAAACGGAAAAGGCAAATCAACACTTTTTAAAATTCTTTCCGGAGAAGTCACTCCAGATCACTGCACCCCCCCCTTTGAATTTAATAAAGCACGTGGTGACGGAGACGAAGGCAAGCGATTTTCCCTTTTTTATATTCCTCAAGAACTTCCAGTTACCGGCCATGAAGATGTCACGATTAGAGATTATTTTTTTATTTTTTATCCTGAACTAAAAATTCATTATGAAAACTCACTCGATGAATTTGAAAGACTTCATGGTTGGGATTTATTACAAGACTATGAATCTTATTTAAAATATTTTAATCATGATAACCTTGATAAAAAAATTAGTGAACTATCAGGTGGAGAACAAAAAAAGATTCTCTTAAGTTTGGGTTTATCAAGCAATGCAAATTTAATTTTATGGGATGAGCCAACAAACCATTTAGACATTGAAACTATCAAACTTTTTGAAGATGAATTAAATTCAACCAATAAAGCTTTTATGCTTATTACTCATGATAGATTTTTACTTTCAAAATTGACGAGAAGAATTTTACATATTCAAAATGGTAAAATTGAAAACTTTGATGGCTCT
>Ga0213919_1001082_pt1 | contig 10401 bp, 10 predicted proteins | sample McNCre317MG_FD_161056 | JGI IMG/M metagenome (GOLD analysis project Ga0213919, IMG submission 161056) | Freshwater microbial communities from McNutts Creek, Athens, Georgia, United States - 3-17 MG | ecosystem: Environmental > Aquatic > Freshwater > Creek | place: USA: Georgia | collected... | reverse complement strand
GCAACACCCCCCGCCGCACGCGCCTGATCCCGCAACGCCGTCTCAGTATGCGGCCGCACCGCCGGCCCACCCGGAACCCGATGCCCCGCCGCCCACGCATCCGCCAACAGCTTCGGCGAGAACACGATCCGCGGCTCGTCCCCATCGGCCACCGGCTCCCCGCCCTGCCACCGTTCAAGATCCCCCGTGACCCACGCGGGCGTCCCCACATTCCACAACGCCGCGGGCAACGTCTCATGGTGGACGCGCGCCGCCGCCGGGGTCAGCCCCTGCACCGGCACCCCGAACTCCCGCAGCACCCACGGCAGCATCTCCAGCGTGAACGAGTTGTCCCGCGGGTCCGGCGCGTTCACCGCCAACCCCCCCCGGACGATCCCCTGGAAGTAGCCCAGGCCCTCCCCCCCACCAAGGATCCGGTCCAGCAGCCACGCCCCACCCAGCAGGACCACCGCCCGGTCCCGCAACCGCGACGTCACCGTCAGCGTCCCGCGAAGCGAACGGAGGTGAGCGGCGTACGCATCCCGATGCCCCAGGACCGTCGCGATCATGTCGCCGGCGAGCTCCGACAGGCCATCCGGGTACGCCTGCTGCAACGCCACCACGTCATCCCACTGGGACCGCGACGGGTCACGCTCCGACTTCCGGTTCCGCGGCGACGGTGCTGCGAGGATCACGGACCGGTCAGCGAGGGCCTTTTGCTTGTCCAGCCCGAGCCCCTCCCCCGACAGGACGATCGGCGCGACGATCCTCCGCGACACCGTCCCCCCGTCGAGGCCCTTCTTCGACAGGGTTCCCGCCGACGTCGACGCCCGCAGCAGCTCCCCCATAGCCGTCACGTCATCCATGTCGTCCACCCACACCGGGCCGGACGGGTGGAGGGCGGCGAGGTCCCGCATCACGGGGACCGTGACCTGTCGCTCCCCCCGGGCCTGCCCGACGAGGGACAGCAGCATGCCGAAGAACCCGTTCGTCTTGCCCGACTCCGACGGCGCTTCCAGAGCCATGATCGGGAACATGCTGGCGTGCTCGCGGGCCACGTCCGACAGGACCGCCGACATCACCCACGACCCGAACACGGCCGTCACCGTGTCGTCCTGGAACGTCATGACCTGGGCGAGGGCGTCCAGGGCCGCGGCCCGGCCGTGGGTGAACCCGTACCGGAACTCCGACCGGGCGTCTTCCAGGGACGGGTCCACGCGGACCGCGGCCTCCTCGGCCGGCACGAACCCCTCCGCCGTGATCACACCGTCCGCGGTGACGAACCCCCCGACGCCCTTGCCCAGCGCGTCACGGTGCCACCCCAGGGTGTCCGCGATGATCGCAGACGGGGCGTCCTGGGACCGGATGAACCGGTGAAGCCGCTGGTGCGGGGACAGGCCACGGGACACCGCGCCGTCCGGCTGGAACAGGGTGCACCCCCGCGAAGCGAGCCACCGTTCCAGGGTCCGCGGGTCGCCCAGGACGCTGCCGGGGAGGACCGCGTCCAGGGGCCGCAGGACCCCGCCCGGGCCCTTGCAGACCATCTTCACCAGGTACGACACCTCGCCCGTCGCGGAGGCCGTCGCGACCCCCGTCACGCGGACCGTGAAGTCCGTGTACCCCTTAAGCTCCCGGATGATCGCGTCGCCCACCTTCCGCGCCGTCGGCGTCAGGAGCGCCGGGTAGCCCGTGTTCAGCGGCCCGGCCGCGACGGTCAGCCCGTTGTCCTCCGTCGCGTCCTCCACGGCCTCCCCACCATCGGCCGCCGGCTGGTCCCAGACGAGGGACGCGATGAGGTCCACGGCCGCGTCGCCCAGGGGGCGGGGCAGGCCAAGGTTGAACCGGGCGACGGTGGCACGGAACCCCGTGAAGTCACCGGTGAGGACCCGGCCAAGGTGGTGCGCGACGTGCCCGAGCCACGCCTCCGGGTCGTCGGGGTCCGTGTCAGCCATGAGCCGGTTCAGCGAAGGGCGGCGGGCCCGCTTACCACCGTCGGCGTCGCCGTGGTCGACGTCGGCCGCGGGGGTGTCCGTGGCGGCCGCGTCGTCGACGGCGTCCTCGTCGGCCACGGGGTTGCCCTCCGGGGCCACCACGACCGCCCTACGGGCCGGGAGCAGGGCGGGGGTGGGAACGTGCACGGCCGCGGCGGCGAGGGCGTCCGCGAGGGCCGTGGGGGCGGGGGTGACGGGCAGGGGGCGGGCGCCGCCCGCGGCCACCACCGTCCACCCGGCGACCGTCACACCGTCCACGCCCGGGTCGGTCAGCGGCGCGCCACCGGCGAACACGTACCGGTCCACGCCGTCCTCGGCCGGGGGCAGGGCCGCCGCGAACGGGCAGGCATCACGGACGGCCGCGGGGGCGTCGGGGCCCAGGGACAGGGCGGTCCAGTCCGTGATCTCACCGGTGACCCGGTCGGCGTGGTTCGCGACGACGATCGCCGTCCGGGCGGTGGGGCGCTGGGCCCAGCGGGCGGTGACGACGGCCGCGGTGGCCGGTGCCGCGGTGGTGAACCGGTCCGGGCGGACGCCGATCAGGTGGCCGCCGGGGGTGGTGCAACGGGGTCCGGCGGGGCAGTCGCACCCGGTGGTGGGGTCGGCCGTGGCGTAGGGGGCGACGGACCATCCTGCGGCGGCCCAGGATGCGGCGTCCTGGGCGGGGGTGGTGTGGCCGGTGCTCATGGCGGGTATTCCTCCTGGGGGGTGTGGCCGTGGGGTGGCGGCCGGGGTGATGGTGAGGGCCCGTCACCCGTGTGGGGTGACGGGCCCTGGGGGTGGGGTGCCGTGCGGGTCAGAAGGGGGGTTCGTCGGTGAGGGTCGGGGCGTTCGCGTCGGCGGGTGCAGGTGCTGCGAACGCGTCGTCAGCGGCGGGGCCGGCGGGGTGGAAGTCGCCGCGGGCCTCGTCGAACGCGGCGACCGGCATCGTCTTGCCGATCTTCGCGAAGGTCCGGCCGATGTTCTTCCCCTGGGTCGGGGAGTAGTGGTAGATCTCGATCGTGCACGACTCGCCGATGATCTCGTCGGTGTCGGAGTCGGCGGTGTACCCGAAGGCCTCGAAGAACGACCGGAGGTCACCGAGCCGGCGGAACTGGGCGGACAGGAACTTCCGGTGCGCCTCGTCAATGTCGCGGGGGACGGGGCGGCCCACGACGCGGGGGTCGGGCATGTCCAGGTAGAGGCGCTGGAGGTCCAGGGGGTAGCGGGCGCCGTCGACAGACACGAGGTCACCGAAGTGTGCGACCCACTGGGGTTCCCCGGAGAAGTTGGCTCCGTCCTCCACCGAGAACAGGGTGGCCTTGTAGAGGCCGGCGGGGAGGATGCCGCCGTCCTTCACGGGGGCGGTGGCCACGAGGCCAGTCAGGTCTGCGTCAAGCTTCACGGTGTGTCTCCCGTTCGGGTAGGGGTGGTGGTGTGGGCGGAGGGTGTCCTCCCTGCCCACACCGAGAATCTACCATGCCGTTGCGTTGCACGCAACGCGCCCGTACCAAAAACGGTGGGGGGTGCGGCACCCGGCCACACCCCCCACCCTAACCACGCCCCGGCCACCCGGGGACCCGCATCACTCCCCCGCGCCGAACCGCCCCAGTTCCTCCGCCACCGTCAGGCCGACCCGCCGCAACGGCGACTCCCCCGCATCCTCCGACAGGACCATCTGCTCCGGGTCTGCGTCCTCCGTGATGTCCTCGTCCAAGTACGCGAACACGCGCTCCGCCGTCGGGTTCACCAGGAACCGCGGCAGCACCCCGTACCGGTCCTTCCCCAGGAACTCCGGCTCGGCCGTCGTCGTCCCCACGAACGACGCCCCATCGTCCGTCGTCCGCACGTGAATGAGCACGTCGATACCACCCGACAGGGACGTCACCAGGCCCGGGCTCAGCGCCGGCGAGAACTTCACATACCCCGGCACCCGCATCGAAGCCGACACGTCCCGCTCGTGAGCGGTGAGCACCGTGTGGCACGGGAGCGCCCACAGGTCCGAAAGGATCTTCCACAGCGTGGTGTTCGCAACCTGGTAGTCCCCGGTCTCCGGCTCCGTCCCCGAAAGGCTCACCCCACTGGGGGATGCCGGGCGGGCCGCACGCGGCTCCTTCGCCCGACGGTCGTCCCCGGCAATCCGCAGGAACACGTCATACAGGGCAGTCATGGTGTCGACGCCCACGCCGGCCCACGACAGGGGGTCCGTTTCGAGGTCCGCCTTCACCTTGGCCACGACCGCGAGGAGCCCGCGCAGGGTGATCGGGTCGCCGGGGCGGTTCGGCCACACCGCCAGACGGGACGTGTCCACCCCGCGCCGGCGGAGCGCCGACAGCTTCAGGCCGGTCCGCTCCGGGGCGATGATCAGGGCCCGGGTGTGCGGCGCCATCCCGGCGGCCACGTTCCCCAGGAACGCCGTGCTGGTCGTCTTCCCCCGGCCCGGCGCCCCCCAGAGCATGACGTTGTGCTTCGTGCTGGCGAGGTCGTCGTCCAGGGTCGCGAACGTCACCGGTGCGGCCGGGGCGTTCAGCGCTCCGCCGCCGGCAACGCCTCCGCCCAGGGACGCCGTGATCTGCTCCACGCTAAGCTTGGGCACCTTGGTCTCCTATGTCCGTTCCGGAAGGCGTAGCGGCTGCTCCGCCACACCCAGCGTCCCGAGCCGGAATCGAACCGGCCAACACCCACACCAGTCGGGACCATCCCCCGCCACTACGGCGGCCGCCTAACGGGGCCACTCCGCCAGACTGTCCGCCACCGACTCCGACACCAGCCCCCCCAGCAGGGCGTCAACCCCACCCAGCAGGACCCCGGACAGGGCGTCCACAACCCGCCACCCTGCATGCTGCTCCGCGACCCGCAGGATCGGTTCCAGCGCCCCGTACGGCGTCGCCGGGTCCACGTACCCCACCTCCAAGGACAGGCGGCACAGGGTGTCCCCACGGCGCGGAGGACGGTGCCCCACCAGCACCGAGCACACCGGGATGAGGGTCCCCGGGTGAACCGCGGCAGACGAGAACGACCGAAGCCACGACATGCCCCGGGGAGCCGCGTCCCCCGTGAAGTCGTGGACGATCGGCGACGGGCCCAGCAGGTCGGACAGCAGCCGGCCGGGGAGTTCTTCGGGGGTGTGGGGGCAGGCGGACGGAGTCGAGAACGGGAATCGCACGTCATCCATGATGGTCACGGCAGGGCCTCCGGGGTGTGTGGTGAGGACGCAGGGCAGGGTGAGAAGGGCGGCGGGCTAGTGGCGGGTGAAGTCCGGCGCCCACCCCGCCGCGGTGAGCAGGTCCACCATCGTGTCCCGCACCCCGTCCACCGTGGCCGGGGCGATCGCACGGGCCCGGTCGTGGACCGCGGAGAAGTCACAGAACCGGCAACCGAGCAGGTCCGGGGCGGACGGGGTGGCCTGCGCCCCGTACAACTGGGCCGCGGTCACGGCGAGGTCCACGGCCACGCTCGACAGGCAGGCCGCCGGCCGCGTCGAATCGATCCGGACGAACCGGCGGTCCAGGGGGACGGGGGTCTTCGTCTGCCGGGTCCGCGCCACGGAGTACGACGTGACCCGGACCTTGGCCGGGGCGTCGACGGTCAGCCACTCCGGGGCCCCGTGGAGGGACCAGTCCTGGTTGAACGCCCACGCGTACGCGGACAGCTGGTCGGTGGCGGTCGACATGTCCAGGGACCGGGGGAGCTCCCCGGCGGACTTGTGGTCGACGACCACGATGGCCTGTCGGGCGACGTCCCACACGATGAGGTCTGCGCGGCCCTTAAGCGCGAACGCGGGTGCGCCGGGGACGGTGGGGAGGGGGGTCTCCACGCGTTCCTCGACCGCGAGGATCCACCAGCCGGGGTCAATGCCGTAGGCGTCGACGTGGCCGGCGTGCATCCATTCGACGAGGGCGCGGGTGTCGGGGTGGACGTCGGCGAGGGGCCCGGCCCACTGGGTGGCGACGGCGTCCTGGGCGTGGGCCAGACGGTCGGCGGGGGTGGCCCCGGTGCCCTGGGTTGCGAGGAGGGACCGGTACCACGCTTCGAGGACGGTGTGCCAGACGGTGCCGCGTGCGCGGGGGTCGCCGGGGGTGGGGGGTGTGGCGGCGGGGCGGAGGCGGCGGCCGTATTCGAGCCACCACCGGAGCGGGCATTTCCGCCCCGCGGCCAGTTCGGAGTAGGACACCGTGATGGTGTCTGCGCTGTTCACACCCCAGACTTTACCATGCCGTTCCGTTCGACGCAACGATCGGTGTGGGATTCTTGGCCGTCCACGCCCACCCGTGCAGCTCCGCCGACCGACCGTGCGGCACCGCCCCCTCCGCCTCCGACAGCAACACCACCCCCCTCGCCCGACACCACCCCGCCGCCGGCCGCTGCACCGCGGGCGCCTGCCACGACACCGGGATCCCCGTCGCCCACGCCACCACCTCCACCGCCCCGATCACCCGCGACGACGGCATGTCCGACCCCGACTGCTCCCGAGCCAGGTCCGACCGGAGGAGGAACGTCTCCACCACGAACCGCCCCACCCGCCCCTCCGACACCCACGGGTCCACCGCGTCCAGGAACGCCGGCACCCCACCCGTCACCTGGGTCACCCACCGACACGACCACCGGTCCCCGTCGTGGGCGAACACGGCAAGACCCGTGTGATGCCCCGGGTCCACCGCCAACACCATCGGCCCCACCACCCCGCTCACAGCCACACCACCGGCTGCCCCGCGGCCATCACAAGGACCCCCGGCACCCGGCCCCCGAGCAGGGCCCACAGCGTCTCCAGCCGCGCCCCGTGCGCCCGGATCGCCACCGTCGGTCCCGCCGCCCCTGGAGGCCCCCACAGAAGACTCCCCTGGGACGACAAGCGCCCCACACAGTCCCCACCCGCCACGAGGCACGCCGGGCACCCCAGGGCGTCCAGCGCACCCAGCAGACCCGCCCCCGGATCACCCGGGTCCACGCCGGCCACCGCGCCCAGGACGTCGGCGACCGCCGACGCGGCGACCGCGTAAGCGCCGGCCGTCACCCCGCGGACCCCGTCGCCACGCTGGGCGGTGTACGTCCCCGCCCCCGGTGCGATCGGCACACCGAGGAGGCCGTGGGACGCGAGGACGCGGATCGTGGCGTGGGCGCGCTCCGGGTGAAGGAGGACGTCCGACAGGGTCACGTCGTACCCGTCGGTGACGATCACCCTCCGGTTGGGCCACGCGGGCCGGTCCTCGTCCACGCGGCGGGTCCCCGAACCGGTGGCGCACGTCCCGTCCTGCTTGCAGCGGGTGCAGGGGACGGTGCGGGACAGGGCACCGGTGAGGGTGCCGGCGGTGTGGCGGGAGTGCCATGGGGAGTGTTGTCCGGTGGCTCGGTGGGTGGCCCGGGTTCGGGCGGTGGTGAGGGCGTCCGCGATCGCGGTGAGAGTATCGGTGCTGGTCACAGACATTAATCTATCATGGTGTTGCGCAAAACGGAACGGCGGGTCGCATGATCCGCAACCCGCCGTTCCGACACCACCACCCCACTACCCCACCCGCGGCACCCGCTCCTTCACCGCTTCAATCACCCGCTTGTGAGCCCCCCGGAACGACGTCGCCCGACGCGGCACCCCCTCGTTCACAACCCACGCCTCCCACACCCCCTGCCCCCGCTGACACAGCTTCGCCGTGGCCCACGTGACCGGCTCACCGGCCCCACCCCGCTCCGTGCTGCCGAGGACCAGGTACACCCCGGGCCGCGTCCTGCGGGTCGTGAGCCAGACCTGTCCGCCGCGGACGGGGACGTCCTCCCAATCGGGTCGTTCGTTCATCGTGGTGCCTCCTGTCGTGATGCCCCCGCGCGGGCCCCGGAAGGGCTCCTGGGGGGTCGGGGTGTGTGGTCCGGTCCGGTTAGGCGCGGCCGTCGCTCTGGGGGCTCCACGGCCCACGTGGGGCCGCGGGGGCCACCCGCCCCCCGGAAGGTACCACGTCCATTCCGCGGGGCGCAACGTGCGGGCGGGGAATGTGACGGGTGGGCCGAGAAGCGACGAAGGGCGCCGCACCGGACCACCGGCACGACGCCCCACGCCCACACCCCACTACCGGAGGCGGATCCCCACAAACACCCGACGACGGAGGCGCCCCTCCGGCAGGTCCACCAGCACGGACCGGCGCGGGCACCCCCACGCGTCCTCCACCCGGGCGACGAAGAACGTCCGAGACTCCCGCTCGCCGTTCGGGTAGGCGGCGCAGTAGGCGGCATACAGGTCCTGGGTGGGGATCATCGTGCCGGCCTCCCGGACGCAGTAGCGCGCAAGGAAGTCCTCGGCCAGGGCGTGGCGGGCCCGGACGCGCTCAGACTTGCGGGCGAGGCCGGGGTTGTCCGAGGAAGAACGGCGGGGCGTGGCCGGTGCGCCGAACGGAACGGCGGAGGGGGAAGTCATGGGTGGACCGTAGCACCGGCACCCCGCCGCCCCGCAACCCCCCACGGCAGGCCACCGGTGGCCCCTAGGGCGGCACGGCAGGGTGCGAAGGCCTCTCAGTGGGGGTGGCCGCGGACGAGGGGCACGGCGGGGCGCGGAGGCGGGGTGTCCGGTCAGCCACCTAGGCACCTAGACAGCCTAGACACGGCCTAGACACCGACCTAGACACTCTTTATTTCTTCTATCTTCCCAGGTCAGAGATAAGAAGGAGGAGGAGGGAGGGGGGTGGTGTCTAGGTGTCTAGGCTCGAAAAAGGTCCTATACGCGCGAGGGCTAACTTCGGACACCCCACCCCCTACGCGCCCCCGACCCCCTAGGTGTCCCCGTACCAACTTCCCCTTAGGGCTCGTATTTCCGGGAGGGTAGCCAGACACCACCCTCCCGAGAGGGGCACCCCCCGCTGACCTGCGACGATGCCCGCTGGGAGGGCCAAAAACGGTGTCTAGATCGGTGGCTAGGCCAGTCAGACACCACAAAACCGCAGGTCAGAGGCCCTTTTCTGGAAAACGCCTAGACACCACCCCCTCTGACCTGCGGCGATGCCTGTCTAGACACCTAGCCACCACGACCCAGACAGGCCCCCCAGACACCCCGCGCCCACCCCCGCGGCGGGCTAGCCGGCCGCACCTCGGGACGGGGCCGAGGTGTGCCCCAGGGGGTGGGCGGGCAGGCACCCCCGGGAAAGTCACCGCGGGCCGTTGCGCCGAATGGAAGGATGGGCGTAGAATCGTGGGCATGGCACACCACCCCACCCTCACAGCCGCTGAGAAGGCCCTCGCCGCCCGCGGCTCCAAGGTCACCGAAGCGAACATCACCGCCCACAACCCCACCACCCACCAGCCGGACAAGACCTACCGGCCGAAGAACGCCCTCCCCGGCACGGGCAACATCCTGAGCCGCGCGCACTTCAACGCCTGCCTCCTCGCCACCCGCGCGGAGGGGAGCGACACCCGTGACATCTACATGGAGATCACCATCGAAGGACCCGGAGGCACGGACATCGTCCGCTGCACCACCACCGCCTACAGCGACGCGTGCGCCGGACACCTCGCCGACGACTACGAGTCGGACACCCCGTTCGCGAGCCGGGTCACCACCCGGATGGCCCACGCCCTCCTCGCCGCCGCCCACGCCCTCCCCCGCGCCTAACCCCCAAGGAGCACCCCGTGAACACCACCCCCGTCCTGGGGCCCGTCCTGGACAACATCCGCCGCCGCGGCTACCAGGTTGCGTGGGCCAGCGTCGCCGGCGTCCCCGGCGAGACCGCCGCCCACTACCGGCACGTCGACAATCACCCCGCCGGGTGCGACGTCGTCCGATCCGCTATCGCCGCCGCCCGCCTCGTCGACGCCCAGGCCCCCGCCGGGACCCCGTGGAACGTCGTGCTCGGGTTCGGCCTCGCCCGCCGCGGCGACGGCGACCCCGCCGGGGCCACCGTCGCCACCGTCTTCACCGGCACCGACGAGGGGCGGCCGTTCTGGCAGCGGCTCGACACCGCCATAGCCGTCGCCCTCGCCGACGCCCTTGCCCCCCTCCCCCAGGTCTGAGAGGAACCCCCGCCATGTCCGCCGTTCGCGCACGGTACGTCGTCTGCCGGTGGTGCCAGCACGGGTACTACACGACCCTCACCGTCGACTGCTGCCCCCGCTGCCTCCGCTCCCACCACCGCGGCCACTAGGCCCGCACGACCGCGCCGGCCCGGGTAGGGTGTGCGCACTGCACCCCCCGGGTGTGCCACCCCCCGATATGGCACCGGCCCGGGGGGTGCGGTGTGTCCGGGGGGCGGGGTAGGGTGTGCGCCGTGGCGTCCAGTGGTGAGGACGTGGCGTGTGAGGGGTGTCGGGAAGGGCTCGGTCGCGGGGTGCGGCCGGGCCCTTTCTGCTGTCCGGGGGTGGGGGGCCGGCCCACCCCCCCCAAGAAAGTTCGCACACGGTGTTGCGCGACGCGGAATGGCCGTGCTAGATTTAGGTCATCGGCAGGGGGAACAACCCACCAGCCAGAACTCAAGGAGCA
>Ga0213919_1001081_pt1 | contig 10423 bp, 8 predicted proteins | sample McNCre317MG_FD_161056 | JGI IMG/M metagenome (GOLD analysis project Ga0213919, IMG submission 161056) | Freshwater microbial communities from McNutts Creek, Athens, Georgia, United States - 3-17 MG | ecosystem: Environmental > Aquatic > Freshwater > Creek | place: USA: Georgia | collected 2017-06-12 | reverse complement strand
GACTTTTGCTGAATAGCTTGTAAATTTATCATTTTGAAATTTAAGCTGGGATGGGTCGTCGAAGACGGATGGTTTTTGTGAAAACAGTTAAAAGTCTACCCGCTATACAGATATTTTTCTATAATGGCGAATTTTCATGGCCCAGCCTTAACTCCTCTAGATAATTTTAACGTACTTTTTGATAATGACTTATCGATCGAACAGCTTCATATTTTGAGAACTATCGATCCCAACTATCAACCTAATCTCTTATATCCATCAAATAAAACACTCATATATAAAGAGCCTTATCAATGGTGGGTACTTCAATTAATTATTCCTCTCAATAAGATTAATGTCTTTATCTCTGATAACGTAGCGGATGTATTTCGGTCAAAGATCTTTGATCTATTACTACGATATACTACCCTAACTATCAAAGAACAGTTTGCGCATGATGTAGCTAATGATCTTAATCTCTCTATTAACCTGTATGTTGATAAGGAGTCAGATGCTTCCTGTATCGATTGGTGGGGTTCAAAGTTCAAGAAACATCTCATCTTAACTAAAACCGATTGCGATCAGATGTCTGGATCTAATCTACCTGTCCGATGCGTTAAATTTACGCGATTTCTCTCATTTAATCCTGACTTTACGTTACATCTTTCACCAAAATACTGTGAGACCGCTATTCAAACAGATACAGCTGTAATCTCTACTTTGCCTCCACAAATATAAAAATGTAATCTTGAAATATCTCTCTATTCCTGTATCATAGATACTAAAAGATGGAAGAGGCGGTAGACAGATACATAGGCTTTTGGATAATCGATCTACCTTATGTATTCGATACTGATCTAGATAACGTATTCGGTGGAGAAAGCCTTACCTCCCGTCGTTATCTATTACACGAAAACGCTATAGTGTATGATGAAGATGGAAAGAAAGACAAACTCTATCGTCTTATCCATCAAGCTCCTCTTTATCTTTTTGATCCTCGTAAGATGACCGGCTGTTTACGATTTTTTATGGTGATGAACCCTTATATTATGAATGAAAAAGATTCTGTTCATATTAACGGTTCTAAACTTTCTCTTCCAAACGATAATCCGATCTACCTCCGTTTACCAAGGATACTCTCCATGATAGATTACCCGCCTTATCTTATGATAGCGGAAAAAAAGATGAGATGGAAAGGGTTTGTTCCCGATCGATCTCATAATCATCGATACAACATTAAACCAGCTTTAATTAATAAAGTACGAGGATATAATGGTTTATTAAATCGTGTCGAAGCCGAGAATTATCGATACAGAAATCCTGATCGAGAATACCCTAATCCGATCCGATCGCTTCCAGATGACTTTCCACAAGCTAGCTGGAGCTCTCGAATAAAGACACGTAATCTTCATTGGGGGCAACTGAAGTTGTTAATGGGCGAGATCGATTTTTTAAATTGGGCAGATACAGATGATAACATCCATATAGTTGTCTATGCCGGGGCCGCTCCTGGTAATCATATACCTTTTTTATCTCTTCTTTTTCCTAAACTGTTCTTTATCTTGTATGATCCAGCTGATTTTGATATTGAACCAAGCTCTACTATCGTTATTCGTCAAGAGTTTTTTACCGATGAGGTCGCACATCTCTATAAGGGGATGGGGGTAATCTTTATCTCTGACATTAGACTCGGTAGCGATAATGAAAAAGAACATGAACATCTGGTACATAAAGACAACTGTAGCATGGAAAGATGGGTAGAGATAATGGAACCTATGCGTGCCTCTTTAAAATTTCGTTTTCCATTTGATTGGAAAGATCCTAGTTATCGCTATCTAAACGGAACTATTCACGTTCAACAGTTCGCTCCGCCTACCTCTGCAGAGACAAGATTGTGGATCGGTTCCGATCGCGATAAACGTTTGTATGATGTTAAGAGTTATGAAGAGAAACTCTTTTATTATAATACCGAATACCGCAATCGATCATTTCTTGATCTTGAACCTATCTTCGGTATCAATTTTGATACGTGGGCTACGTTTCAAATTCTTTTAGAGTATCTTCAAAAAAATGATCTAATCGCAAATAAAGAACCGCCTTTTCTGAAGATAGCGGCTATGATCTTAGATATCCAAGAAGCTCTTGGAAAAGACACTATCAGTCGCGCATACTTTCCATGGCTACGATAAAGTTCTCTACTTGGAAAAGTAAATTAAATTACTACTATACTAGACCTAGTATAGTAATATACTATAATAATAAGGCAAAACAAAAAAATTGATAAAGTTCAATAATTAGTTAGAGAAAGATACCGACTTTATGAGAAACGTAAAGATGGCTGCTGTGAAACTTTCAAATCAAGCAAGACAAGAGCTGTTGGAGAATCTACGGTACCGGTTATCCGGTGGAGAAGAGGGTACCGTTATTTTTCGAACAGTTCAGAGTGTCGTACCGAAGGATCTACTTCGGATTCAAAAATTCACTTCGCCAGATAAATTTGGCGAAAACTTGGGAACTTTAGCACTCGACGCTATGTCGTCAGCTGACCGTGAACGTTATGTACAGATCGATTATCGATCGTTTTACGGATTCACGAATGCACGTAGTATGCGCAAAGAGCATGAAAGCTTGAATGGTCGGCAGATCTACTTTCGCTCAGATACGTTTTCACAGATCGATGTAACTTCCAACGTTACATTTGACTTTAGTGATAGCAAGCATCTTTGTAGACCAACGACCCCTTGTGTTGGAGATCTACTTTGTATCTTCATCTCTAATGATAATGAGTGTTACTACTCGGGATCACGTGAAAATATTCGAGCAGATAAATGGTTTATCGCCTCTAATCAGTTTCTTCATGCATGGACCGCGATCATGTACGATCGTCACGAGACATTTGATAAGCTGGTAGGATCTAAGACAGCACCGGCTGATTTTGAAAAGATTTTACGTAAAAAGCTTTTTAGTGGAAATCATCTCACAACTAACGGCTGGAGAAAATTCAACCAAGCGCTCGCTGCTGAAGGTAAAGTTATGACAGAGGAACAATCTATAGAACGATATTGGCATCTGCGAAGTGAATACGCTTCGCGAAAATGGGTCGATATATGGGCCGCAGTAGTTTTACTAGCCCGTTATGGAGAGATTCCGGGGCCGATGAATGTTCCTAACACTCTAGACAACGGTCCAAAACGAACAGCATGGGATCTTCCAAATGCTTTTATAAGTAACGTTACTTGGGAAGGACTTCCGATCCATAAGCTCACTAAAGAGACGCTTATTAACTATAACGATTGGAAAGATCGTGTCAAGACAGATTATCTCTTTAGTGAGGTAAAGAATGGAAAAGTCATTCGATCTGGATTTCTAGATGAGTTTGGTTGTATCAACAAGCCGATTCTTCCTTCGAATAAGATACCGGCACAAGAAACCTCTCCTGAAACTTCAGAAGCTATAGTTCCTATCATCTCCAATGAGAAAGAGTTTCCAGAGCTTCCAAAGAGTACATGGGCGACGATCGTTTCTAAACCTGTTGTTAATCAAGAACCACCGATCCCGAAACCCAGACCCGATCTTATACCTGTATCGATCGTTCAACCGATTCCACGACCACGACCAGCGAAGACTAAACCGATTCCACAACCAAGACCACCGAAGACCACCGAAGCGTTTGAAGTGCCGAAAGAACTTAAGAACTGCGATTGGGCTGACTTTCTGAATGAAGAGCTTTGTGAAGACGAATAGACTTTTTAACGACACCTCCTCACCTTCCCAGGTGAGGAGAATACATACATATAAAGTATCTGATCCTTATTACATTCATACTTCTATTTACTATAAAATGAGCTGTACTATAAAGTTAACGGATCAGATTAACGACCTAGTTAATTTCTTATCTTTCTAATCTTCAGATTGATCTTAAAAAGAGTCTCTTCCAAGATTTTAAACGATGTATTCAAGAAGAAGACACCACTATATGATTTCCAATCTCCTGAAGAGATCTTTTTCCCTAGGTGGTTACCTAAACATAGAATGTTAGGAAGACAGACACCTGTCATAAACACCGTACAAAAGACAGTCCAAACAGCTGCTGAAAAGACTGAACGTTTTCCCCGTGAAAAATTTCCTCAAGATTATAGTGACGGATCGGTCGTTTTAGTAAAAAACTATTATCGAGATAAAAGCGATACTCTTTTTGGTGATTTTAAAAACCTCTATAGCAGATTCAGAGAAGAGCATCTTACAAAAGAGCGATATATCCCAAGCTCAAGATTTTTTTTGGTCATGGATTCATCATAAATAAAAAGGACGATCTTAATGATAAACTAATAGAAGCTTTACAAAAATTTAAAATAAGATCTCGAAAGAGAGTTTCAAGAGTATCTTGCCGAGGTAGATAAACTGAAATCTACAAGAAAGATATGTAAAAAAAATAGCAACAGAGTCTTATCATGGAGAATCATCGTTCGATCGAAATCGATTATGTTGAAAAGTCAACGAAAGAGACAACTAAGACAGTATCTGTTACAGATGCAACGGTTACGCCATATGAATATACAGCTCTTGTAAACTATAGAGCAACAGAACTGTCGATGGGCGTTCCGCCGCTTATTAAATATACAGGTAAATTTCATCCGATCTCAATAGCGAAAGAAGAGATAAATAAACGTGTTCTTCCATTATTTATTGAACGAAAGATTCCAGATAACCGTACGGCTACCGGTTTTCGAAGCGAAATGTGGGATATAAGAGAGATGAATATTAGAGACTGTTAAAATTACTGTCAAAGCATAATTTTCTTTTTATAGTTGATACAACTATAAAAATCATATTACACTAAATTTATAAGAAAAGTAAAAATTAACTACTCTATAACTACTTAAGTACAACTAATAGCTAAATAACAGATATGGCTCTTACATCACTATTACACGGATTTGGTGCTGCACTTTACAGTCGAGATGAAACTATTTTTGCAGCGGTCGCAAAAAGCTTTAATCTCGATGTTAATGAAGTTAGAACCGCCTCTTATAAGGCTGTCGATAGTTCAAAGCCAAAATCTATTAAACCGCAAAAACGTCAAGCGAAGCCCTTCGAGAGCGGTAATAAAAAGAAACGGATGCTCTCTGCATATCAGATCTTCGTTAACGATAATCGTAAGATAGCTGAAGAGCTTATTCTTAATGATCCGTCTGAACGGATCGTTACTAAAAAGAACGGTCTAGAGGAGAAGATAGATATTACCGGTGACAAAGCTAAGTTTGGTCAGGTCACTAAAAAGATTGCAGCGATGTGGCATGCGTTAGATGCCGATGGAAGAGCGCCTTTCTACCAAAAAGCCGCTCAACTTAAAAGTGATTCGGCACTTGAAGAGGAAAGTCTAGAAGAGGAGAAGGTACATGTAAAGGATGAAGAGCTTAAACAAGAACCTCATAAGAAAAAGCAAGATTCTTCTAATTTTAAGAGTATCCCTGTCAAGAAGGTTCCTCCTCGAAAGATCCCAGATCAAGACGAGGCGACCGTTCACCAGTCGGCAAAAAGAAAGACGCGTACACGAGAATAAAAGAATCCATTCAAAATTGTTTAGCTAACCGTATAGTCCGATTTTTTTTTAGACTCCAGATGTGGAGTGGCTGTAAAAAGCGATTTAGCTATGATTGCTGATAATATTATCAGCAAGTTTCTAACCGCTTTCGCTCATATTTGTGTAGTGTTCGAGCCGAAGCTCGAACACCTTCAAGTAACAAAATATCCTCTTCTTAATACTAGGAACCGACCACCCAGCCCTTATTTACTCTTTGCGAAGAGTAATCATAGGATAGTGGTGGAATAACTTATTCTTAACAATTACTCTGAACAATTCATTCAAGATAAGAATAGCATAGAAGAAACACTATTAATATAATTAATGATAGAGTTGAATATGGTTAGATTACTAAAAAACTTGCAGCGATGTGGCGCACCTTAGATAAACAGAGTTTATTATGAAAAAGAGCCCGATGGCTCTCGCTACCAAGATCAAAAAGTTTGAAATCTTTCAAAAGAGGTCAATAGCTCTTCTCCTTATTAAGATTTAATAGTCTATTCCCTATGTTACTACAACTATCTTAGAGATGTTGTTTTACATTCTTTCCAATTCTGACTAGGTGTGATATTTATGGTCGTCTTCAAGGATAGAAAACTATCCGTGAATATATAATAGACATGGTGACATATACATGTATCTGTTTGTGAACAGATCTGCCATAACATATGTTGAATAATCTTCCAGATGGTCAACATCTTCTCCATCGGATTACCAACTAGATCATACTTGCCAGCCATTAAAATAATCTCCACCTCCTTTGATTATAATAGGATCGATCTCGCTCTTAATTAGAGGGGGTTTCTCTACCTTTCTTTAATGAAAGAGAATCATAACTGATCTCCAAAATATTTAATACGTTCAGCTATGGATGACATGGTCACCACTCTTTTTGATCTCAAAATTCTTTTAAGATGCTAAAATATCAATGATTATTTCTGGAAAACATAAAAAATGACATGTCTTCGTGATGAAGTATGGTTAAGTTGACTATCACAATGGAGAGTCAAAGTTTATCTTTTAAGATCAAACATAAAGAGATCTCTTATCTAGATCTGGATCCTGAAGAACCTTGGATAAGTGGTCAAACATCACGTTCTCAATATGATATGGAAGAGGTTCATTTTACAGATTGTATCGTGTGCTCTGACGATCTAACTTTGGAAGAGATCGATCTATTAGATCTACTTGAGAACAAAAAAGGCGCATGTTTAACGATAGAAGAAAGCTGTTTGATAAGAAAATACGTCAAATGCGGTAAATTACCAACATCAAAACTATTAAGGGTAATTACACTACAGAAACACCTTTTAAAAAGAGGATATCTTTCGTCGATAGCCAAAGATAGCGAAAAAGACTCTGCTACCCTCAAGCAGCTCTTGTCACCGTTATGTGACGAAGAAGACAACATTGAGATTGAAGGTCTTATAAGTAAACAATTTTAAACTAGAAAACTGATTCGTTGAAAACACGATTAAAAAGTCCGTTAGGCAAGATGTCTTTTATACTCTTATTCGGTAGCACTATAGTTTGTCTTGGAAACAAAGAGTGAAAAAAGACCACACATTAAGAAGATTGCAGAATAAGCGTTAAAACTTTTATTTCCACAGCTGTAATCAGCTGTGGAAAAATACATTAACACCTTAAGAGATTGTCAAAAAAAAATCCTGGATAAAATACATTAGATATTATCGTAGAGTTTAAAAAGATTTTTTGACTTGAGATCCCTCTGAACGGACGTGGAAACTAGATCCTCCAAAACTATAGCAAACTTGAAGATATTTTAAATCAACTCTGGTTTCTTTGACAAAAATCAAGCCAAAGAAAAAAATCATGTTAATTGGAAAATTTGATATAAAAAGTGAAGAGTTTATCTAAAGAGATTAGATAATCTAGTAAGAATCTTCAAGATGTCGAAAACCACCACGGGCAAACGTTCTATATTAACTGTTGCCGCCATCAATAAGATGAATAAGGCGGAAGCTCTTCAAGAGCTTAAAAATTACGGTATCAACGAGGCACAGATCAAACGATCTGATGGAAAGCCAGGAAAACCGTTGGTGAAAGATCTTCGAGATGCTCTTATTCGAGCTTTAGGCAAAGAGGAAAGAGATACAAACGTCGAAGAAGAGGTTAATGATGAAGAGGTTGAAGAAGAGGTAGTTAAAACTGATGTAAAAGTCAAAAAACCAGCGCCTAAGAAGAAAAAATCTGCAGCGAAGAAGAAGGTACAACAGAAGGCGGTTGCAAAATCTACGGCAGATCAAACGATCATGGATAAGTTGCTATTTCATATTCAAAGATGTGAAAAAGCAGCAGAGATCGCTCTAGAACAAGCGAAAATCGCTCTAAAGGAAGCAGCTATTGTACGTACAAAATTAGAATCTTATGAAGATTATTCTCCAGAACCGATCGATGTTGATAACTCTCAAGTTCCTGTTGACTCTACAGAAGAGTTAAAAGATCTTACAAAATTCGACAAGGTTAAAGAAGATGAGGACGAAGGCGGTATCTTTAACGAAGAAGACTCCTCAAAAGAGGAGTTCGAAGAAGATATTGAGAATGAAGAGTCCGAAGAGGATCTTGATGAAGAGTTTGAAGATGAACTTGATGAAGAGCTTGAAGAGAAGAAACCTCCAAAACCGTTACCGAAAAATAACATCGTCGAAGAAGAGTTTCTTGACTCTTCAGAAGAAGGACAAGAGATCGCTAAGCATTTTGTGAATCCACCAGAGATAACAAAAGAGATGTTTAGCACCTTTATGAAGCGACTACATTTAGCTGAATTTAAGCCCTCTGACGATATAGAAGAGATCTCTAAGAAAATAGGGCTCAAAGAGATAGTTGTACATACGATCATCGCTAATCATCAGATCTTTGAAGAACGATGGCCGGATGTTTTAACTAAAGCGAAGGAAATAGCTAAAGAGGCGGTCTTCAAAAAGCCAAGCGGCGCTCCTGGTCATCATAACAAACTGAAACCACGTTAACCGTGATTGGATTCTTCCTCACCTGTTACAGGTGAGGAAATTTTAAACTAAGATGACTGACCGATAAAAATGATTTCTCATTAAGAGGTAACTGTGTAACTTATCAATACGTATCTGCTGATTCAGGTCGTAGATCTGTCTAGACTTTGAATTTATAAAGATGACCGAATTTCACCCCATCGATAAAAAGATGTGGCAGGCGAGCCGCGCTTTTATTCATCACTATGGACCGATATCGATGCATCTCGATAGTTACAATACCGCTGTTACAGAGCTAATTCCTTCTATTATCGAACAGAAAGGAACATTCAAAGTAAAAGTTGGCGAGGAGGTACATTCTGTCGCCTTTTCAAATCTTCATTTCCAACGTCCCTCTCACAAAGAGCTTTCTGAAGATGTGATTATTACTAACCCTAAACTCTGTATCGATCGAAAACTAAGTTATACAGCATCAATGTATGTTGACATCTCTTATGAAGGTCCAGATAATCAGAAAAATCTCTACCTAAAACGGTATATCGGCGAGTTTCCTGTTATGGTACATTCAGAACTTTGCAACCTCTATCCCATCCGTAATGATGAAGAACGATTAGCAAGTATTCATGAAGATCCTTTGGACGTGGGCGGTTATTTTATAGTTAAAGGCGCTACTAAGGTTTTAATTCCTCAAGTTCGTCCAGCTCATAATATGGTTCAGATCTATGCAGGTAAGAACCTCTCTTCAACCGACAAACCAAAGTTTACTTTATATGCAGAAACACGGTCTGGTAGTTCTAATTCGCATACTCGAACTACACAGGTAGGGATCACCGCTAAAGGAGGATTTATCGATGTAGTCGTACCGTATATCGATATGGCGGCCATTCCTATAGGTATTATGTTTCGAGCACTTGGTGTTAAAAATGAACAAGAGATGGTAAACTATATTTTTCCCCCGGAATGGTTCATATCACCACCTTCTCCTCTTCATAAAAAGATGATAATGATATTGGTTCGATCACTTGAAAGAAGTTATGAATGTGATTCACAAGAGGTTGCTCTTAATTTCATTGGACGTCGTGGTAAACGATTTAACACTGTAACCGATCCTGATGTTGAAGATGAAAAGACCGCTGCGGTCAGTCAAGATTCGATCTCTTATGCTCGATATCTTCTTTCGACGGAATTTCTCTCGCATATCGGTATTGGAGAAGAGCTTTTTAAAAGTAAATGTGTTTTTCTCGGATATATGGCTCAGAAGATGTTAATGACATCGGTAGGCCTCTCTCCAGTATCTGATCGTGATCATTTTGCGTCAAAAAGAATCCACACCCCCGGTATTCTGTTAGCGAATCAGTTTTATAATGCTTTTCGTCAATTAATCAGTCGAAACATTTCCAAAACGATGGAAAAAGATATTCAAAATAAGATCCCTATCAACATCGCTTCTTATATTACCTCTCCACCCGTGATTACCGTTAATCTTCTTTCTGCCCTCTCTTGTAATAAATGGGGTAATAGAGGTCAATCACAAGGGATCTCACAAGCGATGGATTCTTTTAATCGAACAGCACAGATCTGTTTTCTTCGAAAATTTATTATCCCCATGAGTAATGATGGTGGTAAAATCGAAGCTCCTCGACATATTCAAAGTTCTCAATGGGGTATCTCTTGCCCTTACGCTACACCAGAGGGTAAAAAAGTTGGGTTAGTACAGGGTCTAGCTATGGGCGCCTATATAACTGTAGGCTCTGATCCGGAACCGATCATACAGATATTAGATGATATGGATGTAGTAGACATGGATAACGCTGATCCCGTAGACCTTTTACGTAATACGCGCATCTTTGTTAATGGTATTCCAAAAGGATATACCCGTACTCCTATAGAG
>Ga0213919_1001080_pt1 | contig 10427 bp, 11 predicted proteins | sample McNCre317MG_FD_161056 | JGI IMG/M metagenome (GOLD analysis project Ga0213919, IMG submission 161056) | Freshwater microbial communities from McNutts Creek, Athens, Georgia, United States - 3-17 MG | ecosystem: Environmental > Aquatic > Freshwater > Creek | place: USA: Georgia | collected... | reverse complement strand
CGAACTCGTGGAAGAGGCTGTGTCTAAGCTTGATGACATTCCTCATTTTGGCTTGACCAGTGATAGTGATGATGATAATCTTGAAGATTCTTATGACTCTAGAGAGTAAATGACAAGATTGTCCTTGATTGTTATTGGTCAGATGTGTCTTTTGTAGTATTGTTCCTATCACCCCCCACCCCTTGTTATTGTTATAAAAGAATACTACATGACTATACTTGTTCTTGTGAAATTACCAACTGAGCTGACTCTTTTGTAATTCCTGTTCATACATTGGACCCTCTATCTCTTCACCTTGTTCATCAACAACCTTATATGTAGGTGGTTTAGTATGTCTTACTTCAACTATCTTGAAGAGTTCGCGTGTCCAATTTGGTGTGAAGCCCTTCTCAAACTTCTCTTTACTTACTGCAAGCCTAACGAAATCACCTATTCTTAGTTTCGGAGGGCTTTTTTTGACCTTGCTTAGCTTATCATCCTGCTTTTGTAGCAAGTATTGTTCCTCGGTCCATTCCAAAGGGGCCCTTGGCCCCCTTGAACCCCGTTTTCTTTCACTGGCCTGTTCTGGTGTTATTCCAATGCTGCTGTGTATTGTGTTGTTGTATTTATGCACTACTTTTTGCAGCTTATTTACCCATTGGTTTGTTTCATGCTTTGTGAATTTATACCATAACTTTTCCTTCAAGGTCCTGTTCCATCTTTCGATATATGATGCCTGGAAGTCTGTATCTGTTTGTGTCTGATATACTTTTGCAAAGTTCTTTGTGAAAACCCTACTTAGAAATGCAGCTTCCTTGTCGGCCCATATTAGCTTTGGATATCTATCACTTTCGCTCATTATCTTTGCTAGTGCATCAACAATCTCGTTTTCCTTTTTGCTTTTCAGGGGTATCGCCCATGCATACCGAGTCAGTAAGTCGATAACAGTCAGTATGTATTTGTATCCTCGATTGTTTTTACTAAACTTCTGCATATCAACGAGGTCTATTGACCATACATTATCAACACCATTTACAATGACAGGCCTTCTTGGAAATTTCCGTATAACCTTTTTATGCAGCTCCTTAGCCTGGATTTTTAGCTTAGCTTTATCCATTGTATATCTTAGGGGCGAAAATGTTTTAGCAGCATAACGTTTTCTTTTTTAATTGACCCATTACTGTCTTTATACCCAATGATTGCGAGGTGGGCGTTCCTGGCAGTTCAGCTTTACCTAATTCCTTTGTTCTAAAACTCTTTGCAATAAACTCATCAGGGTCTTTAAGACGATAATGTAAATAGTCTTTTTTTGCGTCCACTCTCTTTATGGGCTTATAGTTATGCTTTTTGAGCCATGCTCTCGCAGTAGCAGGCGTCCATTTCGCCTTCTCAAACATAAGATTCTGCATTACAAGGAGACTCCGTCCCCCTGCCACCCCTTGTTTGCAGAGTTTGAAAGAGGCGGCAGCCTCTTTCTGCATCACGAGCTTAGCCCTTGCCATGTCTATATTCTACTAAAAAAAATAAACCTAAAAGTTAAGGGGGTTTGTAAGAGGTATAAAGGGGCAGAGCCCCTTTAAAACCCGGAGTGTGAGGCAGAGCCTCACAGCAACCTCTTACGCGGTATAATCAATGACGACATCATAAGTTCCATTATGTATATCTTCACCTCCATTAAGAATAGTTTGCAGGTTTATATATGTATTACCAACATTGAATAGATAGAAAATACTTGGAATATTAGGAAAGAATGGTGGGTATTTATTTACATTGCCTGGCGATGAGATAGTAGCTGTCGATCTGATTACTTTCGCTAAATTCAATCCATGAGCTATTTGAGTTAATTTGCCAGTTGGATAGTTTGCGTCAAATGTGCCTGTAAAATGTTTTTGTTTTATAGCAGGGGCATCTGAGCCTAATTTTGTGAATGTGTTGAATATAGTTCCAGTTCCACCTATCCTTGCTAATTCATTTGTTCCTTGATAAAAAGCATGAAAAGATGCAGCAAAATTATCGCATTGAAATCTTGGTCCAGCTCCCTGCATACCAATCCCATGGAAGTTAGTGGCATCATTTGCATCTGATTCCCATAAAACAATCTGTCTTGGTTGGCCTACTGCCTTGGCTCTGATAATTCCATCAGCATATATATTTGCTGCTTTTAATGTCATCAATGTGTGCGCGGCATTACCAATAACGATATTATTTGTTGCCGCCACTACGCTATCACCAAGCGCGATGGCATTATTTGTATCTGCAGCTGCTGTATTAGTCCATCCTCCAATACAAACATTTTGCTGACCTGTTGTTATTAGCGCTCCTGCGTGAGCCCCAATACAAACATTTGTATGTCCAGTTGAAGCAAGTTTTAGAGCTTCTAATCCCAAAGCAGTGTTATTCCATCCTCCTGCTAAAGCAGATAAGGTAGCATAACCAACACCCACACTTTGAAATTCAGTGGTTCCAGCAAATTTAACAAATAGATTATTGTCAATCTTATCAAGAGCTTTTTGAACGGTGTCATCAGCTGCAGATAAGAAATTATCAAAAGCAGCAGTGTTGATTGATATTGCTGACGCTGGATGCGTGTTTATCTCTGACAGTCCTGTGAGCGAACTGTGTGCAGTGGCCAGATAGCTTTGTGATGGCAAATTACTAACATTTCTGTAGTCAGTAATAATCATAAGAATGGTTTTGCACGTAGAGGCATATGCGTTTGAGCATCCAAATATCAAGCGGTAAAGAAGCTTCATTTCCGCGAATGGTAATGTCCCAAAGTTAATGGTGTCAGGATTGTTAGCTGACAATGCTCCAGACTGTGAGTTATCTGTGCGCTGACCTGGAATTACTACCAATGGATATTTGATTGAGTTAGTTGCGAATATCCAGCTGGCGAACATATTTCCTGTTGGCACAGGTTCCATTGTCCATGTATTGGCTGTATTCTTATTGTATTTGGGTAGAGTGTTATCATTAGCTGTATAGAACGGGAATGCTATTTGTGTAGTGTATTGCTGCCATTCAGCACCAGGACCTGTTCTAAACATTACTGGCAGCTCAGCTGGAATGGATAGATTTTGTGAGAAATTCACGTTTGCATTGTATGGTGTTGTTATCTCTATTCTCAAATCCTCATCATAGACTACACCTGGCGTGATAGCTATTTGTGCATGTGTATTGTTATCTCCATTACCTGATGTCGTGCCTGTCAATGTTAATCCACTTGAATAGCGCGTTCCCACTGTCCAATGTAAATAACTGTGAGTGGCTGAGCTCATGTTAATAGTATGGCGTTCATCAGCGGTATAAATCATTTGATTTTGCGCTTGACTCCAATAGATAATGGCTACAAATGCAGTCTGTCTAATGACCCATGGAGTAATGCTGATTTGAAGGACTCCATTTGCATCAAAGTAGATATATTGTAGTCCAGTTGTCTCAATACGATTCACTGTATGAGTATCTGTTTTTGAATAGTATTTGCCACCTACATAAAACATAAACGGCTGGCCCATTACAGCAGGCTCAATTGTGAATGTGGTAGCCCCAAATGTTATTTTTGATTGTGTTCCATTCACGAATCCAGTCGGATTGTATTGATTGGCCTCATCAAGCCTGTCCAGGGCTTTTTGAACATCTGTATCTCCACTTGTTAAGATATTGTTAAAGTTAGTTGTATCTGTTGCAGTCTGTGCAGCTGTCTGTGCAGCATGAGTGTGGTCATCAAGCGTATCCAGACTCTTTTGAATGGTATCATCCGCAATGCTTAAGACCTTGTTGAAATTAGTTGTAATAGTCTTTACTGTAGAGGCACCATTGATTGAGCTTAATGTTCTTAAATTCTCCCAATCCGCCAGATTGATATCATCAGGCACTTCATTCGTTCCACCTGAGAATGCATTAGAGCTTGCATTGCCGAAGAAGTTATTCATCCCAAGAAAACTGCGTTTTCTTGAACTTTCCCAAGCTTATATTATAAATCAAATAATATTTGATTTCAATAATATATATCTCTTGGAAGTTTGAAAGAAACCGAAGGTTTCTTTCAGAAAATGCCGTATCAGAAGATTTTGTTCTTGGATAGTGCAAAAGCCTCCATTAAGGACTTGGCTAATGGAAAGGCTACATTCATTCTGCGAGAACCGTTTGGCGAGGTGCCTGACGCAATGGTAGCAGCTTCTTCTTTTAGCTTTACAAATTGGTTTATAAACGTTACAAGTGCTATTAACTCAAAGATATACTATAGCGATGACCCCGCAAATGAGACAAAGTATTTCGTTGATATACCTACAGGAAGCTACAGTTTTGCTGACCTAAATACATATGTTCAAAATCAGGTTTTGGCAGATAGAGGTTTTGCTGTATTTCAGTTTGTTGCTAACTTTTCTACCAACAAGGTCGCTGTGCAATTCGCAAACGTCGCTGGGTGGTATGTGCATTTCCAGGCTGATAGCCCTTTTACGCTATTGGGTTTTGCTAATCCGCAAAATGTTCCAGTAGGTAAGGCTAACGTGGCCTTCTATTTGGAATATGCAGCATCTACAGCAGCATTCAATAATATCACATCCATTAAGGTATGCACTAATCTCACCAATGACAGCGTAAGCAATACCAATCAATCACCTGTTATTCTACAGACTACGCCCCTTGTGTCAGTAGGTTCAACGCAGACTAGTGAAGTACAAAACCTACTCTGGATGGCTTCTACACCACTACATGATAAGGTTACTGAAATACGCGTTTGGATATTGAATCAACTGGATGTTCCCCTAGCAATGTCCGAAGACTTTACATTAACGCTTATTGTAAAAAATTAACGTTACAATTATATACGACGAAAATGCCAAGACATCGGAATAGAGGAAATGTGTGCGGTGGATATACAATCAATTCATGGGCGCCACCAACGCGTGACCCTGTGACTGGTAAATTGGAAATGCATGCCCCCTTAGCATCATATATGGGACCTGGCACCCGAATTAAATGGCGTTTGCAGCAAGGTATCCAACCAACTACGAATGCTGACGCAGCTGCAAAAATACATGATATAGCTTATGCGAATGTGGGCACCAGACTTAAGCAAGGCAGAATTAGCCGTGTGCAAGCAGCTAACTCAATACGTATTGCTGATGAAAGACTAAAGCGCGAATGCAAAGCAAACTTAAAGACAAAGGGGCCTGTCGAGAAAATGCATGCCTATTTGGGTGCTGCAGGAATGATAGGTAAAATGGGGTTAGAAGATTTGGGATTTATGAATGAGTTGAAATATGTTGAACCAGAGAACGCAGACGATGATGAACTTGGAGGAGGGAAAAAGAAGAAGAAAAAGAAGAAAGTTGATAGAGTAAAGAAGCTGCGAACACTCTTCAAGAAAGCGAAAGTTTAACATTTAATATTTATTTTTAGCGTATAGTATAGAGATGGAGAAATCGATTGATTGGAATGCTCTATTTGAGCAAGCAAAGCAAATTCTAGGTAAAGGGGTTAAGCCATGTTGTTCGATGAAATCGAACGGGAAGAGTAAAAGTTCATGCAAGTCTGAGGGAAAATGTTCAGTGAAAACAGTGAAGGGTGGATTTCAGGGACATATATGCCCTCTATGCGGAAAAGACTTAAAGCTAACTATTCCTCAATACAAGAAGCATCTTGAAGCTCCAGACCCTGAGCACAATATTAAAGCAAAATTCCACCCTGATATTGGACAAGACGAATATGACAAATTAATGAAGAAAATCATTGATAAGACACGTTATACTACCGATCCAAATTCGCCTGTTCCAAAGAAACCCGCAGGTTCATACAAGATATCATTTGAAAAATACATGAAGAAACATGGATATTTCAAGCCAACGACTGAAGAGAAAACCCCTGAAGAAGACGTGCCTGTTGTTGAAGCTCTGCCAGGTGTTCCTACTACACAGGCTAACGTTCTACGTAAAGCAATGCGCAAGAAGAAGCCTGCCTTGGAAGCTGCCATTCAAATAGCAAAAACAGTTGGTGAAGTGAAGCGACGTCATAAGAAACAGACACAGCCAAAAGTGGAGGACCTAGAAAAGTCAGCTATACCAGAATCTGCTAAACTCGAAGACATTATCAAAGCAGTCAAGGGTAGTTCCCCTTCATCAGTTGAAACGCTACATGATATAGGTAAGAAGCAAAGCAGTGTTAAGAAAACAAAGAAATCAGCTAGTCTGAGAAAGGAAGCTCAACAGATAGAGAAAAAGAAACTTGTATTAAAACCCTCAAAGAAAGGAATACGCACTACCAAGAAAAAGATTGCGTTAATAGTATAGGTATTGTTTGATTGAAAGAACTTCAATCAAACGAAACATGTCAAAGAAACTAAAGCATTTAGCTAATCCAGACAAGAAAACGCATGAGACTTGGAGCGATGCCAGAAAGCCAATCAATTTTCCACACCCTTATAGGGCCTTGATATCTGGTCTCCCGAATAGCGGGAAAACAACATCTGTTCTTAATATACTTGTAGGGGCTCAGTCAATGTTCGAAAACATCTTTATTCTACACCCTCAGTATTTCGAAATGAATATAGAAGAGGCGGATGAACGCATAAATAAGAATATACTGATTCCAGAGTGTAAAATAGATGAGTATTCAGGTATAACATTTACTGGTGCTCTACGCTATTTCCCTAGCCCTACCTACTTCGATGAAGTCAAGAAGAAAAAGAACCTATTGATTATTGATGATATTGAACTGCGAAACTACTGCAAGGCTAAACCCTACCGTTTAAGCAGAATCAACAAGGTATTCTCATTCACATCGACTCATAGGTCATTATCCATAATAATCACTGCACAGGACATATATAGTCAATTACTACCTGCAATATATAGAATGTGCAATGTATTCATATTCTACAGGTTCAAGGATAGAAATCAGATAGGGTTGATTGCTCGAAATATAGGTATTGATAAGGATGATTTAGAAGCGCTATTTGAATTGCTTAAAAGCAAGCATGACTCAATATGCATTGATAACACAGATGATAGCCCTTATCCTTATCGCTTCAATATCATTAATCCAGTGAAACTAGAATAAAGTTAATATTTATTTTCTCAAGAGATATATACTCTGTTCGTTTGAAGAAACTTCAAACAAACTATGCCTCGTGGAAGAACTCGTGGAACGCTAAAGCATGCTTATAGAATTCGTAAGTCTGTCGCAAATGGGGTTGCGCCAGAAGATGTAGATGGCGGATTCGCTTGGAGTGCTCTGATACCGTTCTTATCTGCTTTGGGAATTCCAATTCTAGATAAGGTTGGAAAATGGGTTGGTGATAGAGGAACTGAATTGCTCAACAAGATAAAGAATAAATTGCAAGGAAAAGGCTTAAGACAATCTGGAGCTGGGCTTATGCAAGCTGGCTCAGGACTCACTAGAAGTGGTGATACTGCTCCAGGAAACATTCCAATGTATAGACCTGCTGTGAGAGGAGGTTTTGTTGCATCAGCTGATTTGCAACGCTTTAAGAATGATATTCTACCTATTCTTCAAAACGGTGACATTGAGATGTTCAAGAAGAAGTTCATGGAAACCTTAAAAAAAAGACGCTCGTAGGAGATAGTCCAATAAGAAATGCAATACTTGCTAAGCTGAAACAACTGATAGGTAAAAACGGTATAACAAATGGTGCTGATTTAGGACGCGTTGCTAAACGCCTATTTGGAAGTAAGTTTAGAGGCATATACGTCATAAACAACAAGACTGATGCACCGTCATTGAAGGAAAATGAAATAGCTATATTGAATACAAATCAGCATTGGTATGGAATATTCAAGAAGAATGGAACTTTATATGAGACGGACTCATATGGTGAAGATAGACTAGGCAAAAAATATATTGATAAGGTGCCTCCAGCTGGCTTTGTGCAAGGCGCAAATGGAATTGATAACATGGACTGCGGGCAGAGACTATTGACCAACTTAATTACGCTTAATTAAATATTTTTTGTTTTCTAAGATATACTTTGTTCAGAACCAAATGGCGACTGAGAACGTTAGAGAAGAATTCTACACCGAGCCTGACACAACCAATAAGACCGCGTCAGCTGCTCATGTTCAAACGTATTACCCGATTACTAGCAACATTTCTGGTGTTGTTTTGAATGGCCAAGTTATCTTTGAGCTTCATACAGGCTTCAATGAATATCTTGATCTGTTCAAGACGCATCTTTCTCTGGATTATAGGCTTATTGCTGGTGCAGGCCCTGCCTTTGCTTGGAATGCAGGAGACTGCCCCTTATCCAATATGATTGCACGCGGTCAAATGTATATCAATGGAATCAAGGTTGCTGCAAGTCAGAACTGGACTCAAGATGCCGTCCTATCCAAGCGTGTCAATTTCAGCTCTGCATACAACAAGGCTATTAACGGACTGTCATATGTTGCTGCATCTACCGTTATTGCTACAGCTCCAATGCCTGCTCTTGCACCGGGCACTCCGTACATTGATACAGAGTATTTTGATGCTCTATTCCTTCGTGATGAGACATGTATTATCCCTCCAAATAGCAATATCCGCATTCTGCTGGATATTGATTCAGATTATGTTCTTAAAATGGGACTTGTTAATACTGCAGGTGCCGGAACAATCGCTATCGATAAGCTTAAACTTGTTGCATACACAGTTGTTCAAACCGGAGCAATTCCAAAAGACTGGATGATTAAGCTTATTACTCTGAACTCATTCCTCTCTTCAATCAGCGGCGTGCAAGAACAAAGACAATACCAAGTCAGCCCCTCAGTGGTTAAGGTTGCATGCACCTTCATATCAGACAAATACAAGACCACAGATGGTGCAAAGGTTTTTGCGGGAAATCTTCTTACGTATTTGAATGATGATAAAGGTCAAACTACCGCACTGCAGACCCTAGACTTCAAGCTTAATAACATTGTTATCCCTAATACACGTTGGGACTTCTCATACGGCTTCAAAGAAGCTTATACTAATTACATTAATGAAACTGGAGGCATTACTGATGCGTCTTGCAAAGAGACCTTTTCAGAATGGGAAAATTATGGTAAAATCCATATCGCTAATATCGTTAAGCCTGCTGAAGATAAGAGCAACAGTCTGCAAGTAGCTGTGTCTTTTGAGTCTATTAAGCCTGATGCATTCATGCTTGTTACCTCATTTGAAGAACAAATCGTAAAGATTGATTACAATTCTGAGTCAGGTGCCGTCATTGGAACATCTATTCTGGTCTAAAAAAAAAACAAAACTTATACCGATGATGCTTTAATAGTCTTGAGGCATTGATGACATACTACAAGCTTGATATCAGACATATCTTCCCAATTTACACATACTATCAATGAAAACAACCTCACTGACTCTTTCTTCGATAAACACTGAGGGCATAGGCCTTTATTTTTTAACCTGTGAATACGCCATATACCATAATGTTTAGAGGTCTTCTTGGGTGGGGTTGGGAACACTTCCATTTAGACCTATACTATTTCCATTCTTTTTAGTTAAATGACTAACCATTGACCAACGTGTATAATCTCCAAAATTACGCAAATGAGCATTCAATTCGTCCATGGTCATTAACTCATCTTTTATTTCTTTTTCATAACTGCTCTTGATAAGCTTGATATCTTCGCGTAATTGCTCTATAGTGCATTTATCACGCAATACGTGTTGTTTATACTGTTGAACAACTTCGTCATTTGCACTAACACACCTTGATGCATGCTCACTCGTCGTTTTGTTATGCTCAATGATTTCATTCGCTATTTCTGCAATTTTATCGCGGAACTGCATACATTCAATTAGACGCTGCTGGGTCTGCTTGAGCTCCTTCTCTAATGCTGCCTTAGTCTTCTTTGATGACATCTTGTTCTTACTATATTTAAACTGCATTCTTATCTTTAGATGACTTACTAATTTGGATACCTAAAATAGAACAAATTTGGTCCTCCTCTTCTGACGTAAATATAAACTTTGTAGCGGATGATTGTGTGCATCGAAGAGTCTTTAGATTGATGGTTGCAAGTGATTTGCACTTTACCTTATTTGCCTTATCTTGGAAGAATCTAACGATATTTAACAAAGGGAAGTTGTTGTATAGACAATATGAAAGTCTATAATATTCTGCATCTGTGGGGTGCTCTTTTTCAACCTCTTGTTCTTCTTTGGATAATAGAATCCAAAACTTGATACCTAGCTTGCTAGCTAATAAGCTAGATGTGCGTCTCATTTGAGCATACTTGAATTGGTAGCTCTTTGGTTGTTCATCCTTCTTAATATCTTCAACAGACATTGGAGCAGATGCTTCTATGGTCTCCATTGACATTTACTTCCTATATACCTCTAAGTCTTCTTCAGTTTAGATAGAAATTCAAACAAGTAAGTTATACGAAATTTCTAACAATTCCCCGGATACAAATCATTGACGGTTTTTATACATTTTCTCCGTATAG
>Ga0213919_1001078_pt1 | contig 10433 bp, 19 predicted proteins | sample McNCre317MG_FD_161056 | JGI IMG/M metagenome (GOLD analysis project Ga0213919, IMG submission 161056) | Freshwater microbial communities from McNutts Creek, Athens, Georgia, United States - 3-17 MG | ecosystem: Environmental > Aquatic > Freshwater > Creek | place: USA: Georgia | collected... | reverse complement strand
CGATCTCTCTATGCGTATTATCGACGGACAAAAAATCATTGTATGCAAGTTACGCAATACAACAGAAAATACTCTTACCAGCATTGCATATCCCGTCGACGAAGTACATTTACCAGAATGGTTCTTAAGCCTACCATTTGACAGTGAAGATATGATGGCTGGTATTGTTGATAAGAAGGTAGAAAACTTGTTGGGTGTACTTAAATGGGACCTATCAAGGACCAACAAAGAACACGCGCATTTGGAAACATTATTTGACTTCGGTGCCATGTGAAACGTTTGACATTAAAACAGGATTTCTGTATAATGTCGATATGAGAGAACATTTCAAAATACAATTCGATAGGTGGAATAAAAATCCCAGGCCACTGGGAAAACTTTATTTCATGTTTGCTAAAGAAGATGGTACAAAGGAAATTCTAGCAGTCCGCGCATTTGCTGTAGAAAATCTATCCAGGAATTACAAATTTACAAGAATGGTAACAGAAGCCATACCAGAGTTTAAATATAAGGAAAACACATGCTATTAGATTCATTCAAAGACATCGTAAAACATACAGCAGGTCTGGGTTTTATCGATATGGTAAAGTTAGTAGGTACAAAAACAGATGCAAAGGTTGAAGCAATCGATGCAGATAAGACTGTTGTTATTTTCGGCAGTATGTATCAACCAATTGAGGGCATTGATACAACAGTAGGTCTTTCGCAGATTGCGGTTCTTAAGGGATACATGGACTTTCCATTATTCTCTGGAGACAAGTCATCTACAACTATTGTTACAGAACTTCGCAATGGCGTTACTGTACCAACAGAAGTAAAGTTTGATAGCGGACTTGGTCACCTATCTAACTATCGCTTCATGAGCGAAACAATGGTTAATGAACAGATCAAAGTTCCGCCATTCAAGGGAGCAACATGGAACATTACCATTACCCCAGAAAAGAAGAACATTACAAACCTTTCATACTTCCAGGGCGTACTTGGTGGCTTTGAAAAGCGTTTTGTTGTAAGCGTCGATAAGGGTGTATTGAACTTCAATGTAGGTGACGGTCCAACAAACAGAACTACTGTTCCTTTTGCTGAGAATGTTACAGGTACAATGAAGCACCAATGGTCGTGGCCTCTAACACAAGTTCTTAGCATCCTGAAGTTGAGCGAAACCGCATCAACAACAACTATGAACTTCTCGGATATGGGCGCATTGAAGATTGACATCGACAGTGGCATTGGTAAGTATTCCTATATTCTACCAGCAGGCAAGGCCTAAGATCTAAATAACCATAACAACAATTAGGCGACAATGGCAAATAGAGTAGATTTTAGTAAGAATGTAGACGAAGCGGGCTGGGCAAAATATCTTCCAGCTATCAGTGGATTCTATACAACTCATCTCGGTAAGGCATTGGCTGACGAAAATTTCGTACCTGCTGAGCGCATCCCCGAGAAATTTGAATTAGGTCTGCAAGGACTGGACTTTCTAAAGGGTCCAGAAGAAGCATACTTCAGCTATAGGTATGGATTGTACTCTGCCGGTCACGCAGAACGAAAGTTAGATAAGTGTGACGATCGTGAGCCAATGATTCACAAGCGTAGCAAGGATACAATTCTCGTTGGTGACTCGGGCGGATTCCAGATTGCTACCGGCGTTATTAAGATGGATTGGGCAAATGTTAAGGGCGAGGCAGGTGATAAATTAAGAGAAGAGATCCTTAGATACCTTGAACATACCGCCGACTGGTCTATGACATTAGATGTTCCGGCGTTTGCTGCTGTTGGTGCCCTAAGCGAAAAGACAGGACTCAAGACATTTGAGGAAACACTTGATATTAGCATTCATAATCTAAACTATTTCATGAAGCATAGAATTCCGGGTGCCACGAAATTTCTTAATGTACTGAGCGGAAGTTCAAGAGAAAATTCCGAAACCTGGTTTAATGCTGTAATTCCATATAGCATCGACGAGACCGTCGAGGCAATGGGATATTCTAAAGATAGGACACTTGAAGGCTATGCTTTCGCAGGTATTAATATGCGAGATATGACCTGCGTGCTTAGAAGGTTGCTAGATTTAATCGAATTAGATGCATTAAAAGATAAAGACTGGATTCACTTCTTGGGCATTGGACGATTGGACTGGGCATGCTATCTTACGTCAATTGAGAGAGCTCTTAGAAAGCATCATAATCCGAATATCAACATTAGTTATGATGCCGCATCTCCCTTTGTTGCAGCTGGTGGATATGCATTGTGCTATGATTACAATCATTTTACCCCACAGAAATTAACCTATTCAATGGGTCGTGGGTTAGATAATAAATCATTGAAGGGTTCGAAATTGGCTATGCCATTTCAGGGTCCGATTATGGAAAGATTAAGAGTTGGCGATATCTGTGTCATGGGACCAGACGATCTAAACAAACACGGTAAGAAAGGTAAGACCAGCTGGGATACAACTTCTTATGCATTAATTATGGCACATAATGTATATAACCATATCCAAGCAATTCAAGAAGTCAATAGATTAGCTGACCTCGAAGATATAAAGGGATATTCTTACAGAGATTTACCGACATTGGACAATAGAAATTCTAAAATGGTCGGCGAACATCTTCCGATTACTATCTCCATGGTTAGGGATCTTATTAAAGTTGTTCTTGACCCAAGTACACCCAATCCTAGGGAAATACTTTATGACTATGATAGATATTTGTTTGATATCAGCTTTAAAGAAAATAAGCATTCAAATATGGCCGAAATGATGAATAGACATGATATTGTTCATGATGTCGATGAGGATACATCAATATTAGAAAATGAATGAGTCATTACATAAAAAGTTGTCCCAACTCGAGAGCTTAATCTGTACACAGAAGCAGTCGGTTGTCGATGGCGGACACGGTGTACAATATATGCATGGCATGGCGAATGGAATGATCCTGGCCCATGCCATGTTTGATAATAGCTCACCAAAATTTGTAAGTAGACCAAGACGTGCGTATAATCGTAACGTAAGACATAAATGTGTTAAATCGAAGAGGAACAGATAATGAGAAATTTGGTAGAATATCCAATAACAGCAGACGAGGCAATCTCAACTCTGCAAGTAGCAATAGAAAGTCATTCCAAAAATATCCGCAACTATGGCGTGGGTGGTATTGAAGGTGTTGCATTATTGATGGCAGAGAAGTTTATTGATCAACATAGGAAAGAATTTGACGTATTTTCAAAAGCATCAATGGAAGTGGTAGAAGAAGTAAAGAATGACTAAGAAGATTTGCATATATCACGGAAATTGTGCTGATGGATTTACAGCAGCATGGGTAGTTCGAAGAGCGCTAGGTGATGATGTAGAATTCATTGCCGGAGTTTATCAAACGCCTCCGCCCGACGTTACAGGAGCAGATGTTTATATCGTGGATTTTGCCTATAAACGCAATGTAATGGAAGAAATCATTGCAAAGGCAAATAGTGTTACCCACATCGACCACCACACTACTGCAATCGCCGATTGTGCTGGTTTAGAAAAATACATGACCACACTGTATAGTCCGGAAAATACCGCAAGTGGTGCAATGCTTACTTGGATGTTCTTTTTCCCAGGTCAGGATGTTCCACAAATTATTAAGCACGTGGATGACAGAGATCGTTGGCAATTCAAGATTCCATTCACAAAGGAAATTCAAGCATCAATTTTTAGCTATGCATACACTTTTGAGAATTGGGATATGTTAATGCAGGCCGATTTGCAGGAATTGATTACAGAAGGTAAAGCAATTGATCGTAAGCACCTAAAAGACATTCGCGAATTGATTGGTGTAATGAAGAAGAGAATGGTTATTGCTGGATACGATGTTCCTATATGTAATCTACCGTACACAATGAGTTCCGAAGCTGGTCACATAATGGCCATTAACGAGCCATTCGCAGCATGCTATTATGATAAGCCAGAAGGCAGAGAGTTTAGCTTGCGTTCATCGAAAGAAGGTATTGATGTATCTGCAATTGCTATGCAATACGGTGGCGGCGGACATTTCCATGCAGCAGGCTTTAGAGTTAAATATGAGGACTTAGAGAAACACGGATTATGACTAATCCAAAAGATACGAAAGAAAAACCATCGGACATGTTCATCGATTCATTGTCTGGCTTCGGGGTTGGGTCTGATAATTTAGAGTGTGGCTGGTGTGGCAGAGAACACCTATGTCCAGACACTGATTATAATCATTATGATGACGACGAATGTTCTGCCGAAGAGTCAAAGTTTAGATACAGACAATATTGCGAAGAAGAACATAAGAAGCGTCCAGATGAAGTTGTCCTACATTACGAGGTAGATGGCATAAATGCCCGAGAAATGAACGGTATTATGTTTGTATTGGACTGTCCGTGCAATGGATTATATAGATATGAAAATTTTATTTGGACACATAAAGATACAATAAGAAATTATCTGAAGGTTAGGATTGAAACAGAACACAGGTGGGCTGAAGAGCAATTAACATTAAACAAACTAGCAGGAATCTCAAAATGAACACAAACAGAGAATTAACTATGGAAAATGCATTCGATGAAGGTTATATGGCTGCCGAAGAAGCTTCAAAAAAGAAACTATTTTTGGTTGAGACTATTAGTACATTCAAACATACATATGTCATCGAAGCTGAAGAACTTGAGCATGCGTTTGATGAAGTAACTATGATTGATTCTGGCGATGAAAAGGATTACTTTGAGTCCGTGGAACAAGTGTCCCTGGGAGAGACAATCCTGGGCGGTAGAAAAATTTCGTTGAAGAAGTTTCATAAGCTACTGAAGCAGGTTGAGAAAAATGGGACCGGTTCTCCGTGGATGGGCGAACAACTCATTAGAAGGATCGATTACTCAGAATGAAATACGTCGACTATCTTTTCGAATCTGCTCATCCGGGCGGTACATATGCCTGTATTATCCCATCTCGCGAATCACAAGAAGAAATTCTAAAGTTCTGCGTTGAGCAGGGATTTGATAATTTAGTCGATTCTGATGAATACCACTGCACTATCATTTACAGCAGACAAGAATGTCCTGATGTAGCAAACGAAGATTTTGATCTCCCGTGTAAGGCACTTGTTACAGGATTTAAAATTCTCGGCGACGAAGAGAAGGTTCTTGTATTAGAATTGTATTGTCCAAATGCTGTAAGACTGCACGAGCAGTTTATGGAAAAGCACGGTGCAACGCACGATTATCCGGAATACATTCCGCACATTACCATTGCAAAAGACTTCACTGGGGAGTTACCTGTAGAAATTCCAGAACTCGAAATTGAATTTAACGGACAAAAGGTTGAAGAACTTAATTGATACTGAATGGCAACAAATATTGAACATTTTGACATATTGGGACAACCATTAGCAGAAGGCAACTATGTTGCCATTTCTCATCATAATACGATGTATGTTTGTCAGATAAAGAAAATTACACCAAAGAAACTAAAAGCACTACCCATAAAGTGGAAAAGTGGTGATGGTATACTTGTGTACCCGCAAGATTCGGTTTTGTTGTCAGGTCCCGACGCATTGGCATACATACTAAAAAATTCGGGAATCTAATGGAACCAGAGAAGAATCAAACATACGTCGACTATTTCAATCAACCTATTACAGAGAACTCGAAGTTACTTGTATCCGTTTCCGGAAGATTAAAAATCTGTAAGGTAATAAAAATGAATAGGAAATCAATTGTCGTAGCAGAAGTTGATTTTAAGAATGGTGGACCGATTAGGATAACACCGGAAAATACCGTCGTGTTGTCTGGAGAAGAGTTGACTGTTTTAGCATTAAGAAAAGGATTGCAGTTATGAGAAAATTGTTTTATATGGGACTTGAGTCATACGAGGCCCGTTACACACTTCAATTACAAGATTGGAACGAGCGTGTATTTAAGAGCCGTGGCGTTGACTATGAATTGATTACAGGTTCGGAACTTACCACAGATAAGAGGATTGTTACAGGCAGCGTTTTAGATGCACACGGTCGCACATATTACAGCATGATGCAGACTGCCAATCTTGTAAAGCTCATGAAGGAGGGCAAGATTACCTCAGACGACGTTATCTTCTATGAAGATATGTTTACACCAGGTATTGAAAGTTTGCCGTATATTCTAGAACAGGTACCTGCAGAATTTAGGCCACGTGTCTATGTACGCTGCCTGGCACAATCCATTGATCCGGATGATTTCGTTAACCGCGAAGGTATGGCACATTGGATGCGCCACTTTGAAAAGATGGTTGACGAATTTGTAACGGGCATTCTTGTTGCAAGTGAAGAGATGGTTGCACATCTGCGCATTGCAGGAATGCAGGCACCTATCTATGTTACGGGTTTGCCATTCGGTAAGGAAGAGGTTTTAAGCCGTGTTCCAGTGCAAGAACCATTAATCAAAAGAACCAAGCGTGTAGGTTTTGCCGCAAGATGGGACGACGAGAAGCAGCCAGATTTTTATATGGATTTGGCAGAGGAATTCCATAAGAGACATCCTGCTGTAGAATTTGCCGTATTTTGTGGTCACCCAGAATTGAAGAGTAATAACCCTGCTTATGTAGAACGCGCAAAAGCATTAGAAAACAGTAAAAATGCCAATTTTAAGGTGTATACTGGGTTGAAAAAGAATGATTATTATCAACTTTTATCTGATTCTGTCGTTTTATTCAATTGTGCATTGCAAGACTGGGTAAGTAATACAGTAAGCGAAGCCGATACTTTTGGCACATTAACACTATATCCGGCATACAGAAGTTTTCCGGAGGTATTCGCTAATAATGCTAAAAACATGTATATTCCGTGGAGTGTAGCAGATGCTGCCGAAAGATTGGAGAAGATGTTTTTAAATCCGGGCTCGTATGAGACTGGAGCAGTCAGCGATTGGCAAAATGGAACTATTGATCGCACCGTTGATATCTTTGAGGGCAAGGGCGAGCAATGGGCACGAAATGGTAATGATTATAGAAAATATGTTGCTGGAGCAAAATACTAATGAAGCGTTATAAATTTGAAATTATAATTGACGAAGGCAATGATGAGTTCTGGGAAGAAGTTGAACAAAATCCCGGAAAAGGTATTGAAGACTTACTAGTCATGATTAGAGATTGCCTTGAAGGTACGGGCCTAGGTGACTCAGAGGTAAGACTTGTAGAATATACAGACAAATAAAAGGAATAATATGAACAGAGACGGACACAACAATGTTGCATTTTTCATCGGACCGGAAGTAGAGCACACACCTGCATACTCAAAGAAGACACTCTTTGTAGTTGGTAAGCAAGATGTCTCGACAATTGAAAGACTTGCAAGAGAATATAAAACACCGCATATCTTTATGGGTGCAAATCATTCATTCGACGGATCCGTCGATGCATATTGGGATATGACAATCACGGCATTGCTCGATCGCGGATTTTGGGTAACATTAGATTATGAAGCACATATGCATGATAAAGTGCTGACTATGCTCAATAAAGGAATCTGGCAATCAAGGCTGTTCGTTCCATTATTGGGTGTTCGTATTCCAGAAGTTCAGACATCGAGTCCTAACCTAACAATTAAAATAGACGATGTTGATTTCAAGGCAACTAATGCAGGTGTATGGTGCTGGAACCATCAGGCCATCACCGATGCTAATCGTTTCACAGATTGGCAAGATTACGGAACAGATTTTGTGTTAACTGAGGGACAGGTAGAAGACAAGCCAACACCTATGCCTCCATACATACCGGCACCAACTGAACCGGTGACTCCAGTTGACATTAAAAAATTAAAACCAGCAATTGTTGAAGCATTACAGCCCAAGGAAGTAGAAGCACTGAAGGATCCAGATGTAATGGCCGGCTTCACAGGTGTCAAGAATGATGGAAGTCTTGGGCTTGATATTGAACCAACAACGGCACTAAAGCCAGAAACAGAAGTAGAAGCAACTATTAAGGCATTAGATGTCATTGATGCTGCCTCTGCGGCCGATGCATATGCAGAAGGTGCTAAGGAAGATCCATTGAGCAAGGAAGCAAGCAAGAAACCAGTAAAGGCTAAGAAATGATTGTCACTTTCCAGAAGTAATTTTGTAACCTTCGATAAATATAGGTATGTTTTATATCTATCACTATATCGATCCAAGGAATAATCTTCCATTTTATGTGGGAAAAGGTGCAAATAATAGAATCTATGATCACCTTTACGAGACCGAGACTAACACGGAAAATCGACATAAATTCTATCGTATTCAATTTCTAAAAAATAACGGATTAGAACCTATCATAAAGAAAGTTATCGAGAATATCGAAGATGAGATTTTAGCGTACGAATTAGAGACCAGGGAAATTCTAAAATACGGAAGAATAGGTTTTGAATCTTACGGTATTCTTACAAATGTATGCCTTGGCGGAATTCCACCTTCACCTAAGGGAAAAGTAAAATCTGAATTACATAGACAGCGATTATCCGAATCTCGTACTGGATGGAAGGCAACTGATGTAACAAAAAAGAAAAACTCGGAGATAACAAAAGAAAGAATAGCAAAAGGGGAATTTGGACATCACAGACCGCATACCGAACTTTCCAAAATAAAAAACTCAAATACTAAAAAGTCACAACAGCTAAAATGGTATAATAACGGTGAAAAGTCGATACTCGTTGAAAAAGATGCTAACATACCAGAGGGCTACAGAAAGGGCAGACTTGTCGGGAAACGAGGAAAATATAATAAGGTGAAAAATGATAACAAATAGGACTATATTCGTACAATTTAGAAAAGAAGGAATTCACAAATATCCTGCAGCGGCAACTGATCCTGCATTAGAATCTGTCAGCTTTCTCGGTGTTCCGCATAGACACATTTTTCATTTTCGTGTAACATTAGATGTTTTCCATAATGATAGAGATGTTGAATTTATTATGTTCAAGAGAGAACTGGAAGCACTTTATGGAAATGGTACATTGCAGATGGATTTCCAAAGCTGCGAAATGCTTGCAGAGAGTCTTATTGAATATATTTCCAAGACTTACCCCGGTCGTAAAATTTCCGTTGAGGTAAGTGAAGATGGGGAAAATGGCGCAACTTTGGACTATGTTCCGGAAGACACCTTCGACGGAATTATTGATAGAAGAAAGACCTAAGCATACATTTGATAAGAAGTATAAGGTGGTAGTGAATGTAAAATCAACTCCGTCTTATACCGAAATGTTAGACTGGGTAAATTCAAATAGCAACGGATTAGTAGATGTTCGCTTCAATGACAACGGCGTTGTTACAGATTTAGCATTCACTGATCCAGATGATGCATTAGTTTTCAAAATAAAGTATTCAATATGAGCAGTAATTTACCATGCATTGATCCATCAATTTTCAATGGAAATGCTGGTGATCCCGGGCAATATCTTGTTGCTGGTTCCGGCATAACTATTTCGGCCAGCTCGGGCTGGCAATCACTCGATCTCGATCTTCCAAATAATGAAGAATTCAAAAAATGGAATCAAGAATGGAAGCTATCGAAAAACGCCTTGCTATATTAATTCCTAATGAGGAATTACAGGCAAGGTTTCCTGCTTTACAAGAAGCGTACGACCACTATAAATTAATTGAAAAACTCGTAAACGACGGGGGCAAGAAGTGAGTCACAGTTTTCGAGAAATGAACAAGGGCAGGAGTTATGAGGATGTGATAACAGAACTTGAAGCACGAGTTGCTGCCTTAGAGAAACTTCTTGTTCTGGTCATACCAGATTCCAAATATCCAGCACTCGCTGAAGCATACAGAGAATACAAAATAGTAGAGAAATTGACAATTGGCAATGAACAGAAAACATAAAATTGTAATTACAGGCGGAAGCGGCTTCATAGGTACGCAGGTACTGTATGAACTTGTTAGCCACGGCCATGAAGTAACTATTGTCGATCGCGACATAAAGCATTTCAATCCACCCGCAATTGTTCGCGAAGAGGATTATGCCGAATTCTTTGAAACTAATAAAGTTAAGTTCGACACTGTCATTCATCTTGCTGCAGAACATTTAGTAGAGCAAAGTGTGCTGGAACCAGAGAAGTATTACACAAATAATGTAGTAAAAATGAAGGGTATGCTCGATTGCATGCTCGCTACTGGTATTAAGAACATAATCTTTAGTTCGAGCGGAAATGTGTACGGCAGACAAGGTAGGCACAGTGTATTAAGAGAGGATATGTATTATGATCCTCAAAATCCATATGCCTCATCTAAGGTGGCCGGAGAGATGCTGATTAGGGATTACTCAAAGGCATATGGCCTCAAGTATGTAAATTTTAGATACTTCAATGCAGCCGGCGCAGATCCTAATTGTAGATTTGGTTACGTTCAGAGACCAGCAACACACGTTATTCCTATTCTGTGCAATAAGATATTAAAGGGAGAACCATTTCCTATATTTG
>Ga0213919_1001075_pt1 | contig 10447 bp, 26 predicted proteins | sample McNCre317MG_FD_161056 | JGI IMG/M metagenome (GOLD analysis project Ga0213919, IMG submission 161056) | Freshwater microbial communities from McNutts Creek, Athens, Georgia, United States - 3-17 MG | ecosystem: Environmental > Aquatic > Freshwater > Creek | place: USA: Georgia | collected... | reverse complement strand
GGTCGCCAGCGGAGCCGGGCGCGGCTGGGCGGGCCGAGCCGCGGGCGGGGCCCCGCCCGCTCGGCGCTGCAGTTCCGCTTGGCAGGCCTCGCGCACGTCCGCGCCGTTGGCCTTCTCGGCCCAGTACTGCAACGATCTGTCGCTCGCCTCGCTCGGCAGCTTGCCCTTGTCCTGTCCACCCGGGATTCTAACGTTCATTGGTTTTCTCCAGCCTTCTCTAGGATCCTCTCGAGTGCCGCGGCGTATCCGCGACGCTCCCTAATCTGAGCCGCGATCGCCTCCTTTTGCCGGCGCGCGCGGGCCGCCTGAGCGTCGAGCGCCTTGGAGTCGCACAGCAGCGACCACCATTTGTCGCGATCGCCCGCATTCAGCGCGTCAACCGCCTCCGCGTGACGCGCGCGCGCCATCGCTTTGTACGTCTCCGCGCTCGCCGGTCGCGGCATCAGAACGACAACTCTGCTGGTCATCGCATCGCCTCATCCCGCAGGAATTCCGCGGTGATCTTGTCCCCGAGCGATCGGAGACTGTTCGTTGTCGCCTCGGCGAGCGCGATCTCGGACTCGAGCTCGATCATGCGGTGCCGGAGCTGGACGAGCTTCGAGTCGTAGGAATTCGCGAGTTGGTACGCGAGCGCGGCCTTGGTCTTCAGTGGATGCATGGTGCGACTCCGATCAGTGTATGGCTCCCAACGCGAACCGCCTCGGCGGACGGAGGAGGTATAATCATGGGCTGCGTGTCCGCGCTCGGGAGCTCGAGGAACATCAGCAGCGAATCCGCTCGGGCGTCGTACGCGGAGGCGGAGAGGATGAGCTCGCGCGCCTTCGCTTTGTCGTGCCGAGCAAATGTGAGCGCTCGGCTGTAGTGCTCAATCGCTTTCACGCGTAACTGATAGATGAAACGCGAGAGAATCTTTTCGAGCATCACGCGTCACCTCCCCCGAGCAGCCGCGCGGGTATTCCGACGCCGAGCACGACGCCAGCGTCCGAGAGCAGCTCCGTCGGGAGCGAGCCGCGCAGCAGGTACCGACTCAGCTCGAGGAGGCACATCCGCCCGTGAGACATCGCGAAGAGGTATCCTCGCCCGCTCATCGGCCTATCCCCCCGAGCGACGCGCCGAGCGCCGCGGTGTCTGCGTCACCGAGGAAGTGGAACACGTCCTCAACCTCGAGCACACACATGACGGTCGTTGGGTGCCCCGAGACGCCGACCAGGATCACCCCGCATTCGTCGGGTATCGAAACAGATACCTCGCCGGTCCTCTCGTCGAGCGTGATCTGTCCATTGATCGCGCTCATCGCTGCAGCGAGAGACCAGTGCGAGGGTACGAGCAACGGGAGACGCATCGCCATGCGAGGCTCAGCCATGGGCCGCCTCCCTCTGGCGCGCCGCGAACGTGACTCGCGAGCAGTATTCGACCAGCGATAGGGCCGAATGTAGGACCGGAGCCGTGGCTCTCAAGATCTCGTCATTGCGCACTCCGAGGATGCGGGTCGAGACGCCGCGAACGAGTGCGAGCTCGGACGCCGAGCGCAGCGCGCGCTCATGGATTTCCTCGGTCGTGCAGGCATTTCGAAGGTCTTCACCCCGCATCCCGACACCCTCGAGGAGCGCCGCTGTGGAGTCGCGCATTGCGCGCACGTGTATCGGTAGCGTGTTGGATGCACACATCGGTTCTGTCCCTCCAATTGTCCAGAAAGCAGTCAGTTCGGGTTCATCAAGATCCGCAGTTCCCGCAGCAGCCGCGCGCACGTCAGCGGCGGCGGGGCATCGCCAAGCAGCTCTACGCAGACTCGTGCGACCACCGGAGCGGTCCAGACTCGAGCGGGGGAGATCCACACACAGAAACTCCGGCCATCGGCGGCAGTGACCTCAGTGTGGATGACCGGTGGGTCTGGGCTCTCCGAGCTCCACACGAGCCGAGCGGAGCACCCGGCAAGCTCCCGGCTCACTCGTGGCAGGAGCTCAGCCGCGACAGCGTCACACCACTCGCGGGGCCCGTGCCAGCGTACGGAGTCCACGGCCGCGGCGGTCATGCCGCCCTCGAGTGCGTCGCGAGGAACGCGTCCAGCTGGGTGGAGGTGCAAGCGACACAATCCACGAGGCAGATGTCGGGCTCGGTGTTCCCGTTCTCTCGGATCTGCCGAGCGCGCGCGATGGCCGCTTCGAGCGTCGTGTACTTGCCGTAGCGGCGATCCCCAGGTGCACGGAACTCGTAGCGCGGTCCGGTGTGCTCGGTGGTGCTACTCGACTCGCCGCAGCACTGGCACGGGTCGCTCGCGCAGTCGCGGCATCCCCTGCGGATCACGGCGACACCCCCAGCCCGCGGAGCTCGGCTTCGATGGCCGCCTTCGTGAGCGCGTAGATGTCGGTGGGGCGAGTAAAGAGCCCGACACGCCGGCTGACAACGTCGAGTTCGCCACGGAGCTCTTCGATGCGGCTCTCGCGCAGGTCTTCGTCGTGGCCGCGGTCGAAGCACGCCCAGCAGTGATGGAGCGGGCCTTCAGGCTCGAGCGGGGCGCCGCAGGGGCAGGATGGGGTTCCGCAGGGGAGTGTGTCGGTCACGCCTCGTATCTATGCCCTCAAGGCATTCATGTCAACAGGGCATGTTCAAATATACGCAACCGCTATCGAGACCGGCCGAACAGTCACGCATGAGCACACAGGAAACGTTGACCACGGTCGTCACGTGGACGGGCGAACAATGGCGCGCGACGCTGTTCGTCGGCGCGGAATGCATCGCCACGATCGCTGGAGATTCCAGCTACGTGCGGACGGCTCTACTCGCCGCCGGTCTTCCGCCTGCGGCGGTCGCGCTGCTCGAATGCAACCGGCGGACGCACCACCGGTCCGGGACCTTCGTTCGCTGCGAGCCACCCCAGCGGTTGCCCGGTAGCGCGGGCGATGCGGATGAGGACCGCTAAGCCGGGCGCGCGCGCTCCGCTCTCGAGGCGGCTCACGTAGGCCTGCCCTACACCGATCTGCTCACCGAGGGCGGTCTGCGACATCTCGCCCCGCGCTTCACGGATGCGGGCGCCGAGCCCGGCGATCTCGTCGTCCGTGAGTTCGGGTTCTGTGGAGTCTTGCCGAGCAGGCTTTCGCGGCACGCCTTTGATGATGCCTGACCGGCATACGACGGGCGAGCCGATGTCTCCTTGACATGAATGCCTATGCGGCATATCAACATTAGGCATGGACACGAGCCATTCGCGAGGAGCCCAGCTCCTTCAACGTTTCTTTGCCGCGAGGCGCCTGAACCAGGCGCAGCTCATCGATGCCACGGGGATCAAGCAGTACCAGCTGAGCAAATTCGCGTCTGGTGCTCGAACGCCGGGCGCAAGGGACCGAGCGACCATCGAGGACGTGATCGGGATCGGCTGGCGCAGCTGGGACGAGCCCGCCCTTGCTCAGGAGGACGCGCCCGTCGTGCCGGTGTTCCGAGACTCTGCCCAGTCCACGGGAACGGAGGGCGCGTGATCCTACCGCTGGATGAACGCGGGGCCGAAGCTGCGCTGAGGCGGCCCGCTCGCATGCTCGGGGGTGGACAGTGAGCGCGCCGGCCCAGCCGGGGCGGCTCTACGCCCAGACGATCCGACTGGGTACCGGGAGCGACGCACGGAAGACCGCGATCACCATGCACCGTCTCATCGTGGGCGCGAAAAAGGACGTGGTCGACCATCGCAACGGCGACACGCTCGACAACCGCCGAGCGAACGCGGCGGCACGAAAGCATTTCGGTGAGTTCGCCGCGCTGAACTTCCCCGATGCGGGCCCGCAGTCCGAGCGAGGTGCGGCGTGATCGCCCTCATCTTCGCGGCCCTCGTGGCCATGGTCCCGTGGCCCACAGACCCGGCCGAGGCCCTCCCCGACTACTGGGCGCGCGCCGCCGTCATCTCGGTCGCCACAGCGGACGTCTCCCACGGGGACGCGGGCCTGGCCGCCCTGCTGCTTGTCACTATGCGTGGCGAGTCCCATTTCGATCGTCGCATCCACGCCGGGGAGCGGCACCCCGTCTGGACGAGCGACCAGGGCCGAGCGATCGGCCTGCTCCAGCTCCACCGCCCGCCCCGCATGCCGCTCGAGGAGTGGCGCGCCCTCGCGGGAGTCGACGAGGGGGCGACCCGGCGGAGCCTTGAGCGCGCCGCCTCGCTGCTCGGGTTCTTCCGTCACCGCTGCGCTCCGGGCCTGATCACGACGGCGAAGGTCGCGGTGGTCGTCGCAAGCTACGGCGCCGGGCACTGCACTAGCGCGCCGCCCTGGGCGCTCGCGCGAGCTCGTGAGTGGTCAAACGTCGTGCGCGAGCTCCGCGGGCCCGCAGCGGGTGGAGGTGCGCGGTGCGCACCCGAACCACGCGCCCACAGCTCCGAAGGCGGCCAAGGTGCGGCTGATCGGTAACAGCGTCCCGCCCGAAATGGTCGATGCGCTCGTGCTTGCGAACACGCGCAGAGATCGGGCGGTGGCAGCATGATCGCCCAGCCGCACCTCTTCCCCGAAGACGCTCGAGAGGCAGGCCGCGCGGCCTGGGGCGTCTTCTCCGACTGCACCGACGGGACCGATTGCAAAGACCCGTATTGCCAGGGCCGCCCTTACCGCTACCTGCTCGCCGTCCCCACGGGAGTCGACAACGAACGGATCGCGCTCGGTGTCTTCGCGAACCCGAGCACAGCAACCCCCGCCGAGCTGGATCCGACCCTCACGCGCTGGCGGAACTACTGCCGTGACTGGGGCTTCGGGTGGAGCTGGACCGTCAACGTGCGCGCATGGCGCGAGACGAACCCGGAGCTCGTGCCGCCGGACCCGCTCGCCATCGGCCCGGCCAACGATCGTCACATCGTTCAAGCCGCGCTCGGAGCCGAACTCGTCGTGTGTGGCTGGGGTCTCCTCGGCGGTGAGCGCGGCCCGGTTGCTCTCGACCTGATTCGACGCGCGGGCAAGGTCCCGCACGCGCTGAAGCTCACGAAGGACGGGAGCCCGGAGCACCCGCGTTATCTCCGCGCGGACCTGAAGCCATTCCCGATGCATTCGGAGATCACGATGGGACAGAAAGGGACGAAAACATGACAAACGAAGAGTACAACGAGGAGCTACTCAAGCTACAGAATGCAGGGGCAGAGCTGGTGCGAGCTCGGCTCGACGCCGAAGCCCAAAGGGCTGTGCAGGAAAACGCTGAGCGTCGCCGAATGCTGGACGAAGATTGCAAACACGCGCAGCGCATTCGGGCGGAGCGTTTAGAGGAAGCGAAGGCACACTACCGCCGCGTCGAATCCTTACTCGCGGAAGTGGTCGCGGCGCTGAAGGAACACCTTTCTGCTGGGGGGAGTGGGAAGTGAGAACCGCACCAAGAAAGCAGAAACGACTCCTGCTCGACTGCGACGGCGTGATCGCCAACTTCGCCGGTCGCGTGCAGGCTCTCGCCTCCGCAGCTGGGCACCCGTTCGAGGTTCGCGCTTACGGCCTCGCATCGCAGATGCCCGAGCACGTTTGGCACGAGGTGGAGCGAGCCGTCCACGGCCGGAACTTCGTAGCCTGTCTGGATGCCTACCCGGGCGAAGTCGAAGCCGCTTGGGAGCTCGCCCGGCACACCGAGCTCGTCTTCGTCACGTCTCCGTGGCGCACGTCGGTCTACTGGGCGCACGAGCGCGCAGAATGGCTGGCCGCTCGCTTTCATCAGCCGCGCATCATCAGCACGAATCAGAAGCACATGGTCGAAGGCGACATCTTCGTCGATGACCATTCCGAGCACGTGAACGCCTGGGCGGACGCGCATCCGCGCGGGATCCCGCTGCTGTTCACGCGCCCGTGGAACGAGGACGCGCGCGGCTCGTTTTTGCGCATCAACTCGCTGCGCGACGTCTTCCCGTATCTGAACGTCGCGCACGACAACATCCCTGCACCCGCACAGGAGGAAACGCCGTGAGCACTCTCGAACGAATTCAGAAGGAACACGTCGAATGGTCGACCCGTAACTTTCCCGGTCGCCCATCGTGGCAGCCATTGCTCGGCATATGCGAAGAGCTTGGCGAACTTGTCGGCTCGATCAATCACGAGGAGCAGCGCGACGCTATCGGTGATGTCGTCATCTTCGCGATCGACTACTGCAATGCGATGGGATGGGACGTGGAATCGGTGTTTGATCGTCGGATCAGTCATCGACCGAGCGCGAGCGCGATGTCCAATCTACTGTTTCACGTTGGCAAACTGCAACACTGCTACCTGAAGGCTATGCAGCGGATTCGCGGCAACGCTTCCGAACACGAAGCGAACGGAAAACATGCGCTCGGGAGTCTGTTTGCCGAACTCGAAATCGTCGCTGGTGGCACGCAGGCTTTTCTGAATTGCGTCGATGACACGTGGGAGACGGTGAAAAAGCGTGACTGGGTGAAGCATCGCGCGGAGGCGGCCACATGATCTCCCACGTCTGCGTGGCGGTGACGGGGGAAGCGGTTGAAGTGCGAGGTGGCACATGAACCCGGTGCACTTCGTCAACCTGCTGAACGACGCGGATGACGAGTATCACCGCCTCATATGGCGAGCGGGTCACTTCACGACCGGCAAGCGCCGCAAGGCGCGGTTGCGGGCCCGCGCGCACTCGGTGGTGACCAAGGCCATCATCCGCAAGCGCTCCGCTTACCCGTTCTGCTGGGGTGGCGACGTCTGCATTGAGTGTCGCGAAACGTACTTCGGATGTAACTGCCACAATGGGTGTATCCAGCTGCCTTTTTGAGGAGAAAACATGAACCGTTCAGCGAAGCTTAAACGTTCTAACTCTCCGAAAAATCTGGAAGGTTCCGACGCAACGACGGTGGCGAGGCGGCGGAAGGAAGTCGCGAGCCGACAGGGAGGGTTGTTCTGATGGTGACCGCAAAGGAACCGAAGCTCAAACCATGCCCGTTCTGCGGGAGCCGCTCTGTCCATGTGGCGTCACGGGTGCTCACTCTCGCGTGCAGCGGGGCGTACTTCGTCCGGTGTATGAAGTGTGGCGCACATGGGCCGTATCGCGCGACCGAAAAGCGAGCGGAGAACAGATGGAACAAGCGAGCGGCGAGCGCCGCGGGAGGAACGAATGCCTGACGGAAACTTCGACCTGTTACACCCGCCGATCCCAGCCTTCGACCGATTCCAAATCGTGCAGGCGGACGCCGTCGCGTGGCTCCGGCAACTCCCGGACGAGTCCGTCGATCTCGTTGTAACAGACGTCGCGTACGAATCTTTGGACAAGCACCGGTACGGCGCCGAGTCTTGCCGGCGCCTGCGCGAGTGGTTCCCCACGTTCAAAAACGCACGCTACGGCGAGCTCTTCCCGGAGCTCTACCGCGTCCTGAAGCCGAACACGCACTGCTACGTGTTCTCGGACTCGGAGACGATGTTCCACATGAAGCCCGCCGGAGAAGCAGCGGGGTTCAAGTTCTGGAAGCCCATCGTCTGGGACAAGAAGAAGATCGGCATGGGGTATCACTACCGGGCGCAGTGCGAGTTCATCCTCTTCTTCGAGAAGGGCTCGCGCAAGCTGGCGGACCTAGGCGTGCCTGACGTGCTGCCCTTCGAGCGCATCCGTCGCAAGAACGGATTCCCCACGGAGAAGCCCGTAGAACTGCTCGGAGCGCTCATCCTGCAGAGCTCGGACCTGGGCGCGCTCGTCGTCGACCCGTTCATGGGCAGCGGGGCCACCGGCGAGGCCGCTCTCAACTTCGGCCGGCGCTTCATGGGCAGCGACGTGTGGGACCGGGCGATCGAGACCGCCGTCGCGCGTCTCGAGGCTGTGCGGGCACGCATTCAACCGACTGAACCCTTTGGAGGAATAGAGAGATGAAAGAAGGACTCACGCAGATCTTCGATTTCGGTGGGAAGCGGGTGCGAACGGCGGGCACGCATGAGGCGCCACTGTTCTGCGCGGCGGATGCGTGCGCGATCCTCGGAATCGGCGGCACCGGAACGGCCCTTGAGCGCATCCCTGCGAAGGATCAGGAGTACATCGGTTCAACCGATGCACAGGGAAAAACAAGGTCGATCGTGTTCCTGACGGAGGCCGGTCTCTACAAGCTCGTCATGCGCAGCCGGAAGCCGGAGGCGGAGCGCTTCGTCGACTGGGTGACGTCGGAAGTGCTGCCGGAGATCCGGAAGCGCGGCTTCTACGACTTCGCAAAGGCGCAGAACGCCAAACGGGCGGAACTCGTGCTTGCGGAGGTGTTCCCTTTCCTCCCCGGCAAGGACGAGCCGATCTTCAGCCAGCTGATCGCTGCGCTGGTGGAGCTCCGGGGCGAGCAGGGCAAGACTGGCACGCCGCCGTGGGCGCGGAGCCTCGCCAGTTCCGTCTACGCATGGGCGATCCCTATCCCCGAGCAGCAGAAGTTCCGCCGCTCGAAGAACAGCCGTCGCAGCGCCAACAGCCCCGACTACTCGATGCTGTCGAAGGAAGGCAAGGACGCGGTCAAGAGCGTGGCCGCATCAGGCGCGGCGTTCGCCAAGATCTCCGTCTCGTGGGAGGACTGGCGGGCGAAGATGGACGTCGCGTTCGGCGGCGCTCCGCTGCAACTCGCGTGGTTCGCACCCAAGCGCCTGCCCGGCAACGACCCCAACAAGGGGGCGGCGTGAACGTCCTCGGAGTCGACCCAGGCACAGCATACTGCGGGCTCGCAATCGTGTCGGTTGAAGGCACGACACGAACCCTCCTCCACCTCGAGACGATCTCTCAAGACGCACGCACGACGACGGAGGACCGCCACCGAGCGATTGCGCTCCGGATCGCATCACTGATCGACGAATTCCAGGTCGGTCTGATCGCCATCGAGGAGCAGGCCTCGGTCATTCACGGAAGCGAAGCGAAGGGCCGCAACAATTACCGCTCACGAAAGGTCGCCGACATCGTGCCGCGCGTGCTGGGGATCGCCGACGTGAAGGGCATTCCGACAATCGTCATCCGTGCGCAAACGGTCCGGTCGCTGATGGGCGTTCCCCGGGTAGCCTCGAAAGAGGAACTCGAACGCGCGACGCGCCGCATGTGCCCAGGTGAACGCTGGCGCCAAAGATCGAGTCAGCATTCGCGTGACGCCGCTGCGGTTGCGACGGCGGGAGAACGCAAGTGGTCCGTCGATTCACGCCGGTCTCGCGCTGCGGACCCGCAACAAACACCCATGAAAAAGGCCTTCCGAGTCCAAGCCAAGACCCGGAAGGCCACCCTTCAACAGCTCAAACTACCGAAAGGACTGTGAACATGACACGAGAACGCTATGTCGCCAAGGGCCCCGACCACTACCGAAAGATCGACGTCTCGGAAATTCAGCGACGGCGCCTCGTAGCGGTCGAGGAATCGAAGCACGAGGCTCTCGTCGATCGTCTCGTCGAGATCAAACTGCGACGTGTCGGAGGGCTCGCGCAGGAAGCCCGGAAGCTCGTCGAGCTCGACATCGCGGCAGACGGATTCTTGACATGCCTTAGGCGGGAAGGGCTCGCGCAATGAGCACGATCGAGTTCGACGTCGAACACTTCATGTCTCCCGCCGCGCGGGCCCGCACGCCACGCCCGGACGCGATCGCGCTCCCCACATCCGTCGTCCCGCTGGAGATCGTGCGCCGCGTCGCCTTCGCGTTCGGTTTGACGGTCGATGACGTCACGGGCGACGGAAGAACCAGGACCGTGGCGGCGGCTCGCCACGTCGCCATTTGGTGCGTCCGCGAGGCACGGGGGGCATCGTACACGGAGCTCGGGCGGCTGTTCTGTCGCGATCACACGACCTGCCTGTCCTCCGTCGCGGTCGTCAAACGCTGGATTGCCGACGGGGACGATCTCGGGCGCCGAGCGGAGCGTCTCGCGCGAGAGTGGTCCCCGAGCAGTGGAGGGTTCGGCGAATGAGCGACAGCACCGAACAGCAGTCTTTCGGCCTTCTCCTTGCGTTTCTTGAGACGGGTGGCCTCAGCGAAGCGGACGCCAAGAACTCAGTCGCTTGGGTTCAGATGTGGCTACGGAGCCGCAGCACTGGCCTCGACGAAGTCTTTGAGGTCTGCGAGTCGACCATGGAACGCATGTTCTTGCTTGGTGCGTGCGCGGGCCACAATCCGCCGTTCAAGCTAAGAAAAGTGTACACCTACCCCACTACCGCGCTGGACTTGGTCAGCAGCACTGACGGATTTGTGATCCATGTCCTGCCACAGGAAGAGCTCGCCTTTGCGCGGCTGGACTTCGGTGTGGTGCTACTCGGGCACCCGCTCGTGCCGGAACTTGCGATCGAGATCGATGGCCACGACTTCCACGAGCGAACAAAGGAACAGGCGGCCCGAGATAAGCATCGGGACCGCAGATTGGCTGCCAGCGGCCGTCTGGTGTTTCGGTTCACTGGGTCAGAGGTCTTTGCTGATGCAAACGGGTGCTGGGTAGAGCTTCACGAAGCCATCAAAGAGCTCGTCGGCCGCTTCACGCAATTCGGTGAGGCAAACGAACCCGATCCCGCCCTGCCA
>Ga0213919_1001074_pt1 | contig 10471 bp, 9 predicted proteins | sample McNCre317MG_FD_161056 | JGI IMG/M metagenome (GOLD analysis project Ga0213919, IMG submission 161056) | Freshwater microbial communities from McNutts Creek, Athens, Georgia, United States - 3-17 MG | ecosystem: Environmental > Aquatic > Freshwater > Creek | place: USA: Georgia | collected 2017-06-12 | reverse complement strand
CCGGGAAATATCTAATCAACACTAAAGTTGTTATCCATCCCAACGTCGTTAATGGTGACTATTCATACTCTATTTTATTAAGAAAAAATGGAAGTGAAGTAGATAAATTTTCCTTTGCTGATACTGGGGATTCTGATGGTATAGGGACAAAAACAAAAACCTTAAGTAGTATAAGTTATGTTAACGAAAATAACGCCTTCACGCTTTCAAGTTTTGAAAGTGAAGAAGTGGGATCTGGATTTCCAAATGTCATCTCACTTGATAAATTTTCAGTTGAGGTCTTTAAATTAGATTAAAAAATTAAGATGAAAAAGCTTTCACGACACTTTCATCAAAATAATTGGCATTCATTCCAGCATCAATCATCAGGTTAGAAGCGTTTATTCCGCTTGATTTAGGACTTAATAAAAAAACAATTGAGTCGGCAACTTCACTTGTCTCTAAAGCTTTATGTCTCATAGTCAGTTGTTCTGCAAAAAGATAATTCTCAATATAGCCAGGGATTCCTGCTGATGCAGAAGTCTTTAGAGGGCCAGCACAAACTGAATTGAAGCGTATGCTTGAATCTTTAGAGAAAGATTTAGCTAAATAAGCCACTGTCGCATCTAGGGATGCTTTAATAGGCCCTAGATAACCATAATTAGTAGCACGAGTATTTGAAATTGAAATTGTTACAATAGAAGAATTTTGATCTAAAACAGGTTTTAGAGCTTTAGAAAGTGAAACTAGAGAAAAACAAGAAATATTCGTTGCTTGTAAATAATCCTCTAACTTCGTTTCATGAAAAGGCTTTATGCCTTCAGAGTAATTAGCAAAAGCAATTGAATGCAAAAAACCATTTAGCATTACATTTTTTGATTTTAAGTCATGACCTAGCTGCTCTATTTCATGTGTTTTTTCTACATCGAGAATATAAATAGGTTTATCAGGAAATAAGTTTAAAACTTTTGATTTAATATCTTCATTTAAAACCGTAAATATGCAATCTGCACCATTTTCTAAAAGCGTCTTTGCGACGTGATAGGCAACAGATTTTTTATTAGCGACACCAGTAATAAGAAAGGTTTTATTTTCTACATTTAAAAAACTCATTTATTTTCCTTAGGCTTCGACACTCGCCACAGTAAACTCTAAAACCAATACAGTTTTACCAGTAACTTTTGTCATGCCTTTCATGTAATGAGCATTTGATAATGACTCTAATAAAGTCACTTCCATCTCTAAAAGGTCTCCAGGTCTAACCATATTTTTAAATTTTGCATTTTGAACTCTCGTCACAACTCCAAGACCTGCGCCTTCTTTTCCAGACATTAAAGCGGCTCCAGATTGGAAAAGGGCCTCTTGTAAAAGTACACCAGGCATGATGGGATTTCCAGGGAAGTGACCTTTAAAAAAATCCTCATCACCTGTGACTTTGAAAATTGTTTTAATTGAAGATTCGTCTCTAAAAATCACTTCATCGACGAATAAAAATGGAGGCCTTTGGGGAATAAGAGATTTTATTTCTGAATAGTGCATGAATTACAGGCCTCCAGAAATATCTAAACTTGCTCCTGTAATATAGCTTGCTTCTTTGCTTGCTAAAAATAAAACAGCCGAGGCAACTTCACCTACTGATCCAAAACGCTTCATCGGAACATCTTTCATATATTCTTTTCTTTGTTCCTCGGGTAAGTCTGCTAAGAGCTCTGTATCGATGAATCCCGGACAGACATTATTGACTGTAATCCCTCTTTTCGCCACTTCTTTTGAAAGAGATTTAGAAATAGCAATTTGCCCTGCTTTTGAAGCAGCATAATTAGCTTGTCCTGGTAAACCCAAGGCGCCGCCAATGGAAGACATATTCACAATGCGTCCGTAACGATTTTTCATGAACATTAAAACGGCATGTTTACTCATCAGAAATGTTCCCGTGAGGTTTGTGCTAATTACATCATTCCATTCGGAAAGTGACATCGCTGCTGTAATTTGATCTTTTCTTATGCCAGAATTATTAACCAAAACTTCTATTTTAGGATGATTATCTTCTAAGAATTTATAAAAACTAACAACAGCGTCTTCATCGCGGACATCGCACTTTTTTACGACTAACTTATCACCATAAAGAGCCTGATCTTCTTTCATTTGCATCGCCGCTTTTTCATTACCAGCATAGGTCGCAATCACGGTAGCACCTTTGGTTAAAAAGGCTTCACAAATCCCTCGTCCGATACCACGAGTTCCACCTGTTACAATGACAGTTTGATTGCTAAAATCCATAAGACTTTCCTTTTTAATTATTTGGATGAATCTTAGCTTGCCGAGGGCCAATTTGAAAGAGTTGACACAATCCTATAGAGCTTTTTCTAGCCTTGTGAGGTAATTGTCTACTTCATGAGCTTGAATGACACCATAATTTGCAGCTCCAAGCCATCCCGACATGATGATGCCGACAGAACCTGCGTGAAAGAGTCCAGGCAATTCTTTATGCATGTTCATCGAAACTTCTAGGCCCTCAAACTTCGTTCCAAAACTTGCACCTCTTTCATGAAGGGTATAACGTTCGACAGTTAAAGGAGTGGCGGCATCGACGTAATCGATTTTAGATCGCAATCCTGGAAGAATTTTTTCAAGACCAGACAAGGCCCTTTCGATGAGTTTCTCTTTTTGTCTTTCATACTCTTCTTCACTTAAACTCTTCCAATCCTCATACCTGGCATTAGAAGATGAGACGATAGCATAACGATGATTTAAATGAGGTCTCATTTCAGGATAATAAAGTGAAAAAGTTTGGCTTCCGACATTTGGTGATAAGAGGAGATCAGTGCTAAAATCTTTATCTTCTGAAGTAAAAATTAAATCGCCTATAAAAGGGATGCTCTCCCCTTCTTTTATCCCCATATACACTTGGCATGAAGACGTATTGAGTCGGACGGCTTTTAGTTTATTTTTAAAGTCATCATTAAAATGATCTAAGCCCACTAACTTTTCCATCGTGGTTTTAAGATTTGAGTTTGAGACGACAGCATGTGAATAGATCTTATGACCTTTTATTTCAACACCGCACACTTTTTTATCTTGGATCATGATTTTATCAACACGAGCTTGAAGTTGTATATCAACGCCATTTTTTAAGAGCTCTTCTTTCATGAGTCCAATCATGACATCAGTGCCCCCTTGAAAAATGTAAACTCCCTTACTCATAAAATTTGAAAAGACGATACCATAACTGATCGCTGGATCCTCTAGGTTTGAGCCATTGGCATAGACGATGGGCTCAAGTAAAAAGCGAGTGATATCTGATCTGCCTGGAAAATATTTATTAAATAACTCTCCGTTGGTCATTTGAGAGTTATCATAAAAATTCATGTTAGCAAGCTCATCAAAGAAAGCTTGAACGGTCTCTCTACTCACGTGAAATTTTTCTATAAGAACTTTAATAAAATCTTCTTTAGTGAAATCCGTGTCCACTACAAATTGTGGATTGATGTAGCGAACCGATTTTAATTGGTGAATTCGATCAGCAATTTCTCGACTCCAATATTTGCGACATGTTTTAATCATGCCGACCGGAAAACCATGAAGTGAAACATCAAAAATATGAGAGCCATCTGAACGCTTGAACCATGTGGCAAATCCACCGAGCTTATTATGGGATTCTAATAGTAAAACACTTCTTCCATCTCGGGCCATTTTATTTGCGAGAGTCATACCCGCTAAGCCTGATCCCACGACGATCACATCATACTTTTTATCTATTTTATCTTTTGAAGAAAATTGCATAGTTAATGAGTCTCCACAAATTTGCTTAGATCTAATTCAGGAGAAACAACATAAACTGCAGATCCAAGCTCTCGATTATCTTTCATGCTCGTTATTAAACAATGGAAGACAATTTCTCCTTTATCATTCATGTTAATCTCTCCCCCAAATCCTGGAAAATTTGGATTTGAAAGAATTTTTCCTGGGCCTTGGTCAGTTTCAATTTCATCACCTTCGGAAATAATTTTTTTTACTCCGGATTTACTGGCCACATAAATCCCTCGGAGTCCCTCTTTATTTTTTGCTCTAAAAGCAACCAATCCCTGATCATTAACAACCGGAGAAAAGAGTTCAATTTCACCAAGATCATCTTGCCCTTCTACGGCCAGAGTTAAAAGAGCCTCATTTTCCCAGAGCATGATGGCTTTTTTTGAATCTAAAAGCATAGCACTAAAGGCCACTTTGCCATTATTTGAAAGGCTTGTTGAGTTGTAGAATGAAAGAAAATTTGAATTCTGATTTAAATCCTTATCTTGAGCAATGCTTACTCGCTCGTAGTGACCACTAACACGTCTTAGTAAAAGTATTTCATCTCCCTGAGACTCACTCCATTCACCACGTTCACCTAGTCGCCTTTTAAAAGAGATGGCACCGTTTTCATTCAGGCTTGGCTTAAACAAATAAGACGTTTTTTGACTATCTGTGGAATCATCTTCTGCAATAAGAAGCGATAAATTTTTCTCGTAAGAATAAAAACTTCTTAGGTTATCTTCACTAGTGCCTCTAAAAATTGTTACTCCATTGCTGTTTGTTTGTGAATAAGTGTAATAGAGAATATTTTTATTTTCTGGATTAATAACTTGAGTGAGTTTTTGATGAATTCCATCAAAAGTAAAAACCCCATCTGTGACCCCCTCATCATATTGATTAAATGTGATGAGGCCCGAATTATTTAAACTAGGGTCAGAAAGCAATCGGCTTTCTGGAGCTGTATAAATAATCTCTCCCAAAGGCTTGGCCTTATTTTTTACCCACAAACCTTGCTGGTCTTGTCCGCCAATGGACATAATTTTAAAAGAAACATCCCCACTGTTATTGATCACTGGGCTAGTGTTACTTAAGAAGCTCATCGCAGGCAATTGATATCCATCGCTAATGTTGGCACGGGCAAGGAGTACAGGAGATTTGTAGCTTAAGACCTCACTAAAAGAATTTAAGCATGGAAAAAAGAGCAGTAAAAAAAATAAGAGATATCTTTTCATGGTTCATAACCTTTTTTTAATTTTAAAATAGACATGGCGATTTTGACTCCGTCAACTGCTGCCGAAGTAATCCCTCCAGCGTGACCAGCACCTTCACCACAGGGATAAAGACCCCTATGGCTTGTGGATTCATAAGTTTCTTTATGTCTTAATATTGTCACCGGAGCCGATGTTCTCGTTTCGGGAGCGATCAGAAGGGCTTTATCCGAAATAAATCCTTTTAAGTTCTCATCAAATTTTAAAAGAGCATTTTCTAAATGTTTTGTGACAAAGTTTGGAAGAATATCATGCAAATGAGTCTTAACGATTCCAGAAGGCGTTGAAGTTTTAATTCCTTCGCTTGTTGGATTTAGTGATCCAGTCATAAATTCTTTTAAAGTTTGTGCTGGAAGTTCGCGTCCTTGTGCTTTATTGGCTGAGGCGAGGTAGGCTTTTTGTTCTATCCCATGCTGAAAATCTAAGCCTGCTAAAAGTTTATCGGAACTAAAATCGACCCCGGCCCTGACACTCACGACTAAGGCGGCATTAGACCATCTCGAATTTCTCGCATAGTTACTCATTCCATTGACGACGATTCCATTTGCTTCTGTTCCAGACGAAAGAACATATCCACCTGGACACATACAAAAACTATAGGTTCCTTTTTTACTTTTAGGATCTTCATAACTAAGTCTATAGCGAGCAGCTCCTAAATCGAGTCCAGCAAATTTTCCATATTGAATTTGATCTATCAATTCTCTTGGATGTTCTATGCGAACACCAACAGCGAAATCTTTTTGTTTCATTTCAACGCCAAGCTCTTCGAGATGATGATACATTTCACTGGCGGAGTGCCCTGTAGCCAAAATCACAGTATCAGAATAAAGAGTTTCACCACTTGAGAGCGTCACACCAACTATTTTTTTTTCTTGAGTAAGAATTTTATCAACACGCGTGTTATATCTCATTTCAGTACCACGAGAGACTAGATACTCTGACATTTTATTGATGAGGGCCCTAATTTTATTAGAACCTAGATGGGGATTAGAAATATACGCTGTTTCAGGGGGGGCACCGAAATCGACAAAGCGATTCATTACATATTGAACATAGGGAGATTTAATTCTGGTGATTAATTTTCCATCTGAAAAAAGACCTGCTCCACCTTCGCCATAACAAACATTATTTTCAGTGTTAAAAACGCCGTATCGCCAAAATTTAGAAATGTGAAGCATGCGATTATGAGCGCGGTCTCCTCGCTCAATAACCAGTGAAGGAACTCCATAATCGGCAAGTCTAAGAGCACAAAATAATCCACCAGGACCAGCACCGATAATAATTGGGCGATTTTCTAAGCTGCCAAGGTTTGGAAAAGTTTTTTTTGTTTCTTGTCCGACAAACTGCTCGCCAGCTCTAATCAGTTCGATATTGTAAGTATAGCGAGGGACTTTTCCTCGGGGAGCTCCCCTGGCGTCGAGGGCCTGATTTAAAATGCGATAGTCATCCATCTCAGGAAAATGAGCTTCTAGATATTGCTCTAAATCTTCATTGAAATCGATGGTAAATTGAACTTTTTTTGTCATGCCAGTGTCTCAAAGATAATGTTTGATAAGTCTACCTATTTTGTGACACTATTTCTAGTACTTTTAGACAGGAGTCCCTATGGAAAATGGCCACCATCACCAATCGCCGAATGTTTCATTGATTGTCATTGGCGACGAAATCTTATCGGGTAGAACTCAAGATTTGAATGGTTCGTGGCTAGCTAAATTTCTTTTTCATGCTGGCCTAAATTTTAAATCACTTCGATTTATAAAAGATAATGAAGGTGATATGATGAAGGCCATTGACGATTCCTTTAATGAAAGTGACATCGTTATCACGAGTGGTGGAATTGGCCCCACAATCGATGATAAAACCAAATCAACTCTTGCCCGTTATTTTAATAAAAATATCATTGAGAGAAATGACCTCATTCCCATTATCGAAGACAACTACCAACGCTTTGGTAGGCCATGGACTCCTTCGACAAATCAGTATCATTTTTTTCCAGAAGATTTTAGGGCCATTAAAAATCCCAAAGGACTTGCACCGGGACTCGCTTATCTCACTTCCAATAATAAATTGATTCTATCAGCTCCAGGTGTTCCAAGAGAATTTAGTGAAATGGTGAAAGCTGAATTCTTACCACTCATTAAAGAAACCTTTAGAGAACGAATGAAAGAGAATTATCAAACTGTTATCCGTACTCAAGGCGTTCCTGAAGAAAAAATATTTTTTGAAATGTGTCCAACACTGTGGAGTGACTTAGAAAAATTTGGATCCGTTAGCTCTCTCCCACACACTATCGGTATTGATATAGTAATAAGTTATAAAGGGACTGAAAAAGACTTTCTGGAAAAATCACAAAAAATAAAAGATATCGTATCACAAACACCACTTTCAACCTTTGTTTGGCAATGGGGAAATCGTGGATTGAGTGAGTTGGTTTTAAATCTTGCCGAAACAAAAAATTTAACGTTTGGCTTTGCAGAATCTTGTACTGGTGGACTTCTCTCTTCGAAAATAACAGATCTACCTGGGGCAAGTCGGGTCTTTTATGGAGGTGTCATTTCCTATGACAATTCAATTAAAAAAGATGTACTCAATGTGAGTGAGTCTTCACTAAAAAATTTTGGTGCCGTAAGTTTAGAAGTTGCTCGTGAAATGGCAGAGGGACTTAGAATTAAACTTAAAGTTGATATTGCTATTTCAATCACAGGTATCGCAGGTCCTGACGGAGGGAGTGAAATTAAGCCTGTAGGTACTGTTGCCATTGGTGTTGCAACAAATAAAATAAATGCATCGTATATTTTTCAGTTCCCTGGTGATCGGGTAAAATTAAAGGACCGATTTTCTGAGAAGGCATTATTACTTCTATTTGAAACTTTGAAAGATTTTTAAAACTGATTAATTATCAGTTACACTATTCTAATGACTAGTTACTAGAGCTTGATAGTGAGCGATGATTTTCAATTTTTTCAAGAGCTTCAGATTTTAATTTATCTAAGTTTTCGGTATAGACATTAACAATTTCTTTTCTGGCTTTCTGAGCTTGTTCACTGTCGAGTCGTCCACTCCTTTCCATGTTTGTAATCATGACAAGGGCTTCATTTTTTTCTAACTTAAGAGCACTTAACCTAGCTTCCAGGTCGAGCTCTTGGCCAAAAACAGAAGATTCCGCGATAGAAAAAATTAAAAATAAAAACAAATATTTTTCTCGAAAGTATTTCATTGAAAGATTATCGGTGAATATTGAGAAAACTTGATTAAAATGTTTCAATCTGTCATTGGGGCAGGATAGGTCTTTGAAAAGCCATTGTAGCTCTAAAAATCTTCAAGACTTGTTGGTAAATTAAAGCTTCACTTTTGCCAATATTTGATGGCACTAATGACTTAGAGTCAGTTTAATCAAAAAGTATTAAGTCCCCGGAAGTAATCAAAGAAGAGCAATATTGACCTATCTCTATTGGGAAACATTAAAATTAATCAATGAAAGTATAAAACCGAATAGATTTAGGAACTTTGCCGAGGAATTCTATCGTTTTTGAGACTTAAAAATGAATACGTGGAAGAGAAACAATTTAAAACACTTAAGCTTCGCAATTTTTGCGATCATGCTTATTTTGCTTCAAGGTTGTATGCAATCTGCGTCTTCAAATAAACGCTCAGGTGTAAAAAGTGCCAACAACACCAGCAATTCAAATAACGCTCCTAAAATTCCTGTTTTTACCTCTGGAAACAATTTCATCCAAAATGGAATAAATATCTTTACCGGGAGTATTTCCTTAGAATTAAAATTTGCAGATAGTCTGCAGCTAAGAGGAAAAGATGTTGATAGTTTCATACGAAACACAGGGACAAATGTTGTTTCTTGTTTTACTGCAAAATTTCAAACGACTAATCCAAGTAAGAGAATTCTCATTTTTGCTGCTATTCCTAGATCTGTTTATAATTTCTCCACAGAAACGTTAGAATATTATTTCAATTTAACGCCGGCCGATAGTTCAAGCAATTCAAGTTTTTGCCAAAAAACAGGATTAATTAATAAATTGCAAACGGCAAATCCAAGTTTCGTACTTTCATACAAGCTGAGTGACGTTTGTATAAGTGGAACGTGTAACCTAACAAATTATAATAGTGATGGAGTTGAACTTTATACTTCAAGCGGAAGTGAGATCACACAAATTCCAACAAAGCAGTTAAGCCTACTAGTTTCAAATACAACTGGAGCTACTCCTGGCCAGGGTCTGACCTGTACAGAGTCAACGCTCTGTAAATCTCAAGGCTATGATTGTTGCAGCTTAGGTCAGTGTGTGAAAGACTTGGCCTTGAAGCCAAATGTTTCGACTTCATCAGCAGAATATTTACAGGCCTTACAAGATATTTTAAATAATCCTAGTAACATTTATTTGTACCCTCAGTATTATTTTATTTGCTCTCAACCGGTCAACAACCCAACGTCACCTCCACCAACCACAAATCCAACGAATGAGGCGGCATCACGATTAAAAAAACTGCGAGATCTTTACAATTGTACAACTAAGTTAGTTGGTGAATATGGTGTGTGCTCTGTAACATATCCAAATGCTAAAACTTTTGAGACTGATCCATTAAATTCTACCTACACAGCCGGCGTTGATGATAGAAATTTTAAAAACACATTTTCAAATATTGCAGTTTCGTCAAATTCAGTAGTGGCCATAGAACAAGTCGTTTTTGGAGATGTCGTTCTCTTTGATTACTCCGTCAAAACACTCGATCAACTTGATGATGAACCTTATTTTGATCCAAACATTGTAAAAATAACTGCACTCCATAACGACGATCTAACGACTGGAACCCAAGTACAAGTCTTAAAAAAGCCAGCATCGGCAATTTCAAATGACCTTGTTATAAGATATAAAATCGATGCCAGTTGTACTCTAATAAACCCAACCCTGGCAAAATGTGAAAAATATTTTATTCAAGAACAGAACTCTGTTTCTCATCAAGGCAGAGTCACTGATCATAATACCGATGCAACCAACAGAAATAATTTTCTTCTTCCCTACTATGCAAACGTGAATAAAGCAATTACAGTTGAGGTTGACGGTATCATTCAAAAGCGCGACATTGACTGGAAATTAATTGAAGCCGCTAATAGCACTGTTCAATTTATTCCTGATACCAGCCTTCAGGTTTTTAAAGATCAAAAAGTAAAAATTACTTATTTTGTCGATTTAGATGTTTATAACGTTATGGAATCAAAAAATCTCGCTCAAGCACAAATTAATACTGCTTGCGGGTGTAACGGAATCAATTGTTCATTGACTCCGGTGAAAAATTCAAATGACCAAATAACAGATTATGCTTGTGTTTTTCCCGAATAAAATCCTCCTCTTCCTCCTGTCACTCTGAAATTTTATTTGAGCTCAAAAATTGTTCCTGTGCGATTTTTCGATTCACTA
>Ga0213919_1001073_pt1 | contig 10478 bp, 9 predicted proteins | sample McNCre317MG_FD_161056 | JGI IMG/M metagenome (GOLD analysis project Ga0213919, IMG submission 161056) | Freshwater microbial communities from McNutts Creek, Athens, Georgia, United States - 3-17 MG | ecosystem: Environmental > Aquatic > Freshwater > Creek | place: USA: Georgia | collected 2017-06-12 | reverse complement strand
ACGCGCCGGACACCTTTGCCGATCTGTGGATGAAGAATCTTACCAGCGAATCCAGCAGTTAGCGCATCAAATGCTGCCGGACCAATGGCAGCCAAGTCAGCCTTGGCGATGTCGGGGTCGGCATCGTTCTTGTTGGCGAACCAAGCCAGAACTTCATCCGGGTTCTTGATGTCCACCCCTGCGTCCTGCATGGCGTTAATCACCCGCGCAGAAGACTCCGCTGAATGAGAGCCAGCACCGACTGCCAGCACGCCACCGACAGGGTTAATCGCAGAGCCAGCTACACCGAGAACCATTGACGGAACGCTCTCAGCCACTGCCGTAGCACCAAGCTCAACCGGGTTCTTGAAGTAATCCCAAGCGCTCGTCTCGGGTTTCTGGAAGTCAGCCTGAGCCTGCGTCAGCGGTAGCTTCTCAATGGCGTTTTGCTGTGATCCGATTGACTCCGCAAGCGCGGGGGCCATCTCGGAAAAGCGGGCGCGCTCACCCTCAAGTTGGGCAATCTTGCCGATCAGATCGTTCCTGCGCTGCGTGCGAATGGAGTTCCACTTCGCCTTGTCGGAGATTCCTTCAGGGGCAACTTCGGAGTCGTGGTCGGCAAGCTCCCGCTTGAGCGGTGCGATCTCTGCCTCGATTTGCTGCGGCCTGCGAAGCCCTATCACGTCACCCTGCTGAACGAAGCGGCGCGCACCACGGGCCAGCGCTCGTCCAATTCCTTTTACCTCATCCCAAATGCCGGGCTCGTCAGGCGTCGGCGCGCGTTCGGCGCGGGCGAACTCTGACATGGAAGGCTCTGAGGGTTCCGGCTGGTCAGGCTTGTCGCCCCAATCCAGCGGACTCTCTACGGCAGCAGGCTTGTCACCCCAGCTTGTGGGCGAATCTTCAAGCAGGACATCTCCGAATTCGTTTGTGGTAGGCATTTCACTGCTTGGTGTAGGTCTTGCCGTCTGGCCCGACGTAACGAGTCCCTTCCGGCAATGCGTCACGTTCGGCGCGGGACTTCACAACAATAACCCCAGCAGGCGCAGCAGGTGCAGGATTGAAATACTCCTGCCGCCACGAAGGCACCGCAGTCACGCGCCACTTGCCCGTCTCGGGGTCTTTCGTCAGGCCGGACTCAAGGTTCTTCTGCGAGTTGAACTTATCGAGCGCGGTCTTGATCGTGGCGCGCTCATCAAGCGTGGGCTGCAACACGTCGTAACTAATGCTCTCCTTTGTCGGAGTGTTCTCGTCAGGGCCGGAGAAGTAGTCACTGCCAGCCATCCTCGCAACAACTTTTGCGCCACTGAGCAGGGACGGGAAGTATCCAGCCGGGCTGTAGGCAGCTATCTTCTGAATGAAGTCCTTCTTCTCGCTCGGTGCCAGCGCGATGTCGCCACGGGTTCCCGCCTCATCCATCGCAAGCTGCTCGTCCTTGTTCCGAAGGTCGGCAGCGTTCTTGAAGAAGTTGTAACTCTGGTCAGGGGCAATGCGAGCGCGCGTGCTCAGTCTGGAAAGCTGCTGGATTTGAACAGGACGCAGGACGCCTGTGTATTTCTCAGGCTCGAACTGCCCATCCATCGCTTCCTGTTCAGCCAGTGCGAACTGCTCACGCAATACCTTCTCGGCCTGAACATCTGTGTTCAACGCGGTGTTCGCCTTGTGCCAGTCAAGCTCATCCGCGCTGCGCGCCTTCTTCCAATCGAACTCGCGCTCGTTGAACCCGCGATTGTATTTCGTGTTCTCGTCAATGCGCGCCCGGTCCAGCCGGTTGTTCTCCACGTTCTGAAAGTAGGAGCGGTCAGCGTTCCTGTCCGCGATGTCACCACGGCGAAAGCCTTCGTCGAGGGCAGCAAGGCGCTGGCCTTCGTCGAGTGCGCGGAAATAATTGCTGACCTCCTGCTCGTTGCGGCGCAGGCGGTTTGACTGGATTTGGCCAAATGAATCTCCAAACATAATCAGGCAGCGTTAGCGAAATACTCGTTGTCGTAGGGCTGATCCCCGAGATAGCCATTGCCAAGCTGGATGTAATCGCTCCGGTAACGCCCATCGAAGCGCTCCTCCGGGCGCAACGGCACCGGATTCAAGCGGCGATTGCGTTCCGCGTTGTTGCGGTAAAGCTGCGCGGGCGGCTCACCGTAGGGCCATTCACCGTAACGATTGAAGAAGTCCACCTCGGCCTGCGTGGTGTCTTGGCCTGCCACAGAAGCAGGACGCACCGGGCGAGAGCTACCACCGCCATCAGCCGTGTCGCTAAAGTAGCCACTGTCCCCACCGCTATAACCACCACGGCGGTTGAAGTTCGGGATGCGAGGGAAGCTGATTGCGTCACCGGTGCCGTCGTCGATGCCGAGGAACCGGTTGTTACGGCGCACCTCACCCAGCGCGCCGAGATTGCGAATCTCGCCAGAGTCGAAAGCCTGATTCGCGTTGATGCCACCAAGCATGTCGGCCAATGCGCCACGGCGCAGCCCGGCGCGGGCACCAAGAGCACCCATGCGTTGACCCTGCTCGTACTGAATCGCCGCCAAGTCTCGGCTGCCAACGGTGTCCTCAATGTTCTGACGACGACCAATGTTCGCGCCCAAGTTGCGGTAGTCCTGCGCATTCAGATCGCTGTTCAAGCCAATACCAGCCTGACCTTCACCAGCGATGTCGCCACGCTCAAGTGCGCCAAGCTGGCCCGTAAGCTCGCCACGGCGGGCAAGCTCCTTCTCGGTGTTGCCCATGCGAAGCTCGGCCAGCGCCTGAGTCAGCGCAGTGTTCGCACGAATGCGCTGCCCCATGCCCAAGCGGGCGGCGTAGGAGGAGCCGCCGCCGCCTTCCTGACCGAACTGTGCCTTGTTCTCGCGGGTTGCGTCAGCAATAGACTGGTCGGTTGATACTCGGGCGGCAGCGCCGAAGTTCTGAAGGTCCGCCCCACGTCGGGCCACCTCGTTGCCGATATCACCCAGCACGTCGGCCTTGAACTTGTCACGCTGCGCACCAAGGTTGCCGTAGAGCAGCTTGATTGCAGCCGCCTGATCCACGCCATACTTGTCCCGGATCGCCTTCAGGGCAGCAGCGTCAGCAGCATTTGAGGCGTCCGCTTCCGAACGGTAAGCAGCCGTCGAGGCACCGATGCGCTCACCCAGCCTGCCGTTGAACACGTTATCCACCGAATCAGACTCCTGCCCAATGTCCTGCTGGTTCACTGCGTCATTACGGCCCAGTGCCAGATTGAACCGGGTGAGCGCGGCGTTGTTCTCACCGCTGCGGCGACCGAGGCCGGTCAAGGCGTTGTCCAGCAGCGGATCGGCTGCCGGGTCTTTGGATAGGGAGAGCAGGGAGAAGCGAGGCGTGGATGTGCGGCCACCACCGGCGACACCACTTGGATTGGTCAAGCTCGGGCGGCGACCAGAAGCCAGCGCGCGGCGGGCGGCGTTGTTGTAAACCACATCGCCGAAGCTGTCTTGCAAGCCATTGGCGTTCGGTTCAATCAAGCCGACGGCGTTCGGGGTGCGGTTTCTGCGGACGGGAGAACCCAACCACCCAGCGAAGTCACTTGATAAATCCAAGGCCATGCGTGCTTGTAGTCCTTTAGCTTGGTTCGCGCAACAAAAAACCCGCCCCCATCAGGGGCGGGCCAACCCAAACACAAACTACTGCTCGGACATTACTGAAAGTAGGTCCACGTCACTTCAACTTCACCACTAGGCGCAGCAAGCATGTTGACGCGCGCCCTGTTCGTCACCGGCATGGCATACGAACCGTTGGTGACGAGATTGAGCGGATACGAAATGCGCGTCTGCTTGGTGATGCCGTTCGTGCTGATGGAGATGTTTCGAGCCGTGCCGTCGGTGGTGATCAACACCTCTCGAACCACGCCGGGGACGAGATTCGTAAGCTGCAAGGTCAAGGCGTTTGCCAGATTCTTCACCTCGTAGATGCGGCTGCCGGTGGCGATGCCGTTGGTGAACTGGAACACGCCCTGCCGGAAATCGATCTGCGCAGTAGTGACGTTGGAAGCGATGGTCGTGGTCTTCGGGGATTCGAGAGCATCCAGTCGGGTCGAAGTGCCACCTCCAAGCGTGGTATCCACCTGAGCGGAAGTGTTGAGAACGAGCGCGGCCAGAACAGTCAGGAACGCGAAGACGAGTTTGAGTTTTGTCATAAATGTTGATGAGATTTAATCGCGCTTGATTGTTTGTCAAACACTTTCTTCTGGTTCGGAATCCTGAAAACCTTCCAAGGCATCAAGCTCCTCTATCATTGATTTTTTGCGGCGCTTACTTGACGCCCTTACGAGCAGGATTCCAGCCCACCTACACCACTCCCTGTGTGTGCTTTCTGGAGCACTTATTGCAGCGCTGAGTTCTTCGTAGTCTAACACCTTCCTTCCACTGAACATTGAAACGAACACGTCTCGCTTTGAGTTTGTTTCTATTAAGGCGTGACACACACCGCAAACAGGTATGGCAACATTATTGGAGTAATCTGTGTGGTGATAGTGAATCAGATTTCCGGTTGTTTGAGGCTTGCCGCACCTTGAGCAAAACTCAGCCCGAGTCTTTGGTTTGAATCTCAGATATTTAACAACGGCCTGCGGTGTCACGCCTAACTCCTTCCCGATCTTGGAATAGCTCAACCCTAAAGCTTTCAGCTTCCTAGCCTTATCAGCCCTCTTGGCGGTGTCAGTGTTGGAGCTTCCCTGCTTTCTTCCGCGCTTCAGCTTGGGCATTTTCAGCCTTACGCGCGCTCTCCACACGCGGTTCATCGTAACGGTCGGCATCAACGTGACTATTTCTCTTGAGGACAGTCCACGCTTTAGAAGCTCTTTAATCTGCGCTGCTTGAGAGAGTATCTCTGCTCTTGAGGTTGAATAATTATTCACACAAGAAGTGTGCAATAATTAAGTTGACAACACAACTATAAAAAATCACATTCAAAATTATGGCCAATGAAGACTTTAAGTTACCACCACCACCTCAGTTGTTCCCTGAGAAGATCAAGAACATCGACAAGGAAGGCTGCGAAGCGAAGCAGCGTGAGTTCGAGGATTGGTGGCGCAAGGTCGCGAACGCCATGAAGTCCATCTAGGCTTTACGCGCCTCTGCAACCAGCGAACTGAAGTAGCTCTCGCCACCCAAGCAGGGCACAAGGTCCGATTTCAGATCGTTCGGATTCCGCAGGCCAGCCACGGTGATTTCAAAATAGATAAACCGCCCCGTGACGAAGATGCTCCACTCCTTGCCGAAGCTTGGGCGCAAGTTCTTCGCACGATACTCAGCGGCGGCAAGATTCTGAGGGCAGGAAAGCTCCAGCTTTCGATACGGTCCCCACACCACACCGCAGTCAGTCTTCGTCGGGTCCAGCGGTGAATACGAATAACCCACGCGCAGAGCCACCACGTTGCGAACCAGCGATGCGGCAGCTTCAAGCTCCAACATCACGTTGCGCACGTTCTTCTCCTCGAACTTCTCACCCATCGGATGCGGCCCGATGACGAGCTTGGAATAATACCCATCGTATCCGTAGATGCCGGGCGCGTTGGTGAATGCGAACCCGTCCAGAGTTCCGCTGGCCACGTCAGCGTTCAGGCAGAACTCGCGGGAGTAACCAACGCCGATGGCTTTCTGACACTTATCGCGAGAGGATGCGCCAACGAAAACCGTCTCGCCCTCGCAGGCAAGGCAGATGTCGTCGAGTTTCAAGTCACCCAGCAGTGCGCAGAGCGAATCATCGTCACACGTCTCGGCGTCGAAGTCTTCCGTGAAGACTGTTTCGCCATCCACAATAGAGCCGCTGAGAATGTGCGTGAACGTGAGAGTGACGGCGATGCTTGATCCGCCTTGCGCCTCGATGGATGTTGACTTGGCGACAAAGAACCCAGTGGCGTAGATGTAGGTGTCGTAGTTCAGGATCGAGGCATCGTTATCCCCGAACGTGACTAGGTAGGTGTCGCCAACTACGAAGCCTTCGATGGTGTAAATCCCCTCGGCATCGTACTGGCTGGAGCCTACGTCTGGAACCGCTTCCGATGAAGCCGCCTTACACAGCGCAGTCGGAGGGCTTGAGCAAACCGTGTCCGTCACCGGAAGCCCGGCCTTGATGTTCTCTTCCACCACTTCAGCGGATGAGCAGATGCAATACTGCCGGACGAAATCGTTGATCGAAGGCCGCGAGTCAGGCTGACAGTTGCCATAGGCAGTCATCCCGTAGTCAGCAGGTGAAACGAAACGCTGGTCAGGCCAGACCTTCAGCGTCTTGTTCGGCACATCCTGTCCGTTCTCAGCGTAGGAGAACTCAAGGCAGCGTTCTTCGCCGTTCTCGCTGTCACTCATGGAGTAACCAGCAACGTGAGTCTCACAGGCGGACTTGTTCAGGTTCGCGAACATCTCGCCCGTTCCGCGATGCAGCCATTCCTCACGCTCTGGCTCCACGGTGAAACTGTCCCAGCGATAGACGCCATCGCGCGCCATGTAGCGGATACAGTCACCGCAGTTGATGAGCGTGTTCGGATAGGCGAGGCAGCGTGCTCCGTCCGGGTGCTTGTAAAGCTCCGTCCAATCGAAAGCCTTGTCAGCCTCTCCGGTGGTGTCCGCGGCGAAGATTCCTCGATTCGTGAAGATCAGAATGCGCCGGTTGTATTCCACCGCTCGAAGAATCTTGTGGCCAAACGGAAGATCGGAGTAGCCCGCAATCGTGTCGGTGATCGCTGGGTCAAACGAAGGCGTGGCCCGATACGATCTCGGGTCGTTCGCATTGCCGGACGTGGTTGAACCCGGAACCAGTTCTCGTAGGCTGCCAGCGCCAAGCAGGAGGTCAGACCAAACGAAGCGGTTCTCCAACCTGCCGCCATCCATCGCCACGTTCAACAGGATGATGTGTCCCTTGAATGAGATGACATCCTTGGCCTTGGAGAGCTTGATGATTTCCAAGTCTGGAATCTCTCGCGTGGCCCGCATGGCGCAGCCGTTCACCTCGTCGCCGAGCGTGTAGGAAAAAGACTGGTCAACGTCATTCGTAAAGATCAACGTGTCCTTGACCTGTCCCACACGAAAGCGAGTAGCCAGAGTGTCGCTTGTCGCCCCACCCCAACCGTCACCAAGGAGACGGTATGCCCCAGTGGCAACGCTCAGTTCGTAGAGCCTGCTCTGCGTGCCGACAATCCAGTAGCGTCCGCCAGACGTGGACACCGCTTGGTAAAGCAGGGTGATGTATTCGCGGCCCTGCGTCCGCACGTTCTGAATCGTTCCGCAAAAATCTCCGGGCGGGAAGTCGCGCACGTCATTCGCACCATCCACAACCGGGTCGAGGTCGTCGTAGTAAACCTGCGCCGCGATCATCTGATCGTGCAAGTCCTCGTTGTTGTAGCCCGAGAGCTTCGACAGGAACTTCGCGAAGCCCTGCGCCCGGCCCATGCGCGCTGCCGCATTGATCTGGAAGTTGTCCCGGACACGCACGTAGCCACCAGACAAGTCCTCTGGCATGGCGCGAGTTTCGAGAACCCCACTCAAGGGCTTCACCGCAATCGACTTGTATTGGTCAGGCATGTGCGTTGTTCGTTACTTGCATTGACCGGGCCAGAGCGGCACAAACGGGAAGTCCATGACGGCCACGTTCGACGGGTCGCTCACGCCGTTCGATGACGAGATCGCAATAGCCCACACCTCATATTTTGACTTGCAGAATCCGGGGCTTCCACCCAGCGGGATTGGAGGCGTCACGTTCTCCGTGCAAGGGAACTGCGTCTTGTTCACGGGCAGATAGTAGTTCGCTCCCGAGTTCGGAGCAACAGGCCCGATCTCGTGATAGAACCCGCCCGGCTCAGTGTTGCACAAGCCAATCGCCCGGTAACGGATGCGATACGCCACCGGGATGATGGCACCACCACCGTACTGCACGATGACTGCGCCCTGCGAAATGCTCACGCTCGGGGTGCCCGGCTTCAGACCAATCGTCTCGATGGTCTGGAATTGCTGAACCGCCGCGCAACCAACCTTCTCCGTGATGTTCAGCAGAATCAGCGTCCCGGCAGCAGCGGGCACGCCGCTCAAGCTCAAGCAAAGGCCGGGAGAGCCGTTCAGTGTGCATGGGGAATCACCAAGCGTCCCTGTCCCGAATGAGGTGCCGTTCACGAACACCTCGTAGGTGAACGTCTCGTCCATCGGATAGTCAGGATCGACGTTCGCCGCCTGAATCGTAACCACGCCAGCCTCAGTGCTGGTCGCGTTCAGCGTAAAGCTGAACGTCATGCACAGCTTCGGTGTGCCGGAAGTCTGGAATGACACCAACGGGCAGCCGGTCTTCTGAACCGTGAGCTTGTAGTAGTAGGTGGTGTCGTTCGTCAGGCCGGAGTCGTCGTAGGAGATCGTTGTTCCAGTCGTTGTCCCGCTCGTGATCGCCGCACCCCAAGGGCCGTCAATCGCAGTTGCTCGGTAGAGATTCCAAGCGTAGCCAGCAGTCATCCCAACCCCGGTGAACGTCAGCTTCAGCATCTCGTGACGGGTCAACACCTTGGCGGACAGCGCAATCGACGGACACGTTGACGGGTCAGGAACCACAGCGCCGTTCACAGCGATGCACAAGTCGGTGATGAACGACACCGTGAGATCGCCGTTGTCCTTGTACATCCAGCGGTAGAAGTTCGCCCGCTCCTGCATCCAGTTGATGATGCCGGGGATGAATCGTCCGCAGAAAGAGCCGTTGCGCGGAGGAACCAGCGCGGACAGGGTTTGTGGTGATACAGGTGATGGCATGGCTTATCCGGTGCATTGCCCCGGAAACTTGATGAAGTCCGGCGTGTTTACCACGTTCGAGTAAGCGCTGGCGATTCCGTTGGTGCCGAACGCCACAACCTTCACCTCCCATTTCGACGTGCAGTAGGTGCCGTCGAAGTTCTCGGAACACGGGAAGTTCGCAATCGTGAACGGGAACACGTTGCTGGTCGTATCCGCAAGCCACGCGAAGCTGGTCGAGTTCTTGCAGGTGCCAGTCGGGCGCACGTAGATCGAGTATCTCGCCGCACCGTTGATGCCGCCCCAGCGGAAGGCCAAGTCGGAGAAGCTGAGAATCGGCGTGTCCAAGGCCGCGTCGTTCACGAACACGTTCTGGGTAAGCTCATAGAGCGCGCAGGCCGGGTCTTCCTGAATCTGCACCGTGTAGTACCAAGTCGCCCCGCCACCGGGCACGCCGGTCGGAGTCGTGGCATGGTCGTATTGAAACGCCGTCGCGCCATTGATGATTACTGAGTGATCGGAGATGACGCCAGTGTCAACCACGGTGCCAATCTGGTTCGGCAGGTTGCTGGCGTAGAGCGTGAAGGCGTAGGTGCCCAGCAGATTCCCAGTTATAGTGAGCCTTGCGGTGCTTGCGCTCGGGCTGACCACAGACAGCGACAGCAACAACGTGGCGCAAAGCTGCGGGGTGCCGGAAATCTGCACCTCGTACAAGTCGCAGCCGTCAGTCACGTTCTGCGCGGTGAACTTGTAGAAGTACTCAACCCCGTTGGTCAGCACGGTATCCGTGTAGGTGACAACGCTGCCCGCCGTGGTGCCCGCCGCAATCGCGGGGTCAGAGAAGACACCCTCGGTCGTGCTCCTGAACAGGTTCCACTCGTAGCCAGCCACCATGTAGGCACCGTTGAACGACAGGGCCAGCGTCGTGTTTCCGGGCGTAGCCGTTCCGGCCAGCGCAATCACAGGGCAGTTATCCACAGCAACGCCTCCCACACAATCAAGCGCGCGAATCATCTCCACGAACTCGTCAGAGAACTCGCCGTTCACCTTGAACTCCCAAGCGAACCCGCGAGAAACCTCCGCCATGAAGTTGATGATGCCCGGATGGATGCGCTCGCACAGCGTCTTGTCCGTTGTGGGTAACAGCGGAAGCAGCGTGGAGGAGTTGACGGGTGAGGGCATTAAATGTGAATCCGGTTCAAGTCGGGCGCGTAGATCGGGTCATCCACGTAGATGTCTGTGGTGGTGTTTCCGATGTCCGAGCAGTGCTCCAGCGCCAAGCAGATTTCCGTGGCGAAAGCTGTGGAGAACTCGCCGTCAGAGCCATACTTGTAGCGAAACATGTAGTACTCAAGCACAGCGAATTTGAAGAACTTGATGAGGATTTGGCAGATGGTTTCGCTGGGATCAGGAACAAGCGCTTGGAACTCCAAAGGAGTCACCGGAGGTAGTGTGGCGCGTTCGCTCATTTCGGGCGAGCTTACACGGATTCAGCTTGACGGCAAGAGCGATTCAATAATGCGCTTCGTGGTCGCAAACGATCCCGCAGGCGAGACGTTCCGTCGATACCAGTTGATTCCGGCCAACGCCATCTCCTGCCATTGCTCGGGCGCCACCGTGTTCACCAAGTCCAAAACCTCCTCCAGCGACTCCGCATACAGGTAGTGCTCACCGGGGCGCAGCTTGTCGAAGTAGTCCATGTTCACGCCCTTCGTGAAGATCGGAACCACACCCAGCGCGAAGCACTCGATCTCGCGCTGGCACTTCCCTCCGTAGCCA
>Ga0213919_1001072_pt1 | contig 10479 bp, 10 predicted proteins | sample McNCre317MG_FD_161056 | JGI IMG/M metagenome (GOLD analysis project Ga0213919, IMG submission 161056) | Freshwater microbial communities from McNutts Creek, Athens, Georgia, United States - 3-17 MG | ecosystem: Environmental > Aquatic > Freshwater > Creek | place: USA: Georgia | collected... | reverse complement strand
CCGAGACCGACCCCGGCGCCGCTCATCGGCGCGACCCGCGTGGGGTCAGCGAGCAGTTCCGGCGGGTAGCCCGGACCATCGTCCGACACACGGAATTCCAGCCATTCGCCGCTCTGCCGCGCAGTCAGCAGAATGCGGGCACGGGCGAAGCGCAACGCGTTGTGCAGGGCGTTGGCGAGCACCATGCGGACCAGCGCAGCGTCGTAGTACCAGCTCTGCGGCGCGAGGCGGCTGTCACCGGCGATCTCCACCCCGCTCAGGGAACGCACCTCGACCAGCAGTTCGTCCACCAGATCGGCCGGACAATGGGCGTCGATGTCCGGCCGCAGCAGGCCGGCATCGGCCTTGTAGCAGGCCAGCAGACGGCTCAGCTCGCCGGCGGCAGCAAGCGCCTCGCGCAGCGTCTCGCGGTCGCCCCGCGCCTCGGCCCGGGCAGCCATCGCGGCAAGGCGGTTCTTCACGTCGTGGATCGCCAGTGCGGCGAGGGTGGCGAAGCTCATCCCTTCGTCCCGGCGGCAGGGACCTGGCCGTACTTGGTACGGATGCGCCGCTGCAGCTCGGCGATATCCGCCAGCTTGGGGTGACGCGCGTCCATCCCCGTCACACTCTTCTGGAAACGCAGTGCATCGCGCAGCTTCCCGGCGTCCGGCCCGTTGTTGAAGATGTCGAGCAGCAGCGCGAAGGCCGCGTTGGAAACGATCTGCACATTGCCGGGCAGACGGTCCGCCGCCTCGGTGAGCATCTTTGCGGCCTCGCCGAGCTGGCCGGCACGGCCGCGGCGCACCGCTTCGTTGTTGAGGGCCACGATCTCCTGCTTGCCCGCCTCGATCACCGCGGCGGCCCGGTCCGGTGCGCCATGGGCATTCAGCACCCCGGCAACCTGCTCATGCACGGCGGCCGAATCCGGGTTGTTCTGCACCATGTGCTTGAGGATCTCCTCGCCCTCCTCCGCCCGCCCGGTAGCCAGGCAGGCCTTGGCGATGCCCACCGCGACATCCTGCGGCAAGCTCCCCGGCTCGGCGGCGAGGGCCCGCGCCAGCGCTGCCGCGGCCAGCTCCGGACGGCCGGCCTTGTGCTGGGCAAGCGCCTCGACCGCTGCGAGGTGGGGATCATCGGCGTCGCCCTTGAAGTTCTTGCGCGCCTCGTCGATCAATTCGATGGCCTTGCCCGGCTCGCCCAGCTCGGCATAGGCACCGCCCAGGCGGGCAATGTCGGCGGTTTCGCGCAGCGGCGAGTTGCGCGTCTTCCTGACCACCCGCGACAGCGCGCTCTCGACCCGCGTGAAATCGCCCTGCTGCTCGGCGACCCGGGCGATCGCCCGGTGACGGGTCAGCGAGTCCGGCGCGATCTCGCAGGCCTTGTCGAGAACCTTCAGCGCCTCATCCGCATTGCCGCTGTCGAGGTGGGCGCGGCCCAGCAGATCGTAGGCCGACAGCAATTGCGGTGCTTCCTGGATCAACTGGCCGAGGGTCGCCTTGCAGGCCTCGACCTCACCCTGGGTGAATTGGGCGCGGGCCAGCCCGAAGCGGGCCCAGGGCATCTCACGCGCGGCCAGCACCTGACGGTAGAAGGCCATCGCCTCGTCGAGGCGCCCGCAGGCGATCAGGGCATTGCCCCGGATGCGCATCGCGTCGCTCTGATAGCGGTCGCCGCTGGCGATGATCTCGTCGCAGGCGGCGACCACCTCCGGCCAGTTTTCCTTTTCCTGCATCGCATCCACGCGAGCCAGCCGCGCCTTCTTTTCGAGCAGGCGCTCGAGGCGCTGCCGCAGCGTGTCGGCAGTGAAGGGCTTGAGCAGGTAGTCGTCGGGCAGACACTCGGCCGCAGTCACCACGCTGGCGTAGCCCTTCTCGGCGGTGATCATCACGAACAGCGTGCTGCGACTGATCAGCCGGCGGTTGCGCCCGTATTCGAGGAACTGCTGGCCGTCGGTGCCGCCACCCAGGTAGTAGTCACACAGGATCACGTCGAAGCTGTTTTGCTCGAGCTGCTCCACGGCGGCCCGCACATTGCCGCACATTGCCACGTTGTTGCATCCCAGCGCGGCCATCTGGGTGCGCAGCGCGCTGCGCACCTCCGGCAGATCGTCGAGGATCAGGATCTTCTTGCTGCTGAAGGGAGTGAGGCTGGCCATGGCGCGGACGGACAAACCGAATGAGTCAAGTCCGAATTCAAACACATTCCGGCACCGGGTGATGCGATCGCGCGCGGGTCAGCCCTGCATCCGTCTCAACCACGCACTCGCCGCATCCACCGCAATGGTCATCGCCAGCATCGCCAGGATCACCGTGCCGGCCCTGGTCTCCTGGAACAGGGACAGGCTGTAATAGAGCAGCGCACCCAGGCCGCCGGCACCGACGAAGCCGAGAATCGCCGCCATCCGGATGTTCATCTCCCAGCGGTACAGCGCGTAGGACAACCACTGCGGGGCAACCAGCGGCAGCGTGCCGTAAAGGAAGGCCACCAGGGCCGGGGCGCCGCTTCCGGCCAGCGCCTCGGCCGGCCCGGGCGGCGCATTCTCGAGGGCTTCGGCGAACAGGCGGCCGAGCACGCCGGTGGTGTGCAGCGCCAGCGCCAGCGTACCGGCGAAGGGGCCGAGGCCGGCCGCCAGGACCATCAGCGTCGCCCATACCAGTTCGGGTATCGAGCGCAGCAGGTTGAGCACGAAACGCGCCACCGCGCGGGCGCCGCACCCTTTGCTGCCCTCGCGGCCCGCCGCGGGCAGTGCCAGGGCGGCACCGGCCAGTGCCGCGAGCAGCGTGCTGAGCAGCGAGATCGCCAGCGTTTCCAGCGCCGCCTGGCCAACCCGGGCAAGAAAATCCGGCTCCAGGTCGGGCGGGAAGAAGCGCCCGGCGAAGCCTGCCGCCTCGCCGGCCACACGGCCGGAAAACAGGCCGGCCAGCGGCAGCTCCAGGTAGGCGAAGCTCCCCGCCACCGCCACCAGCACCAGCCCGGCAGCGAGCAGACCGCCGACCGACACGCCGGCTTTCATTGCTCCGCCTCCATCGCCTACGCCATCCTCCGCCGCAGCTTTTCCGACAGCCCGTCCGCGGCCAGCACCAGCACCAGGAAGGTCACGAGAATGCTCGCCGCCTCACCGCCATTGAGCATCTTCATGGACTGATCCATGAGCTGGCCGAGGCCGCCGGCACCGACGAAACCCATCACCACCGATGCCCTCAGCGCGCATTCCCAGCGATACACGGTGTAGGACACCAGTTCCCGCGCGGCATTGGGCAGCAGGCCGTAGCACAGCGCCGCCAGGCGACCGCTGCCCGCTTCGAGCAGACTGCGCGCCGGAAGGGCGTCGGCCGACTCCAGGATCTCGCCATACACCTTGCCGAGCATGCCACCGTAGGTGATGCCCAGCGCCAGCACGCCAGCTGCCGCACCGAGCCCGAAGACCCGCACGAAGAGCAGCGCCCACACCAGTTCCGGCACACCCCGCAACACCGCCAGCAGCCCGCGGGCGAGGATTCTCAGGCCCGCGCCGAAGCAGCCACCACGCCCGGGCCCCAGGCTGGCCACCGACAGACTGCGGGTCAGCAGCAGACCCAGCGGCACCGCCAGCAGCACCGCCAGCGCGACGCCCGCAGTCGCCATCGCCAGCGTCTCGACCGTGGCCCGGCCAAGCAGGGTGAGGAAGTCCGGTGAGGTCTCGGGTGGCAGGAAACCGGAGAGGAACTGCCCCATCGCCGCCAGATTGGCCGGATCGAACAGCTCCGCCGGGCGAAACCGGGCCAGCTGCAACAGTGGCCACAGCAGCAGCACCGCGACGAGGGTCCAGCCGAGGCGGGGCAGGGCCGCCGGGTCGCGGAGCACCCGCCTCGTACCATCCGCCACGGCAAGCTCCGGACTCATGCGCAACGCAGCGGGGGGAGTCCGGCAAGGGGAATCTCCTCGCGGTCCGGCACCTCGCCGTCGGACGCGTACAACTCGCGCAACAGCGCGTCGCTCACCTCGCCGGCCGGCAGATCGAAAAGGATGGAACCCGCCTTCACGCCGACGATGCGCGGAAAATGGCGCAGCGCCAGCTCCACCGCGTGCAGGCTGGCAACCAGCGTCACACCGCGGCGGCGGGCCTCCTCGTTGAGCAGCGCAACGGTCAGTTCGGACAGGGTCGGGTCCATCGCCGACACCGGCTCGTCGGCAAGCAGCAGTTCGGGCTGCTGGTACAGCACACGAGCCAGTGCGACGCGCTGCAGCTGGCCGCCCGAAAGACGGTCGCAGCGCTCGTAGAGACGCGCGGCGAGGTCGAGGCGGGCCAGCTCGCGGCAGGCCCCCTCCGCGTCTACCGGCAGGATCAGCGAGGCCAGGGATCTCCACAGCGGCCACTGGCCCAGACGGCCGGCCAGCACCGCGGTCACCACCCGCTGGCGCGGCGGGATGGGCGCCGACTGATGCACCAGCCCGATGCGCGCGCGCAGGCGCCGCAGCGCGGCCGGACGGACGGCCCACGGCTCGCTGTCAAGTAGCTGTAGACGTCCTTCGGTCGGACGCAAGGCGGCAGCCAGCAGGCGCAGCAGCGTCGTCTTGCCGGCACCCGACGCGCCGATCAGCGCCACCCGCTCGCCGGGCGCAGCGCGCAGGTCGATGCCGCGCAAGGCGCGGAAACCATTGGCGCGGGTCAGCCCGACGCCCGTGAGAGAAAAACCCATGGTGAATCGCGTGCCGCCAACCCGCCCTACTTCAGCAGGCCCGCGGCACGGGCCGCCGTCTCGATGCTCTTGTAGTTCTCCGCACGGGTCGGGATGAACTTGCTGGCGCGCTGCAAGGCCATGATTTCCTTGTGGGCCGGGTTGGCCGGATCCAGTTTGAGGAAAGCCGCCGCGAGCCGGGACTGCAGCCTGGAGTCGAGGTCGCCGCGCACCGTCCAGTTGTAGTCGAAGTAGGGCGGCGTGGTGGCGAAGACATGCACCTTGCTCGTATCCACCTTGTTCTGCTCGACCAACTTGTCCCACACCGAGGCGTTGAGCACGCCGGCATCCACCTTGCCCGCCTGCACGAAGGCGACGGTGGCATCGTGGGCGCCCGAGAACGCGATGTTCCTGAAATCCTTGTCCGGATCCACGCCTTCCTGGCCCAGGAAGTAGCGCGGCATCAGGTGGCCCGAGGTGGAGGAGGGCGAACCGAAGGCAAAGGTCTTGCCTTTCAGGTCGGCAAAGCTCTTGATGCTGTCGCTGGCGGTGATGAACTTCGACGTGAACTTCGCATCCTCGGCGCGCTGAACCAGCGGCACGACATTGCCCCCGGTGCGGATGCTGGCCTGCACGAAGGTGAAGCCGCCGAGCCAGGCCAGGTCGATCCTGCGGGTCGCCAGCGCCTCGACGACCGCCGCGTAGTCGGTGACCGGGACGAAGCTGACCTTCATGCCGGTTTCCTGTTCGAGATAGGCGCCCAGCGGCGCGAACTTGCGCTGCAGCTCGGTGGGCGCCTCGTCGGGAATCGCGGAAACCCGCAGCACGGACTCCGCCCAACTGGCGACAGGCAGGGCGGCAAGAACGGGAACGGCACAGGCACGCAGCAACGCGCGCCGCCAATGGGACACGGACATGATCGGACACTCCTCGATAGGGCGCGCATGGATGCAACGCCAGCCGCCGGGACGGGGGAGAACGGCCCCGGCTTAATTTTCGGCCCCGGCAGCGCCGGTTCCGGGTCAACAATCCTGATGCGGTACACAGACCGCGGGGCGGACTATAACGGCGACAGCGGCGGCTGTACAGGCAGAGGAGGGCGAGCTCAGCGTCTGACCCGGCTCGCCAGCCAGCTGAACAAGGACAGCAGCGCCAGCCCGGTGCCGATCAGCAGGATGCCGGCGATCTCGCTGGCCGCAAACGACTCGGCGAGGGTAAAGCGCGACGACAGGATCGCCACCACCGGCGTGCCGAGCACCGACAGGCTGGCCTCCCAGGCCGGCACGCGGTCGAGAATCCACACCCACAACCACCAGCACAGCGCCACGCTGGCCACCGACAGGAAGGCCAGGATCATCACGTAGTCGGTGGCCCAGTCGGTGGGATGGCCGGGCTGCAGCCAGGCGAGGATCGCCAGCGGGATCGAGCCGAAGATCATCTGCCACATCGTGAGCACCAACAGGTCCACCGGGTGCCGGCTGCGCAGGCGCTTGATGAGGATGGTGCCGATGGCCCAGCACAGCGCCGCGCCGAGGCCCAGGATCTTGCTGAGCAGGCTGGTGTGCATGTTCCACGGTTCGATGATCAGCAGCAGTCCGCCGAGGGTGCTGGCCGCCGCCAGCCACTGCTTGCCGCGCACCCGTTCGCCGAGGATCGGCCAGCCCAGCAGCAGCGTCCAGATCGGCATCGTGAAGATCAGCACCGCGGTCTTGCCAGGACCGCCTTCGACCAGCGCCGAAGTCTGCAGCATCGTGAATCCCGCCACCTGCACCAGCCCGATCACCGCGGTGACCCCGGGCGCGACGAGTTGCATCGGCTTCCCCATCAGCCGCACCGCAAGGATCAAGGCCAGCGTACCGCCGACGCAGCGCTGCGCAGCCAACGCGAAGGGCGAGGCGTAGTCGAGCCCCTGTTTGACCAGCACCCAGGTGTAGCCCCAGATGCAGGACAGCACGACAAGGGCCAGCGCGGGCAGGCAGCGGATCAACAGGGAAGGCGGCGGAGTCGTCATCACGGGGCGGGAACGGTGCATAAAGGCGAAACTCAGGGTGGCGTGGCACCGAGCAGCGACAGGGCCAGCGGTGTCGTTACCGACGACAACACCGTGGACAGGATCAGGCTACCGGCTACCGGCCCTTCGAGCAGCCTGAACTGACGCGCCATCAGATAGACGTTGGCGCCCACCGCCAGCGAGGCGAGCAGTACGACGACCCGGGTTTCCATTGGCGGCAGGCCGAGCAGGCTGGCCAGCAGCCACACCACCAGCGGCTGGACCAGCAGCTTGACCGCGGTGATCGCGACACTGATCCGCCAGCCTTCGCGCACCCCATATTCGGCCAGGCCCATGCCGAGGACGATCATCGCCAGCGGTGCGGCAGCCTGGGCGATCATCGTCAGCGGCTGGTCCACCAGCGCCGGCACGGGCAGCCCCGACAGCCCGAACAGGCTGCCACCGACGATGCTGGCGACGATGGGATTGGTCGCAATGCCATACACGGTCTTCGCGAAGCCCTTCACCGACAGGCTGCCATGCCGCGCCCATTCGATGGAAACGGTGACCAGCGTCCACAGGATCAGCGAGTTGAACACCAGCACCAGCGCCACCGACGGCATCGCCGCCTCGCCCAGCGCCACCCGCGCCAGCGGAATGCCCAGCAGCACGTTGTTCGAGAAGATGCCACCCATCGCGAAGATCGACTGGGACTCGCCATCGAGACGGAAAACCTTCCAGCTCAGCAGGCGGCCGATCACGAAGACGATCACGCAGCTGCCAAAGAACGCGATCAGCAGCCGCGCATCCACCGGCGGCAGGCGGGACAGGTCGCTCATCATGCGGAACAGCATTGCCGGCATGGCCACCGAGAACACGAACTGCGACAGGCTCGCCGACATACTGGTCGACCAGCCCGAAAAACGCATCAGCGCATAGCCAAGGAAGACCAGCCCGAAAAAGGGCGCGGCAAGGTAGAGCTGGTGCAGGAAGGCGGACATCGGACGACGCGGGGGAAAATGAGCGCTCAGCCTACGCCAAAGCCCGGCCGAACAGTATTGGGGCAGATGCGTACGCCGCGCCGGGTCAGGCCCCGGTGTCGTGCTCTGCGGGGGGTGCCACCTTGACGACTTCCGCCAGCGTCGTGATGCCGGCCGCCACCTTGGCCGCACCGGACAGCCGCAGCGGCTTCATGCCCTCGCGCAGCGCCACCTCGCGCACCCGGGCCAGGTCCACGTCGGCCGACACCGCCTGCCTGACGTCCGGCGACATCAGCAGGATTTCGTAAAGGCCGATGCGGCCCCTGTAGCCCGTCATCCGGCATTCGATACAGCCCGTCGGCCGGTGGAGGCGAGCCGGCCGTGCAGCCTTCCACGGCCGTACGAGGTGATCCCAGATCGCCTCGTCCTCTGGCGTCATCGGATGAGCGTGCTTGCAGTGGGGACACAGCACGCGCACCAGGCGCTGGGCCATGATGCCGAGCAGCGTTGCATTGAGCAGATAGGCCGGCACGCCCAGGTCGAGCAAACGGGTGAGCGCCGACGGCGCATCGTTGGTATGCAGCGTGGACAGCACCAGGTGGCCGGTCAGGGCCGCCTGGATCGCCATCTCGGCGGTTTCCAGGTCGCGGATCTCGCCAACCATGATGATGTCCGGATCCTGCCGCATCAGCGCCGGCACGCCTTCGGCAAAGCCCAGATCGATGGCCTGATGCACCTGCATCTGGTTGAAGGCCGGCTCGACCATCTCGATCGGGTCTTCGATCGTGCACACGTTCACTTCCGGCGTCGCCAGCTGCTTGAGCGTCGAATAGAGGGTCGTCGTCTTGCCCGAACCGGTCGGGCCGGTGACCAGGATGATGCCGTTGGGCCGCGAGGAGATGGATGTCCAGCGCGCCTCGTCCTGCTCCGAGAAGCCCAGTTCGGCCATGTTGCGGACCAGCACCTCGGGATCGAAGATGCGCATCACCAGCTTCTCGCCGAAGGCCGTCGGCAGCGTGGACAGCCGCAGCTCGACTTCCTTGCCGCTCGCCACCCGGGTCTTGATGCGCCCGTCCTGCGGGCGGCGCTTTTCGACCACGTCCATGCGGCCGAGTATCTTGATCCGGCTGGTCATCGCGGTGAGCACCGGCATCGGCATCTGATAGACCTGGTGCAGCACCCCGTCGATGCGGAAGCGCACCAGCCCCATATCACGCCGGGGCTCGATGTGGATGTCGCTGGCGCGCTGCTCGAAGGCGTACTGCCAAAGCCAGTCGACGATGTTGACGATGTGGCGGTCGTTGGCGTCGTACTGGCGGTTGCCGGACTGACCGATATCCACCAGTTGCTCGAAGGACGCAAGATGGCCACCCCCCTGGGCGCCGCTGTTCTGCGCGGCCTTCTTCACCGAGCGCGCCAGGTTGTAGAACTCGACCAGGTAGCGCGCCACGTCGGCCGGATTGGCGATGACGCGGCGAATCTCCTTCTTCAGGATGCCGGCGACTTCCTTTTCCCATTCGCGCAGGAAGGGCTGGGTCGTCGCCACCACCACCTCCCGCAATCCCACCTGTACCGGCAACACCCCGAAACGCGTCGCGTAGGCGGAGGACATCACACGGGTCACCGCGGCGAAATCGATCTTCAGCGGATCGATGCGCAGGTAGTCGAGTTTCAGCCGGCCGGCCAGCCACTCACTCAGTTCCTCGAGGCCCAGGGGCCGGTGGGGAGGCTGCTTCGACACCCATTTCTGCCGGGCGACGAGGATCAGCGGGTGGGTATCGTCCGCCTTCAGACGTCCGGACACCCGCAGCGCATCGGCGTCAGCCTGATCCACCAGACCGTCACCAACCAGCATGTCGAGCACTTCGACGAGCGTCAGGCGGTGTTCGTGGGCAGCGGAGTTCTGGGACGGCATCGGGGAGCAGGGCAGCTGGTCAGGGGCAGCCTGCAAAGATAGCGGGATTCCGGCTGCCACTGCCGGAAATTCGTTCACCAGCGACGGTCATGACCCCGGTGATGACCTGACCACCGGCCATATCCCCCGTAAGGCGGTACCACCATCACCGGTGGTTCGACGTAGCCACGGTGGTAACCGTAACCCGGCCCGGCCGGAACGACCACGCAGCCGCCGAGAAGGGAAGCAAGGAAGGCAATGCAGATCAGGCGTTTCATCATGTGCTCCATCGAGTGAATACTCCTTCAACGCCCGCCGGCCGATTTCGTCACGGCAAAAGAATTTCCAAATATTGCGACGCAGGACATGACATGAGCAAATTTCCCTTGCCTCCGTGGCAGGCCGTGCCTAAATTGGAATCTTCATGACGTTGTCAACAAACGGAGACCTACCATGAAGCACGCGCTGACCCGCATCACCTCCTTTCTGAGCCTCGCCATTGCTGGTAGCAGCCTGGCTTTCGCGGCCGTCAACATCAATACCGCGAGCCCCGCCGAACTCGACGGCGTGAAGGGCATCGGTCCCTCCAAGGCCCAGGCGATCGTGGATTACCGGACCAAGAACGGCCCTTTCAAGAGCCTTGACGATCTCAAGAACGTCAAGGGTTTTGGCGACAAGAGCATCGCCAGGCTGAAAGGCGAACTCAGCGTGTCGGGCGCCGGCGAAAGCGCGAAAAAGTAGGTCGAGGCATTTCAACCTAGAAACGGCAGTTGATCGCTTTGACAGTCCTTGAGGGCCGCATGAGCACAGGCTTTTGTTCCTCCGTCACGCCCCACCCGAAAGGTGAGTGCGCTACGCACCCGCTGGCCCATCCGGGCGCGTCCAACTGCCGTTTCTAGGTTCAACAAAACGGGGCTGCCAGCCTGAGCACAGGCCAGCAGCCCCGTTGGCTTTACGGGTAAAGAGCCGGATCAGCCG
>Ga0213919_1001071_pt1 | contig 10484 bp, 10 predicted proteins | sample McNCre317MG_FD_161056 | JGI IMG/M metagenome (GOLD analysis project Ga0213919, IMG submission 161056) | Freshwater microbial communities from McNutts Creek, Athens, Georgia, United States - 3-17 MG | ecosystem: Environmental > Aquatic > Freshwater > Creek | place: USA: Georgia | collected... | reverse complement strand
CGCATCAGCGTTTGCCACGGCCGCGGCGGCGACCGCCTGAACTTTGAAGTCGTCGTCGGTTGATTCACCCTGAGCCGGAAGCACGCCATCGAAATATCGGTGAATCATCGCGACTACACGCGAAGCCAAGTTTCCGAAACCGTTTGCCAATTCGGCCTGATAGCGCGCCGAGAGGTCTTCCCAAGAGAATGAGCCATCCTGGCCAAAGGCAATCGCCTTCATGAAGTAATAGCGGAATGCGTCAGAACCAAAGGTGTCAGTGATCTGGCTTGGCGCGATTCCGGTCAGCTTCGACTTCGACATTTTCTCGCCGCCGACAAGCAGCCAACCGTGACCAAAGACCTGCTTCGCCGGTGGCAAACCGGCAGCCATGAGCATCGCAGGCCAAATAACCGCATGGAAGCGAAGAATATCCTTGCCAACCACCTGCACTGTTGCCGGCCAAAGCGACTCGAACTGCGCCTTAGCCTCGGCCGAGTCTTCGCCATAGCCGATTGCGGTGATGTAGTTCAGCAGAGCGTCAAACCAGACATAGGTGATGTGGCTGTTATCCCACGGGATGTCGATTCCCCAGTCGAACTTCTCTTTGGAGCGAGAAATCGACAGATCGGTCAAACCGCGACGAACGAAAGAAACCACTTCGTTTCGAGCTGACTCTGGCTGAATAAATTTAGGGTTTGCGACATAGAAATCAAGCAGTGGCTGCTCGAATTCGCTCAGCTTGAAGAAATAGTTGGTTTCTGCCAGCTTCTCAACTGGCTTTGAGTGAATGGCGCACACCGGCTGCCCGGCAAAAGCCCCCTCGCCAGGCATGAGGTCGGCTTCGGTCTTATATTCCTCGCAGCCGACGCAATAGTTGCCCTCGAATTCGCCCCGATAAATAAACCCGGTGTCATAGAGGTGCTGAAGAAACTTCTGAACGTTCTTTTCGTGACGAGGTTCGGTGGTGCGAATGAAATCCTGGTTATCAATATCGATGGTTTCAAGCAGCGGAAGCCACGATTCCTCGACTAACTTGTCTGCCCACTGCTGCGGCGAAACCGAGTTTGCTGATGCGGTTCGAAGAATCTTTTCACCGTGCTCATCGGTTCCGGTCAGCAAAAAGCTCTGCTCGCCACGCTGACGGTGCCAACGCGCCAAAACGTCTGATGCAACCTCGGTGTAGGCGTGGCCGATGTGAGGGGCGTCGTTGACGTAGAAAATAGGCGTCGTCACATAAAACGACTGACCTTTGGTGTTTGGCATTCTTCTATCTTAAAGCTTTGCGAGCCTCGAGCACCGACTGGTAGAGCTCACTTTTGCTGGCCGATGCCGCTCCGGCGATTTCTGCCACTGCCTGCTTCAGGCCCACGCCGTCTTCGATCAGGGCCAGTACCTGCTGAACTAGGTCTTCGCTCTTGACTTCGATTGCCTCTGCACCGGCGATGACCAAGACCATCTCTCCCCTGGGTTCAGACTTGGCCCACTCAACCAAATCGACCAGGGTTCCGCGTTCAGTGTGCTCAAATTTCTTGGTCAGTTCGCGCGAGACGCTGGCCTGCCGCGAGGAACCGAGCACCTGAGCAGCGTCTTGCAGCGATTCAAGAATTCGGTGGGGAGATTCGAAAAACACCATGGTTCTAGGCTCGCGCACTAGTGCCTCGAAGGCCTTTTTTCGATCGCCACTTTTTCGCGGCAGAAACCCTTCGAAGGTGAATCGGTCGGTTGGCAGGCCAGAAACGGCGAGCGCAGAAAGCACCGCCGATGGGCCCGGGATGACGGTCACTTCGATGTTTGCCGAAACCGCGGCACGAACCAAAAGGAATCCAGGATCACTCACCGTTGGCATGCCTGCATCGCTGACCACCAAAACATCGGCATCCGCCGCGATTTCAAGAATCTGCTCAATTCGGTCGCCCTCGTTGTGCTCGTGAAGGCTAAAGAGACGGGCGTTTAGTTTGATGCCGAGCGAATTGGCCAGCTTGAGCACGCTTCTAGTGTCTTCAGCGGCGATGAATTTTGAACCGACCAGGTGCTCGACGAGACGCGGTGAAGCGTCGGAAAGGTTTCCGATGGGAGTCGCAGCGAGGATGAGCACGCTCTATTGTCTAGCATTAGGGCGTGGTTGCATTACTAAATCGAATCCTGGCTGATGAAAAAAGTCGTCGCAGATTCAATCTGACTGCGCCTTGGCTGGTCATTGCGCTAGCCGCCTTCCTTCGCCTATGGAACCTCGGTTATCCCGCCAAGTTGGTGTTCGATGAGACCTATTACGTCAAAGACGCCTGGAGCCTCTGGAAAACCGGAGCCGAAAAGTCTTGGCCGCAAAACCCAAACCCCGCCTTCGAGGCCGGCCAGGTCAACACTTTTTTGAGCGATCCGAGTTTTGTAGTTCACCCTCCGCTCGGCAAATGGATCATCGGTTTTGGAATGTGGCTTTTTGGGCCGAGCAACAGTTTTTCTTGGCGCATCAGTGTCGCAATCCTGAGCATTGCCTCGGTCGGCCTAATCATGTTGATTGCGAAAATACTCTTTCAAACCCGAGTTTGGGCTCTGGTCAGCGGTTTCCTTTTGGCCATCGATGGGCATGCCATTGTGCTAGGCCGAACGGCGCTGCTCGACGGAATTCTGATGTTTTTCGCACTGCTCGGTTTCTATTTTTTGCTGAAACACCTGCAAAATCGGCGACTGGACCGCTCCACCTGGCGTCAGCCTTGGTTGCTCGCGGTCGGGCTAGCGCTCGGGGCTGCCACGGCGGTCAAATGGTCCGGGCTCTACTTTCTAGCTGCATTTGGACTCTATGTTGCGATCAGCGATGCCATCGAGCGACGTCGGCAAGCGAGATCTCTGCTCGCAGATGGCGAAGCCTTGCAGCCGAAGACCTGGCTGGCTCCAAGTGCGATTCAAGCCGCGATTAGTTTCACCATCCTGGTTCCAACCGCATTGGCGGTCTATTTGCTCAGCTGGACTGGCTGGCTGGTCACCGGTGGCGGCTATGACCGAAAATCAGATTCGAACCCGCTGTTGGCGCTAATCCAATATCACCGGGATGCCTTCAATTTCCACATCAACCTACACACTCCCCACAGTTACGCCTCAAACCCAGTCACCTGGCTCCTCGACATTCGACCAACGAGCTTTTTCTATGAGGGGTTATCTGCCGGCCAGGGCGGTTGCACCTCAAGCACAGGCTGCTCTAGCGCAATCACCGCACTGGGCAACCCTTTCATCTGGTTGCCGGCGGCGGCATCCGTGCTATTTCTTACCTATCTTTTTGTGACCCGAAAGAGCAAGGTCGGTGGGCTAATCCTGTTGGGCATCGCCGGTGGTTATCTGCCTTGGCTCGCATTCATGAACCGCACGGTGTTCCAGTTCTATGCAATCGCGTTCTTGCCGTGGATGATCCTCGCCCTTGTCTATGTGCTTCGCATGTATGTGCACACCAGATGCGGAGATGAACTGCCGATTGCCATCCGACGCGTGGGCGGTTATTTGGGTTTGACTTTTGCGGTTAGCCTATTCTTCCTACCAATCTGGATCGGCACCTGGACTCCTTACTGGTATTGGCACCTTCACATGTGGCTTCCGAGTTGGATCTAAAAAATGAGTAGTTACGGAGCATTGTTCCGAGCACCAGGTTTTCTGCGAGTCATCTCATCGCAACTCTTCGCCCGATTCCCATTCGGCATGATGACGCTAGCGTTCGTGATGCACATTCAGCACGTTCACCACTCCTATGCTGTGGCCGGCCTTGCGCTAGGCGCTGACACCATCGGAGCAGCCATTTCAGGGCCGGTTCTGGGTCGCCTGCTGGGCACCTATGGAACCTCTAGGGTGCTAATCACCACCGCCTCGATTGGTGCAGCGGCAATGGCCGGAATTGGGCTCTTGAACGCCCCTCCGGTGGTCATGATCGGGCTTGCACTGGTTGTCGCTCTATCCTCGCCACCCATTCAGACCGCGGCCCGCACGATTTATCCGACCCTGGTCAAGAAAAAAGACCTTCCGGCGGTTTACTCGCTGGATGCAACTTCTCAGGAACTCATCTGGGTCATCGGCCCAGTTTTGGCGACCGTCTTAGCCGCACAGGTAAATACGGCCTTCGTGGTGGTTTTGATGGCCCTGGTTCAGGTCACTGGAGCAATCTGGTTCTGCTCAAACAAAGAAGTCAGCCAGATGGTCATTCCAAGTTCAAATCGTCGAATGGGTGGCGTGCTCACCAACAAAATCGTTTTGACCACGGCAATCTTAGGTTTGCTTTTGATTGGTGGTTTCAGCGGGGTTGAGGTTGGCACGGTTGCGATCGTGCCAAAGGCGCTCGCAGGTGTGGTCATTGGTGCGCTTTCGCTCGGTTCGATTGTTGGCGGCATATTTTTAGGAAACCGGGTCAAGTCACGGTGGTCGCTGACCTGGCTGCTCGGTGTTGTTTTGCTCGGTTATCTGCTGCTGTGGATTTCACCTGGCAACCCGATTTGGATTTCAATTTGCCTGTTCATTGCTGGGCTAGGGGTAGCGCCGTCACTCGGCATCCTTGGGGCAGCGATCGCAGGCAACCTCAAGGCCGGGGATGCCGCCGAAGCCAACGGGTGGGCAAGCACCGGGCAGCTTATGGGCTACTCGGCAGGCGCAGCTCTCTCTGGCATCGCGATTGACTCGGTTTCAAACACCTCGGCTTTTCTCGTCTCAATAGTTTTCGGCGTCGGCGCCATACTGGTTGCCATCATGGCCGTCGACACAATGTCACCTTCAAGGAAGCAGGACTAATGAACACCTACGCAGTCAACTATTTCTATGTCGCTGACACAGAGACCATGGATGAGGTTCGCCCGATCCATCGAGCTTGGTTGAAGAGGCTACTAGACGAGGGAATCATGCTCGCGAGTGGCCCTCTGGTTGATAACCCTGGTGCACTACTTATCTTTAGGGCGGAATCACTCGAGGAACTTGCCGGTTTACTTGATCAAGACCCATTTGATCAAGCAGGTTGCATTGGCGAGCGCGTGATCAATCAGTGGAATCCAGTTTTCGGACCTTGGAGCAACTAATGTCATTCGATCCAAAGAATATGCCGTTGATCGAACTGAACAACGGCCAACAAATCCCCCAGCTCGGCCTCGGCGTTTACAAGCTCGAGCCAACTGAAACGGCGAACGTGGTTTCAAAGGCCATCGAGACCGGCTATCGCCGGATTGACACCGCCGCTCTCTATCTCAATGAGGAAGAGGTTGGCGAAGGCGTTCGACGAAGCGGCATTTCTCGCGATGAAATCTATGTGACCACCAAAATTTGGCACGATCACCACGGATACGACGAGGCGCTGAAGGCAATCGATGAAAGCCTGTCACGTCTCGAAATTGAATACGTTGACATGGTTTTGATCCATTGGCCGGCACCGGCACAAAACAAATTTGTCGAAACCTGGGCAGCCTTTCAACACGCCTTGACCCTCGGCAAGGTCAAGGGCATCGGGGTTTCGAACTTCCACCCGATGCATTTGCACAGGCTTATCGAAGCCGGTGCCGTGGTTCCGGCCTTGAATCAGGTCGAACTCCACCCGGCATTGCAGCAGCCAGAACTTCGGGCCTACAACAGCTCTCATGGGATCGCCACCGAGGCTTGGTCACCACTGGCTCGCGGCCGCTTTCACAACGAAAAAGTGATCGTAGATATCGCCAACAAGCATGCTAAAACTCCGACGCAGGTCATCTTGCGTTGGCATGTTCAGCTGGGCAACCTGGTGATTCCAAAAACCTCGCATCCAGAGCGTTTGATCGAGAACATTTCGGTTTTCGATTTCAATTTGGATGACAACGACATGGCGGCAATCGCAACCTTGGATTCCGGCTTCCGCACCGGACCGAACCCAGAGGAATTCAACTAAAAATGCGCGTATTAATTTCAGGAGCCACCGGCCTCGTCGGCAGCGAAGTTATTCGACAGCTCGAATCTCAGGGGCACGAGGCACTTAGATTGGTTCGTCGCAAAGCGGTGGCGGCCAACGAGGTTGAATGGAATCCCACAAGCGGGTTCATTCAACCAGGAGTGATGGATACCGTGGACGCGGTGGTGAACATGGCCGGAGCTACTACCGGAAAAATCCCATGGACCGCCAAATACAAGCAAGAAATTGTGAACTCACGCCTAGATTCAACGCGCACCCTGGTGCAGGCGATGCAGACAGCCAAGCAAAAGCCCAAGGTTTTTGTGAGCGGTTCGGCGTCGGGATTTTATGGCGACAGTGGCGACAAGATTCTGAGTGAATCGGCACCCAAGGGCAAGGGCTTCCTGAGTGACTTGGCAAACGCCTGGGAACAGGAAGCGCTAAAGGCGCCCACTGAAGTCAGAGTGGTTCTCGCCCGAACAACGATGGTGATGTCAAGGCAACTTGGCGCACTTGGCCGACTTTTGCCGCTAATCAAGCTTGGCATCGGTGGTCCACTTGGTTCAGGAAAGCAGTGGTGGGCCTGGATTTCTCAACCTGATGAGGCGGCTGCCATCATCCACCTGATCAACACACCTTCGGCAAAAGGCGCCTATAACCTAACCGCTCCAGAGCCTGCTACCTGCGGGCAAATCGTAAAGACCTTGGCAAAAGAGTTGAAACGCCCTAGCTTCATCCCTGTGCCGACATTTGCTTTGAAGGCATTCATTGGTGAGGCAGCGGTTGAGTTGCTGCTTTGCAGTCAAAACATGACCGCCGACCGCCTGCTGCAAACTGGTTTCAAGTTCCAGCACCCAACCCTCAAGCAAGCTTGTGCCTGGGTAACCGAAAAATAGTTGAAATGAAAAACCCCGCCACTTTCAAAGTGGCGGGTTTTTTCGCATCTAGTTACTTAGCTGCTGGTTTCTTGGCAGCTGGTTTAGCAGCTGGCTTTGCCGCGGTGGTCTTCGCGGCAGGCTTTGCGGCAGGCTTTGCTGCGGTGGTCTTCGCGGCAGGCTTTGCGGCAGGCTTTGCGGCAGGCTTAGCGGCTGGCTTTGCAGCAGGCTTTGCCGCGGTGGTCTTTGCTGCAGGCTTAGCCGCGGTGGTCTTTGCTGCAGGCTTAGCGGCAGCGGTCTTAGCCGCTGGCTTCTTTGCGGCTGGCTTTGGAGCAGCTGCCTTAGCGGTCGTCTTAGCAGCGGTCTTAGCGACCTTCTTGACTGCGGTGCCCGCGGTCTTGGTTGCAGCCTGAGTTGCCTTCGAAGCGGTCTTCGCAGTAGCGGTTACCTTCTTCTCAACAGTTTTGGCGGCTGCTGCCACCTTCTTCTCGGCGGCGGCGACCTGCTTCTCAACCTGCTTCTCTAGGTCTGCGGTTACCTTTGCGGCCTCGTCCACTACCTCGGCTGCAAGCTTGCCAGCGTCCTTAGCAATGTTCTTTGCGTTCTTAGCAAATAGCTTCTTTGCGCTATCGAAAATGCCCATGATGTTGATCCTTTAAATTCGGGGGGATTGTGAAATCTTTTTCAGTCTAGCGAGTTGAGCTAATTAAGCACTAGCCGTTCGCGCGTCTGCGACGAAGAATTTCATCGAGCTCGTGCTGTTCTAGCTTGCGGGCGGCAGCCTGCTCACGTGCCGAATCCAGTGTCGAAACTTCGGCCAGTTGAACCACTTCGAGGGTTCCCTTGGCCATCCTCGGTTCGGGAAGTTCGGTGCGAACCCATCCTCGACCGTTCGATTCTTCTACCTTCAATGGTTCTTGCTCGGCTGCATACTCTCTCGCCAGTGCAGCAAAGTTATCCACCGAAGGGCGTCGACCCGAGGTCTGATTTCGCTTAGTTTTTGAGTCGCGCGCTCGTTCATTTAAGACACCACGGTCACGGTCTTGCGCACGCTTGAACCATGATGGAACGAAGACCATGAGCCATAGCCCAGCCACCACTGCAAGGGCCAAGCCGCCGAATCCTTCGAAGTTCATACTTCAAAGATATGAGCTAGCTGCCCATCTCATCGGCATTTAATTCGGTGTGTTTAATTCGAGAGGCGTTTTCATCCTTGTATGGGTAGTTTTGCGCCGGGACCACGCCCTTGATCCAACGATTCAAGACCCCGCCTGGCACTTCTTCCTGAGTGAGGGCAAAGACGAAATGATCACGCCAGGCACCATTGATGTGAATGTATCGCTCCTTCAAGCCCTCGAAGCGATAGCCCAGTTTCTCAACCACTCTTAGTGATGCCAAGTTCTCAGGCCTGATGTCGATTTCGACTCTGTGCAAGCCCACGGCAGCGAATAAATAGTCAGTTGCCAATGCGACCGAAGTCGGGGTCACCCCTCGCCCAGCGACTTCGGGAACTACCCAATAGCCAATCACTGCGCTCGAGACCGAACCATAGAGGATGTTTGCAACGTTTAGCTGACCGACCAGTTCACCCCGATATTCCATAACGAATGGCAGGCCGGTCTGATTATCGAGTTGGCGAATCAAACCCCTGACCATCGACTTGATGTCGAAGGAATTTGGCCCATATGGGTTGGTTGCCTCCCACGGCCTGAGCCACTCTCGGTTGCCCAGGATTAGCCGTTGCAACGCCTTGGCATCCCGCTGACGCAGAAGACGCAGAGTCACATCACCGTGGGTGAGAGAAAAAGTGGTGGGCACGATGGCAAGATTAGTCCCATGAATGCCATCGATGAGCAGAAACGCCAATTGCGAGGCGAATTGAAACTTCGCAGAACTGGCCGCGGCTTGGACGCAGACATGGCTCGCGCACTTTGCGTTCAGATGGCCGAGCTATGCCTCGCCAAGGGAGCGAGCAAAATCGCCTGCTATCTGGCCTATGGTGACGAGCCAGACACAGAGCTTTTTATCGACTGGGCAATCGAAAATGAAATTGAAGTCATAGTTCCAATTTCAAAACCGGATGGCAACCTGGACTGGGTGAGATTTGAAGGTGAAACCCAAACCGGAATCTTTGGATTTGCCGAACCTGTTGGTCAAGCGGCCTCCCTGTCAAACGCACATCTCATTTTCGTGCCAGCCCTAGCGATTGACAGCAGTGGTCAAAGACTCGGCAAGGGCAAAGGTTTTTATGATCGCGCATTGGCAGAAATTGAGTCGCTGGCTCCGGTAGTGGCTGTCGTTTTCGACGATGAATTGCTTGAATCAGTGCCAGCCGAACCTCATGACAAGCCGGTCGACGCTGTCGTGACCCCGACTAATGTCACCTTCTTCAACGACCGGTTAAACTAGAAGCATGCCCCTCTACTCATATGTCTGTAAGCAGTGCGAACACGCATTCGATGTTCAGCAGTCTTTTGCTGAAGCCGCTCTGACTAAGTGCCCAGAATGTGGCGGCGAACTTCGTAAGGTGTTTGGAAAAGTTGGCGTCACCTTTAAAGGCAGCGGTTTTTATCGAAATGACTCGGGTTCAACCAGCAAAAAGAGCGATTAGAACCTAACCCCAGTGCGGTGGCTTGTCTCCGCGCAGGCGCGCATCATTAGAGTCTGAGCGATCACCCCAGGCAGCATCCGAGTCTTCAAAAGCTCGATCGGCAGGGTCGAACAGAGGCGTTGGGCGCTTTGAAATCTGCATTCCCAGTTGTTCGGCGATGCGCAAGGCTACGGCCTGTGGATCTGAAAATAGCTCGAAGCTGTGCACGCGAATGTAATTCCAACCCAAGGCCTTGAGCAATCCAGGTCGAATCCTGAATTTCTCACTTCGGTTCAATCCCTTGAGCGACCAGTCCGGCTCAATAACCGCCGCCTGCTTGGCATAGCTGACTACGAGCGGCAAGGTCGCAGACAGACTTTCATCCACGCGAGCCCCAAGTTTCTTGAGTCTCAGAGCAAGGTCATTGAGCATCGGGTCTGGTTGAGAATCTGTTGGTTCAGGAGTCGAGTGTGCCGCCAACAGCAGATCCCTCAGCAACAGCGCGCCATTGCTCAGACGATCTTCAGGGATGTCCTCGGCCGCGAAACAAGAAATCACCGTGATTTCTCGGCGGGCGCTAACCAAAAGATTGGCTAGTGCGCGACGGCCCTCGGGTTCACTCAGTTGACCAAAGTTTGACAGCACCGCACCATGGGAGGTTCGGCCGAAACCAATCGAGAAGATCACGCGATCGGCATTGCGATGGGTTAGGTCAGCAATGGCCAAGACTTCAAACATTTCACGGCCGTGACTGTGGAAAAATTCGGCCAGCTCAGGGCGCTTCTTCAGACCCTCGCGAACGGCAGTTCGAACTCGCTCGGCATGAACCGCAGAGGCACTCGCCAAGAGCAGGGAATCCTGAGGGTGCCAGGTGGCATGGTGAAAGACCTGTTCAACCGCCCGTTCAACCTCGGCATCTAGGCTTTCGGTTGCTCCTTCAATGGTCGAACTGGCACGATTTTCTGCCAGCACCAAATCAAGGTTGTAGGTCTTCTCGCCGAGATATTCTGCGGCACTCGGCTCGAACTCGATGCGGTTTTGATAGAACTCGCGATTTATCAGGCTGGCCAAGGCCTGGCTGGTAGTGCGATAGCTGTGACGCAAGACCTCAGAGCCGAAAATGCGACGGACCTCTTGAAAAACCGATGCCGTTTGCAAC
>Ga0213919_1001070_pt1 | contig 10485 bp, 17 predicted proteins | sample McNCre317MG_FD_161056 | JGI IMG/M metagenome (GOLD analysis project Ga0213919, IMG submission 161056) | Freshwater microbial communities from McNutts Creek, Athens, Georgia, United States - 3-17 MG | ecosystem: Environmental > Aquatic > Freshwater > Creek | place: USA: Georgia | collected... | reverse complement strand
GCAAGGCGCGAAGGAAGCGCGGGGAGTCCTCCGCGACCTCGGCGACCAAGGATTCACGGTTCCGGTCTCGGATGTTCAGGCGCGAATCGATGAACTGATCGCCAAGGCTCCGCAGGGTGCCGGGAAAGCGCGTGATGCGTACCTCGCGGCAGTCGAGGACATTAAGCAACGGGCGGCGGAACAAGCGCGAATCGGCGTGGCCCCTGGGACGGCGGTGGCTCCGCTCGGCTCGGCTCCGCTTGCGACCGAACCCGATGTTCTTTCCCCGCTCGGGATCAAGAACTTCATTGGGAACCAATCGGGCGGGGGTGGCCTTCGCGCCGATGCCGGGAATGCCTACCAAGCGGCGACCATGGGCGCGGTGCCGAAGGAATCCGAAAAAGCCTACAAAGACGCTTCCGCTTCGATGCGGGCGATGCTCGAAAGCGCCTTCCCCGAGTACGCGGCGGCAATGGCACCCGTGGCCGAGCGGAAAGCGGCCCTCGGTGCGCTCCCCAAGGCGACGGCGAATCAAACGCAGGAAGAGAAGATTCTGAATAACCTCGCGGCCTACGTGGTGCGCGGGAAAGAATTCGGCGGGGTGATGGGAGGAAACCCGATGCAAGGAATCCCTGGAGCGGTAGACAAGATCGATGCCCTGACCCCAGGTCTGAACCTGCGGGATGCGCTGAACGAGGCGCGCGCCGCGAATGTCTTTGGGCAGGATCTGCGGCGCGGATCGTCCGATGCCCTGACCGGTGCGCTCGGTGGCGATGCGGCGGCGGAAGCGCTTGCGACGGCGACCGGAAAGAAGATCCCGTACATCGGCCCGGCGGTGGGGATCATCAAGGACACGATTGCCAAATCGGGCGGTGGTATCGCGCTCCGCATGCTCGAAGATCAGCAGGCTTTCAATACGTTTGCCAAGCAAAACCCGCAATACAAGCAGATTCTTCAGACGGCCATGAGCCGGGGCGGATCGGCGCTCCCCGCTGCGCTTTCGACGATCATCAATCAAGACCCGGCGGCCCGCTCGTCGGCTGAGTCAATCATGCAAGGAACCCCGCAATGAGCACGAACGTAAACCTAGACGGCACCGCGTACACGATCCCCGCGCAGGGGGAAAGCGCAGGATGGGGCACGACGCTTTCATCCTACCTGATCGCGCTTGCGACGAGCGTGGGGAACCGCCTACGCTTCGACGCTTCGCAAACGCTCACGGGTGGGCAACAAACCCAAGCGCGGACGAACCTTGGCCTCGCGGCGGGTGCCACGGCGGCATTCGGGCACATTGCCGGGAGCATCACCGAGGGGAACGATGTGCGCATCACCCCGTCGTACACGGCCCCGAGCGGTACGGTTACGCTCACCTCGGCGGATGCGCGGGTGCAGGTCATGGCCCCGTCGGCGAACATTACCGTCAAGCTCCCGGCCTCGGTGTACGCGGCTGGCGACATGTTCACCATCAAGAATGTATCGACCACCTACACGATCACGCTTCAAGCGTCCGACGCTTCGGCCATCACCACGATTTTCGATTCCTGCGTGGACATTGCGTCGAACTCGGCTACCACGGTGGCGAACACCGCATGGGCGATTGTGCGGCGATACCCGAACCCGATGGCGTTTGAGGCGTACGGGCAACTCTCGGGCATCACCGGCCCGGCAAACATGAAATACCCGAGCGTGCGGAACGACACTCATTCGAGTTATAACACCTCGACTGGTGCGATCACGATCAAGAAAAACGGGTACTACAATTTCGCGTTTTTCGCAAATACCAACGTTGCCGGGCTTGTCTCGATTAGCGGGACGAGCGCGACGGCGGACAATGACCGAACCATCGGGTACCTAAACTCAACCGGTGGCGGATCGGGGAACTTCAAACTCGCGGCGGGAACCTATTACCTCGTTCTCGTCTCAGGCACGATTTCTGCGACGAACAACGGGAACAGCTTTTCAATGTCTTGCGTGGGGGAATACTAGAATGAGCGCCGAACAAGACTCCATCCGAATTGAACGAGACCGACTGCTTCGCGCGAGTGATTGGTCGCAACTCCCCGACGCGCCTTTGACCGAGGATCAAAAAATCGCATGGGCGGCGTATCGGCACGCGCTTCGGGAACTCCCCGAGCAATACACGGCGGCTAATGTGGTTTGGCCGGTGGCTCCGTGATTTCGACGCGCCAGGTTTACCTGCAAGCCGGGGAGCACTCGCTTGCGAAATTGACGGATCTTTTCCGCGAGAAGTCCGCCCGCGAAGTGTGGATTGTCGCCGATCAAGACATTGCATTTCGCTACACGGCTCGGGAAGATTGGTTCCCCCTGCTTGCGTTTACGTACTGGCATGATGACGAACTGGAAGTTACGGACATTTTGATTAAGCTCGACAAATCGACTGCCCTGTGGGCGAGGACTAAATAATGGCGCTCATTAACCTTCCCCTGCGCGGGAACTCCTACGGCCCGTATGCGATCAAGGGCCTCACCGCCGGGACGAGTGATGTGGTGGTGATCCCTCCCGAGGTGCAGGGTGGCATCACGATTGCACTAGTGAACATCGGTGCTGGGTCGGCGAAGATTCAATTTACGACCTCGCAGATGGAAGACATTCAATCGGGTACGGCGAACTGGCAGGATTGGGCGCAAGCCGATGTGACCGTGACCACCATGTTCGCCTATTCGCGGGTGAACGGCCTGCGTGCGGTGGTAGCGTCTGGAACATGGGACTTTGAAATCACCACGGGCGGTGGCGGCGTCCTCGGCTCGGGTGGCTCGGGCGCGACCGGTGAAGCGGTCAAAATCTACGATTCCACGGGCGGATCGCTTACGGCGGTTGGCGGGGCGCTTTCGACGATCCAGCTCGACAGCACCGGTGGCGGGACGATCACCGCTCAGGACACGACCCCGACGGGAACCTCGTCCGCGAACTCTTCGGTGTCCATGCTCCTCGAAGGTACGGGCACCGTCTCGATTCAAGTGACCGGGACATGGGTTGCCGGTGCGCTCACCCCGTATGTCTCGAACGACGGCGCGGTATGGGTTGCCATGACCAACGCCCTCGTTAACACGGCGACCAATGCCACGACCTCGAACATTTCGAGCGGGGCGAACGGGATCTATCAATGCGAAGTGGCTGGGCATTCACGCTTCAAGCTCTCCTGCGTCGGTGCTCCTCCGGGCGGGACGGGTGCGGTCGTTACTCTCAACGGCTCTTCCGCGATGGCACAGATCACCGTGCAAGCTTCGGCACTCCCGAGCGGGGCGGCCACGGCGGCGAACCAGGCAACCACCAACACCACGCTTTCGACGATCAGCGGGAAATTGCCGAACATCGGCCCTCAGCTTTCGGCGGCTTCTCAGTCCGTAACCTTCGCAACGGACGATGCCGACATCGGCGCGGCTGGAACCGGCTTGACTGCCCCCACGGGTGGATCGGGGATGCTCGGATACCTTTCGGGAATCTATGCTGGTGGGAAGGTGCCTTCTTACATCCAAGGAGCATACGCCAACGCGACGAGCATCGACCTCATCACCGGGAATTCGACGAGTGGCAACCCGGCGAACAGTTGGACGGATGTAACCGGGTGGGACTACTTCGTGGCAACCATCGCAACCGACGCGAGTGGATCGGGGATCACGGTTCTTCTCGAAGGAACGAACGATACCACGCTCGATCCGGCCGGTGCTGGCCTTCTGTCGATGGATCCATCCTCGACCACGTTGTCGGCATCGCAGACCACGGCATCGGCCCTTGGGGCTTCGGCGTTTCAGCGTCGATTCGGCCCTCTGCCGTTCCGGTACATCCGTCTCAGGGTATCTGCCCTGACGGCAGGACAGGTCAAGGCGACGATCCAGCTCCGCCGTGGAACGAATCCGAGTGCGATTGTCAACGCTATCGCTACGGCTACCACCACGACTCAGGCCGGGGCATCGGCGACTTCGGGGGGACTCACCACCTTCCACCATGCGATTTCTGCGGCGAGCACGAACGCCACTAGCGTCAAGGGATCGGCTGGGTCGATTTCGAGCATTGTCGTTTCGAACAACAACGCGGCGATGGCCGTTTTTAAATTATTCAACAAGGCCAGCGCGCCCAGCGTGGGTTCGGATTCTCCCATCGCCTCGATCATGATTCCACCGAACGGAACCGTCGTATTCGCACAACCGATTTACATGCGTATGAGTACGGGGATTGCATACGCGCTCACCACCGGCATGGCCGTCGCAGACACCGGGGCGGTTGCGCTGTCGCAATGCTCGGTACACATTACCTACGTTTAAGGAATAGACCATGGAAACTGGAAGCATCGTCCGATGGAAGCAATACCTCCCCGCAAATCTCTCCGACCTCGTGGGGAGCGACCTTGCGACCGTGATCGGGCGCATGAAGGTTAACTGCGCCGAAGATGGCGTTGTAACGGACTACAACCCGTCAAGCGGTCGGATCAACGTTCTTTTCCCCGAGTACGGATGCGAGCAGTACGGACTGCACGTTGACTGCTTCGTCGAGGAAGGGCAGATCGACGATTCGACTCCGCCGGTAGAATCTACCTCGTGGTGGCAAAAGATCCTGGGGCGGTTCTCGTGAGCGGCGAAGAGTGGCGCGAAGGCCCGGATCGGGACATTCTCTTCCGCCAAATCGACGCGATTTCGACGCAGATCATGGGCCTCGAAAAGCGCCTCGGGGATCGGCTGGACGAAATGAAAAACCGGATGGGGCTGATCGAGGATCGCTACGTTGAAATCCGCGAGAACTCGGCCCGCTTCGACGAGCGCATGAAAACGAGCGAGGCGAAGATCATCGACCAAGCCGCGAAGATCGACCATGCCTTTTCCAAGGTGCGGGCGGTTGACGAGAAGATCGGCGGGGTGAACTTGAAGATCGCATACTGGTCGGGCGGATTCGCCGTTGGCATGTTCATTCTCAAGTTTGCGCTCGACAAGGTGAAGTTCTGATGGACGCGCTCAAAGTCGCCGGGGTATTGATCGAACACGGCGAGGGATACCGCGATAAGGTGTATTTGGACACGCTCGGGATTCCTACGTGGGGGATCGGGCGGAACCTTCGCGACAATCCGCCCCGCTCCGCCGACCTTGCTTGGCTGGCTACTCAGGCGCCAGGCGCCCATTTTGCCAAGCGAGATTTCGACCGCAACCCAGCGAACGCGCACGACCTCGCGGACATTCTCGATCCCAAGGTGCTCGGCGTGGCCCTGTGCCGAGACTTCGCGGTGAAATTGATGTTGGAACAGGTGCAGGCCATCGAGGCCGACTACAAGGTCAATTTCCCAACATGGGCATCGATTGACATTCCCCGGCAAGCAGCATTCCTCGACATGGGATTTAACATGGGCGCGGCGTGGTGGCGCGGGTGGCCGCATACGATGGCATGTGTCGCGACGAAAGCATGGGGAGCGGCATCGGAAGCGATGCTGAAATCGACATGGGCGAACCAGGTGCACGCGAACGAACCGACCCCGGGGAATCCTCGCGGTGGCCGGGCGTGGTATCTCGCGCAGATCGTGCGGACGGGTGAGTTGCCAAATTGGGTGCTCGGGGAGCTTGTATGAGCCCTTTTCACAAAGTCGATGTGATCGTTCTCCTCGGGTCGCTTGTGGCTGGGAGCGTGGTGGCTTGCCTAGCCATCGTCTACGGGCGCGACCTCGTGGGGGTGGCGGCGACCTTGGCGTCCCTGCTCGGCCCGGTGGGGGTGGCATACGGGGTGAACCGCTCGTCGGAATGGAAGGCGCGGGCAGCGGATCAGTCGAGCATGGTCGATCAAGAATCAAATGGAAAAGGTTGAAGCATGGGCGTCTCGATTCTTGCTGATCTTGGTCGTGGGCTTCGCGGGCTATTTCCTTTGGATGGGCCATTCGCTCTCTTCGGCCTTTTCGGGAGCGTTACAGGGGATCAAGACCGAACTCGACCGAGCGAAGGAAGAGCGGAAGCGCATGGCCGATGTGCTGGCGGCGCAGGAAGCCGGTCGCAGGGCGGGGCATGATGTGGATGTGGCTCGGTCGAACGTGGCGGCGACGGCTCCGCTTGCGACGCTGGACGCTGATTCTGCCCTGTCTCTCTACGATTCTCTTCGGACAAACCAACTACCTACCACCCGCTAGATTCTACGCGCTTCCTGCGGGGAAGATCCTTGGATTCTCAGCAACCGATGCGCCGATTGTCCTTTCGCGGGTGGCGGGGTTTGAGCCGGTGCGGGCCGAGCTGGACGCCGAGACGCGCCGATCCCTGGCCCGCCTCGACGAAGCGGACGGGTGGCGCGGTCTCTATTCAAACGAGGTGCGGGCCGCGCAGTCCAACGCGGGGGCGCTCCGGGCAATGATCCCCCTCGCGGTGGGGGTGGCCGTGGGAGTGGTGGCCGGGGCGTTTGTCGGTGGGTTGGTGGTAGGGTTGAACGCGAAATAGATGTTGCATTTGTTGCAAATGTAGATTAGACTTCCCTCACGGCTCAACGCCGAGGAGGAACGTATGAAACTGCAACTGGTGCGCATCGACGCGGACGCCGCGAAGATCGCAAAAATCCACGCCGCGAAGGCCGGGATCACGATGGCCGAATGGCTGTCCGAGCTGATCCGCAAGGCGGCCAAATGAGCGACGCCGTAGCTTGGTTCGCGCTCGGCGCGGCCTTCGGGATGCTCCTGCTCACCGGCATGGCGTATCTGTTCCCACCCCGATGATCGACTTCGATCTTTCCCCGCTCCAAATGCGCGAACCGATTTTGGATCGTGCTATCAACAAACTCGAGGAGACAATCATGTCCACCCCCGCACTCTTTTCCGCGCTCATCAAGGCGCAGTCGGAGTTCCCCGCGCTCGTGAAAGACGCGGCCAATCCGCATTTTAAAAGCCGGTATGTCAGCCTCGAAAAGGCAATCGATACCATCATGCCGATTCTCAACCGAAACGGACTTACCGTGATTCAGACCTTCGTCAACTGCGACGGGATTCCAGGGATGCGCACCATCCTTGCCCATGTGGACGGCGGGATGATCGAAGGAACGATGCCGATGCCGCCGGTCAAGGGCGGTGCGCAGGAGAACGGATCGAACGCGACCTATGCCCGTCGGTACGGCCTGCTCGCCATCGTCGGCATTGCGCCTTCGGACGAGGACGATGATGGCAACTCCGCGACCGAACACCACGCCATGCCGACCGCGCAGGAAGCGCAGAAGCTCCTCGCCGACCGCGCCAAGATGAACATTCCGACGAGCGACAAGGCCCGCGAATCGGTCGCGCACTTCGACACGCTTCCCATGGATCAGCGGGTGAAACTTCTCGCCTACCTTCGGAGCGGCAAATGATCTGCTTCGACATTGAAACCGGGGCGCTCCCCCTCGCGGAACTCGAGGCGATCATGCCCGAGTTTGAGCCCTCGAAGGCGCTCAAAGACCCCGAGAAAATCGCCGCCGACATTGCCGGGAAGCGTTCCGAGTGGATCGACCGCGCCGCGCTTTCCCCGGTGAGCGGGCAGATACTCGCCATCGGGTACATCGGCGAAGCTGGCGAACCGCAGACCATGATGGGCGGGGAAGGCTTCACAGAGCGATTCCTGATCGAGGATTTCTGGGATCGCTTCGGCGCGGTGAATACGATGCGCTTCATCGGATTCAATTGCAAGTCGTTCGACATTCCATTCCTCGTGCGCCGAAGCTGGAAATACGGGATCAAGGTCCCCCGCGAAATCCTCGCCAAGTGGGGATCGGAGCGGGTGATTGACCTATTGGAAGTTTGGAAGATCGGCAACCGGGATCAGTCGATAAGCCTGAACAATCTGTGTAAGTACCTGGGGCTCGGCGAAAAAACCGGGAACGGGAAATACTTCGCCGAGATGATGGAAGCCGACCCGATCAAGGCACGCGAATACCTCGAACAAGACATTCTCTTGACCCGCGCCGTCGCCCAGCGCCTCGGCATCATTTCGGCCCCGTTCTAAAGGAGGACACCATGGCCCAAGATTTCAACCGCATCACCATCGTCGGTCGCCTCACCCGCGACCCGGAGCTTTCCAAGGGACGCGACGGAGCATCGTTCATCCGCATCTCCGTCGCCGTCTCGAATGGGAAAAAGAAAAGCGGGGAGGAAATTCCCAGCATCTTCTACGATGCCCTCCTCCCCGAGTCGGGCGAATGGCTCACCAAGTACGGGCGCAAGGGTGCGCGAGTCCTCGTCGAGGGGCGCCATTCCTTCGAGACGTACCCGAAAAAAGACGGCGGGGTGGGCATGTCGCAAAAGATCGTGTTTCCATCGGTGCAGTTGCTCGACTGGCCCGACCGCGACGAGCCAAAGGCCGCGAAGGGCGACGATTGGCGAATCCCCCCTTCCTCGTCCGTAGACATGGACGATTCTGCCGTACCTTTTTAGATCATGCTGCGCACCCAACCAACCCAAGCCCCCGCCCTTTCCCGAGCCTACCTCGCCGGTGGGCGGGGCATCGTCAAGCGCGACCTCTACGTGGCAACCGTGCGCCTCGAAGAGGAAATCACCGCACGCGAACGCGGCTACCGTTCGGCAAAAGAGATGCGCCGGGCGAGCATGTCGCGCTTCGAGAAAATGCTGGCCGGGATCATTTCGGAAGCTGAATACAACAGGAGTCAAAAATGACCAATGAATACGCGCAGATTGCCCAAATGTTCGCCGACAAGATCGGCCCCATCGCCGAAGGAGGATTTCAAGTCATCGAAGCACAGGCCCGCATCAGTGGGATTTCCGATCTGTTCCTGTATGTTGGCATGATCGCCGCAGTCATCCTTGGATGGTATTTTCTAAAAAAGGCATGGAAGATTTCTGAAAGACTAGATGATGTGGACGCATCCTTAGTCAAGATTTTTGGGACTGTTTTCTATGGCGCATTTTGCATTATTGCTTTCATTCCCATTCTCGTTTCGATTGAGGCCACCATCGCCGCGTTCTATAACCCTAAATATTGGGCGATTCTCAAGATCGCGTCCATGGTGAAACATTAATGCCGAAGTTTAACGTATCGAACCCCGAAGGAAAGCCGATCCTTCGCCCGATCAACCCCCGCGATGTGCAATGGGCAATGGCGCACGTCGGGCAGGATGTGGACTTGACCGAAGCGGGACACAGCCTGCCGCATCATCGCCTGCTCTTCGCGTACTTGAACTACGCATGGCGCGACTATTTCCGCGACAAGTACCCGACGGCGGACATTTTCCGCACCTGGATAAGCGCGTCCATCGGCTACGTGGACGAGCAGTCCATCGAGGTCGATGGGGTGCCCATGGTCTTTCGCAAGGTCAAGTCGTGGAGCTTCGGGAAGGCCGATCAATCCACCTTTAACCAGCTTTCCGCCGCCGTCGAACGCCTGCTCTCTCCAACGTGCGGGAGCATCGCGGACTTTGACGAGCATCGGGCGCATTTGGAGTGATGCCATGGCGAATCGATTCACGCTTGGCATCCTCGACGATGGCCGCCCCGACATTCGACACGCAGTCCTCGCCATGCGCGGGAGCTTCGTCGCAACCGACCTCATCGACTATCCAACTTCTGCGGTGCGCCGTTGCCTCGAAAAGATGGTCATGCGCGACGAGGTGAAGCGAACCATCGTCGAGAACGTGGGCAAGCGTGGTGCCAGGCTCAAGTTTTTCTACACGGTCGCCGACAATCAATCAAGGGGAACAGCATGAACATTTTCGCAATTTTTCGTGAGTGGTGGACGGGGCGCACCGATTCCGAACGCCGCATCCTTCGCCAGTACCACGCCATGAAACAGGCGCAGATCCGGGCGGCTTCGCGATGAACGCGCTCATGGTGGCGTGGCTCGTCGGAATCGCCCTTGGACTCGTCGCCGGGGTGGCGTGGATCGTCGCGGACATTCGTCATCGGTAGGCCCAAACCGGCCCCGCAAGCGCCCCGGTCGCAATGGCCGGGGCTTTTTATTTGGCACCAAACGAGCGTGGGCGGGCGTAGGCGCAACTTCGCCCAAAATCCGTGGACTACCACTGGCAAACGCTCCCGGCGCGTCCTGTGGCGATTGCCCAAAACGCTTGCCCAAAACGCCAATGTTTTATTCGCCCCATTCCTTGCAATCTGAAGCGCCTTGGGTTATGCTCTCTAGGTCGGTCGGCGCAAAGTCAACCGGGGAGGAATTGTGCAGAAACTGATCGAGGACAAGGAAGCTTTCATCAAAGCTTTTCGCGAATGGAGCAAGCGCGGAGGCGAGGCGAAAAGCCCCGTCAAAGCGAAGGCCGCGAAGAAGAACGGAACCAAGGGCGGGAGGCCCAAGAAAAACAAATGAGCATCTGCGTGATCGGCATGACCAGTTGGTACAGCCAACCCGACGAACCGGAATGGTACCCGCCCGACGAGTGGTGCTGCGAGACTTGCGGCGAGATCAAGCGTGCGCACCGGCACGAGGACATTGTGGAGCATTACGGCATCGCCATGTGCGCTTGCAAGTGCGAAGTATGCGGCGAACACATCGAAGAATGCGAGACGGGCGGCGAATGCGTCCACGAAGAGGAACACAC
>Ga0213919_1001067_pt1 | contig 10523 bp, 13 predicted proteins | sample McNCre317MG_FD_161056 | JGI IMG/M metagenome (GOLD analysis project Ga0213919, IMG submission 161056) | Freshwater microbial communities from McNutts Creek, Athens, Georgia, United States - 3-17 MG | ecosystem: Environmental > Aquatic > Freshwater > Creek | place: USA: Georgia | collected... | reverse complement strand
ATGCTCCATTGCTGCGTTGCACTTCTGGGCGAACGTGCCGGGGTGCACGATCCGCTTTGCGCCGGCCTTGTCGATCTCTGCCCACTCGAGCAGGTCGTCTTCTTCGGTGATGAACAGTGCGTGCGCCAACCCGGTTGATGCTCGCAACGACCGGACGAGCGGGGCGACGTTCTGCGGCCGATGCAACACCGGCACAATCACCGTCACTTCTTCCGTAGCGGGTGGAGCTTCGAGCCGGGCAAAGTACGCAGGCTCCGACAGGTACTCGTACTTGTGATGGTTGGTGCGGATACCGGTGTGAACATGGATCGGGAACCCGCAGTTGATCGCCCGCAGACAGAACGACAGATCCTCACCGAACGGCACCTTCGACTTCGGGTGCGGGATGCGGTCATACCAGGTATCACCGAACTTGTCGCGCACCGCCTCCATCACCGACCGGTGGATCAGCACGAACGCGGAACCGGTCGCACCGACCTGGATCAGTTCGTTGACCGGATAGTCGTAGATCGGGGAGAACCCTGCGGCGTCGTCGCGTTCATCCAACGCGTACACAGTCGGGAACGCCTGAAACATCTGCCCACCGCACCCGTCGTCCGCAACGGGACGGGTGCCGAAACACAGACCGCCAACGATCGGACGTTCCACCGGATCGGCTGCAGCGACCAACCGCTCGAGCGCGTCGAACTCCCAACCCATATCGGAGTCAACCCACCACAACCATTCCGACTCGTGCTCGTCAAGGAACGCTTTGGTCACCTTGTTGCGTGCATGATCGAACGACATTTCGACGCCATGCTGCGCGAGGAACCCGCCACGAAGAAGCCGTTGCGGACCACCCGGGCGAAGGTCAAAGATCCGTGACGACGTGATCGACGTATGCCACGAATGCGACACCTCGGACTGATGCAGATAGGCGACCGTGACCGAACCATCACCCACGGCGCACCTGCCGACGCTCACCCGGGGCAGCAGTTGCCTGCTCCACAATGTTGCCGCGATGGTCATACACGACCGGTTCGTCAGCGAACAGCTCGGGATGCATCTTCACGACCGGATCATCAGCCGCATAAGCGCGACCGGGGACCAGTTGAATGTCGTACACGCCAGCAGACACGAATCCACCGGACACACAGAACACGTAACGCATTAGGGCTCCTTGGGCTGTTGGAACCCTCCGGGCCGGTTGACAGCCCGACCACCGACCCGGAGGGGAACTAGATCGACGTGATCCGCTCAACCAACAAAGGGTTGAACGGCCACACGCCGATATCACGACCGGAACCGTCCCCGACAAACGCGGACACAGCGGGCTGATGGTCGTAGACGTAGATCGCACGATCAACGAACCGGTGGGTTCGGATGTGTGCGAACGCTTCCGGAATCCACGCCCGATCCGACTTGTAGTCATTGCCGTAAGGGCAGCGACGCCAAATGTCGGTGCGTGTAACACCCTTCGCGGTGGGGCCGTGATTCGAGCCGTCATGCTCGAACCGGTCACGGTCACCACGAGTGGATGCGATTCCGTAGAACTGTTGGTCGATCCACTGCAGCACTTTCAACCCGACGAAATCGGGTCGATCGTGCAGTGCCGGCAGGATCAGCGAAAGGTATGCGCCGTCGAGGTAGTCGTCGTCATCAACCACGGTCATGTATTCGGCGCGGGTGTGTTGGGCGGCCTGGTTGATCTTGTCGCCCAACAGGCCGGGGCCGTCCACGACCAGGATTTCCACACCGGGTTGCCATTGTTCTGTGACAGACCAAAGGCAGCGCGACAGCAGAGATTCGCGGCCGGGGATGGTGGGGACGGTGACGCACAGCAGGGGACGAGTTGCCCCGTCCCCTGCCTGCGTCTGTGGGCTGCGACCTGGCATTATGCCACTCAGAACCAGTGCTATTGGTTCTGGAGCAACAGGATGGGCAGGCCGCTGGTGGATGCCGTGGCGGCACCCATCACGTCCGAACCCGTCCTCCACCAGCCGTACACGCCACGCGAACCCGTGGGGCGACCGTTGCCGGTGCTGAACAGGTGCGGGATGTACTCCACAGCCAGACCGATACGGTCGTAGATGTAGAACTGCGAGTGGTCACCGAAGGTGAGCAGGTTCTGCGAACCGGTCGTGAGCGACGTCGGGGACGGGTAGTCCGAGCTCTCATAGAGCGGACGGCCGAGCGGCGCGAAGTCATACGAACCGGTGAGGTCGCTGGTGTACGCGTGACCGAGAGCCGTACCGAACGCACGGATACGGTTCGCGATGGTCATCGACGCGACCCACGAAGCGTTCTGACGGTAGCGCGGGCCAAGGCTGTTCATCAGCTTGTACAGGTCCTCCACACCGAACGAACCGTCCGTGGTCGGCAGGATCTCCGCCCACGTCGTAGCGTCCAGAGCAGTGATGACACCCTTCGGCTGACCCGAACCGGTACCGGTCGCGAACGCCGTCGACTCAAGCCGGGTCTTCGCCTCAGCGAACAGCATCGCCAGTTCAGCGACCACGGCTGCGCCGTCGCCGTCGAACTCCACCGAGAACGGCACGAACGCCGCACCCTTCGCAGCGGTGATCGTCGGACGCGTGAACGCCGGATCGTCGTCCGAAACTTCGGTCGCCTCAGCGTCCCACGAAGCGGTCACGCCTGCGGTGTAGATGCCTTCCCAAATGTCAGCGGTACCGGTCTTGATGGTGCCGACCTGACGGAACGGGTTCATCGCACCAGCGTTGAAAAGCTGGATCTGCGGGTCGAACAGTTCGGGGATCACAGCCGAGTCCGAACCGTTCGACCAGGCGCGAGCCTCGTCAAGCGCACGGGCTTCCTCAGCGGTGATGTTGTGCGAACCGGTGACGAGCTTCGCGAAGCCACGGATGTACTCGGGGCGCATCGTCGCGAGGAACTGCTCGCCGGTGCCCTTGGCGTTGCGGTCAGCCGAGTCGATCAGCTTCTCCACAGCGTCGACAGCGGCGTCAGGCACCCAACGGGTGACGTTGCGGTCCTCGAGGACACGCATGGAACGGTCACGCACGCCACCCTCACGGGACAGCGAACGCAGGTCGAAGTCGTAGGTGTCGACCTTCTTGATGATGGCGGGGGCCACACCGGGGGTGAAGTGACCGCGCTCTGCGATCTCCTTCACAGCGGCGGCACGCTGCTCCAGCTTCGCGACCTTCGCTTCGAGTTCGCCGGCCTGGCGGGCGGCGATCAGGGTGTCGAGTTCGGTGTCGAGCTCGGGGGTGATGTCGTCCAGGTTTGCCAGTTCGAGGATGCGCGCGTTGCGCTGTTCGATCTGCGCCTGGAGGGTTTCGATGGTGTCCATCGGGTTCCTCCTTCAGAGGTTGAGGGCTTGCACGAGTGCGAGCCGTTGGTTTCTGGTGCGCGTCGAGTGGCTGGGTGCCGGGTCGTCGCTGGCGGGTTCCTGTGCAGTGCCTTCGGGGGCGGGTGCTTCGGAAGTGCCGAGAATGTGGATGCCGGTGGCGCGCTCGAGGGAGCGCAGCGCGACCGACGTATCGGAGTAGGCGGGATGCACGACCGGGCCGAGTTCGTACAGGCGCACCTCTTTGAGTGCTCGCACGCGGTCCTTGCCCTGTTTCGACCAGTCGTCCTTGATGACGGAGAACCGGAACGACATGCCGCTGATGGCTTGTTCGCGGATGGCGTCACGGAGCGGTTCGGTCAGCCAGTTGTCAAACACGCGAGCTACGACGTAAAGCCCGTGGGTGTCCTCGCGGAGCTTTGAGATCGACGCGATCGGCAGGCTCCCGATCAACGGGTGTTGGCCGTGGTCGAACTGCATCACCGGCTTGTTCGCGTTGATGCTTCGTTTGAACGCACCCGGCGCGATCGTTTCGATGAAGTCGCCTTCGTAGCTACTGATGCGGGTCGGGGAGTTGAACACTGCCGCGTACCCGGTGAGGGTCAACCCGTCGCCCTCAGCGGCGGCGCGCTCAAGCGTGAACGGGGCAACAATCGTCCGGTATTCGGTGGCGTCGTCAACTTCGGGCGCGTTGATGTCGTTGGTGAGCGTGTCCATGCAGGGTCGCTCCTTTCAGCCGTAGCGGCGGCAGAACTCATCAATGGGGAGTCGTTCCACGTCGGGCAGCCGTGGGTCGTCGGCGGGCCAGTCCCACCAGGCGATGCGGTTCAAGATGTGCGCGAATTGCGCGTGCGGGCGAGGACGGTGCCGGGCAGGGTTACCGACCGCGACGTGATAATCGGGGACTGTCCCCGCAACGACCGCGTACGCGCCGACGATTGCCCCGTTACCGATTCGGGCACCACCCAAGATGCGCGCACCCCGACCGATCCACACGTCGTGACCGATCGTGATATCACCACGAATCGTTGCCGGGTGACCTTCACGGCCGATGCGCTGCCACGGGAACGTTGACACGGTGTGGGTCTGGTGCATCCCACCGGGCAGAAACTCGACCTGTGCAGCGATCGAACAGTACGCACCAACCGTGATCACAGCGGGCGGGTTCTCTTGATAGTTGTGGATGATCGGTGCACCATCGGTGTACGTGTTCGACCCGTAGGTGATGTTCATACGAGCAGCAGCAGTTCTTCGTCTTCGCGGAGAAGGTTGTACGGGTCGACTTCTCCGAATGCCTGCATGGTGTCGGGTCGGTTGGTGCACACCGCGTGGCCGGTGATCGGCTCGAGCCGGGGTGCTCGTTTCCGTTTCGGTGCCGGTTGTTTCCGTCCGCTCGGGATGTACAGCACGACGTCGGGCGGGCCGGCGTCACCGAACGCTGCAACAGAGTCGTTCGTGTTGGTGGTGCTGCTCGAGCCGGTAACCACTCCGGCGACACCGGACGCAGCCACCGTGTCCGCGGCGTTCGTCTTCGCGAGGGTGCCGACAATCGTGGTTGTGCCGGCTGCGGTGGCGGTGTCACCGGTGTTAGTCGTGGAGCTTGTACCGACGACTGTGGTGGTCCCGACCGCAGACACCGAATCGTTGGTGTTGGTCGTGGACGAAGTACCAGTGACACCGCTACCACCGCCTGCGGTGCCTGAAGCAGACGCGGCATCATCAGCGTTCGTGGTGGAGCTCGTACCGGCTACAACGGGCGAACCCGACGCAGCGGACGTGTCATTCGTATTGGCGCGGGCGAGGCTGCCAGAAACGACAGGAGACCCGCTAGCGGAACTCGTGTCGTTGCTGTTCGTCTTGGCGAGCGTCCCGACGATGACCGGTGAACCGGACGCCGTGCTGGTGTCGTTCGCGTTCGTGCGGGCCAGTGTGCCCGTGATCGTGGTGGTGCCTGATGCCGCTGATGTGTCGTTGGCGTTTGTGCGGGCGAGGGTGCCGACAATCGTCGTCGTACCAGTCGCAGCAACCGTGTCGTTTGCGTTGGTCTTTGCGACGGTGCCGCTGACACCAGAACCGGTGAGAAGCGCGAGGAGCAGCGACATGGGCTACCCCTTCCGATCAGTACGACGTGGCTTCGGTCCAGCCCACATCCACAATCAGGTTCGCCGTACCCGCCGCACCGAACACGACGGTGGGGCCACGCACGATGAAACCTTCGTTCTGTGCGAACACCAGCGGGTGGTCGTTGCCGTCCGTGAAGTCAAGCTGCTTGACATAGGTCGTCGGGTTCACGTTCGTGATCGTCTGGATCGTGCCAACCTGCATGATGGCGTCACCATCCAGGGTGCGGGTACCGGCGGTCAAACCCGCCGCGACCGCTGACTTACGGATGTCAGTCACGAGCGTCGAACCGAACGACGTGCGTTTCTTGAAACTGTTACCGGTCAGGGTGAGCGCCGTACCTGCCGAGTCCGACGCAGTGAACGACCGTGCAACGAACACCTCGAACGCGGGGGCGATCGTCGCAGTAGCGGCAGCGGTCTGCTGCACCTCGAGCCGGATGTAGTTCACGGTGCACAAACGCGACGCGTCACCCCAACGGAAACTGAACAGGGTGCCGTTCGCGGCCTGTGTCACAACCAACGCAACGGTAGTCGACAACCGGTAGTGACCGAACGCGCCAGCATCCTGCGGGCGGGTCGTAACACGCAGCGCACGATATGACGTGCCGTCCACTTCCGCGACGGTGCCACCGTTGCCTTGTACCTGGATAGCCATGTCAGCCCTTCCTCAGACCCAAACCCAACCAACGGACCATGTGCCGTAAATGCGGGTGCCTTGCCCGCCAGACGTTTCGCCGCCATACCCGTAGACCGACGTCGCAGCAGGTCGGAACCCGGCCACACCCGCCTTGCTCAACGGCTCGTTCAACTGCGACGTGTTCACCGCGTAGATCGTGAACCCGACCCCGGCCTGCACGTTCCCCGCGAACACCTTGATCGACTCCACAACGTGTTCATCAGCGGTGTGATCAGCGGTCGCCGCAGGGAACAGCCACGCCTCAACCAGCGACCCGCTGGCAATGGATGCCTGTGCGACTGCGACTGATGCGTCCGAACCGCCAGGGAACGCACCGAAGTCAATCGTGGTGGTGCCTGACGCACCCACGGCTACGCATTTCCTTCAGTAACCACAAATGACGAAATCGAGACGGGCTGCGTGGCCACAATCGAAGTCGTCGTGAGGTTGAGGTCTGAGCCGGACGTGCCGACGTTCCCATCCAGCACGAACGTGGTGGTGTCCGACTTCACGATCCGGAACCATGTCGCCGTACCCGTGTTGTTCGCGGACGAGTCCTGAGTGATCGAGTTCAACGTGAGAACACCACCCGACGCCGCAGCAGCGAACGTCGCATTGCAGGTGAGCTCCGCGAGCAGGGTTTGCGTCGTGATCGCGCCACCGGTCGCGGGACGGGTGCCGTCATAGATTCGGAGCAAAGCCGACCCGCCGGCACCGGTCGTGAGCGCATCCAGCATCGCGTTACGGATCGTCGTCGAGTAGGCGAGAGCCATCAGATCACCTCATCAATCACACGGACAATGCGCCCGTTGTCGTCACGTTCAACCGAACGCACCGTCGACTTCTCCACCGGAACCGGAGCCTCAACCGACACATGCACATCAGGGGTCGGCACGTTCACGTTCACCACCGGAGCTTCCGCACGCTGCTCCGGAACCTGCACGTCAACGTTCACGGTCGCCGCAGGGATGTCGGGGCGGGAATCAATGTGGAACGTGAACTGCTGTTGCAGGGGTGGTTCCACGTCGCGGGCCTCCACCACGGGGGCGAGTTCACGCGCCGGAGGTGTCCCCGCACCCGGGGCCTGCAACTGGACGCTGTACAAACCGGTGTGAGTGAGCACCGACCAATCACCAGTTGACACAGCCTCGATCACCGTCGCAGGCGTGAACCCTGAACGGATCAGCGACTCAATCGTCAACGCCTCAGTCGACTTGATTTCCGCTGCGTCTTTGACGTCTTCTTGCAGGAACGACACGTCCCGATCATCAAACCAAAGGCGTGCACCAGCCGGAACAGTGATCAGCGTCGCCAGAGCGGTACACGCGGCACGCCACAACGGGCGCACCGTCCCATCAGCGAACCGGCGACGCGCCGCACCATAGTTGCCGGCATTCAAGCTGGAGCCCTGCAACCCTTCGGAGAAACCGACCAGCACAGGTGACACGCCAGCCGCTGCAGCGATACGAGACTCGCCCGCACCCTGAATCGACTTCATGTCCAATTGCTGCAGGTTCAACCCGACCGACTTCACGTCGAACCCGGCACCCAACACCAGAGTGCGACCCACCTTGTCCCACCCGGTGTTCCGGGCCTTCAACGCGTCACGCGCATCCTGAATCTGTTCGATCGACACACCCGGCTCGGCGCGCATCACCAAACCAGGCACCGCGCTGTTGTCCAGTAGCGCCGTCTTGTAACCGGTCATTTTCTCGTCAGCGCGGGCGTCGTCCATGATGCCACGCATCCACGACACACCACGGAACGGGTCATCCGGGTCGGGCTTCAACCGGAAATGCGCCACCTCATCCGGGAGGAAGATCGCAGGCGCGTTGTCGTGAGATTCCTTGTACGCGTAGCCGACCAGTTCGTCGGATACCTCGACACCATTCTCGAGGACTTCAACTTTGACGATCGTCACATGCTCCGGCTCGAGCCGGTACAGGCGGTCATTGCGCCGAATCCAATACGAGTTCCCGTATGCGGACAGGTCAACTTCCATCGCCGCCAACAGATGCTCAGTGCCGGCACCCGGCCAAGGGTTCTCCAACACCGCCAACTCAGGAGTGCCGAACATCGTCCCCGGACGCGACCCGGAAAAGTTCTGAAACTTGAACGTCGCCTCCGCGAACACTGACACCCGGAAGTTCACAACCGCCGACACAGCCGCGTTACATGACACGTATTCGGCGGCGCGGTAGTCGTTGCTGCCCAACGTGTACGAAATCCCACCGAACGAGAACCGCTCCAACAGGCGCAGGTATTCGTTCATCCCACGGGATTCGACCGGGGTGGTACGGGGGCGCAACAGATCAACCAGCATCAGCACCCCTCTCGTATGCGAGCAACATCAACAACCCGAACGCAGCCGACACAACCAGGCCCGCACCGACACCACACACCACACCAAGCAACCCGCCCACAAGCAGACCGACACCGCACGCAGCGACCAGACCGACGAGGCATTCGAGCAACAGGACACGCATCGTCACTCCCATACGATCCAGGCGTCATCGCGCGGTTTGTCCGTGCGGGACGCCCACGCCGCCAACGTCACCGCGACCAGTGGCGAGATATCAACCGTCGACACACGACGCGTCCACGCCCACCCGTCACCGACCGTTCGCACACCCGCACCCGCGACCGCTGTATCCAACGGCTGCTGTCCACGGTGTTTCACGTTGCCGTCACGCACAAGTTGTTTCAGGTGGGCGCACGCCTTCACCAGATCCGACGTGCCGATCTCGTTCACTTTCACGTTCGCTGCGATCAGATCGGGCAGCAACGCAGCCGCCGCTACCGGGTCCAACCAGATCGGTTGACGGTGGGCGGCGTGCATCTTCTTCAACACCAACGCTGCGTCATGCATCGCGGACGACCCGGTGAACCGTTCCACCACCTCGACATGCGTCAGGTTGTCGGCCCGGGCACCAGCCACAGCGATCGACACCCACGACGACGACGGGTCCACATCAACAGCGATTGACGGTTTCCCCGTCATCACCGACGAAGGGTCACATTGATGTGACCATTCGGGAAGTTCGGAATGGAAGTCGTCACCGAGGACAACCCCCATCCGTTCCACCGCGAACCCTTCGGGTGACATCGTGGGGAGTTCCGCTTCCCGAATCCAATCCTCAGCGATCAGCAGACCGAGGCTCGGGTTTGAGTCGTACCAGTTGTCGACGTCGTACGGGTCCGCACCAGCGACACATGACCACTCAGCGAAAAAAGCGGATTTAGAAATCCCGTCGATGCACGCGTTCCGCAACCGGTGCAGCACCGACGAGCTCGCCAGTGGAGCGGACGACGTGTACACCTGGAGTGGCATACCCTCAGGGTTCAACGACTGCGCCGACATCGACGGGGTAACAGAGTTGATCTCGTCGTCCGTCAGGTGGAGTGCTTCGTCGTACACCACCAACTGTGGTGACTTGCCGCGACCGGCACGGTTGGTGCGGGTGGAGAACTCGAGCCGTGCACCCGTGTCTTTGCGGACCAAAGCTTCTTTGCCGTTCGCCACGTAAGGGTGAACGATCGCATCCAGTTCGGGGTTGTTCCGTACCAACGCCATCATGCGCCGCATGTGTGACGCAGCGGTCGCACCCTCGTGCGCGGTGTGGATCATCTCGGACCAGCCGAACAAGAACAGGCCGGCGAGCTCAAGAGCCTCGAGTACCGAGTTCTTGCCGTTCTGTCGGGGCATGATCAACACGGCCGACATCGCCGCCCAGCGCCCATCGGCGGTTTCTGACAGCATCCCGTCAAGGCACCATTTCTGCCAGTCGAACAGATGCAACCCACACGACGCCGCAAGGTCGCACGCTTCCTCAGCAGCGGACGACACCCGGCCTTCGGGCAGATGGAACAGTCGGGGCCGCTGGTTGCCGACACGCATTTAGACCGCCTTCAACTTCCCCCTTCGCGTGGCGCGCTTCTGCTGCGCCTGCTCGAGTGGGGATAGGGCTGTGTCGACCGGGGGCAGCCCGGCCAACTCTTTGACCACGGCACGCAACTGGCCGGCGATCTGCGCTTGCACCGCAGGATCGGCGGCGTCCATCGCCGCCGCCAACGTGTCGCGCATCGCTTCCAACACTTTGCGATGGTCACCGGATTGGGCAGCGTCAAGAACCGCCATCGGTACCACCGCCTTGAAGGGTTCAGGCGGCGGCCGCGCCGCGACGATCGTGGACGTCAACCATGTGTTCGTACGAAAGCAGTTCGCCACCGAACGCCCATTCCTCGACGGCCTCGCCGGGCCGGAAGTTCAGGTCCGATTTGATGACAACGCCGGTCAGAATGCGAGCCAAAGTGCCGCAGATGTCGTCGCTGGACATGATGTACGCCACCGCACCCGCGATGGCCTGGGTCCAGTCACCGCCCGGTTCCCAGTGCTCAGACACTTCGTCTGACGTGC
>Ga0213919_1001066_pt1 | contig 10526 bp, 14 predicted proteins | sample McNCre317MG_FD_161056 | JGI IMG/M metagenome (GOLD analysis project Ga0213919, IMG submission 161056) | Freshwater microbial communities from McNutts Creek, Athens, Georgia, United States - 3-17 MG | ecosystem: Environmental > Aquatic > Freshwater > Creek | place: USA: Georgia | collected... | reverse complement strand
TGTCTCTAGCTCTTCGTTCCTTATGATACGCTCCCTATCGGGAAGTACGGAGGCACTCGTAGTGTCTATGGACACAGCGGGCAACCTCACACCTAACACAGCAGTGCAGATAACGAACGTAGCGCTAACCTCTGGTGGTACTTCTATGGACCTCGTGCAGCTCTCGCAGACGAAATACATGGCCTTCTACAACAACGGCACGAACTTTAACGCACGCTGCTTTACTATCTCGGGTACGGCCATTACCATGGGCCTCGAGTTTACTGTGGTGGCCGCTGCGCAGTCGGCATGGTCGGCATGCTACGCGGGTACAGACAAGGTTATGCTCGCTCGATACGTGGGCACGACCATTACCTATCACGTGCTTACATGCACAGGCACGACTACGGTAACGTCGGCCTCTACGGGCACAGTTAGCTCCACTGGTATATCCCCTCTCGTCTCCGTAGACGCAGCAGGTACTTCGGTCCTATTCTTATACAAGCGCTCAAGCGACAGCATAGTTATGTACCGTGGCGCGACTTTGTCTGGCACAGCACTCTCGCTAGGCGGCACAGAAATAGCTGCACCTACACTAAGTACGAGCTACAACACAGACCGTAACGGCTGCGTTATATGGTCCCCACAAGCGGGCCACTTCTGCACGCTCACTACGTCTCTAGGCACACTTAAGAATGGTCTCTACTTTACCCTCTCGGGCGCGAACGCAACACTGCAGCGCGTTAGCGATGTCTATACAGTCTGGTCGACAGCTAACAGCTCATACCCTGTACTCTTTACGATAAGCAGCACCAACGTGCACGTATACTGCTACTCGAGCTGGACAGCAACAGAAGACCAAGGGTTTAGAATGGTCGACATAACCACAAGCCCTACTGCGTACACTATGTCGGGCGGTAACTACTACACAAAGCCTACGGACAGTGTGCTGGGCATGTCTTCGTACGGTAACTACGGCATGGCCGTCGGTATCTTCGGCACGTACCAAATCGCGATAAACATATACAGCTCTGTGGCTGGCTTCTTCCTCTACTACGTCGGCATAGACGCTACTGTGGAAGTAAATAAGCAGACATACGTGGCTTCGGTCCTTACATATACGAACCTCATAACAGCCAACACAGCAAAGAAGGGGCTCGTATGCTACCACTACTCTATAGGCAAGGCCATGGGAGGTACTCGCGCGTGGCTCCAGCTTAAACTTACGAGCGCAACGGCTGCGTATATCTCGATAAAGCGCCTGTTTATGAACGTACTCTAGCTATACGCATATGGCAGACCTCTCTACTCAAAAGATAAAGCCGCCTTTCACCCACGAGGAGCTTCTCGGGCTAGACGATAGACAGCTCCTGCTTCGAGTAGCGGGTGCGATTATGGACCTACAGGAGACAGTTAACAGCCACACAGAGTTCCTCGACGGTATACAGAAGCGCGACGAGGCGTTTCTTAACAAGCTCGACGGCGCAAAGCTTGCAGGCTGGGCAGTTATCGTTATCGTTATGACGCTCGCTGGCCTCTTTGGTGCCTTCGCTACCATACGCGATAGTGTCGCAGCAGTGCTTCTACATAAGTAAAACCATGCGTAAATACCTGCCACAAGCCACACAGCAGTACATAAAGGACCACGCGGGCATGGGCTTCGACGAGCTATCGTTCTATGCGTCTATGGGCGGCCTACACGTAACGGCAGAGATGGTTAAGCTCTACTGGAACGAGGAGCGCATGGGGCTAAACCACATACCTAAGGCAATGGTTAAGGGCTCGCTGCTCGGTGACGGCAAGTGGAGAATAGACGAAGACGTGCTCGTATACCTCGGCCTGCTACTGCCTATCGTAGTGCCTAACGGCTTCGTTACAGACTTCGCTAGTGTCCCTCGCCCGCTGTGGTGGCTCGTGCCGCCGCAGGACTCGCGTATAGCTATACCCGCGCTCGTGCACGACTACCTCTACCGCACACACTGGATAAGCCGCCGCATGTGCGACGAGGCCATATACCTGCTTATGAAGCACAGAGGGGCTGGGTTATTTTTTAGGCTTGCAGTCTTCTATGCACTTCGAGTGTTCGGGTGGTACGCGTGGCGAAAGTCGACGCAGCGATGTACCGCGGACTTAAAGAAGAAGGGTGTAGAGGCGCTCGAGAATTATTACTCCGCTGCAGAAATTGCGGCGGCTAAACGCATAGCACTATGATACTTATAAACATACTACTACACCATTTGCGCAGCGAGGGCTTTAAGAGACGCCTGCATGCTATATACCTGCCAGCATTAAAGGTGGGCATTACCTACCTCTACAGGCTAGGCCACGCATACGCAGAACGATACGTGCAGCGCGTCGAGCGCGGCGTTATCTTCGAGGAGACGCCCGTGCAGCCAGTAGCAGACGGTGCCGCTGCTTCCCTTCCAGTACCACCACCGCCAGTAGGTACCTTTATGACGTACGAGGAGGCCTACGCGATACTGCAGAAGTACTTTTTTAACCACGAGCCGCAAGTGTTCGGGCAGTGTGCTGCGCATAGTGCGAAGAACCTGCACCGCTTTGCTATGAAGGCTATAACGGGCAATGCTGCACAGCTAAGCGAGGCAGACGTATATATCGACCGCGAGACACGCCAGTGGGGTAACGACGCGGGCATGTACGTGGACACCATGCTAACCCGCGTAGCAGGCAAGGGTATATCTCTCGACAGCCTTGTACCGACAATAACGACGCAGGAAGGCCTCGGGTATACGCGCGAGCAGTACCCAGACGCAAAGCTCCAGCCGTTCCGTATAGCTGTGATAGCGAGCCACGAGACAATAAGCTGCACCTACGACGCCGAGAAGTTCTACAACACACTTGCGAACGACTACATAGCACGGGGCGTACGCCTTAACCAGCTTAGTATATCGAGCCTAGGCGGGTGGTGGTCGGGTGACGTAGCGCAGGCAGGTGGCGTAGACTACAAGGGAGGCCACAGCGCTACCGTCTTTAACATACCCTTTATGTGGGGTACAGAGCGTGCAGTGTTCGTAGTAGACAGTTCGTACCTTCGTGGAGGCGTATGGCGTGCAGGCGAGGGCATACGCATACTGCCAGAGAGTGCGTGGAGAAGCTACGGCCGCGAGGTACGCCTCATAAAGTACAAGCCAGAGATAGAAGAGCTACTCGCGAAGAAGGTAAAGGCGCCGCGCATAGTAAGTGGTGCGAAGATAGGAGAGACAGGCCCACACGTAGAGGCTATACAGCGTGCGCTTATACAGCTACGCTACTCTATACCAGCGCTTAGTGCTGGCCGTACTGCGTTCGGTAACTACGGAGGGCAGACGCAGGCAGCCGTTAAACAGTTCTCGCTTAGAAATGCTACACTTATAGCGAAGTACGACTCTACTATGTCGGTAGAGAGACTAAACCAGCTCGCAGGCAAAGAGGTTAACGCGGCAATGGTCGCGGCACTTAACTACCTGCTCGGGTAAGAAACGGGGCCGCGGTACTTCCGCGGACCTACCCGTAGGCACTCGCTCTAACGAGTGTCTGCGGGTGGGCAGACGGCTGCACACCAACACACGGAGAAAAGGCTATGCAGAAATGCTCGAACGCCTCATGTGGTCGCTGTATCTCTACTACGCACCGCCCCTATGTCTCGGCAGAGGTGGCAGGACATACCCAGTACTGGTGCAGCGGCGTCTGCTTCGACGAGTGGCAGGCGCAAAACATGGTATTTATCGTCGCTGCGGACCCGTTCCGCAGACCCACTACAAAGCTGCGTACTGCAGGGTACATAAGCGGCCGAGATGTGGGAGACGAGAACGACTACCGCCCACAAAAGGTACCGATAGCAGCGAGCTAACTCCACGCAGGTGTCGCATATAGCGGCATACAAAAATACCACGAGCGGCTAGACTGCTCGTGGTATCTTTACGGCCCGCTACGCAGACCCCGTGGCCTAAGCCAGTGCATAACATTGTAGCACGTTCCGCTGCTCCGTGCTAGACTAGTCGCGGGAGTGCGCAGGCTATGTGGGAGTTTTTCGGTCCTTCCTAAGATGTCCCTTGCGCACCGCAGAGCACCCAGCTTAACCGCTGTACATTTTTTTGTTTAACTTGCTCTGTATACTAGGTAAACATGGAAGCCTAGTAACTCGCCGCCCTTCTGCCACGTGTAGACAGGGCATACGAAGCCGCCCACTCTGGCGGCTTTTGCGTTATCCACAGGCGTGCACTTTGTACACTTGTGCACAGTATATGCGTCGCATATACTACAGGTATTAGTCAAGCATTAAACACCAAAACCATGGCACAAAAACAAAAAGCCGTAGTTAAGACCATTACCAAAAAGAAGCAGCAGACGCTTAAGACACCTAAGGAGGTGCGCTACGTTATCGCTGCGGTTAACAGGATTATGGACACCTGCTACGACACCGAGGGCAGGCCGTCTGCAGACCAAGAAAACAGCACGTACATAGACGGGCTGGCGCATGCGAAATCTTTGCTGCTCCAGTACGTCCCAGAGAGGGAGAAGTCTATCGTGCGAGCGCTACGCAGCAGAGCGCCCGTGCGTATAAATTAAACACGCTGCCCTAACACTAAACATATGCACCGAGACGACATAATAACCACAGTATTACTCATAGCAGCAATGGTGACACTCTACGCGTATTTTATGCCGCAGTACAACGCAGAAGTAGAAGAGAGCGCGGCAGCGTACGAGAAGTGCGTTAACACCGAGTATGGTATGTCCGTGGGAGCGGCTCGTGAGTATGTAGGTGGCGGGCAGAATGTCGAGTGTGACATTACCAAATACCTAGATACTAACCATGCGACACAAGAACCAAAAGCCCGTTAAGTTCGTTATACCGAGGGCGCTCGAGGTGGACTGCGTCGACTGCGGAGGCACAGGCGTTATACGCACTCCAGCGTACCAACAAGCAGGCCTTATCGTCGACGAAAGCGAGCGCACGTGCCACTGCGTAAAGGCGCAGCACGAAGAGCCAGACCGTAGCGACTGGGACTTATGAAAAAGCGAAGGAGTAGAGATAGAAAAGTTCGGCACGTTTACCCCTACGTATGCAAGTGCTGCGGAGCGAGGCGCATAGCCTTCTCGTACCCACGAGCAAAGGGCGAAGTGTGCCAGAGATGCGAACGAGCGAAGCCTAACGAGAACCAACCCTCATTACTAGAACACTTAACTGTGACAAATGACAACACAGACCCTAAACAAGGCCCCTAGGTGTAGCAACTGCCTACGCAGACAGGACACACCAAACTATGCGTACCATGTATGCGTAAAAGAGAAGGTAAACAGCACAATGGCCGAGGAGATGTACGCGGCTTTAAGTGACGCGGCGTACTTCGACGTGTGCACACAGTTCACAATAGGCAAAAACACGGCAGTTATTTTAAGCGCGAGAGAGTACAGGAAGCTTGCTAAAATGGAGACGCCGAACACACCTATAGAGGACTTGGCGCCAGTATATACGCTAACTAAATAGTTATGGGCTGCAACATACACGCGGTAGTAGAGTACAGAGAGAAGAAGCTAAGGAGCGAGTGGAATGCACTTAGAAAAGATACAGACGAAGACGGCAGGGTCACTGCCCACATAGAGCGTAACTACTGGCTCTACGCGTACCTCGCTGGAGTTAGAAACTACGCAAACCTCGAGCCAGTGGTTAAGCCGCGCGGGGTTAGCGCAAACGTCTCGCCAGAGTACCGAGCGCTAGTAGACTACCATGGCACCGACGGGCACACCCACAGCGTGCTATACCTCGAGGAGCTGCGGCGCATACCGTGGGACAGTACTCTGGGAGAGAGCAGCCAGACGCTTAAGAGCTACTCTGCAGGGTTCTGGCGCGATATTATTACACCTATGGAGGAGAAGGAGGCCGCGGGCTTCCACACACGGGTCGTGTTCTTCTTCGATAATTAAAAGCTATGCAAACAAAAAACACACAACAGGAGAAGTTAACCGCGACGCAAGCTGCCTGCATGCTAGTCTTTTTAGAGAGTGACGCCAGAGACGACGGAGAAATGCTAGTGCGGTACGACACCTTTAACGGGGTGATATGTGTAGGCGCTTCCGCTATCCCAGTCTCGAGAACTGCAATAAAGAGAGCTGTGCGCGGCCTACTACGTGCTGGGCTCGTGGAGCACATGCCGACTATAAACAACGAAGGGCAGCCGAATGGCAGCGGCTTTAAGCTAACTGCAGCAGGAGAGAAGCGCAGCAGGACACTGGCAGAGTGCGCGGCGTGGTGGCGCGAGTGTGAAGGTACAGACGTAAAGTAGAACGTATGGAGAAAAGACCAACACATTACATGGACCTCGAGACGTTTGAGCGTGCGATAGACTGCATACGGCTTGTGCGCGAGCGCGATGAAGCGCTGCGCAAACTGCACAACAAGTACATGTCGAAGCCTGCCGTAGACGAGCTCGCTAACCACATGGAGAGCAGACTCGTGGAGGCCTTAAGCTACGCTGTGGGTGATACAGGAAGCTGGGTATCGTACTTCGTTTACGACTGCGACCTAGGTGCAGACCCTAAAGAGGTGCGCATACGCGGCAGACAGTACAAGCTGCGAACGGTAGACATGCTGTGGAAGATTATAAACCTCACTCGTTAAACATGAAGAAAAGCAAAGGTGTCACTTTTAAGTGCAGGGAGTGCGGCAAACAGGCCCGCGTTAGCTCTATACGCCACGCTGGGCTGTGCTTTACCTGCGAAGCTATGCACGGAGCGTGTAAGGCAGCAGCGGGTGCTATACAGGCCGTATACGGGGTCGAGGTAGAGTTCTACATAAAGAAATAGTTATGGAGCACGAGCACAAGTATGTAAACATAAGGCGGCTACACTACAAGGACTCCGCAGCGAAGTACGTGTTAAAGTGCAGGCTGTGCCCGTCGATACTAGGGCAGGGCTTCTATGACGGCACAGAGGGTACACACCCTATGGAGTGGGTGGAGCGCAATGGGCGAGACTACCTAGACATTAAAAAGACCTCTATATTCGACCTTGTGAAGGAGAGCATAGGCGGCCACAGCGTCGGCGACATTATCACTATGGGTGACTGCCCAGTCTCGCGGCTTCTCGTCTGCCCGCGCTGCAGGAGCATGCTGTACATACGTGGCGACAAGGCGCAATGGATAGAGTGCCGTGGCAACGTGCTGCATGCTATAGAGGTAGGGAGAGTGCCAGAGTGCGTGCCGCCAGTAGTGTCTGTGGTGTCTGCAGGTAACAGGCCCCGTGGCTGGGATAGGTTAAAGCCGAGTACATGGGCAGGGTACATACCGTACTTATGCGTGTCTCTGTACTTAGCGGTACCAGAAGCGCTAGAGCTGTGCGGCTCTATCGTGTGCACGGCTTCCTAAAAGTACCAAAACATAGGCCCCGCTATGCAGCAATGCAGGCGGGGCCTTTTGTTATCCACAGCTTGTGTACATGTGCACTTGTGTACCGTGCAAAAAGCGTGCATAATGCGTGCATACGAGGTCGACGTACACACTAAAAACATTTTTAACACTCACAAAATGACGACAGAAAAAACCAACGCAGTAGCAGTAAAGCCACAAGAGGGCGGTACGCTTCTGCAGCAATACAACCGAGAAATAGAGAAGCAGCTCGTGGACCCAGCGACATGTGCGCAGCTCCTCGCTACTACATTTAAGGGGCTTAGTGCTCCAGCAATGCGTGGTGCTTTGCTCGCAGGCCGCATGCTCGGGTTCGACTTCGAGCACTTCCTGCGTAAGGACATATATGCGGTCGGCTACGGGGACTCGTATAGCCTCGTAACCTCGATAGGGTACACACGTAAGGTAAGCATGCGCAGCGGAGTAGTCGGCGTTAAGAAGCCCGTGTATACCTATAAAGAGAACGGCAAGCTGCACAGTGCCTCTGTGACAGTGCTGCGAAACTTCGGCGGCTATATAGGCGAGTTCGAGAGCGAGGTGTTTTTCGACGAGTACTATGCTGGCAACAAAAAGCCAGACGGCGGAGTAAAGAGACGTAAGGGTAAAGACGGTAGCTGGTACGATATGGGCGAGACACTATGGGACACTAAGCCGCACACCATGCTCGCGAAGGTGGCAGAAATGCACTCACACCGCAAGGCATGCCCAGAAGAGACGCAGAACCTATACATCGAAGAGGAGCTCGAGAAGAGAGGAGAAAACGAGTTCGTGCAGCGCTTCGCCCACGCAGTCGACGAGGCTAAAGCTATTACTATGGGTAACTTAACTAAACATGGAGAAGAAGACCAAACCCCGCCAGACGAGAAAATCGACACGATTAAAGCTTAACACTTCCCTGCCTAAGGTGACGCGTGGCGAAGGTGCTGCGGACCTCTACAGCTTCCCCGTGCCGCACTACAGCCCTAGCAGCATGGTAAAGTTTAGTGAGAACCCCTTTATGTACAAGGTGACGTATATGTCACGCCTGCACATAGACACAGCGAAGAACGTAAGCGCAGTGCTCGGTACGGCCTTCCACAAGGCCATGGAGGTGCGGTACGGCGGTAACGACATGCACGTTATATCGAACGAAGAGGACGCGCTTAAAGCCTCGCTGCAGGTCGGTATGGAGTTCCTCGAGCAGTATAACGACGGCTGGATAAACTACAGCGAGCGCATACCTACGAAGGCTAAGGCCGCAGAGCTGCTCGCCTTTATGGTGCAGAAGTACTACGAGGAGCAGCCATACGACGAGGGCACGGTGGCAACCGAGGACGCAGTTAAGGAGCACGTGCGCGTCGAGTGGCGCGGCGAGGTGCTCGACATGCCCGTACCTATAAAGTGCTACATCGACCGAGTGTATCGAGACAGCAAGGGCCGCCTCTGCCTTAAAGACTACAAGACGGTCGACAAGTTTAGTGACGGCAGCAAAATAAGCGGCGAGAAGATTATACAGGCAGTGAGTAACTGGCTCGCAGCATACGCGAAGTACGGCGAGGCTCCGTACAGCTTCGTGTTCGAGGAGGTTAAGTACACCCAGAATAAAGACAAGGGGCCGCAGGTGCGTAGCTACGAGATAGTTATGGGGGACAAAAAGAACGAGCTCATGTTCGACTTTTTCTTTCGCTTCTACACAGACCTCACGGACGCGCTTAACGGCAAGGCAGTTTTTGTGCCAAACGTGCGCACGTTCTTCGACAACGAGGTAAGTATCATAGCGTACATACAGCGCCTCGACGTGCCAGAGGAAGTAGCACGGCTGCAGAAAAAGAACCGCGTAACGAACATAACGGACCTACTTAACGCAGAGCTGCAGAAGGCTGGCCGCATGCGCGACCTCATGCGAGAAATGGGCGGGGAGCTATTACTAGCGAAGACTATAGACTACACAAAAATGGAGACACACGAAAAGATACGCACGAAGCTTATGGAGCACGGGGTGCTACTTAAGTGGGAGGGAACGACAGAGGGCGCAAGCGTTAACCTCTACAAGTTCGCCCCTTCTATGGGCATTAAAATGACTAAGTTAGGCAGCTTCGTAGACGACATCGAGCAAGTGACTGGGAAGACTGGCGTGCGCATACTGGCGCCTATCCCTAACAGCACACTCGTGGGCGTCGAGGTACCTAAAGAGGTGCGCACCTTCCCTTCTCTACCTACACCGAGTGGCAAGGCGCTCGACATAGCTGTGGGGGTGGACTGCATGGGCAACGTGCGACGCTTCGACCTACGGACAGCACCGCACCTACTCGTGGCAGGAGCTACCCGCAGCGGCAAGAGTGTTTTTTTGCACAATGTTATACGCCAGCTTAAGGCAGTACGTGGTGTCGACCTGTACCTCTTCGACCCTAAACAGGTAGAGTTCGCAGAGTACGAGGGCACGACGAACGTAGTGGAGTACAACAGCAACAGACCGACTATAGCAGACAGTCTCGAGAAGCTCACAGTAGAAATGGAGCGACGCTATGGGCTGCTTAAGGAGCTCGGCCTGCGAGACATCGAGGGCAGCGGGCTACCGTACATAGTGGTGGTTATAGACGAGTACGCAGACCTTGTGCTCGCTAAGCGTGTCGGCCATGCCGTACAGGTACTCGCGCAGAAGGGTAGAGCCGCTGGTATACACGTGGTCGTGGCAACACAGCGAGCTAGTACGAAGGTTATCGACGGCGACATTAAAGTTAACTTTACTACCCGTGCTGTGTTTAAGATGGCGAAGAAGGTCGACAGTATGGTTATGCTCGACGAAGAAGGCGCAGAGCGTTTACTGGGTATGGGCGACATGCTTTTTACGGACGGCAGCGCGACAGAACGACTGCAGGGCTTTAACATTTAAGCTGTGCATAACTCTGTGGATAACCTGTGGTACCAAATGTGGACAAGTAACAGAGCCATATTTTATACCATAGTTATCCACAGGCTATACCCCCACTTATCCACATGGCACAAACGTGCACATACCGTGCATGCAGCGTGCATATAGCGTGCATTTATGTCGCAAAACCTAGACAACATACTCAAAAACACGGCAGCAGATACGGGAGTGTGCATAACAGTACTACTCGGCGGCTGCCACAGCGAAGAGACAAAAGAAGCGCGTAACAA
>Ga0213919_1001062_pt1 | contig 10538 bp, 5 predicted proteins | sample McNCre317MG_FD_161056 | JGI IMG/M metagenome (GOLD analysis project Ga0213919, IMG submission 161056) | Freshwater microbial communities from McNutts Creek, Athens, Georgia, United States - 3-17 MG | ecosystem: Environmental > Aquatic > Freshwater > Creek | place: USA: Georgia | collected 2017-06-12 | reverse complement strand
TCCACAGTGCTTTTTGCAATGTTCGAAATATCAAAATAGAAAGTCCCTTCTTTCTCCACGCTGTTTCCATCAAATGCGTAAGCTCCGCCCTTATTCGTGAGGGCCGTCGGATAAAAACTGTATTGAGGGGAAGTGCTTGTCGTGGAAGAAGTCGCGAACTGTAAGTTGAGTTGATTTCTCAAGGCATGGGAAACAACGACTTTTGCAACTAACGTTGGGTTATATGGCGAGTAAGTGATCGCGTTTAAGTATCCATTTTGCGTCAATTCCCTTCTCCCCGAAGGCATGAAATTTGGAACAGAACTAACAGTTCTGAAGGCGTCATAAGATGCCCAGATAAATCCGGCATTCTTCCAACCTGCCCCCCATGAATTGGCAATTTTAAAAGCTCCCAATTCACCTGGTTCGACTAATCCGTTAGCATTGATGTCCACCCATATATCATCGTCATAACCGACGACCGTCATGGCATGCCCACCTGCTGTCCCGTTGATGTGAGTGACTATTGATTGACCAACAAAGTAATTACCATTCGAACTTGGATTTGTTTGTATCGTCGAATACACCCAACTCGTGATGTAGGTTCCAACCACAAGAACATGCCCATTGAGCAACATTTGCTTAGCACTATTGATGCCTGCATCTGTATTGACGGGAACCACGCTCATTTGCGAAACTTTTGAATTGAGGGCATTGATCCAATGGTCGGGGTTTAAATCCCAAGCTCGGTAGTCCCCGGCCACATAGGGAAGTTCATTAATGAGAGCTGCCCCATGGTTTTGAATCATGGAGTAGGCATCGGAAAAGTATGATCCTCCGTCAACGCCGGAATTGATCATGTTATAAGTCCATTTTGGAGAGAAGATTTTTGCTTTAGCATTCTTATTGTCACATCCGAGGACCAGGCACACTTCGTAACTCATTTGATAATAGGTCGTGGCAAATCCCACGCAAGATCCTTCGGCACCTTGGTTTCCGATGGCAGGAAATGCCATGAGGGTGCTGTTGTCTACCTGGGCCGGCAATGATGAATTCAGAGTCGACGTCAGGGTATCAGTGTAGTTTGTCGCACTTGAAAGATCTCCATCCAAGACGAAGTCACTTTTTGAGACGAAAGTTTGGGAGATTTCAGGAAGCCCTTTTTTGAGCCGGTGAATATTCATACGTTTTAAGGCCAGTTGATTAATTCCAACTTTTGCAATTTTATTCTTACTCAGTCGACTATTCTCTTCGGGGTTTAAGGGCTTAAGTCCCGTACTGGCCTGGTCTGCGATCGAGTAACTCATCAACGAGGTAATCATTAGAAAGGAAAGGCCGAAATACAATGCTTTTGTTTTCATGTGAACTCTTCTCCTTTTTTTAAAACTCAAACTCCCATTTTCTTTGAAGCAAGTTTTGGCTTGTCTTCCTCATCATTCATTTTTCATTGGCCCTAAGCATCGATTCGATTTGCTCGAGACGAGTTTTGATCGCCGCATTTTCTTGTTGTTCCTTTTCAACCAAGTGCCTTAGTCTTGCGTTTTCAAATTTGATTTGGGCGTTCTCGGCTTTTACAACTTCGATGGCTTGATTTTGATTATCATTGACGGCAATGACATCGAGAAGTTTTTTGGTGATCTCCTGGATGGCCTTAATGAGCGGAGCAATAAGCTCCGTGTAGCGAACGCTGAAGCTGTCGGAGTCTTCATTATGAGATACGATGATATTATGTGAATCAAGGCCTTTCGCTTTGATTATTGCTTGTTCGGTTTCCTGGGCAATGACACCATAATGTTGAGTGGTTCCTTGATTTGGATTTTTCCAGGTCCATGATACAGGACGCAGGGAGTTGATGAAATCAAGACCAAGATCAGAGGTCTTCACATTTTTTTTCAAGCGTGCATCAGAGCTCACGTCGGGTGCATTAGAGAGGTAAATATTATTCCAACGAAGTGAACTTGAACCCAAATTCTTTGTTGCTGTCGTGTCTGGCGTGACGTCACCTCCGACTTGAAGTTTGGAAGTGGGAGCTGTGACCCCGATACCTACGTTGCCAGCAGACGTGATGGACATTTTATCCGTTCCATTCGTTCGCATGACGATTCCACCACCGTTTGCATCGATGTCCCCGATGTATACGTTCTTCGTCGAAGACTGTCGTTGAAGCACTCGTCCCTCAGAAATTCCTGAGGTAAACATTTGTAAGGCCGGCTCATCGCCCGCGACCGTCGGAAATCCAAAAGCAATTCTGAAACTGTTCGTTGTATTTGTCACTGAACTCACGGCACTTGCTCCTTGAACATCCATCTTATAAGTTGGAGAGCTTGTGCCAATTCCGATGTTCCCTGTGGGATTAATAGTCATTCGAGTTGTCGGATTGCCAGAGCTTGACGTTTTGAAATGGAGCCCCCCTCGCCCATATCCACCTGTGTCAGATGTGTAAAAGGTAACGGCAGCGCCTTGTCCATCACTCACACCACCGTTTGAAAAAACAATTCCATTTTCATTATTGATAATATTAGGCACTTGAATAAATAATGAAGCACCGTAGGCACTGGTAAAACCATCTGGAAAATTAGTTTGTGTTCCGATCGATTGGATTAATGGACCATCATTGGTATCTGTAAATAATCCAACTTTGGCCACACCAGAATTATAAAGAATAAATTCGCCACGATCGTAGTGGCTGTTAAACTTACCGATATCTGATCCCGCAGCATTTTTAACACTAACCATACTTTGTGTTGTAGCACTTGCCTTTATATCCAAACTTGCAGCAGGAGAACTAGTTCCAATTCCGACGTTGCCGGACGCATCTATAACTAGTCGATCTGTAGCATTTGTTCTAAAATTAAATCCGTTTGTTATTGAATTATTAAATCCGATGCGACCGGCGTGATCTGCCGTCCCACTTCCTGAATCAGATGTCGAACTTGGAGTGAAATCAATATATGCCGCAGTATTTGAGTGAGGACGAAGTTCGATTCCCACTGGACCTGTACTAGTATTTATTAAATGTAATTTTGTATCTGAGGATGTAGAACCTGTGATATCAAGATTTGCCGTTGGTGAATTTGTCCCTATTCCAACGTTCCCCGTCGTCCGATAGGCATTTCCCGATCCTACACTCCAAGCTCCTGCGATCGAATCCACATACTGCTTGTTAACTGCATCCGTTAGCCCCACTGGCGCTAGTGGAACTTGCAAGGTCAATAAGCTCGTCGCCGGATACACAATCCCGTTGATTGTCGCTCCAGCTGAAAGATCAGCTTGCTTATTATAAAATGTATTCCAATCTGTGCTTGTTAAATATCCATTCGCTGATGTTGTTGCCGCTGCCATCGACACCACTGGCGCTGTCGCCGTCCCTCCCACCGTCACCGGAGCTGTTCCCGTCACACTGGTCACTGCGTCTGTGATTCCATAGCCTGCGACTGTCGTAGGATTCGTTCCAGCCGTCACTCTACCCTTCGCGTCCACCGTCACCGATTTGTAGGTGCCAGCAGACACGCCTGAAGTCGCCAGAGTTGGGTTAGGATACGTTCCTGTTAAATCCCCTCCAGCGGCTCCCGTTGGGGCTCCTCCGCCAGAAACGCTTGTCCACGATAGAACTCCAGCGGCATTCGTCGTTAAGACTTGTCCACTCGTTCCATCGGCGGCTGGTAGCGTGTACGTTGTCGATCCTGCATCTGCTGCTGGAGCAAATCCAACGTAACCTGAATTAGAACCAGATAATCTTAGTGTTCCTTTGACGTCTAATTTTGAGCCTGGGGATATTGTTCCGATCCCGACGTTACCGGTACCATCAATAACCATTTGAGTCGCGTTGCCGATTCCAGCCGCAAATCTTAATTTAGACGAGGCACTGTTACCGGTAGAAATCGTAAAATCGACATCCCCACTGCCGCCGACGCCGATTGCTCCATAAACAGCCCCACCTTTTGCAACGACGAGTTCAGAGTGCGTCGACGCTCCAGATGAGTCAATCATCGCCCCATAGCTTGAACCAGCGGCACGCATTACATGTAAAGTGCTAGCAGGGCTCAACGTCCCGATACCGACGTTTCCTGAAGGTAAAACAGTCAGTCGATTTGCTACTGCGGTCCTATCAATAATGTTAAAAGCTCCATCATATCCTGATTGAATTGCATATTTCCTACCAGTAGAGACATAGGTGCTTAATAAATTTATACTTGCCGAACCAGGACTCTCAGTGACCACATCATCACTAATACCATTTCCGACAACGTGAAATACACCTGTCGGATTTGTAGTTCCCAACCCAACGTAACCGGTATTGGTAATTCTCATTTTCTCGACACGACCTGGAGTAAAAATAATCGGCGAGCTATTATTTGTTGAGATGGCAGTGCCCAACCCATCAAAAGTTTCAAATATACCATAACTGATACTACTATTGACCGGCGCCAATTGAAGAAATACGTCATTGGTACCCAATGCACTTGAAACTCCCGTAACAAATGCAGCGGTAGAGGGGAATGTGAGCTTAGCTATAGGGATCGATCCACTAGCTGAAAGATCGAGTGTATTACGATATGTAGACAAGTTACTCCCTCCAGAAATTGTCCCAACTACATCAAGTTTTGTTTGAGGCGACGCCGTCCCAATCCCCACATTCCCATTCCCCGTCACCACCATTTTAGGTGTTACCCCATTTGTTGATTTGGCCATCAACACATAATTATCAACTGTCGCTCCTCCGGCTATCGCTCCAGCTGTCGTTCCATAAACTCCTCTCGTGAGTCCTGTAAAAGTCGTTGCTGTTTTTCCAGTGTAATCAATCGCCTCATTACCAATGAGTAAAGTCCCACTGGCCGGATAACCTACTGTTGAAGCAACCGTTAAGATTGTATCCCCGCTCGTTGCTGCCGATGCCGTTGTCAATGTCGTTGGTGCATACGCTCCCAAACCACTCATCGCACTCGTCACATAGCTCTGCACATAATCCACGTTCGCCACTTCTGTAGGACTTGCTCCACTTGGTGTCTGCGTATACAAAAACGATGTCGGTGATGTAAAACTAAATGTTCCACTCACAACTTGGCTACTTGCCGTCTTTGAGATGTAATCTGTATTCAAATCATTTAAAAACTTCTGGATCTTTCCAAGAGCATCACCAATCTTATCCGTGATTCCCACTGACGGCTTCACCGTCGCATTTAAAGTGTAGGTTGAAAGTGGCACGTCTAAAGCTTCTGCAGCGAAGTTTGCCCAGGTTTTATCTCCTCTTAAATACAAAGCACTATTTATACTTGAACTATAAAGCTTCGTTGGATTGATCGTATTATCTGCAATGTCCGCTCCCGTGATCGATGCATCTGTGATCTCTGTCGATCCAATGCTACTTGCTCCAACGGCACCTGCTCCAGCGACCCAGTTCGTCCCATTAAATTTTAAAACATCTCCCACTAACGGCGCTACCGTCAGAATATCCACGTTCGCGAGGTCATTTAAATTTGATCCAGGGATCTTTAGACCACTTTTTAAATTTGGGTAATCTCCCGGAACTAGATTTACTAAACCTTTTCGTCCGTTGAAACTTGTCACCGACGTTTTTGAAAGTGCAAGCTTGTTCCAACTGTATCCATCAGAGATGATCCAATCTCCAATAGCATACGTAATCCCATCGCCAGCATTAGTCCCCGCGACTGATACGATCCAATAATCCCCTGGCGTCGATAATCCTATGTCTGGAAGCAAAGTCCCTGGATCCCAATTCCCTTTGTATAACTGCGCATCGATGAGACTTGCCGGTGCCCAGTTTGTCCCATTAAATTTTAGCACCTGACCTGATAGAGCTCCCATGCTAGAAAGTTTGACTGCCGTCACGCTGGAATTATTAAGTGAAAAACTCACCGGAAAAGTCGCCGAGGCATTGGCGTTGGATAACACCATATCAAAAACCTTATCCACCCCAATCGTGAGGGCATTGATTCCATTGGCAACCAATGTTCCACTCGAAGCACTTTCAACACTGAAAGTATGCGTGCTTGATCCGTCTTTCAATTGGACCGAAGTCACACTACTTAGATTTGAACCATTGATGATGAGTTGATCATTGTTTACACTCACGCTGGCGATGTTTAAGTTCAACACCTTCAAGGGAGTTGGTTTGTTGATAATGACAATATTTATTTTACCTTTTGTAAGACAGCTCGTGCACATAATAAAGATCAGCAAATAAGAAAAAAAATGTTTTACAAGAAAATACATAGAGGCACTTCCTCCAGCAATGTTTTAATAACAAGCTGGTTAAATGATAAGGGCTCTTCGGAAAACGAGAGCATAAAACACAGGAAGTTCGAAAATTCTTATAAAATGGGAGGGAAGAATTAAGACTGAATGAAGGTTGAATGTTTAAGTAGATTGAATAAAATATAAAGGCAATTAAAGCATTTTTAATTATTCTAACAAAAAAGTTGAGGCCCTGATCGCTCAAAACCTCAACTTGAAGACAAAATGATGAAATCTGAAATTATATATTGGCAATGACCCTTTATCTAATTGGATTTATTCTTACACCTTATCGCTAATTGTAATCAAAAAAGACACCACTCTACACAGTTTCACATTATCCATTCTCAAGACATGTATAAAACCTGCATCACATTCTAAAACCTAGCTGTACGCCTAACTCCAATCCAATCAAGCATTCAATCGTAAGATCTTTCACATCACTGTTATCGACCAATAGTTGATTTAAAACATCATCAGTTCTCAAAACTCTCAAACATTTTTCTTCATTCGCGTTATATGCTTTGAGAGAAAGCTCACAGAAGCTCTTTCCGTCACCAACGGAAAGCCCATCAACATATAATAGATTTTTCATAGATGAGATCTTCTCTTCTCTGGATTTACTTGAGAGAATAATTCCCTCGATTGATTTTGACGTAGCTTTACTCGGAACGACGACATTCTTTAGGATGTTCCCGTTCATGCTACAAGATTTAATTTCTGCAGAAAATATCTGAAACGAAAAAGTTGACAAAAGAACAAGCATAGCTATTTTCATAAGATCTCCATTGAGTTGTTTGTGTCCCGTATCCTGAAATCACAAAACTAGTTTATAATCGACGAGCTCACTCTAGCAGAATAAAAAAATCATTCCAATGATGCTGATATTAATTACAGTGCTCTCCAAATTCTTAGGGACAAGATATTTTTCAAAAGGAAATAGTTTTATGGGATACAATAACATTGATAAGAAGCTGCGAATAAAAGTGTAGTTGAAATGCATTTTTCCTAGGAAAACTAGTTCATATTTTCTTATCAATAGAAAAAAATCAATGCAAAAAAATTTTCACTCGTGCCCATACACTAATTTTTTTAATCTATCACTTATAAGATTCAAGGACCTCACTTGAATTTCCAGGCTAGTGGCAATCTTTGAGGAGATCTGTAATTGCTCAGAGTCTTCTTGAACGTTGTCACTGATTGAAATAAGTGAACTGGTAATCTCATTGATTCTTAGTGTTTGTTTTTCGCTCGTTAGTAAAACATCCTCTAAATTAATTGAGAGCCGGTCGGCATTTTTTACGTTTTTTTCTAGAGTTGCCACACTTTCTTTTCCAACCTGAACTCCGTACTCAACCTTACAACTTGCCATCTTTATGATCTCATCAGTTTTCTGAAGATTTTCCCTGGTGATCATGTTTATTTTTGATGCACTATCTGACAACAATGTACTGATTTCATTCGACGCATTCTCACTAATCCTAGCAAGCTTGCCGATTTCTTCAGCAATGACAGCGAGAGATTTTCCTTTTTCACCAATGTGTGCAGCTTCCGTGGAAGTATTGAAAGAAAGAAGCTTTATTTGAAAAGCAATTTCATTAATGACTTTCGTCTCGAGAGTAACTTCTTGGATTAACTTATACACTTCTGAAAAATTTTTATTACTGCTTTGAATGACATCCTGAAATTTTAGATTTATAGAATTAATTTCATTGATCGCCTCCAAGACATCGGTCGCCGACCTCATGCCAATGTTAGCCTCGTTTCTTGAGAACGATGAAAAATTCACAGCATCTTTGAATTTTTCATGATTTTTATTGACCATGACTTGGATTCCTTTAATTGTAACCGAAATTTGTTCGAGGGAAGTCAATTGCCCGAGAAAAGACTTGAGAAGAGATGATGAGGATTCTGTTATTGCATGAGCATCGCTAGAAACAGTATCAGAGTTTATAATTAACTCCTTGCTTATTGAACTTAATTCGCTTGTGATTGAAGCCATGAAAGTTGCACCGAGGCCGATGCTAATAACGGCAGCAATCAAGACTAGATACCACTCAATCTTAACTGCCGTCGAAGATGCGTTGCTAGCAAACCTAGCCTTCAATGCAATGTCCCTGCGGTGAAAATTACTGAGTGCTTCGATCGCAACTTTGAACTCCTCCGCTTTCTGGGGACAAATTTGTAAAAATATTTCAGATAACCTATTTTGATCCGATTGTTTCTGACTCAAGTAAATTGTTAAAACGTTTTCACTTACCTTCCTGAACTCCTCCCACGTCTCTCGTGCTTTTTCATAGAGAAGTTTTTGCTGAGGATTATAAAAACCAAATTTCAAATATTCTGAATCTGATTTCTCAAAACGGAGGATTGACTCTTGTACATTTTTGATGGCCCGAGTGGCAGCCCCTTGATCAATCCTGGCAAGCCCCAGGGTCCGGAGGGCTATCCTTGTTTGACTATAATATAAGAACATTTCATTCGAGAATTCTAAGCTGGGAACATTTTTATTGATGAGACTTGAGTACTGATGTTCAATTTTAGTGCTTGAAACATATCCGACCTGGCCGATCAAGAAAATCAAAACTGTCTGGAGGAAGCTGAACAAAATAATTTTTTTCCGTACCCCCCATTTGCTCATACTTCCACCTTCCAAAGTCTCTGACTTAAAATTCTAAAACAATAATAAACGTAATTCACTGAGGCTCCAGATTTAAACTCATACTTTTTACTATCTTATATATAAGCTAAATTTTTTATTCAAAATAATCTGCACATCTCATAAGATTTTAAGAACTGCGAGATGAGCTATAGAATAGAGGGCTATTGTGTGAAAATTATTTTATGGGCATCGAAAAACTAAGCATTCTCATTCACATGAAATTTGGACGCTATAATCATGGGCCATGTAGAGAGTTGATTTTTTAAAATCAGAGGCAAATAATAATGTGTGGGAAGTATCAACAATGTTAATTCCTCTTTCACCCTCAAGCTCAACAATGGTCACTTCCAAATTTTTAAATATGGCAACCTGCTCCTTAGCACCTGTCATTGGATTAACTTTACTGTTTAAAAAATTCACTGCTTTTGAATAGGGACCATGGGCATCGGCGATTATCATTTTACATTTATCACTCAATTGTTTTTTGATAGCCAATTTATAAACTGACTGCTTGGATAAGAAGTCAGTAATCTGTGAAGAAATTCTATAATCCGAAGCCGCTCCTCTATTTCTTTCAATGCCGACAAGTCCAGCGAATTCATGATGAATCAACCGGTATTGATCAGACTCCTTTGTATTTAAAAATCTTGAGATATTACAAATAATATGAGGCTGAGAAGTTGCTTTAGCGATGAACCCTCGACAAGTTTTAGGGACCCCTTCTACGCTTACTTTCATCTCACCGTTTAGTTCGTCATCTTTCTCAACAAACGCCACTACCACTCTTTGGGGGGTAAGGATGGAGCTCATTTTCGAAACATAACTCGCATGAGTAAGGCCATAAGGGAGCAGTAAATCCTTGGGTCCTTCGGTGCCTATCCATCTTAACAAATCGGACCGAATCTGACTAACCCTCTCCTCCAAAGGATCTCCACCGCCACCAGACTCCGTGCCTTTTTTCTCAGCCGCCACCAGAGACATATTTAAGGTCGATGAAAATGATAGGATCAGCAAAATAAGTGCATGTATTAATCGCATAAAAACTCCGTTCAATTTAAAAGGATACTATCACCAAACTCGACTCTGCATTTCACATTTTTTCATCACTCATTTTAAAAATGTCCTCGTTCTGCATATAGCGTAAATTACTGGCCATTTTCATTTAATCCAAATGGCCAGTCTATAGACACCTTATAAACTTTACAATTTCTTAATCACAGATGACCTGGGCCGTGTAATCTCTAGTGGCATACATTGCCGAGTTCTTAAATTCAGAGGCAAAATAAACGGCTTTTTTCGTATCGTAGATATTGATTCCCGTAACATCTCCCGCCTCTACCAATGTGGCTTGAATTGAAAATAATGTAGCCTCTCTTTCGAGAGCACCAGTGCCACGATGGACCTTCGGCTTACTAAAAAGTACAGTGTCTGCGTCGGCATTCACCCCGATGCCTGCGACCAATAAGCGACAATGGCCTAAATCAACGGATGCCTTAGTTTGAGAAGATAATAATACAGCGGATAGAATAAGCAATAATTTCATATGAACCTCGAAGAATGAATTTAGGTGTACGGAATTGTATACCCTGTCAGTTTCTTTGTTCAGAACTTAATCCTAAAACCTGAATTGCCATAGATTGAA
>Ga0213919_1001061_pt1 | contig 10539 bp, 14 predicted proteins | sample McNCre317MG_FD_161056 | JGI IMG/M metagenome (GOLD analysis project Ga0213919, IMG submission 161056) | Freshwater microbial communities from McNutts Creek, Athens, Georgia, United States - 3-17 MG | ecosystem: Environmental > Aquatic > Freshwater > Creek | place: USA: Georgia | collected... | reverse complement strand
GACACTATGGAAAGGAACCAGGGAACCATCTGCTTCTTTCGTAAAGGCAGCATAAACAACGCGGTCAATACCAGAGGCAACTGCTTCGGCCAACCGCACTGCAATCTTGGTGCCGCTGGTACGATCTGCTGTGAAGTCAGCAATGCCGCGGTTAGACTTGGTAATCTGAACCTTATTCAGATTGATAGAAGCCACACCATCGTCCACCATAACAAGATTGTTGTTAATGGTCTGGAAAATGTTGCGAGCACTCTTCAAACCCTCCTTTCGGATAGCCAAGCAAGGTTTCAGTGCAGCACTGAGCTGAGACATCAGTTTGAACTTGGAGCGTTGTTCTACCTGTCCGTCAGTCGACGGGTTGGCGATATTGGGGTTGTACTGGCGCACAATCTGCTCACCACCACTGATAGCAAATACCTGAGCACCGAGTTTACCTGAACCCTTACCACCGATACCATTTAATTTCATTTTATATAATAGTATTAGTCTGGATGAGTCCGTCATCCTTCGGGTATCCGTAGCCAGTCCACGACTGCGCATTCTTCAACGTCGGCAAAGGTACAAAAATTTTTCGAGTGAGACAAGCGTGGGAGTTGCGTCGGACAATTGTGGGGGTAGTGTCGTATTTTGGTTAAATGATTTTACAAAAAACGTCATTATGAGACGTTTTTCGTTTAGAAAGATTAACACTGCTTACGTATATTTAGCACCGAGGGCGAAGCCCGAGGGCTAAAATCGCGGATGGGGAACCACGCACGCGTCGCGCCAGCCTTACATAATCTATACCATTGAATTAACACACTAGCCTAAGCGGCAATGAGCGTTTTCGACGTTCCATGCGGATGGGTGGCCGTGTGCTCATTTCGTTCGATGTGGTCGAGGAGAAAGTTGTCAAATTGTTACAGGGTGCCCGTGGCATCCCTGTCAATTTGAAAGACTCCCGACCACGTCGAACGAACCGCGCGCGAGCGTTGGGGCTAAAACGCGGGCGCGGACGAGGACGAAGGACGAGGACGCAGCGGGGGCGAAGGGCATTGGGCAGGCGACGGGAGTGTGTCGCGCGACTTTTGAGCGCGGCACACGACCAAAGCCAGCCCAAGCCCAGAGCCAACGCGGGCGCATCGCGCCCAGCCCGCATAAAAGCCCCAACGCGCCAGCCGACAAAAAAGCCCCGTCCCGAAGGGCGGGACACCGCTCTCCCTTGCCCCCGACCGCCGTGGCGGGGGCGGAGCGAAGCGGAGGGGGACGACGGGGCCCCGCGCGACGGGCGCGGGGTAACGGAGTGGAGGAGCCGACGGGGCGACGACGACGCGGATTGCGTCACGGCCCCACAAGGGCCGAAGACGGGGGCGCTAAAACATATAAAGCGCACGGCAGTGCAAGACAGATAAAGACCCCACGAAGATTCGATGTCGCGGCAGCGACTTCTAGCCCCACGGAGCAGCAAAGAGGGGTGGGGGAAATGTGTTTCCCCACAACACTGCGCCAGCCGACAAAAGAGCAGAAGCCGAAGGCGATACCGCTCTCCCCGTAGGGGGTTGAGGGGCGATGAGAGCCATGCGCGACCAGAACGCAGCAAGCCGCCACATGGAGTGCGGAGGTTTTTGCATGCGTTTCCGAGCCTGCGAGGAATCGCATGCAAAAACCGAAAGGAGCGCGCGCCAGCTGCGTCTGGCAAAACCGACGGCACGGAGGTTTTGCCAGACGCAACTGGCGCAAAAGCGCGACGGCGCACGGAATATGGCGTGCTGCGAAGTGTCGGGAGTCGTTGGCGAACGCGCCCCGACTATTTTTCCGCATCGCCTTTTCTGGGCGCCAGCAAGCCCCCGAGCGGCAGCGAGGGCAGTACGCACGTTGTAACAACGATGGGTTACCAGAGGGTTGAGGGGCAGTGGGAGCCCAGCGCGACCAGAACAGCCAAACCCAGCAAGGGTGGCCAGAGGTGGCCATTAGTCTTGGCGGGCTTTGCCAGCCAAGACTGATGGCTACCGAAAGCGTCTGCGGCCTTTTGTGTCTAAAGACGACAGCCAGCACCCACAGCGGCGATAGCCGTTGTGAGTGCAGGCGAAAGGCGAAAGACACAAAAGGCGGCAACAAGACGCGGTGGCCACCCCTGCGGGTTTAAGGCTGTGTCGGGAGTCGTGGGCGAACGCGCCCCGACAAATTATCCACGATGCGCCAGCCGACAAAAAAGCCCGCTGGGGGCAGGGCTTTACCCCGAGCGAAGAGAAGGCAAAGCCGGAGCGTAGCGGGGGTATAGCCCTGCCCCGAGCGGACACCGCTTTTGGGAGGAACGACGGCATGAACGAACACGTAATGAAGTCAGAAACGATGACACACCAAGACGAAGTTCTGGTGTGTCATCGTTTTCTGCGTAATGGAGTGAGAGGGAATGCGGTCGTGACGACCTCCGCGCACACTATTGCGCATGCCGAGCCCCCGAGCGTCAGCGAGGGCAGTACGCAAATTACTTTGGGTATCGGTGGTTATTAGTCCACCATCTTAACAGTGAACCAATAACGATGACGATGATTATTCCAATTAGTCTATCCATGGGTGCAAAGGTAGTCATTTTAGTCCATCTGAGCAAATTTCATCGAACGGAATGCACGTTTGGCACGATTCAGCCAACACTTTCCTGTAGCTGACTTTATTCAACCAGGCACTAAATACCTGCTCATCAGTCAAAGTCTGGTAGATGTCGTAGCCACCTGAGCTGCGTCTCTTCTCTCGGATTCGGCCTATTAGTCGGATGAATGCTTCTCGATATTTGGGGTAATCTCTCTCCATCATGTGCAAGGATCGTCGCGATGCCATAGGGCAGAAGAGACAACCTACCCGTGTATAGCCTCTATCATATAACTCGCACGATGGTAAGTCCATGTAATGAAGGAAATCCCAAACGTCTTGTTCGCTCCACGTAATAATAGGATTGATAATCAATTTGTCTTTACCTTGAATGCAGTCGGTGTGATACTCGCGATACATGTTGAACTCATCCAAAGAACCACGCACAAAGTCAGGATTCCTGCGTCTCGTTTGTATCTCGACCTCTTGCCGCTTCTTTCGTCTTGGTGACTCTGCCGCTCTAACACCTGTTATCGTGACGCAATGCGTATCTTTCGACTCTTTGAGTTCACGACAGCAGAACCGCTTGAACTGTGTTGGTAGTATGCCTTGACGATAACAAAGGTGCCAGAATGTCTCGGCAGGCCTTTCAATGATAACGTCTGGGTATTGTTCGCGGATGAAGTGCAAAACCTCTGGTGGGTCAATTGTAGTCCATTGGTATTTCATGATGTGGGCAACCTCAGCCATGTTAAGCAGTTGTCTGATTACCTGGGAGTCTTTGCCACCTGAGAAAGCACCTATGAAGCCGAAATCACGATACTTTAACGCGATTGGCTCCACCTTCTTAAGCAGTCTAATTGCTGCATCAATCTTCAATTGCAAATCTTGTCTCATACCTTTTGTGTTACTAATTTTAATAGGCAAGGTCTTTTTAACAACGCATAACACGCACCACATAGATCAACCATCTCCATATCACAGAGACAATCCATGTCGCAAAGTTCGCATGGATTACTATCACCAATAACTTCAACTAATCGTATGGTGTGATTATGGAACCAAACATTTCTCTTTTCACACAATGCGATAGCTAATTCATGAATGCTAATCGCTTTCTTACCTATTTTGCCTCGCATAATTCAATAAATCTAATTTGTTGTTTATAATGTAATCCGACCATTGTAACGCGATGGCACGCGCTAATTCTGGGAAGGTACGGGAGCGATATTTGCCCCGTGAGCTGCGTACAAACTCCTTAGGGTTGGGGTAGTCCAGCGTCGCAACTAAAGGAGGTAGATTGCGAACCCAATATAGCGTTTTCTTGGTATATTTCACACCGAACCACGATGGGCAAGCAAAGAAAGAAGGCGCAGGGAGTCCAGCCCGCGCCATTGGTTGTGGATTCTCGACCGCAACAAAAGGCGCATCAGCCTGCAAGCATCGTCGGAAGAACGCAGCACCTTCGTGCATTTTCTGGAGCCTGTTTTCATTAACCCACGCTTCGCCATCAATCCAACGAACCATCTGAACACTCGACACCTTACATAAGTAGGTGCATGGAGGATGACAAATAATCAAGTCCCAACCAGGCACACTATGTTGAACACCATCCTGTGTAGTGAATGTTGTTTGGCCATCGAGGTATGGGGAGCAATCACCATGAATATGCCACGCAGGGTTTCCAGAGCGACTGCATCTTTGCAAATCGCATGAATAGGCTTCGTGTCCAAGGTCACGAAAAGCCTTACACTCCGCTTGCGATTCCTCGCAAGCTATCAAAACATAAAGCACAATGGGCGCACGCGCACCCGTGCACGCGCATCCCGTGATAGATTTCGATTGTAACTCTCTCATATTTAATATCTTTGGTCGTAACGAATTGGAAATTCGACGGCAGTTCTACTGAACTGCCTTATATCGGCAGGTCAAGGGCGGCAAAAAATCCATCCTAAACCTACCCAAAATTTAGTAAAATGGATCTATTTCGTCCCTAATATTCATCTCTTCTCTTGCTAACTTGATTAACACTGCAGGGTCTATCCAAGGTGTAGCCAAATGGTCACGCAAAGCCCTTTGCATCACCAGCATATCATGGCGGTTTATCGGGTTGGTCTGGTCATAGTGGCCAATCCTGTATTCCAGATATTCTATAATGACGGATGCGGATTTTCTGACGTTGACATCATGTGTCGTATCTCGGAACTGCTTCAACTGCGACAACAACCTGGCGAGGGTTGTATCAACCTTTTCCGACGTGGCCACTGCATCCTTAGCAACCTTATATACAAAGACCTGGGACTTCCAATTAAACAGGAGTTTGTCGGGACACTTGTATTTACCAATGGGGTTGCCATCTGTCTTGCCATCACGATAGAAAGCATACCTTTTTACTAGATGTTTAAAGTGGAAATAGTGGTCAGAAAGAGACGCAAACATCACTAATAGTTTTTCCTTAGAGTCATACATGTCGAGAGTATTTCTGATAGACTGCTTATTTTTCGACTTGCCGTTTAAATGTATCATGAACCAATTTTTAACTGACGATCTGATAGAAAACTCCACTCTCCATATATCTGGAGTATATACTTCTCCATTTGGTTTAGTCTTGGTGACGGCCACTGGGTCATCAACAAGACCACTTTCCTTCCAAGCCTGCCGAATGTAAGGCTTGGCATAGTGCTTGGTAACAGGGTCGTATAACTCCATAGTCTTGTTATAGAACTTAGTGCCGATATCTGAAGATGGAGAACCCCAAGATAGCGAGTTCCAGACTCTGCCAGCCCATTCATCCGTACCATGAGCTGTGATATTAGCTTGATTTATCTTGGAGTATTTGCCCTCCATGAAACGACGCATGAAGTCCTTCGGGTAATCCCCATAATCAAAACGTTCTAAATCCAAGCAAACATCGACACGACAAATTCTTTGAAATTCGTAGCTATATTCATCCATAAATCGAACTATTAGCTGCGCAGCATTGGGGAAATAACATACTCTATTAACTAATCGAAGGTGGCACACGTTCTGGGCAATAATTTCACTCTTTGGCGCCCGACGTACCTCCAAGAAAGGAAGATGGTCTGAACCTTCCAAAGTGAACATTTGACCCCATACGCGAGTACCATATTCTCGCTCAATAACGACCCAACCGCATGAGCGAAAATAATCTGCATCATGCGGTTTATCGACAGGCTCTAACGCGGTGACCTCCAGCCAATCAAGATTTATACACCTGCTATATTTAGTCGTATCGTTGTTCATGAGTAACGACGTGGTTAGTCTTTTGAACCAGGAGTGTACCCCGAGCCGATAAGACTATATCATTTCCGTTAGTCATATGATGGAGCCTGCACATGGCCCCATTGTCGAAAATGGTTTCATGTCTCAGACGATATCCGTCTTTGAGGAGCGAATTTCTTCGCTCCTCATAGTCGGCAATCATTTTCTCACTAAAACACTTTTGGTTCTCCATCAGTATTCTCATTAGTGGTTTCTGCATTAGTGTTGGAGTCCTGGCTAATAGTTACCCATCCGTTCTTATCGACATTGAACACACGGCCCTTTGTATCCATCAAAGAGCAGTTTTTCTTATTGACGTTGTAGTACTTGACAACATCTACCTGAACACCATCCTTATCATACAATCGACGTGGGATCATGTCACTTTGACCACCAAGCAATTCAATTCTCTGGATATGAATAGTCACACCTGCTTTCATGCAGCGGTCTTTTTCTGAACTGTACACACGAGTAGACAAAGAGCCCATGACGCAAACCATGGTACCAGCCACTAAATAGGGCAGGATACCGGGTCGCCCATTGGTACAATTCATAGTGCAGTCAATCCACTGGGTCTTATCCACCTTATTGCCTTGTGCATCCGTGTAAGACTCATTATGAGCAACTCTAAAGGTTACGAACTCGCGGCCATCGGCCACCTTTACTTCGGCATTTCCACCGAGATTACCAATCAATGTTACTTGTAACATACGTAATTAATATTGAAGTTAATAACTGCGGTGACGTAGTCACCAATGATTTCAAATACTCCGTAGGAGTAGAGGACGGCCACCCAAAGGATGGCACCGAATACCTTAGTGGCATTCAAGAGGAATTTCGTTGTGACGTTCATTGCTTCTGGTTTTATACGTTAATTCTGCTAGGCAAGAGAGAAGGCTACGCCCGATTTTTAGATTTCATTTCTGGCAGAGAAAAAGAGCCAGAGGGCTTTTCGTAATAGTGCGGAGAATAGCGCACCATTTCGTAAATCTCTTTTTCGCTAAAGGTGTTAAAAACTGCGGTTAGAACCCCGTTTATAACCGCGTTACGCTTCCAATAAGGTCGTAGTCTTAACCAAGCATCGATTCGGTCTAATGTCTCTGGCTCGATGCGTGCCGAAATGAGTTTCAAATTTTGTTGTGCCATAATATTATTCATGAATTGTATTACTTACTGCAGTACTTCGCTGCTGGTTGAGCCTGGCCAGTATTACTTACAGGCGCCTTTTGGTACCATAATTGTATTACATTTCCCGTGGCCACAGCGATATCTATCACCTCCGCTTTGCTAGTTCGTGATAAGTGTAGTACTTAGGATCAATGCGCATTAGGAGTTGATGTCGGTGCTGTATAGCCTGCCAGCACGCAGGATCGTCGCACCCTGTCTTTAAGGATCTAATCAGTTCATCTGAACCGATACTTATAATGGATTGCTGAAGTAGCTCAAGTGACGCAAGGCACTTTGTAGCAAACTCAGCAGCGTCCATGCTCCAGATAACAAATAGGTGGCCATGTTCAGCCGCAAACGCTTCCAACCAGGCATGTTGTTTTAGGCCCTTTTTACCCTCGCCAATGCCGACACGATAAAAGCGGGTATGCTCATCTAATTGCACACCAGCTTTGATGTATAGATAATAGTGGGTCATATCATTCATATTTGGTAACTTTGTATCGCTGAATATAGTACTCAGAGAATGGGAGTCTTGCATCTTTCATAAATAGCCTTGCATCGAGCCAAGATGCAGCAATACCAACCAGTTCGTTATTCGAACGCTTTCTAATTAATTGTACGTGTGTCATACCAAACCAGACTTTAGATGTACAACTATAACAAACGTGTAGTCTGAACTAGTGGGATCTATTTGCCAATAGAAGTCGCTGAATGCGTCTAGAAGGTGTTTAACATCGAACATGGACAAAGTGTACATAATACCGATAGAGGCTCTAACCTTATCACCAACCCATTCGAGATTGAGTTCGTCTGAACCTATAAATACCACATCCTTTAGGGCCACCCTTAAGGCTTCTGCAAATTTTGATTGTGAGGTCTCACAATACTTTTCTAATGTAACGCTCATAGCATAATGTAATTAAATTAATACGAGGAGCATTCCGTAATAACGCTCCTCGTATTAAAATAATCATCAGTATGATAAACAGGGTGTTTACCTTCTGACGTTATGATAAACAAAAAACCGCAAGTGAGGATTTACCCGTACTTGCGGCTCTTGCCTGAGCGTCAACCTTTACGTTCATGGGTCGCTCCTCAGCGTTGCCCACTATCCTAAGGTGCTACAAAGGTACAAAGAATTTTCGGAATGACAATGGGGTGGTGTAAAAAAAAGATAGGTCGTACCCCTAATTTAGATGCATTCCAAATAAAAGTCCCAAGTACTATCGAGTACCTGGGACACAACATAACCGAACTTTATATAACACGACTACAAATAAGCTAAGCCATTGAATAACCCTTTTTGACCTTATCCAGATTGGCAGGAACACCGCATTCCATTCGCTGCATTGCACAAATAAGCTGCGTCATGGTCTCTTCATCCTCATAGCTGATTGGTACATCTGGAGCCAACTTCATAGAGTTTGCCACAAAGTCTATATACTTTTGAGTATTATTCTCTGAGACAGGTGCCCATGTCGAGATAATCGATGCAATGGTATTCTTTTTATATCGTCGAATGTATCGACGCAGAATTTGGAATGCGGCCCTGTACCCATATTCAATAGAGACGAACTCTTCAAAGGCAGGGTCAGTCGGGTTTGGTCTCTCCCCCAACCAAGTATTTCCGATTCTGATATTTAAGGGGTTGTTGTTGCGTATTCCCCTGGGTATAACTTTTTTCATTTTATCTATTCCAAACGAACCAGGTATTTAAAACTGAGTCAGTACGCGCCACCCACACCGACTTGAAGAAAGCATGAGCGACGGCCAACCGATGAGAGCCTATAAAGGTAGTATCACGTGGCAACCATACAGGAACGACGCATATGGTGACGCTGTCATATTTCAATGCTGCAGATCTGCACCACTCTTCCGTCCTCAACCAGGAACCCGTGTTCACCGGTGCACTTTGTGGGGTAATGTTTGAGGTCGTGAACGTTTGGCGCATCGCGCCGATCGAGAATGACCTATCTTTAGCGGGGCAAAGGTGCCCACGATGGTAACCACTATTAGTAAAGTCATCATGAGTCGCAATCCCTTTGACGTGCACGACATCATCGACAAACCTCCACGCAGGCTCACGCTTTACTTTACCGATGTCAGCTGCATGAATAGTCCATGTGACTAACCTGGGCGATAGTAATTGCAAGTCATACGACGAAAAGTATATGCCGCGGTCGATGTTAATCACTTGTGCGCAGCCAAACTCGGGATTCATCGAGGATATTATCCAGATGCAACACCAGAGAAGACTATTTTTTAAGTACATGGGTTACCTTTTGAATGTAATAATCAAGACCAAAGATGGAGCCAGCAAGCAGGAAGGCCTGTGCGATATACATTAGGGTACCATTCGCGACGTCCTTCAAATCGAGCACTTGGATAAACGCAAGTGCAATGCTGCTGATAATCAACAGCACTGCACAAGCATAAGCGGTTACTTTCTCTGCTTTCATATTCAGAGTTGACCGCCCGCCAATCCTGCGAGAAGCGCAGCCGCTAAACGCAAGATTTCGGCGATGACGGAAAGTGTTTTGTTCTTAGCCATAATCGAAACTATTCTTAGGATGCATCAATCCAACGAGCCTGCAGCGTCCTGTTGCGTTCAGCCGTGAACGTGTATGACTCAGAGCTAGATACCTTAGAGTTGTTCTCATACCAGCCATCGAACTCAAGTGTTGCGCCTTGGTCCATAGTCGTAACGACGGTAACGCTATCGCCTACGTTATAGGTACCACCTCCAGTTGCTTGGGTACCCTCCGAATCGGTACTCACGGTGATAGTGACACCTGTTGACACAGTAAATTCAGCCTCGAGTGTGCGGGCATTCTGAACCGTGAACGTATAGCTTGCATTAGACGATACCTTAGTACCGTTCTCATACCAGCCATTGAAGCGGAAGCCCTCGTTAGGAGTAGCGACAACTGTGCAGCTAGAGCCTTCCTCTTTGCTACCACCACCGCTCACGCTACCGCCCTCGGCTGGGTAAGCCGATACAGCGATGTTATAGTGAGGTGTAGGGCCACCTTGGAACACACCGACGATTGTGATAGAACGTGTAACCTCAAACGTATAGGTTGGGTTAGTGCTCAAAACCTCGCCACTTGAAGAACCTTTCTTCCACGCTACGAAAGAGGCCTCTGCGTCTGGTGTCGCAGTCAGCGTAGCCATCTGGCCAGCGACGAACGACCCACCACCACTCACGGAGCCGTTACCAGAAGCGGAAACGCTGACCAAGAAATGCTCTTCGTTATCACTTGCGCCAGTAGTTTCACCCACCAGCATAGTCAAACCCTTCGTCATCGTGAGAGAGGTGCCAGATGCAATCTCTGATGACGTAGCCAGCAACTTGGCAACCTGCTCAGCAGATGGAGCCTGCATATTAGCGTAGGCAGCCTGTGCCTTAGCGTTTGTGGCCTGCATGCCATAAGCATAGATAACCACTGCTTTTGCAGTATAGTTCAACTCACCAGCGAACTGGGCAGGAGTTCCGGCGGTGTCAACTGTGACACTATG
>Ga0213919_1001060_pt1 | contig 10548 bp, 9 predicted proteins | sample McNCre317MG_FD_161056 | JGI IMG/M metagenome (GOLD analysis project Ga0213919, IMG submission 161056) | Freshwater microbial communities from McNutts Creek, Athens, Georgia, United States - 3-17 MG | ecosystem: Environmental > Aquatic > Freshwater > Creek | place: USA: Georgia | collected 2017-06-12 | reverse complement strand
TTCTTTGCGCGCCCCGGCCGTCTTTTCAAGGAAACGCCATGCAGCCCGACCGTACGCCCGAACTCCAGTCCGCCCTGACCCACCGCATCCTGATCCTCGACGGGGCGATGGGCACGATGATCCAGCAGCACAAGCTCGGTGAGGCCGACTACCGCGGCGCGCGCTTCGCCGGGCACGGCAAGGATCTGAAGGGCAACAACGACCTGCTGGTGCTGACCCGCCCGGACGTGGTCGGCGGCATTCACCGGGCCTACCTGGAGGCCGGCGCGGACATCATCGAGACCTGCACCTTCAACGCCACCCGCGTGTCCCAGGCCGAATACGGGCTGGAGTCGGTGGCCTACGAGCTCAATGTGGAGGGCGCCCGCCTGGTGCGCCGGCTGTGCGACGAATTCACCGCGGCCAATCCGGCCAAGCCGCGCTTCTGCGCCGGCGTGCTCGGACCCACGTCGCGCACGCTGTCGATCTCGCCGCACGTGAACGACCCGGCTTACCGCAACATCAGCTTCGATGCGCTGGTGGACGACTACTACGATTCGGCCCGCGGCCTGCTCGAAGGCGGTTCCGACATCCTGCTGATCGAGACCATCTTCGACACGCTGAACGCCAAGGCCGCGGTGTTCGCGGTCGAGAAGCTGTTCGCCGACCTCGCGCAGCGCGTGCCGGTGATGATCTCCGGCACCATCACCGACGCCTCCGGCCGCACCCTGTCCGGCCAGACCGCCGAGGCCTTCTGGAATTCCTTGAGTCACTCGCAGCCGATCAGCTTCGGCCTCAACTGCGCGCTGGGCGCCAGGGAACTGCGCCAGTACGTCGAGGAGCTCTCCAAGGTTTGCGACACCTTCGTGTCGGCCCACCCCAACGCCGGCCTGCCCAACCCGCTGTCGCCCACCGGCTATGACGAGACGCCGGAGCAACTGGCGGCCGAGATCGTCGACTGGGCGCGCTCCGGGCTGGTGAATATCGTCGGCGGCTGCTGCGGCACCTCGCCGGCGCACATCCGGGCGATCGCCGAGGCGGTGAGCCTGGTCACCCCGCGCACGGTGCCGGAGATCGAGAAGAAGCTGCGCCTGTCCGGCCTCGAGCCCTTCAACGTCGGCGCCGACTCGCTGTTCGTCAACGTCGGCGAGCGCACCAACGTCACCGGCTCGCGGGCCTTCGCGCGGATGATCCTCGAAGGCCGCTTCGACGACGCGCTGGCGGTCGCCCGCCAGCAGGTCGACAACGGCGCCCAGGTCATCGACATCAACATGGACGAGGCCATGCTGGATTCGCTGGCGGCGATGGAGAAATTCCTCAAGCTGATCGCCTCCGAGCCGGACATCTCCCGCGTGCCGATCATGCTCGACTCGTCGAAGTGGAGCGTCATCGAGGCCGGCCTCAAGTGCATCCAGGGCAAGGGCGTCGTCAATTCCATTTCGATGAAGGAGGGCGAGGCCGAGTTCCTGCGCCAGGCCCGCCTGTGCCGCCAGTACGGCGCCGCGGTGATCGTGATGGCCTTCGACGAGAAGGGTCAGGCCGACACCTTCGCACGCAAGACCGAGATCTGCGCCCGCGCCTATCAGCTTCTCACGGCATCGCCGGAGCAGGGCGGCGCCGGTTTTCCGCCCGAAGACATCATCTTCGACCCGAACATCTTCGCGATCGCCACCGGCATCGAGGCGCACGACAACTACGCGGTGGATTTCATCGAGGCGACGGCCTGGATCAAGGCCCATCTGCCCCACGCCAAGGTGAGTGGCGGCGTGTCCAACGTCAGCTTCAGCTTCCGCGGCAACGACGCGGTGCGCGAGGCGATCCACACCGTCTTCCTCTACCACGCGATCAAGGCCGGCATGAGCATGGGCATCGTCAACGCCGGCATGCTCGGCGTCTATGACGATCTGGAGCCGGAACTGCGCCAGAAGGTCGAGGACGTCGTCCTCAACCGCCACCCCGGCGCTGGCGAGGCGCTGGTCGACTTCGCCCAGACCGTCAAGGAAGGCAAGGCCAGGGATTCCGGCCCGGATCTTTCCTGGCGCCAGCAGCCCGTCGAGGCCCGCCTCAGCCATGCGCTGGTCAAGGGCATCACCGATTTCGTCGTCGCCGACACCGAGGAGGTGCGGGCGAAACTCGAAACCGAAGGCAAGCCGCCGCTGGCGGTCATCGAAGGTCCGCTGATGGACGGCATGAACGTGGTCGGCGACCTGTTCGGCGCCGGCAAGATGTTCCTGCCCCAGGTGGTCAAGTCGGCCCGCGTGATGAAGCAGGCGGTGGCCCACCTGATCCCCTTCATCGAGGAGGAAAAGGCCCGCACCGGCGCCGCCAGCAAGGGCAAGATCGTCGTTGCCACGGTCAAGGGCGACGTCCACGACATCGGCAAGAACATCGTCGGCGTGGTGCTCGGCTGCAACGGTTACGAGGTGGTGGACCTCGGCGTGATGGTGCCCTGCGACAAGATCCTCCACGCCGCCCGCGAGCATGGCGCCCAGGCCGTCGGCCTGTCGGGCCTGATCACCCCGTCGCTGGAGGAAATGAGCCACGTCGCCGCCGAGATGCAGCGCCAGGGCTTCGACGTTCCGCTCTTGATTGGCGGCGCCACCACCAGCCGCGCCCACACCGCCATCAAGATCGCCCCGCACTACGAGGGGCCGGTGGTCTATGTGCCGGATGCGTCCCGCGCGGTGGGCGTGGTCACCAGCCTGCTGTCCGAGACCCAGCGGGCCGGCTATGCCGCCGAGGTGGCCGCCGACTACGAGAAGCTGCGCGCCCAGCATGCTCAGAAGAAGGGCGTCACGCTGGTGAAGCTGGAAGAGGCCCGCGCCAACGCCTTCAAGTGGGATGCCGATCCGGCTTACCGGCCCGCCGTGCCGGCGCAACTGGGGGTGCAGTCCTTCGACATCGATCTGGCCGAGCTGGTGGATTTCATCGACTGGGGCCCCTTCTTCCAGACCTGGGATCTGGCCGGCAGCTACCCGAAGATCCTCGACGACGAGATCGTCGGCGAGACCGCCCGCGAGCTGAAGTCCGACGCCGAGGTGATGCTCGCCCGCATGGTTGCCGAGCAGGACTCCAATCCCTGGGTCAAGGCCCGTGCGGTGTTCGGCCTGTTCCCCGCCAACGCGGTGGGTGACGACATCGAGCTGTACGCCGACGAAACCCGCAGCGAAGTGCTGGCGAGCTGGCACGGCCTGCGCCAGCAGCACGAGCGCCCGGCCGGCAAGCCCAATTACTGCCTGGCCGACTTCGTCGCGACGAAGGCATCCGGCGTTGCCGACTACGTGGGCGCCTTCGCGGTGACGGCCGGCCTAGGCATCGAAAACCGTCTCGCGGCCTACGCGCGCAGCCACGACGACTACCACGCGATCATGCTCAAGGCGCTGGCCGACCGCTTTGCCGAGGCCGCCGCCGAATGGCTGCATACCCGGGTGCGCAAGGAGTTCTGGGCCTATGCGCCGGCCGAGTCCTTCAGCAACGACGAGCTGATCAAGGAAGCCTATCGCGGCATCCGCCCGGCGCCCGGCTACCCGGCCTGCCCCGACCACACCGCCAAGGGCGGGCTGTTCAAGCTGCTCGATGCCCCGGCCCGCACCGGCATGGCTCTCACCGAAAGCTACGCGATGACGCCGGCGGCGGCGGTCAGCGGCTTCTACCTCGCCCACCCGGACAGCCATTACTTTGCGATCAGCAAGATCGGTCGCGATCAGCTGGAAGACTGGGCGAAGCGGACCGGGATGAGCGTCGAGGAGGCGGCCCGCTGGCTGGCGCCGCTGCTGTAAGGGGAAACGCAGGCGGGGATGCGCTTTGCCGCGCCTTCCGCCGGTATGAATACCGCAACAATTCCTGAAGTGATTGTCATTAAAGTTCAGGATGGATGTGTCGTAGATTATCCGTTTTGATAAAATTGATAAATTCTCCAAAGGATGGGGCATGTTCGGTTCGAAACTGAAGGCCAGGGTTGCTGAACTGGAAGGCGCGCTTGCGGCACAGCTGGCGGTCAGTTCGGCCGTCGACCGCTCGACGGCGGTGGTCGAGTTGAGCCTTGATGGGGTGGTGCTCGCGGCAAACGGCAACTTCTGCACACTCGTGGGCTTTGGGCGCGAGGAACTGGTCGGCCAGAAGCACGCCGCGCTCTGTGATCCGGACTACGTGCGCTCCGACGGCTACCGGCGGTTCTGGGATGACCTTCGGGCCGGGAAATTCTTTCAGGGGCAGTTCAAGCGCCGTCATAGTTCAGGCCGGACGATCTGGCTGGAAGCCACCTACAACCCGGTGACCGACCCGGCGACCGGGAAGGTGACGAAAATCATCAAGTTTGCGTCCGACATTACCGGGCGTGTCGAAGAGGCCGCGCGGACGACGGCGCTGGTGGACGCGATCGAGCGCTCGATGGCCGTCATCGAGTTTGCTCCGGACGGTACGGTGCTGCGTGCCAACGACAACTTCCTGGCCGTGATGGGCTACTCCGCCAGAGAGGTGGTGGGCCGTCATCACCGGATGTTCTGTGCCGCCGACCTCGCCTCGAGCACGGAGTATTCGCGATTCTGGGAGAGCATGAGGGCGGGGCGTTTCGTCAGCGGACAGTTTTGCCGCGTGAACAAGCGGGGTGAGAACGTCTGGCTGGAGGCGAGTTACAACCCGGTTCTCGATTCGGATGGCAGGGTCGAACGCGTCGTCAAGACGGCTTCCGACGTTACCGCGCAGGTGCTTCGCCATCAGGCTGAACGTGAAAGCGCGGCGATCGCTGCCGATGCGGCGCAGAAGACCGCAAGGATTTCGGGTGAAGGCGAAACCATCATTCTCGAGACGGTTTCCAAGATTCAGACCATTGCGAGCGCCGTCGATCGCGCCGCCGCGGACGTCGCCGCGCTCGGCACACGTACGACCGAAATTTCGTCGATCACCAAGACGATCAAGGAAATCGCCGATCAGACCAATCTGCTGGCCTTGAATGCGGCGATCGAAGCCGCCAGGGCCGGCGAGTCGGGCCGCGGCTTTGCGGTGGTGGCGGACGAGGTGCGCAAGCTGGCCGAACGGACCGCGAAATCCACCGCGGAGATCACCCGCATGGTGGGGACCATCCAGGCCGAAAGCCAGGTGGTCACCGCAAACATGAATGCCGGACTCGACGAAGTGACGGAAGGGGTTTCCCTTGCCCGCTCCGCCGGGGAGGTGATCCGGCGCATCCGCGAGGATGCGAGCCGGGTCGTCGAGGTCGTCCAGCAGATTTCCGATCAGGTCGCGCTGGGCCGCCCGTGACGGGCTTCCGCGGCGGGCCGCCTAACGGCCGAAGGTCGCCTTCACCACTTCCAGCAGCGCCTCGGCGACTTCCACATCGTCGGTGAGGCTCTCGACCAGCGCCGAACGGCAGGCTTCGATGGGGTCGAGGCCGACCTTCACCAGCTTGGCGGCGTAGACCAGCAGGCGCGTCGACACCACTTCTTCCAGGTCCACGTCCTTCAGGCTGCGCAGGCGGCCGGCGATCGAGACGAGCTGGCGGGCCAGCAGCGGGTCGCAGGCGGCCTCGCCGATCAGGATGCTTTCCTCGCGGGCGGACGTCGGGAAGTCGAAGCGCAGGCTGACGAAACGCTGGCGGGTGGAAGGCTTGAGGCCCTTCAGGAAGTTCTGGTAGCCGGGGTTGTAGGACATCACCAGCATGAATCGCTCCGGCGCGTGGAGCAGTTCGCCGGTGCGCTCGATCGGCAGCACGCGGCGGTCGTCGGCCAGCGGGTGGATCACCACCGTGGTGTCGCGGCGCGCCTCGACCACTTCGTCCAGGTAGCAGATGCCGCCCTCGCGCACCGCGCGGGTCAGCGGGCCGTCGCACCACACGGTCTGCCCGTCGCCGAGCAGGTGGCGGCCGACCAGGTCGGCGGCGGTGAGGTCGTCGTGGCAGGCCACGGTGTAGAGCGGCAGGCCGAGCCGGGCGGCCATGTGCGCGACGAAACGCGTCTTGCCGACGCCGGTGGGGCCCTTGATCAGCAGCGGCAGGCGGTTCTTCCAGGCCTGCTCGAAGAGTTCGATCTCGTTGCCGGCGGCTTCGTAGAACGGGATGTCGGCGGTCATCGGGGCATTCATGGCAGGGAAATCCAGTAGGCAATGGCGATCAGCGTAGAAACCAGCAGCAGCCAGCCGAGCAGCAGGCCGCGCCAGAAGAATTTGACCCCGCGCAGGCCCATGAAGTCCAGCACCACGAGGCGGCCCTTGACGAAGCTGATTGCCAGCAGCGCGCCCATCGCCAGCGGCCCGGCGACGCCGCGCTCGCCGATCTCGAAGGTGGCGACGGTGGCCAGCAGCAGCACGACGAGCACGAAGTTGAGTTGGCGGATGTTCATGGGCATGGCTGTCCCCTTGTGGGCTGGCATCTTCATCGCATCACATAGACGAGCGGGAACAGCACGATCCACACCAGATCGACCATGTGCCAGTAGGCCGCGCCGCTCTCGATGCCGTTCATGTCGGCCGGGCCGTAGGCGCCCTGGCGGGTTTGCCACCACAGCGCGACCAGGATCACCAGGCCGAGGATCACGTGCATGAAGTGAAAGAAGGTCAGCGACAGGTAGAACATGTAGAAGGTGTTGGTCGACAGGTTGATGCCGGCGCCGAACTTGTCGGCGTATTCCAGGCACTTGACGACCAGGAAGCCGCCGCCGCAGGCGATGCCGGCAGCCAGCCAGCGGGCGCCGGTCTGCGCGCGGGCGCGGCCGACCGCTTCGACGGCGCGGGCTACGCACCAGCTGCCGGTGATCAGCAGCACGGTGTTCAGCGCGCCGGCCGGGCGGTCGAGGGTCTGCTGCATTGCGTTGAAGAGTTCGACATGGCGCGCCCGCGCAAAGGCATAGGCGGCGAAGAACACCCCGAAGGCGAGCAACTCGGCGAGGATGAAGAACCAGATCGCCAGATCGCCCGGCGGTGCGACGGCCGGGCCGGTGTGCGGGGGCGGGGCGGCTTGGGGCTGGGTGTCCATCTGCACAAGTGTGGCGGGCAGCGCTGCCGATGGCCTTGATCTGCCCCAAGGACCGCGACATGAGGTAAAAAACTGAAATGCCCCTCAACTTTTCCTGTTTCCTGGCGTAAGCATTGCCTCTTGTCATGGTTTTCAATTCGGGACGCGGTATGCGGATTTTGCTGGTCGATGACTCGCGGGCAGTCATCGCTGTGTTTGGGGCGCGGCTGGTGGAACTCGGCCACGAAGTCGTGACCGCCGAAAACGGGCAGCTCGCGGTGGAGCGCTTCGAGGCGTCCACCCCCGACCTCGTGCTGATGGATGTCGAGATGCCGGTGATGAACGGTTTTGAAGCGGCCCAGCGCATCCGCGCGATCGAGTCCCGGCAGGCGTGGGCGTGGACGCCGATCATCTTCCTGACCGCTTCCGACACGGCCGAAAGCCTGGTCAGCGCAATTGAGGCCGGAGGCGATGATTTCATCGTCAAGTCGGCGCCCGAGGCCGTGGTGCAGGCCAAGATGAAGGCGATGGCACGGATCGCCGCGTTACGCTGCGACCTCTCGCGGGCCAACCGCAAGCTGGAGGCCTTGGCCAGCCAGGATGGCCTCACCGGTCTGTGCAACCGGCGTGCGATGGATCAACGCCTCGACCGTCAGTGGAGCGACGCGGTCCGCAGCGGCGCCCCCTTTGGGCTGCTGATGCTGGACGTGGATCACTTCAAGAAATACAACGACCACTACGGCCATCTGGCCGGTGACGACTGTCTGCGGGCGATTGCCGCCACGCTGGGGAGGATCGTCGAGCAGACCCGCGTCGGGCGGCTCGGCCGCGACGCCTTCGTGGCCCGCTATGGCGGTGAGGAGTTCGCGGTCATGCTGCCGCGCTGCGCGCCGGACGCCCAGGTCGAACTCGCCGGCAGTCTCGTCGACGCGGTGCGCGCCCTCGGCATTCCCCACGCCCTCAATGCCGAATGGGGCGTCGCGACGCTGTCGGTCGGGGGCGTGCACATGACGCAAGCGGAAGGGCCCCTGCCACCCTTGTTCCGCAAGGCCGATGCGAAGCTCTATCTGGCCAAGCACAACGGTCGAAACCGCGCCGAGCTGGCCTGGACGCTTCAGTAAATGAAGGGAATCAGCTTGCGGACGCGCCGCTGGTAGTTGGCATAGTCCGGAAAGCGCGCCATCAGCCAGACTTCCTCGCGCCGCGACTTGATGTCGAGGAAGACCAGCAGCAGCACCGCCCACAGCAGCGTCAGCCAGCCCTGCACGAGCAGCGCCCAGCCGAAGGCGACGAGGATCACGCCGCCGTAGATCGGATGGCGCACCCAGGCATACGGGCCGCCTTCCACCAGCGTGGCGTCTTCCCTGGGATGGGGGAGCGGGGTGAGATTGCGGCCGAGACGCAGTACCGCAGCGAGCGCCACCAGCGCGCCCGCGCCGATCAGCGCGAAACCTGCCGTGCGCGCGACGGCCGTCGGCAGCGCCAGCCAGGCGCCCCGCGGGCCGAGCACGACGAGGGCGAACAGCGCGGCCTGCAGCACCACATACCATTCGCCGCGATGGCCTTTCCACCAGGGCTGAGAGGGCATGGCTTCAGTTGTTGCGGCACGGGGGCTTCATGGTTGCCGTTTCCGGGATGACCGCGCTGATCCGGCCAGCTCAGCCGACGACGAAACCCGGCACGTCGACGCGCACCACCGGGCGGTCCAGCGCCACCGTGACGCAACTGGCGAAGCGCCGCGCCCATTCCCCGCCCTGGGCGAAGCGGGGTTCGCCGCCGTACTTGGCGACGTTGAGGATCACGTCGAGCACCAGCACCTTGCCCATCGGGTTGCTGGGCGTGCATTCCAGCGCGTCGAACTCCTCGTGCAGCCAGTGCCGGGCGCTGTCCTTGCTCAGCCCGGCGATGTCCTCGGCGTGCACATGGAATTCGTATTCCCGGCCGGCCCGGAAGACGACGGTGACGGTGTTCATGACTTCTCCTCGCAGTGCTCCACGCAGAGGCTGCATTTTTCGGTGCACCGCCGGCAGAATCAAGTAACCGATTGTTATCATTCGCGGCCTGTCCGCCCCGCTGTTCAAGCCTTGCCACCCCATGACCGAATCTCCCTGGCGCGCGCTCGCCAACCGCCGCATGCTGATCTGCGTGCTGACCGGTTTCTCGTCGGGCCTGCCGCTCTACCTGCTGCTCAACCTGGTGCCCGCCTGGCTGAAGACCGAGGGCCTGTCGCTGAAGGCCATCGGCGCCTTCGCGCTGATCCAGTTTCCGTACACCTGGAAGTTCGTCTGGTCGCCCTTCCTCGACCGCTACGCGCTGCCCCTGCTGGGCCGCCGGCGTGGCTGGATGGCGCTGACGATGTTGCTGCTGCTCGGCGCGATCGCCTGGCTCGGCAGTCTGTCGCCGACCGCCCAGCTCGGGCTGGTGATTGGCCTCACCGCGCTGATCGCCTTCCTGTCGGCGACCCTCGATATCGTCCTCGACGCCTACCGCCGCGAACTGCTGCCCGAGGTCGAGCTGGGTATCGGCAACGCGATCCACGTCAATGCCTACAAGCTGGCCGGGCTGGTGCCGGGTTCGCTGTCGCTGGTGCTGGCCGACCACCTGCCGTGGCAGCAGGTTTTCATGATCACTGCGCTGTTCATGGCGCCTGGGCTGGCGATGACCCTGCTGGTCAAGGAGCCGGCCAGCGCCGCCGGCGTGCCACGCACGCTGCGCGACGCGGTGGTCGAACCCTTCCGCGAGTTCTTCGGCCGCCACGGCCTGCGTTCGGCGCTCACCGTGCTGGGTTTCATCTTCCTCTACAAGCTCGGTGATTCGCTGTGCACCGCGTTGGCTACGCCTTTTTATCTGGACATGGGCTTCTCGAAGACCGAGATCGGCCTCGTCGCGAAGAACGCCGGCCTGTGGCCCAGCGTGATCGGCGGCCTGCTCGGCGGGCTGTGGATGGTCAAGCTGGGCATCAACCGGGCGCTGTGGGTGTTCGGTGTGGTGCAGTGGCTGGCGATCTTCGGCTTCGCGTGGCTGGCCTGGCTCGGTCCGGCCGAGGCCGACGCCGGCCGGCTCGGCGTGCTGGCCGCGGTGATCGGCCTCGAGGCGCTGGGTGTCGGGCTCGGCACCACGGCCTTCGTCGCCTACATGGCGCGCACCACGCACCCGGCCTACACGGCGACGCAACTGGCGCTATTCACCAGCCTGATGGCGGTGCCGCGCACCTTCATCAACGCGTCCGCCGGCTGGCTCGTCGAAGCCTTCGGCTGGTTCGATTTTTTCCTGCTGTGCGGCGTGCTGGCGGTGCCGGGCATGCTGCTGCTGGTGAAGGTCGCCCCTTGGGGCGACCGTGAAGGGTAAAGAGTGAAGAGTAAAGGGGCGGGGCGGAATCCGTGTTCCGTTGCTGCTTCAATGCTGCACTCCCCGTCAAAAGCCGGCCCTTCACCCTTCACCCTTCACCCTTAACCCTTAACCCTTAACCCTTAACCCTTAACCCTTAACCCTTAACCCTTAACCCTTAACCCTTTTCCCGCCTCATCCCCATGTCCCTCGAAGCCGCAGCCCGCGAACTCTCCGACGCCATCGACGGCATGCGTTTCGCCGCGCCGGTGTCCCACGTCTACAACCCGCTCGAC
>Ga0213919_1001059_pt1 | contig 10549 bp, 10 predicted proteins | sample McNCre317MG_FD_161056 | JGI IMG/M metagenome (GOLD analysis project Ga0213919, IMG submission 161056) | Freshwater microbial communities from McNutts Creek, Athens, Georgia, United States - 3-17 MG | ecosystem: Environmental > Aquatic > Freshwater > Creek | place: USA: Georgia | collected... | reverse complement strand
CCACCGTTCGCAAGACCTCGAAATTCGAGGGGGGGTCTATGGCTGCAGGACGACCACGCAGGCCGACAGCGCTGAAGGTAATCGCCGGCACGGACTCGAAGCATCCGAAGAACTGCAGCGAGCCCGAACCGGCGCTGCTGAACGACCTGGAGCCTCCGGCGCACCTGCATGAGCGATCGAAAGCCGTGTGGCGTTCGGTTGCCCCCATGCTGCGCCGCATTCAGGTGCTCACCGAGGCCGACGTGCTGGCGCTCGAGCTGCTCTGCGATGCCGTGGCTGACTACCGCTACGCCCGTGAAACCCGCGGTGACGAGATGGTGTCGCCCACGTCAAAGGGCGGCGAAATGCTGAGCCAGTGGTTGGTTGCACAGCTGGCCTCGAGCAAACGCGCCGAGGCGCTCATGTCGCGCTTCGGCATGGACCCCTCCAGTCGCGCGCGGCTGATGATCAACCCGCAGGGCGACCTGTTCGGCGATAGCTCGAAAGGCGCCGGCCGCTTCTTCAAGTGACCGCGAGACCCCGAAAGCCCCGGCAAGTGGACCGGGTGACCGATTACGCGCGCCAGGTGCTGCGTGGAAAGATCATCGCCGGACCGCATGTGCGCGCCGCATGCGAGCGACACCTGCGCGACCTAGAAGAAGCCTCCACGCGTGGCCTCACCTGGTCGCTTCCGATGGCGAACGAGGCGATTGCCTTCTTCGAAGAGGTGCTTCGCCTCAACGGCGGTGAGTACGAAGGACAGCCCTTCATCCTCCAGGGGTGGCAGGCCTTCATCGTCGGCAGCATCTACGGATGGCTGCGCGGCGAGGTGCGCCGCTTTCGCGTCATCTACGTCGAAACCGGAAAGGGGTCCGGCAAATCGCCGCTGGCTGCTGGCGTTGGCATGAAGGGCCTGACAGCCGACGGCGAAGCGCGCGCCGAGATCTACGCCGCGGCCACGAAGAAGGATCAGGCCATGATCCTTTTCCGCGACGCCGTGGCCATGTACAGTTTGAGCCCCGAGCTCAACAAGCGCCTGTCCCCCAGTGGCGTCGGCGAGAACGTCTGGAACCTGGCCTACCGCGCCACCGGGTCGTGGTTTCGCCCCATCAGTGCGGACGATGGGCAAAGCGGCCCTCGCCCTCACGTCGCGCTGATTGACGAGGTGCACGAGCACAAGACCGTACAGGTCGTCGAGATGATGCGCGCCGGCACCAAGAGCCGCCGGCAAGCGCTCATCTTCATGATCACCAACAGCGGCGCGGGGAAGAACACCCCGTGCGGCATGTACCACGACTACGCGTGCGAGGTCGCCAGCGGCAAGCGCCTCGACGACTCCTTCTTCGGCTACGTCTGCGCCCTCGACGACGACGACGACCCGTTCACCGACGAAACCTGCTGGGCCAAAGCCAACCCCAGCCTGCAGTTTGCCAACCTGCCCGGCGTCCAGTACCTGCGCGAACAGGTCACCGAGGCGCGCGGCATGCCGGGCAAGGAATCCACCGTCCGCCGGTTGAACTTCTGCCAGTGGACGGCCGCCATCAACCCGTGGATCAGCGAAGTCGTGTGGCGTCCTTGCCGCGCCGAGTTCACCGCCGAGCAACTGCGCGGCCGCAAGGCATATGCAGGGCTTGACCTTTCCAGCACAACCGACCTCACGGCCCTGGTGCTCCTCGTCGCTCCAGCTGAGCCCAGCGGCGCGTGGAGCCTGGTTCCCTACTGCTGGCTGCCCGAGCAAGACCTGCAGCGCCGCACAGAACGTGACCGCGTCGACTACCAGGCATGGAAACGAGACGGCTACCTCGAGACCACGCCGGGCCTCGCAGTCAGCAAGCGCCATGTGCTGATGCGCGTGCTGCAGGTGTGCGAGCAGTTCAACGTCGTCAGCATCGCCTATGACCGCTGGCGCATCGCCGACCTGAAGCAGATTGCGGCCGACGATGGAATGAGCCTGCCGCCTCTCGTGGAATTCGGGCAGGGCTTTCGAGACATGGGCCCGGCGGTCGACGCGTTCGAGACCGCGCTGCTCAACAAGACGGTGGCGCACAACGGGCACCCAGTGCTCACATGGTGCGCAGCCAATGCGGTGACGGAATCTGACCCCGCTGGCAACCGCAAGCTCAGCAAAATCAAGGCGACCGGCCGCATTGACCTGGTGGTCGCTGCGGTGATGGCCTACGGGTGCCTCGCGCGCACCGAGCTGCAAGCGCCGAGCGTCTACGAAACCCGTGAAATGAGGGTCATCTGATGGGTTTCTGGTCGTCCATCACCGCGCCGTTGCGCAAGAGCGCATCGCCCGACTGGGGTGTGCTCGAGCGCTACCTCGCGTGGGCCTTCGGCGGCGGCGCCAGCGCTTCCGGCGTCATCGTCAACCCGCAGAACGCGATGCAGGCGGCCGCGGTCTATGCGTGCTGCAAAGTGCTGTCCGAATCGGTCGGCATGCTGCCGCTGCGCATCAACCGTAAGGGCCCCGGCGTCAACCGCACGCCGGAACCCAATCACCCGCTGTGGGAGCTGCTCCACGAGCAGCCGAACGAATACCAAACCAGCGTCGAGTTCCTGGAATCGCTGGTGCTGCACCTGAACCTGCGCGGCAATGCCTACGCGTGGCTGAACCGGGCCCGCTCCGGCCGCATCGTCGAGATGATTCCGCTTCACCCGGACATGTGCCAGGTGCAGATGGACGGCCAAAACAACGTCGTCTACCGCGTCGGCATCGAGGCGGGCGGCATGCGCACCGTCGACCGGCGCGAGATCCTGCACGTCAAGGGTCTCACGCTCAACGGCTGGCTGGGAATCAGCCCGATCGCCTACGCCCGCGAGTCGATCGGCCTGGCGCTGGCCACCGAAAAGTTCGGCGGCCAGCTGTTCCGCAACGGCGCCAAGCCTGGCGGCGTGCTCGAGGTGCCCGGTGCGCTGAGCGACAAGGCCTACCGCCGCCTGAAAGAGTCGTTTGACGCCTCCAGCAGCGGCGAAAACGCCCACAAGACCGCGCTCCTCGAGGAAGGTGCCAAGTTCAACAAGGTCGCGATGACCAGCGACGACGCGCAGTTCCTCGAAACGCGCAAATACCAGCGGGCCGAGATCGCGGGCATCTTCCGCGTGCCCGCGCACATGATCAACGACCTCGACAAGGCCACCTTCTCCAACATTGAGCACCTGGGCCTGCAGTTCGTGCAGTACAGCCTCATGCCGTGGCTGATGCGCATCGAGAAGGCCATGCGCCGAGACCTGTTCTCGCGCGAAGACAAGGCCGCCTTCGAGATCAAGTTTGACCCGACGCTCCTCATGCGCGGCGATGCTTCGTCGCGCTCCACCTACTACCACAACGGCATCCTCGACGGCTGGCTCACCCGCAACGAAGCGCGCGCCATGGAGAGCGATCTGGGCGTTGCGCTCAACCCCATCGACGGGCTTGATCTGCCGCTCATGCCGCTGAACATGACCGACGGCACCGAAGACCCCGACGAAGCCGACGACCTGGCCGAAGGCGAAACCGTCGAGGAGCAAGACACCACCGAGCCCGCGGAGACCACGGCATGACCATCGAAAAGCGCTACATCGACAAGCCTTTCGAGATCAAAGAGATCTCCGACGCCGGCGTCTTCAGCGGCCTGGGCAGCGTGTTCGGCAACATCGACTACGGCAACGACATCGTGGCGCCGGGTGCGTTCGGATCGGGCCTCGAAACCATGCGCCAGAAGGGTCGCATGCCCGCCATGCTGTGGCAGCACCGTTCGGCCGAGCCGATCGGCGCCTACACCCATATCGCCGAGGGCAAGGAAGGCCTGGTCGTCGAGGGCCGCCTGGCGCTCAAGACCCAACGCGGCGCTGAGGCCTACGAACTGATGAAGATGGGCGCGCTCTCGGGCCTGTCCATCGGCGGCTATACGCGTGCCGACAGCTACGACAGCAAGACCGACATCCGCACCATCACCCAGTTCGAGCTGGTCGAGGTGTCCGTTGTCACCTTCCCCATGAACGATGACGCGCGCATCGGCGCCATCAAAAGCATCCAGGAGATCGGCGACCTCGCCGGCGCGGAACGCTACCTGCGTGAGGTAGGCGGCGTTTCTCGCTCCGAGGCCAAGGCCATCGTGGCGCGCATCCATTCCATCGCACGGCGTGAGGTCGTGGATGACGAGTCGAGCGAGCTGAAGGCCATCGCGGACCTGCTGGCCAACCGCCAGGCGCTGTTTGCGGCCTGACGGAAGTCACTTTCAACACCCCCGGAGCCCGCCAATTGCGGGCTCTTTGCTTTTCAGGAGCACATCATGAGCGATCTGTCCGCCATCCAGAAGGCGATCGAAGAGTCCAACCGCGCGTTCGAGGCCTTCAAACAGGCCAATGACCAGAAGGGCGCGGCCCAGAGCGACAAGCTCGCGACGATGGAGAAGGCGTTCGACGCTGTCCTCAAGTCGCAGGAAGACACCAAGCGCATGCTGGAAGACATCGAGGCCAAGGCCAAGCGCCCGGGCTTCGGTTCCGGCAAGTCCGACGACGAGATGGCCGGCGAAGAGCACAAGAAAGCCTTCCGCGCCTACATGTCCAAGGGCGTCGACGGCGGCCTGGCCGACATCGAGCGCAAGGCGCTGGCCAACAGCACGAACAGCGGCGCCGACGGCGGCTTCGCCGTGCCGAAGGTGATCGACAGCATGATCGAGTCGCTGGTGGTCAACATCAGCCCGATCCGCCAGATCGCCAACGTGCAGCAGACCTCCACCGGCGACTTCCACAAGCTGGTCAACCTGAAGGGCTCGGCGTCCTCGGCGGTGGCGGAAACCGCGGCGCGTGCGGCAACCAACACGCCGACCCTGGCCGACATCCAGATCCAGGCGTATGACATCTACGCCAACCCGCAGGCCACCCAGCAGATGCTGGACGACGTATTCTTCAACGCCGAGGCCTGGCTCGCCGAGGAAATCGCCGAGGAGTTCGGCCGCCAGGAAGGCGCGCTGTTCATCTCCGGAACGGGCACCAACCAGCCCACCGGCCTGCTCGTGCCCACCTTCGTGGCCACCTCGGACGCCTCGCGCACCTTCGGCCAGGTCGAGTACGTGCCCACCGGCGTGGCCGGTGCCTTCCCGGCCTCCGCGCCGAGCGACATCCTGCTCACGCTGGCCAGCAAGGTGAAGGCGCGCTACCGCGCGAACGCCAAGTGGGTGCTGAACAAGGCCTCGCTGTTCACCATCGCCGCGTTCAAGGACTCGAGTGGCCGGTACATCTTCAACCCGATCTCGGCGCCCGACGTCCCGTCGACCCTGCTGAACTACCCGGTGGTCGAGGCCGAAGACATGCCGACCATCGCGGCGTCGAGCCTGTCGATCCTGTTCGGCGACTTCAAGCGCGCCTACACGATCGTCGACCGCATCGGCACGCGCGTCATCCGCGACCCGTTCACCAACAAGCCCTACATCGGCTTCTACACGGTCAAGCGCGTGGGCGGCAAGGTCGTCAACAGCGAAGCCTACAAGGCGCTGAAGTTCTCGGTGTCCTGATCCCTGTCTCCTCCTGGCGCCGCAGGGCGCTTCGGCCGGGCTGCTTGTGCGGCCCGGCCTCCTTTCGCTGAGGATTCCATGAAAACCATCGAGTTCACCAAGGCCTTCGCCTACAGCCCGAACGGCTACGACGTGGTGCAGTACCGCGCCGGGGATCTGGTCGATGCCGACGATTCCCTGTCCGACGTGGCGCTGGCCGGTGACGACCCTGCCGCCAAGGCCACCACGCCGAAGGCACTCAAGGCCGCGCTCGCCGCCCATGCGGATGCCGTGAAAGCGGCTGAGGCTGCCGAGGCCGCCGTCATCGAGGCAGAACAGCGGCTCGACGATGCCCGCGTCGCCGCCATCGAGGCGCGCAGTCATGTGCGGTTGCTTCCGGCGGTGTACGTCGTGCAGACGTCTGCGGCTGCCGACGCCCAGGAATCGGTCGAGCAAGCGGCGCCGGGCGCCTGATCAGGGGACTTGCGTGCCGTACAAGGTTCTCGTCGCGCCGCTTGCCGAAGTGCTCACGCTTGACGACCCCGTCGTCAAGCAAGCCGCGCGCGTCATCGATGACGACGAAAACGGCTTCATTTCCGCGCTGCTCGTCCAAGCGCGTGAGCTGGCCGAGAACCACACCTGGCGCGCCTTCGTCACCACGCAATTTCTGCTGGCGATGGACGCGTTCCCTGCGCCCGGCATGAACGTGTCCTCCGCCAACTGGTACGGCCCGGCCTGGGGCGTCGCCCCGGGCCCGCTGGCCGTCATGCGGCCGGATGGCGCCACGCAAACCGAGATCTTCATCCCGCGCGCGCCGCTGCAGAGCGTTCAGTCGATCAAGTACTACGACCCCAGTGGCGTCCTCCAAACGCTCGACCCAGCCGCTTACATCGTCGACACGCTCAGCGAGCCGGCGCGCATCGTGCCGGCAGTCGACACGGCATGGCCCGCGACGCAGAACCGCATCAATGCCGTCGAGGTCCGGTTCACCGCCGGCTACGGCGACACCTCGGCCAGCGTTCCCGAAGGCATCCGGCAGTGGATCGCCTTGATGGCACGAACCTGCTACGAGAACCGCGAAATGGTGGCCGTGCTGAACCGGGGCAAGGTGGAAATGCTGCCTTACGTCGACGGCCTGCTGGACCCCTACCGCGTGCGCACTTACGACGTGCCGCGCTACTGGTGACCACATGCGCGCAGGAGATCTCCGCCGCCGAATCACGCTCCAGCGGCGCCTCGTCACACGCGACACCTTTGGCCAACAGCAAACCAGCTGGATCGACTGGCTTGCTGCGGTGCCCGCTGACATCCAGCCGCTCACCGGCCGCGAGCTGCTCGCCGCGCAGGCCGTCAACAGCGAAACGACGCACGAGATCACCGTGCGCTACCACCCGCGGCTGGCCAACCCTGTGGAGGTGGCGGGCATGCGCGCGGTGTACGCGGCCGGCAACGGCGTCGTGCGCTTCTTCAACCTGCTGGCGGCCATGAACGTCGACGAGCGCAACCGCCAGATCGTCATCAAGGCCAGCGAAGGCCTGCACAACCAATAGGACCCACGCCATGGCCCACATGTCCGACTTCCTCGAGAACAAGCTGATCGACTGGCTGCTGCGCGGCCAGGCCATCGGCATCACCGGCGCCAGTGCGGCGGCCGGCACGGGGCCCACCAGCGTCTTCATCGGCCTGTTCACCGCCAACCCGTCGGACGCCGGCGGCGGCACCGAGGTCTCCACCTCGGGCACGGCCTACGCGCGGGCCACCGTGGCGTCTTCGCTGGCGAACTGGGCGGGCACGCAGGCCGCCGCCAGCACGGTGGCTTCGAGCGGCACCAGCGGCACCACCAGCAACAACGCCACGATCACCGTGGGTGCCACGGCCACGGCGGCGTGGGGCACGATCACCGGCATCGGCATCTTCGACGCCGTGACCGGCGGCAACCTGCTCTTCTGGGCGCCGCTGACGGTCAGCAAAACGGTCAACAGCGGCGACCCCGCGCCCACGTTCGCCGCCGCGGCCCTGTCGATCCAGATCGACAACTGAGCGGCGCGCGTCGCTGAGGCCGCATGGCGCACATCACCACCGTCAACGCGGTCGGCGAGCTCGTCACCGTCACCGGCACGGGCGAATACCCGGCCGGCACCGCGCTCACCCAGCACACGACCATCGCGTCGCGCCTGGCCGTGGGCGACACCATGGCGTACTTCGCCCGGGGCGTGGACGGCAGCGGCAACCCCACGGGCAACGTCGAGTGGGGCATCGGCACGCGCACGGCCACCGGCCTGGCGCGCACCACCATCGTCCAGTCCAGCAACGCGGACGCCGTGGTCAGCTGGGCCGCCAGCAGCACCGTGCAGGTGTTCCTCACCGCCGTGGCGGCCTACCTGCCGCAGCTTGACGTCAACAAGGCGCTGCTGCTCCCGTCCATCCTCGCCGAGCCGGCCACGCCTGCGGCGTCCACGGCCTACCTGTACGCGCGAGACCTGCTGCCGGGCTACACCGTCATCGAGAGCAAGTCGCCCAGCGGCATCGAAGATCCGCTGCAGGTCTCCGTCAGCTTCAACCGGGTGATGAAGCTGCAGCCCGCCGGCGCCGCGCTGGCGGCCATCGGCTGCGCCACGCCCACCACCACCGGCAGCACGCTCACCGCCGTCACCCCGGCCAGCGGCACCGCGAAGAGCGCCTCCGCGCGCACCCAGTTCGCCAGCGGCGCCACCGCGGGCAACGTGGCGCCGCTGGCCTACGCGGCGGGCATCTTCCCGCTGCTGCGCGGCGGCGTGGCGGGTGAGGGCGGCTTCGAGTTCCTGGTGCGCATCGCGCTGAACCAGATGAACACCGCCAACCGCGGGTTCTTCGGCATCAGCGATGCGGTGGCCGTGGCCACGAACATCGACCCCACCACCAGCACCACCAACGGCAAGGTGGGCCTCGGCTTCAACGCCAACACCGGCAACTGGCAGCTCATCCGCAACGTGGCCGCCACGGCGCCCACGGTGGTGGACCTCGGCGCCAACTTCCCGATCGACACCACCTCGGTGATCGAGCTGCTGCTCTACGTGCGGCCGTTCAACACCACCGCCGCAGACATCGGCTACCGGGTCCGCCGCTACACCACCAACAGCGACGCGCACGCGTTCGAGACCAGCGGCACGCTGTCCACCAACCTGCCCACGGCCGCCACCATCCTGCAGCCGTGGTGCTTCATGACCAACAACGCCACCGCCGCCGCCGTGCAGTGGCACCTGTACGGATTGGCCGCCTGGTCCGACTGGTAACGGGGGGAGCGCATGTTCTCGCCCATCGCAGCGACACCGCTGCCCAACAACGCCGCCAGCGGCATCACCTGGGCCAGCACGCCGACGGTTGACATCGGCGCGGGCGAGTTCCTCGCCATCGTCGCCAGCTACGAGGTCGCAAACCCGACCCTCTCGGTCGCTGACAACGCCGGCTTCACGTGGAACCTGCTCACCAAGCAGCACGACGCCACCGACGTCAAGGGCCACCAGATCCTGTGGCTGCAGGCGCCGTCCGCGCGGGTCGGCTACGTCGCCACCGTCACGTTCAGCGCCGGCGTCGGGTTCAGCAACCTCTGGTTCCTGCGATTCAAGGTCGACGGCACCGTCTCGCTGGTGGCGCAGGGAACGCCCGCCACCGCCACCGCGTCCACCACGCTCACGCTGCCGGCCGTCACCGGCGGCATGCTGCACCTGGCTTCGGCCAAGTGCTTCAGCAGCGCGGCGCTGGCGAGCACGGACGTCGGCCCCAAGCCCTACGGCATCCTCGGCGGCAACACCTCGAGGTCGCACCAGGTCTTCGTCAGCGCCACGCCGTTCAGCGGCACGCTCACGCCGAGCACCGGCACCTGGAGCGCCGCGCAGAACTGCATCACGATCAGCGCGTCGTTCACCGACTCGGGGTCGCCGCCGGCCTCCACCCGCGTGCCGGGCTGGTTCTACCGGCTCGCGCGCGGCGCCGTCGGCAAGCTGCCCGGCCTGAACATCTCCGACGCGGGCCTGGGCGTTCAGGACGCCGGCCTCGTCGTCGACAGCGCCACCACCTTCAGCGCGTGGTCGGGTGGCGTCGGCGTATCGGGTGGCCTGTACGTGGGCACCGAGTTCCGGCCCGGCAACCACAGCTGGATCACCGGCCAGGGCCACACGGTCCGCGGCAACGAAGTCTTCGCGCAGGGCCCGTTCCAGGCGGATGTTCCAGCCTGGGCGCGGCTGCGCGACAACACCACGCCCGCGCCCACCAGCGTCGAGTTCGACGCCAACGGCAACCCCGCGGCCACCCACGGCTACTCGGCCAAGGTCTACAACACGACGGGCGGCATCAACGCCGTCACGTCCATCGGGAGCAAGGCCCGCTACTCCGACGCGGGCGACATCAACGTCCCGTTCTCCTACAACCTGAGCCAGGCCACGCCGAACAGCGTGTCGCCCTGGTCGCACAGCGCCACCACCACGGGCGGCTGGTGGTGGGCGGTGTGGGACGCCGGCACCGCGAAGTACTGGGGCACGGCCGCGGCGGGCAGCACCGAGATCCGCAGCTGGGACCCGGCCACCGACACCTTCAGCAACGCCTACGGCACCAAGAGCGTCGTCACCGCGGCGACGCCCACCGTGGCGGCCGGAGACCAGAGCCGCGGCCTGCTGCTGGTGGTCAACGGCGGCGGCACGCTGCAGATGTTCCGCCCGAGCCTCGCGGCCACGACGGACTTCTACACGCCCAGCACCACGGGCACCCCGCCGACCACCATCTCGGCGGTGCTGTGGGATGTGGACGACGACTGCTTCGTCTTCCTCTGCTCGGCCGCACCGAACCAGCTCTTCCGCCTCACCCCGCCCGCCACCAACCCCTACCAGGGCGGCAACGCGTGGACCTGGTCGTCGCAGCCCTTCGCCGGTGACCTGGTCGACGCGCTGCAGGCCAACGGCACCTACGGCCGATTCCAGCGCCACAAGATCGGCCGGGCGGCGTTCTACACCGTCACCAACAGCTGGCAGGGCGCCACCTACGCCTTCCGGCCGGCGAGCTCGGTGCTCGAGGTGTACGACACGGCCAGCACGGGCATCTATGCCTCGGCGGCGCTGGGG
>Ga0213919_1001058_pt1 | contig 10561 bp, 21 predicted proteins | sample McNCre317MG_FD_161056 | JGI IMG/M metagenome (GOLD analysis project Ga0213919, IMG submission 161056) | Freshwater microbial communities from McNutts Creek, Athens, Georgia, United States - 3-17 MG | ecosystem: Environmental > Aquatic > Freshwater > Creek | place: USA: Georgia | collected... | reverse complement strand
CCGCCTCTGCCGCCGCCTCTGCCGCCCATGCCGCCTCTTTCAAAAATTCTTCGCTGCCTATGTCAACACGCTGCCACAAGGATATATTTCTATTGATAGCGGCGGTTACGTCAGGAAACTTTGCATTATCAAAATTTTCTAATGCACTTTTTAAAACGATAACCAGAAATGGGGCTTTTACTTCGCGCTCAAATCTTGCTTCGGTAACACCTAATGGCACCGCCTTCAAAAATACCTCCGCCCATGTTTTTGACTTTTTTAAGCTCATGCCTTCAAATAGAGTATCTTCAACTATTGCCAGCCATTCTGGGATTCCTAATTCTACAGGATATAGCGAATGGTCGTAATTCTCTAACGTGCAACCGACAGCGCACCCCTTGCCATTTTTCCAGCCGATACCGCGAATCAGTCTATCAGCCTCTTGGTGTGCATGAACACGAGTTATGTATTTATCTTTAACTGCTTGGTCGTTATGAAATGATAGCATTTTTATTCTCCTTCTTTGGTTATTTACTCGCTAGTTGATATGATGTTAATTTCTGCATCCGGCTATTCCACCCTGCTTTATGTTCTTTGTAATTAGGCAGCGTCTTATAATACGCCTTGCGTAGCTTGATTAGCTTGGCAGGACTACCCTTTGCCGCTTCAATCATTTCCCATGTTTTAGAATCCTTACCGTGATTTACGAGTGCATCAAATGCTACAAGTTGGAAGGCGGGCTGGTAACTATCCAGACGTTCATCCCAGTAACGTTCCACATAAATTTTAGCCGCTTTATGCGCGGTTAGCTTCTTCACGTTCACATCTTTGTTATAGCATGAGTTAATCCCGTATTTCGCATATCCACAACCATCCTTGACGTATTTGCTACCGCCTTCGATTTCGTGCATCACGTAGTCGATTAGAGCGTCTTTCGCGCTGTATAGCTCGACAGGTTGGGTGTCATCTTCTTCAGTGATAATATCAGCAATGCTCACCTGCTCTGGCTCTTTAAAATCACCAGTAACGAAGGCGAACATAACGAAGGCATAAGCTCCGAATCCAACCATCGCGCCGAGTTTAAGAGTGGTTGGCATAGGCTGTTTTTTCTTCTTGCGGTGTTTCATGTTATTCCTCCTCGTTGCAAGTTTCACAATAATAAATATCAGTTGGTTCTTCAGCTATATATGGCGGGTGAAAATATCCTTCAGGATAAGCATCAGTATCGCATAAGCACCCGCACTTTTGACATAGAGTCATGGACATATTAAAAATCCTCCGTAGCTGGTTTGTATTCTAGGCATAAAAGGCTGTCTATTTTCTCTTGTAACTCAAACATTTTCTTATGGTATTCTGCCATTTGCTTTTTCTTTTCAGCTTCCAGTGCATCAATCACCATATCAGTTGTTTGCGGTGGTACTGTGACGGCAACAGGTGTTTGCGCTATGCAGATATATTCGTTCCCGCTTAAATCACTATCATAGTGAGAAATATTGCCAATCTTCCAACTATAGTTAGAATGGTAGCAATAATGCGTGTAGATAGTTATCTCAAATTCTTTTGGTATATTGTTATATTCGTATTGCATGTTAAAACCTTTCGCTGATTTTCTTTGTTGTTGATTCACCAAGTATAAATTCTACGTCAATTACATCGCCGTCTTTTAGTTCGTGAAAATTTTCTGCAATGTAGTTATGCGCTATCTGCATGGTGCGGTCGTTCCAGTCGTACGAGTCATATGTGCTTCTGGCTGGATTGCTTAACATGCCAAGAATCACAATATTGTCATCTGGCTGGCATGAGTACCCCGCCCGCCGTAATAAGTAGCGTTGAGCGTCATTGCTTGGCTGTGGTTTGATTGCGTATGATGGGATGAATGTTGCTCTATCACGTATTTCTAATAATTTAATAATCATCTTACTATCTCCTTATTAAGTTTCTGCAACCCTGCACCGACACATAATGCTGTAAGCTCCGGTTTTAAATATCTGACATTTTCCATCGGAATCTCGGCAATAATCTTGCCAGTTCCATCATAGACAAACGCCATATTACACGGGGTTTTAGATATTCTGCATGTGCAAGTCATTTTAGTTTGCCCTTTCTTCTATTTTCACAAAGAAAACTCTGCTTTGTGGTGATTGATATACAGCTCCACCAATTAAGGCCACCGCGCCTTCTGCCTGCGTCTTATTAGCATAAGTTTTTGCGCTTCCGTCATCTTTCGCAAGCACTGTCACGCCGTTTTTTAAGGTGGTTGTTAAATACGCCATATTATCCCTTTCCGCTGGTTTAATTAAAATTCCATCATCAAGTATTTTCTTTACCGCTATATCTTCGCCATATAGCCGCTTTACATAAGCGCAGCATTCGTCGAGAGTTCCTGTAAACGCCGTATTCGCATTTAAAACCACTTTATAGAGGGTTTTCGGGTTTTGTGGCTTATTCATTGGGTTTAGCCTCCTACGCCTTTAAACAGGCTGTATCTTTCGCCTGCGTGTTTATATTCCAGCAAAATAGCTGCTTCCTCCGCTATAGGTAATTCCATAGGGAATTTTCGCACTGTGTCGGTATCCCATGAGTAATTCGCCCCATTGCATATTTTGATTGCTTCTTCCAGTGTATAACGCCCTGCATATTTGCTGCTTTGCGTATATCCGCATGAATTAGGCATCCACCAAGAATTATGCTCATTGCTCCAGATAAGGTACTCCATTACACCGCCTCCGTGATTAATTCGTGTATCTCATAGCCCCGGCGCGTATGTACCTTAAACAATCTGGAATATTCAGATTTATATGCCTTGCCCGGCTCGCCTTCCACCGCGTACCATTCAAGCTTTAAAGGGCGCAATAATTCCATTGCAGATTTAACTTTGCGCTGGATAGCAATCTTTTCAGCTAACGTAGCGGCATTAGGAAATTTCCATCCGCTATATTCACCATTTTTATACGTTCTATAAGCTTCCATCTAAAGCACTCCCTTTTCCTGTTGCCCGAATGCGTCTAATGCCTCAGCTCGTTCGCTTTCGTCATACAAAAACGCCCATTGCTTGCCATAAGAGCTATTAAACATCTTAGCGCGTGCTGATTCCCTGTCATCCGCTTCAATGGTAACGTAGCCGCCACCGTCTTTAATACATAGGCTTGCGTAGAATTTCATATTATGCACTCCTCTTTGCCTGATAGTTACAATATGCTACGGCTAGGCTTAAATCTTCCCAGCCACAATCGCCAACACTGGTTGCGTGTGTTATTCCATCTTTAAACACTGTGTATAAGCCTTGATGCTTCATTACCCAGTGCTTGCCGTTGCTGTGTAAAATATCTGATTCTTCAAACATAATATTACCCTCCTATATTCATTGTTAAAACTATACATACTATCGTCATTATTATTGCGGTTATGAGGTGCATGTTATGCTACTCCCTAATAGTTAGCGTAGATTACGGTATCAGCATCAACGCGGATAACGCTGGTGTGTTCTTCCAGGTCTTCAAAGCTGTCAATGTCGGGATAGCTGGATTTAACCTCATCTAATGTTGCTTCGGTATATTCACAACATAGCGCGATAACGTCTAAGTCGTAATTTTCGTCTAGTGCTTCCAAATAGTTATATAGCGTAACCAATGCATTATAGCTAAACTGGTCTTTTCTTCCCATGTTGCGGAAAGCGTCGATAAAATCGTTTTGTGTTATGGTCTTTTTCATAAAATTATTCCTTTTCTCTTGGGTTAAAATATTACTCTGCTAGTGCTTCTGGTATCAATTCTCTGATGCAAGCGTAAACATACGCTTTGTCATAAAAAGCCGGGTATTCAGCAACCAGTGTGCTGTTGCGTGAGTTACATTCTTTTGAGTGCCTTAACTGGATAGGTTTATTTTTACCACCTGTTATAAAATAACCACAAGGCAACCATGCTGCAAATTTAATACCGAAATATTCGGTTCTGGTCCTGCGGATTATATTTCTTAAGTGTTGTTCCCATGTCATCTCTATTACTCCTATTCTATCGGGGTTAGTGGGTTATAATCATTCAGTAGCTTTTCAATCTCATGGTTAGTCATTGTTTCAGTTCCTTTTTACTTAATAAGTACATCCTACCACGCTATAGGGATGTAGTCAACAAGTATTTTATCATTTTAATAGAATATATGTATTTATTTTACAAGCTATTGTATTGTATAGGTAATTAGGCAAAAATAAGGCAGATTATTGCCAATGAGTTGCGTATATGCTTAATAAAACAACTAATAGGTGGTTTTTAGGGGGGTTATTAGTAAGTAGTAAAGTGAATTAGTACATACTCATGTGGCAGGCAGGCTGTGGCTTTGGGGTATAATTAGTAATATAGTATATTTTTTTTATATAATAACTTCAAACCTCTTTTTATCAATCTTTCACCCATTGGGAATTATAATATATAACTAGAACACGACTATTTTACTAAATAGGGGTCAAAGCTATGGTGAGCCTGATGTATGGCTATGTAACTACTATTGTTACTAGTTACTAATTAGAGTAGCACTAGGTACGCGCGAGATTAAAAAATAGGCAGGTTGAGGAAAATCAACAACTTACATGCCTAATTTTTAGGCAATCATAGCTACAACTGGCTCTCATCCTCGGTTTAGCCTGTGGATAACTTTGCATATTGACAGTCAGTGCGAGCAAATGGTATAAAAAAGCATGGTTTATAACTACCCAAGCTATAAAAAAGGCTCACATAGTAAGATGATGGCAATGGCTGGCATGATTGAGCCGTTCATGACGCAAGATATAGCTGACGAACTATGTTATTATATGGCTGAGTTCGGCGAGCCGTTGGCGGTTGCCTGTCGGCGCGAGGGAATGCCAAAGTTGGAACTGGCGCGCAAATGGTTTAGTAGTAGCCCTGAGGCAACACAACAGCTTAATGATGCCAAAGAGCTAGGGGGGCATGTTATGGCAACGCGCCTCCGCGAGATTGCGCGAGGGAGCGAGGGCAGCACAAATGATGTTACCCGCGACAAGCTGGTGATTGATACTGACTTTAAGCTACTCAAAGCTTGGCATCCTTCCACTTATGGTGACAAGGTGGAGGCTAATGTTAGGCTGTCGTTGGAAGAACTGGTTATGCAGTCCATGAAGGTTGAGTCCCCTACCATAGATAATGAGTAGCTCTACTTACTTGCTTTACTTGTAGTGCATATTGCAACTACTCATTATATATATAGGGGTAGGGGGAGGGGTATGCACTCCCCCAAATAGGCAGAATGTGTAAATAATTCAATACCCTCCAATTTTTTTGCAATTTTCAGAATATAATACTTAACAAAAATTAAGCCTTGCAAAAATTTTACAAAAATTTTATAATTCAAGTATATGAGCAAAGTAATTGCAGAGCGATTAGCGGCATACCGCAATAATCCTGTATTAATGGTAAGGGAGTTATTTGGGGTAGAGCCTGACAAGTGGCAGGCTGATGTTTTGGATTCTTTTCGTTATAACCAGCGTATAGCGATGTGCGCGAGCAAGGGTGTGGGAAAAAGTGCCACTTTAGCATGGTTGGTATGGAATTTTCTTTTAACTCGTCCTACGCCTAAGATTGCGGTAACTTCTATTACCAGTGACAACCTTGCCAACGGCTTATGGGCTGAATTGGCGTATTGGCAGACAAAATCTCCGTTATTGACTGAGTTATTTACTTTTACCAAGACACGGATATTCAGTAAGGAGCGACCTGACACATGGTTTTGTGCGGCACGGAGTTGGTCTAAATCAGCTTCAGCACAAGAGGTTGGTAATACTTTAGCGGGGTTACACGCTGATTATATTATGTTTGTACTGGATGAGACTGGTGGTTTCCCAGAGGCGATTATGGCGAGTGCGGAAGCTGCGCTGTCGAGTTGTGTGGAGGGGCATATTGTACAGGCGGGGAACCCCACGCATTTGGAAGGGCCGTTATATAATGCGTGTCATAAGGAGAGGAACTTATGGTATATAGTAAATATTAATTCTGACCCTGACGACCCTAAGCGTTCTGCTCGGGTATCGGTACAATGGGCGCGGGAGCAGATAGAGAAGTATGGCAGGGATAACCCTTTTGTATTGGTGAATGTGTTTGGGCAGTTTCCGCCTTCCAGTTTTAATGCGTTGATTGGACCGGATGAAGTTCGGGAGGCGATGAAGCGATATTATAGGGAGCAGGAGTATATGGATGCTCCTAAGATTATCTCGGTTGACGTATCCCGCTTTGGCGATGACCAGTCGGTGATGACGATGCGTCAGGGGTTAATGATGTTACCGCAGGTTAAGTATAGAGGGATGGATGGTACGCAGGGTGCCTCCCTTATTTCTCGTAAGTGGAATGAATGGGAAGCGGATGGTTGCTTTGTAGATGACACGGGAGGGTTTGGGAGTTCATGGATAGATAATTTACGGCGGCTTGGGTATTCGCCTATAGGTGTTCACTTTAATAGTAAGCCTGCTGACCCTCGCTACTTTAATAAGCGGGCGGAGATGGCGTTTAAGTTTATAGAGTGGATAAAGGCGGGTGGTGTGCTACCGCATGATGAGCGGATGGTAGAGAGTTTAACGCAGACATCTTATACGTTTAAGGGTGACAAGTTAATGTTGGAGCCGAAGGAGATAGTGAAGGAGAAGTTGGGATATAGCCCAGACGAGTGCGATTCTGCAATGTTGAGTTTCAGTGAAGAAATTTTTAAAAAGGAGACTTCCATCTTTGACAAGTTCAATCATCCTAGCAGGCACAAATCCAACTTTGATGTATTTGCGAGTATACGTCCTGCTGCGCCGTCAAATTCCGGCTCCAGGGTGCATAAGTTTTAGAGATATAATAATATAAGGGGGATAGAATGAGAATGACGAGTGACCAGATATGTGAGGCTGGGATATTGCTATTTGGCGTGAAGGATTGGCGGGAATCGTTGCGAGCGGAGCTACATATAGCCTATGCTACTTATTATAAATATCTTGATAATATGCCTGAGAATTATGTGGATGAGATAGTTGGGATGCTTAAAAAACAGCGCAGGGAACTGGATATACTGATTAAGGATATATGTGGAGAAAGCCCCGCTTGATAATTCCTCTGGACAAAAACCTCTGTTGCTGTAAAATATCTTGAATTAACCTTAAAATTAGGATGCTCAATGGGAAGCATGTTCTCGTCTAAAGTTCCGATCCCACCGCCTGTTCCTCCGGCAGCGGCTCCTGCGACAATGGCTAACCCGCAGGTAGCACAGGCTGGTGCAGGGGCTGGTAAGAGGGCGGCAGCGGCAGGTGGTGCGGCAAGTATGATTTCGACTAGTCCGCAGGGACTGACTGCTCCGGCACAGACTGGCATGAGTAAACTACTAGGGTAAATGAATACATAAATATACCAGCGCAGTGATTGCGTCGGGTCTGGGAACATAGAATGGCACAACAGGAGTCTGGCAAACCAGCCGCAAATAAGGGCAGTCCTAAAAGCAAGGAAGCCGAAAAACTCTCCCACGCGCACTATGAAAATGCCTCTCCTGGACTTCTGGCACAGCAATCTGCTGTTCCCAAAGAGGATAAAACTCAGGAGATGAGAGACTGGCAGATACTCCGTGGGCATTTAGAAACTCGCCTGACAGGGTTATATAATTGGCGGCAGAGTTGGTGGGCATTGAATTGGTCAAACCTTGCTCAGTTTATCCTACCTCGTCGTAGTATTATGCTTACCCAATCGGTTGGGGGGCAACCGACCCCTAATAATATGATACGCGGTCAGCCGCTTAATGACTCTATTATAAATCCCCATGCCACCTATTGCGCCCGCGTGTGTGCGGCTGGGCTTATGAACGGTCTTGCCTCTCCGAGCAGGCAGTGGTTTAAGATGAAGCCAACCTCTAAGGATGTGGAGATAGATGCTGCGGGGCGGATGTGGATAGATGATGTTGAGCAGCGTATATATACTGTTCTCGGCTCTTCCAATTTCTACAACTCCTTTGCCCAAGAGTGCGAGGACTTAACTGTTTTTGGCACTGCCCCTTGTATTATCTATGAAGATAAAGAAGATGTGATACGCTGTTATGCCCCAGTAGTGGGGGAATATTTCCTAGCCTCTAGCTCAACCATGCGGATAGATGGCTTGTACCGTAAATTTGTAATGACTTGCGCCCAAGCTATCGACTTTTTTGGTGATTCTCTCCCCCCTGACCAGATAAAAAACCTGTGGCGGCAAAAAGGCGCGGCTCTTGACCAGGAGCAGATTGTAGCACATTCTATAGAACCCAATTTTGGGATAGGTGAGACTGATGCGGGGAAGCTCCCCGGTAACTTTACATGGCGGGAAGTATACTGGGTATGGGGTATGGGAGCGAAACAGCCTCTCGCCATCCGCGGCTTTGTTGAATGCCCCTTTACTGTGGCAAGGTGGGCTACTCAAAGTAATGATGCTTATGGTAGAAGCCCTGGGATGGATGTGCTGCCTGATGTGATGCAGTTGCAGCATGAGTGTAAGAAGAAGGCAGAAGCTATAGAAAAGCAGGTGAACCCGCCGCTACTTGCCGATATTACCATGAAAAATCAGCCATCTAGCTCGATACCGGGTGATGTGACCTACGTTGCCCACCTAGGCCCTGACCAGGGGATGCGCCCGATGTATGTAGTGAACCCTGATATTAATGCTATGATGCAGGATATACAGGCGGTAGAACAGCGTATCTCAACAGGCTTTTTTAATGACCTCTTCCTGATGCTTTCGGAGCAGAATACAGATAGACAGACCGCATATGAAGCGGCGCAAAAAGTCCAGGAAAAGATGCAGATATTAGGTAGTGTAATTGAGAACCTGATAACCGAAGCTTTAAAGCCAAAGCTCAAGCGCATTTATCAGATAATGAAGCGTAGAGGCTTTATTCCGCCGCCACCAGAGAGCATGAAAGGTGTGGCTCTTGATGTTGAGTTTATATCTATGCTGGCATTGGCGCAGAAAGGAACAGCTACTGGCGGGTTAGAGCGTATTGTTCAGTTAATAGGGAACATGGCAGCCGTATATCCTGAGGCAAAAGATAACTTAGACCCTGATATTTATATCCAGACCATGAATGACCTGCTTGGCAATACCCAGAAGATATTACGCGACTCTACGCAGGTTGCGGTTATTCGTAAAGCTCAAGCTAAAGCTATGCAGGAGCAGAAAATGCAACAGGATATTGCAGGAGCAGCACAAACCGCGAAAGTGGGAGCTGATGCGGCAAGCGTACTCTCTCAAACCCAAATTGGTGGCGGGGCGGATGCCTTGTCCCAACTATTTGGCGGGTAATATTCTTGTAAAAAATAATTAGAAAAAGGACTAAATATGGCTGGTATGACCGAACAAGAGCTGATAATGAAATTCTCTGCTGCAATTAAACGTGCGTCAGGAGCTAGTCGTGCTTTGCTTCATCATCAGCGTAATTGGGGCTACAATACCTTGGTTGATACGCTTGATTTAATAAATACTATGGCATTATCGGAGGCTACTAACAGCACACTCCGAGCCTCCTTTGAAGAACAGGTAAAACAAGGTAAGATATAGGTTTTTATGGATGGAATAGGTAATGAACTTAATGAGCATGAGCTTATCAGCATAATGCTTGAAAGCTTGCGTGAAGCGGCTGGTTATGCTAAGGATTTGAATAAGGTTACTAAGAATCCCCATTATGGAGATATAGCCCGTAACTTGATGGCTATGTCTTACCTTGCGGAGAAATTGGCTAAGTCAAAAGCAATGACAGAATCGGCATTGTTATCTATGGTAGATAGGGCGGTTGAGTTTAATGGCAGACAGCAACCTGTTAGGAAGAAGATAATTTTGCAGTAGCAATATGGCTGAGAAAAAAAGCAAGATATATAACGCCTCTGACCCTGAGCAGATTGAAGAAGCAAAGCTAGTACAGAAGTTTGAAAGCAGTGAGAAGTCCAAGTTTATCCAGATGGCTATGGCTACAGAGGGTGGTCGCCGCTTCTTCTATGACATCCTAGTCTTTTGCAGTTCTTTTAATACCCCGTTCACGGCGGATAATAACAAGACCAACTTTAATTGTGGCAAGCAGACTGTGGGCTTTATGATTATTGCTGATTTGCAGGCATCATGCCCAGAAGAATACCTTAAAATGTGCGCTGAAGGTCGGGGGGTAGCCTAATTATGGATGGTGAATATAATGAAGATGTGCGGGAATTTCTGTAGCTCATTAAGAGCTGCCTTTACATTATCAGTCTCTATTTCGTTATATCTGCATATAACTTGGGCAATATTACCATTATGTTCTTCTATGTATTGCCTCATTATAATCCCTTGACCAATAGCAAAACATACCTCATCATTATTATGCCCATTTTTACCAGCAAGAAACTTTCTTCCAGCTTTAATAGCATCTTTATCAGTTTTGAGGATTATCGGCATCTTTCATCCTAGCGGCGGTAGGCGGGGGTGGCATTTACCATATCTACTCTCTCATACCTTTCCGAAACATATCATATATTTCTTTTATATCTTCTGGGCTAATATTGACCTGATTACTATAGGTTTGATGCTTTTTGCGGAATTTATATGTCGCATGGATGTGA
>Ga0213919_1001056_pt1 | contig 10585 bp, 14 predicted proteins | sample McNCre317MG_FD_161056 | JGI IMG/M metagenome (GOLD analysis project Ga0213919, IMG submission 161056) | Freshwater microbial communities from McNutts Creek, Athens, Georgia, United States - 3-17 MG | ecosystem: Environmental > Aquatic > Freshwater > Creek | place: USA: Georgia | collected... | reverse complement strand
GAACAATTGTTCCTAATTGTACGACGTCACCATTTCCTCCAGTTAAAATGATTATAATACCTGTAGCTATTGCAATCCTGATTAAACGCGAACTTCTCTTGGGAGAAAAATGATCTGCTTCAAAGGCCCTATAAAAAAAATAAATTCCTATCCATAAGGAGATATCTGCAATTTTATGAGAATAGAGCATCGACGTTTGGATTCCAAATAAGAAATTTGCTGCGTTGGCAAAGTATATTGCAAGAAAAAAGGAACCAATTGATACGCTGTAAGTGAGTTCGTTGGAGACTCTATTTTTAAAAATAATGAGTGTGAAGAGAGAGAGGATTATCAATATTCCAAAAGCTAAAAAATTAGCAGTGACGTTTAAAAAATTAATACTCCAAGTATTTTTTTCAAAATACGGTGATTGATTCATACGAGAAAAATAAAATGAATATGAAAGCACCGTCCATTGAAGTTCTTTACCATTCATCATTTGCCGGCAGGAGACGACCATTTGCTGATAAAATGGTGAACTCGCTCGGTGATCAGCACTTCCTAAAGTTTCTACAACGACACCATCAAGTTTTAATATTTGTGAACTATGAATAATTTGCGGAAATACTATTGATTCATCAGGAAACTTTTTGCAATGATTGATTAGATTATTTGTTTTAGCCTCAAAAATGTATTGAGAGCCAAGCTTTTCCCAATTTTTAATAATGTTCCAATCATATGAAAAATCATCTGGGATCGTTTGAATCCCAATGAATTGAAATAATAATATAAAAATTTTAAGCGAGAGTATTTCCATAATTAACCAATAAATTCTTATCGGTTATTAATGTTAAGAAGATAAAAAATTCCTGATTACATTTGCCTAGTGTTTTACTCGGGATAAAAAAAGAACGAAGTCTTCTTTTTATATTTTTACTTTCATCCAATTTCCATCTCTAAAGATATACCAAGATGCCAACGCCAGTAAACCCTGTGAAGCGGGAATGGCCTACATAACACCATCAGCTCCAAGATTAAGCCCCATGGCCATGGCCGGATCACCTGCCCTTCTGTAAATTCCATCGATCAAAAAAAGAAGAACTATGACTAAGCTTCCACCTGACATAATTTGCGCAAAAGCTGTCCCTTCTAAAACGACTTCTTTTGATGCTTCCATTAAAGTCAAAATATCCCCAGCAAAAAATGCACCTAATATTCCAAGAATTATGGGTAGAATTGCAGAAAGAATAATCGCTTGAGCACCTGCGTGAGCAGCTCCATCAAGATCTTTTTCACCGACTCTCCTTGAGGCAACAGCCGCAACTCCTGTTGATAAACCTATACCTATTGAATATAAAATTGCAATGACTGATTCTATTAACCTCCCTGCGGCGATTGCGTTTTGTCCAAGCTATGAAACAAAGAACATGTCGACGACGGCAAACATGCTTTCTAGACTTAATTCCAATATCATTGGAATAGAAAGCAAGACAACCGCCTCAGTAATTGGACCTTGGCTATAATCGTGATTTTCACCTTTAAGGGCACGAAGGAATGTATTGATATATTTTTTTGAACTCATGCTAATTTCTCGAATGATTAATTCAAGAAATCAGTATAGTTTATTTTTTTCCAAAACGTGCACTATTTATCGCAGCAACATCAATCTTTTTCATTTTCATCATTTCATTAAAGGCTCTTTTCGCTTCATCTCCATCTTTTGCCATGGCCTCCGTTAGAGTGCGTGGTGTAATCTGCCAAGAAATTCCCCAACGATCTTTGCACCATCCACAGTAATTTTCTGATCCACCATTTTCAACGATAGCATTCCAATACAAGTCAGTTTCCTGTTGATCCTCTGTGGCGATTTGAAATGAAAATGCCTCACTGTGCTTAAAGTGTGGTCCACCGTTGATTCCAATGCATGACACTCCTAAAACAATGAATTCCACTGTGAGCACATCTCCAGCTTTACCCGATGGATAGTCATCTGGAGCACGATGAACAGCTATCACTGAACTATTTGGAAAAGTTTTCGCATAGAAGGCTGCCGCTTCTTCTGCTCCTTTATCATACATTAAACACACTAAATTTTTTGGTATTTGCATGTTTAAGCCAATTTTTTAATATCATTTAAAACAGTCGTAATAAAACCAGGATCTACTCCTGCGTTTGAACAACAATAATAAAGTACATTCATTTCTGTTTCAGTTAATATTCCATCTGCTAAAGCGACATAGACCAGATTTCTCATGACATTCATTCTCAGTGAAACCGAACACGTCTCAAGCATGGGAGTTGCGATGTTATAAATTTCAGTTTGAAGTTCTTCTGGGGTACAGGTTTTAAAGGTCATGAACTCATCTATTAAGCCTGGAGTTTTAGTAAACTCTGTCATCTTTAAAATTTCTTTTTCGCTCACTTCACCATCTGAAGCTGAAATGCTAATGGCACAAATTGCAAAAAAACGATCAAGAGTTTTTTGCATTTCAGGAGTTACATTATTTGCATTATAAAGATCCATTAACATAAAAAGATTTTTTTCTAAGTCGCTACTACTCATCTCCCAATGTGAATTTCCAACTAGTGTTTGAAATTTTTCACTACCTCCATAATATTGAAGTGCAATTAAACGAATAGGTCCAAATGGATGAGTCGAATAATAATCTTGTGGTGCAATACTTAATGAAGTGTTTAAATCACCGAAATTTTTCATATATTCATGGATAGAAGTATCCACTAAGTCGCTGAGCCCATAATAAATTTTAAACACAGTTCTTGCGGCATTTTCAAAAGTTAATCCACAAATTAATCCAAATCGATCACAGGTTAATTCCGCGGCCCTCTTGTGAGTAAAAATATCCAACATAAACTGTGGGTCCACTGGCATTCCAGAATAGAGCAATTGTTGAAGTGGTACTTCATGGTGATTCATTATTGCATGTCCAATTTCATGACCAAAGACAAAGCATAACTCATCTTCATTCAATTTTTCTAGTAAACTTGAAGTTAAACAAAGATAAATTTCAGTCTCAGTCGGAGGCGGACAGTAAGCGTTCATCGTTGGGGCATTGATCAAATACACATGAACGTCGCTTTTAATTTGCAGTGCTTTTTTACATCTATCCATCACTGCCTTTAATTTTGGTGATAGATTTAAATCAAGCTTTAAATGATCTTTCATCAAGTCTCTTCTGATATCTACACTTGGAAGAGTTTCTTTTATTGTTTTAATAAACTCATTAAATTTTTCATCACTTTTAAATTTTGAATACATCGCCACTTCTTCACAGTACACAACTTGATTGAGATCCATGTCTGTGTGAACTGATGTATAGTGAAAAGGAGCCACTTTCATTCCTGGAACTAAAGGTGGAACACTCGTGTGTTCTTCAACGAGTAAATTAATTTTTGCTTCCATTTCTTTCATGAGAGTTTGCAACTTTACAAAATCACCCTCTGTCGTTGCAGCTTGAATCTTTGGCATATACTCGACTTGAACGTTCTGGATTTGAATGGCAATATCATTTTTTAAGGCTAAGCTCATGAAGTCCCCTGTTTTTTGACGATTGATTTATGGTAAATATTTCGGATTTACAGGGGCGTTCTTAAATGTTTTTTTCTCTCTAAGCGCTTAATATTATGTCTTAGATTAATCTTAATTATTTCGAAGTATTTGTCTTAGGTGTTTCATTACCGATTACATAATTAAATAAACTTTTGGCGCTTCTTACAAGTGAATTGAAGATTTTTTTATCCTCAACTTCTTCTGCTTTGATTTGTTTTACAATTTCTTGAATTTGGGGGTTTGGGTCTAAGTCAAAACATCTATTGATATACTTTTTACCTTTCGTTTCAGCATCAACCGCATAACACCTCTTTTGAAATCCTGCTTTTCTCACTTCAAAAACTAATGGTGGAATAAGACTCTCACATTCGTTTAATGCATTTTGCAGATAAAATTTCTTCCCAGAAGTTTCTATGTCTTCTTCAATGCATGAAGTGCTAGGGTATTCGTTATTAACAACTTTTAAATATTTGCGAGTTTTTGGTTTTAGAATTTTGAGTTTTAAGCAAACCTCTTGGTTATGATAGCTTAAAAATTCAAGGCCAGATGTGAGCTTATCAACTTCTTGGCAATATGTTGATTTATTTTCAAATACCCATTGAAATTTAGTTTCGGGTTTAATTGAATCACAGTCGTGAGGAAATGTAGTTTGATAAAATAATTTCCCCCCACTTTCTACGTCAACTTTTATGCAATTACTTATCTTATCTGAACTCTTTTCGAATTTAAACATAGTCTTTGGTCTTACATTATCACATAAATTGTCGTTAACTAGCGCTTCAGTTTGTTTCTTTGAGAAAGCTGGTTGATTGATCTCAGCACACATACTTACTTTCTTTCCAAAGAAATCTTCCATTTTATATCGATACCCTATAACCTTCGAATAAAGTGAAGATGAAAACATTTGTATGAGAATTAAAAATACGAATTTTGACATAAACTAAAGTCCCGCTAATTTTTTTAAACGTTACTTTTTTTTATCGGATAAGTTCTTAGGAAACTAAACCAAGCAATTTGGTCTGTCAAAGGTGCCAGCAGACATAAAGTCTGCTGGCACCTTTGACCGGACCTTTGATTATTTAAGTGTGCAAGTAAGAAGTGAATTGTAGTAACGGTAGTAAAATGGACTTCCTTTTGTCACGTTAAAGGCAACATCACCAGGAAGCGTAAGACCGTAATCTGAATTTTTGACTAAAAAGATATTTGTCATTTGAGAAAGTTCATCAACATAAACATTAAAAACGATTCCGTTAGCATCGACCATATTCGTTTCAATTGTACAACTTGCTGGTTCAACAGAAGGCTCGTCAGTATTAAATCCGCTGTATTCTGACACTGTTTCTGCGACGAGAGTTCTTCCTCCAGTTGCCAATTGCTTTTCAAGCTTACAACTAAGCTTTTCTGTCGGGCACTTTCTTTCTGCTTGGGCAAAAGAAGTCGTTGTTACAAATCCTAAAACCATTGCGAATGTTAACTTTCTCATGTGAATATTCCTATTTTTAGTTAGTTAAAGAGTCTATGCCTTCTTCTAGCAAGGAGTTTATAGAAATTCAAAGATGTAAATGGAGCTGAGTAGAATTTATAGATTAAATTAAAACCACATGTCTTTCACGCATCTTCCATCTCTGGGCAAGTCATCGAATTTATCAAAACCGTCGAAATGATCTATGGGGTAATTCATTATTTCTGCAGGGTCATTCGCTAATCTTGTGTTGACGGCTGATCTTCGAAGTCCATTTTCTTCAAGCTTTATCCCTCGCCAATGGGTGATACACGCACATGTTGGGCAAAAATGAAATTCTACGTGTTCACCTCTCACGTATTTTTTTGTCTCTCCTTCAACTTTCACGTCGACATTCTCATGGCCATAGGCCCACAAACATCCATATCTCCGGCAAACAGTGCAATTGCAGGCAGTGATTCCATCGATCTTTGCTTCGATTGTCCAATTAACTTTACCGCAGTGACATGAACCTTTAAGCATATATTTCTCCAGTTCTTCTAAGTATAAATTTAAATCTTAAGTAATTCATTCCACCCTGTGACATAGCGAGGAGAACGCTGGGTTTGCTTCATAAACCAGGCCTTTTTATTAGTTCCACAAGCCGCAATTTTTAAGGTCTCATCCCCTTCTTTCGCATTTATCCTATCCATGATTTTCATTAATTTCAAATCTTCTTCGGTGTCATACTCACCAAATAAAGAAATCTGATGCTCACTCGCATCTTGAATGCGCATGAGCCTCACTCCAACTTTCTTATATTCATAGCCAGAAATAAAAATCTCATCAAGTAAATCAAATGTAGCGCGAATCACTTTTCTCGTATCACAGGTTGCGGAATCAAGTCTTTTAGAATTCACTTTCACATATTGAGCGATCTCCTTAAAGGGATTGGTTCGAATATAAATTTCAACTTCATTACAGACTGAAGCTTGCGATCGCAATTTCTCACAAGCAAGGCTTGCGTAACTGGCGAGGGCTTCTTGTAAACTTCTCTTGTCATAAATGGGCACACCAAAGGTTCGACTGCTCATGATTTCTTTTTTCTTAGGAGTTTCTTCATTGATTAAAAAGCAGGAGATCTCGCGCAGTTCATCTTGGATCATTCGTCCCACTTTGGTGAATTGGGCCTGGATTAATTTTGTATTAGGATAATCTCGAAACTCTTTGGCCGTCTTAATTCCCAGGGCCTTAAACTTGATTGAATTTTGTCTGCCAATGCCCCAGACGTCACCAATTTCAATACTGCTAAGAGCACTCTCCAAATTATTTTTAGTAAGCACGCTAAAAACTCCATTAGTTGCCGGATTTTTTTTAGCAATTCTATTGGCAAGTTTAGCTAAGACTTTCGTTCTTCCCACTCCAATGCCCACCGGAATTCCCGTGTTTCTCTCCACGGTCTCTTTGATTAATTTGCAATGGGCTTCGATTTGCTTTTCATCAAAGCCCGTTAAATCTAAAAAAGCTTCATCGACGGAATAGACTTCTAAATTCGGAGTAAAATGAAAAAGTGTATTCATCACTCGATCAGACATATTGGTATACAAAGAAAAGTTCGCTGAAAAAACCGCTACCTTGTGTTTGTCACAAATGTCTTTCACTTGAAAATAAGGAGCTCCCATGGCCACCCCTAAGGCTTTGAGCTCATTGGTTCTCGAAACAAAACAGCCATCGTTATTAGATAAGACTCCCACTGGCCGATGTAAAAGATCTGGCCTAAACAGTCTTTCGCATGAACAGTAAAAAGCATTGCAATCAACGAGGGCAATAATTTTTCCACTCACTCGACAAATCCCGCAATTGCGACAACCACTCCCCAAAATTTCACCGAGTCGGAATTCTCTAAGACGATGTCGCGGTATTTTTTATTATCTGAACTTAAAACCAGTGAGTGAGACCTGATGAAAACGCGCTTACAGATGATTTTATCTTCGTAGGCAATTGCGCACACCTTTCCGTGAAAATGAGTTTTAGAGCGGTCGACGACAAGAATTTGGCCTTGATAAATCGTGGGCTCCATGGAGTCTCCCGCGGCCTTGAAAAAAAATGTGTTGAAGCGATTTTTTACAAACAAAGAATCGAGACTTTGATAATCCTCAATTTCATCTTCACTAATTCCAAAAAGGCCGCAAGTGAGTGGGCTTAAAAAAACCGGGCGACTGAAATCCTCACCCATGGCCCTCGGGAGTTCAATTTTACTTAAGTATGAGTTCGGGTCTAAAATAGATTGATCGTGCATAAACGAAAGTATACACTTACGCAAAAAGTACGCAAGACACGGGAGATAAATTTTGTGCTTTTCTATTGCTGTCGATAAAAATATTCATAAGTTATCAAATTTTTTTGGGGCGCAGCTATCTCCTCAAAATACAAAAAGTATTCAAAAATTATTTACGGCGCAAAAAGAAATGCCTCAAAGGGACTTTGAAAAACTCATAGGGCTCAAAGCTTCAAAGAAACGAAGTGAGCCTTTTAAATTCCCCACTGAAGACGGAAAAGTTTTTCCTCATTACTTTGCACCCGTCATTGTCGATCGCGGAGAACAAAGACTCATTGAAGAGATGAGATACAGGATAAGACCCTTTGGTTCAAAAGAAGAAGTTCCAAGTAAATTTAATCTTTACAACGCTCGCCTTGATTCGCTCTTGGAGCGAAAAACATGGCAATCACTTTTCATGCGAAATCATGGCCTCATCCCTTTTGTAAAATTTTATGAGTGGGTTCCTGGGCCAGACCAAAAAGCTAAACTGATAAGCTTTTTTCCAGAAAATCGCGAAACCATGTGGGCCCCTTGTCTGTGGGATGAATGGATTTCAAAAGATGGACGTCTCTCATTTAAATCTTTTGCCATTATCACTGATGATCCTCCTTTAGAAATTGAACAAATGGGACATGATAGATGCCCCATTTTTTTAAAAGAAGAATTTATCGAAAGGTGGCTTAATCCCCAAAAAGAAAACACCAAAGAAGTGCTGGAAATGCTCAAACATAAAGAAGCCGTTACCTATCAATACTCTTGGGTTGATTAGGACTTGTCTAAAAAATAAGCAGTCAAAGTAAAAACTACTCGCTATGAAGTTTTAAGTTAAATGAAACTTTAAAATGCATAAAATGGATAAAAACTATCAGGGAGCATTTATGAAAAACATCGGTTTAATGTCAGCACTACTTGTCGTTTCATTCAATACTTTTGCAGGTGCATTTTCAACGGATGTCTCTATAAAAGGCAATCTCACAATCAGCCCTCCAGGAGCAAAAGAGATACTTTTAAATAGTTCTGGCACTAGTAAATTATTAGCCACATACGCGGAAGCTGAATTCGACTATATGCCATCATTTGGCAGGGGCGACCTCATTATAAAGCAAGGACCAAATGTTATAAAATTAAAAATTCCAAAAGATAGATACAGTGATGAAGGACAGTTCACACTTTACTCAGTAGACAGTGGACTCGTTCACGACATTTATATGAGAAGATCTGAAAGTAGAGTTGTAGCTTCAATGGATATCAAACAAAATGTTCCTTGTAATTTTCAAAAATATAAAGGTATGAACAATGGTGTTATTACCTATGAAGCACACCCAGGTAACCAGTACGTTTTAAATCGTCATGAAAAAATCAATAGAGATTACATTATGTCATTCGTGCGTGATCAAAAGACAGAAGCAAACCTAAAACAAACTCTTGAAAGTCAAAAAGTAACAACTTTAAAAGCCTTAAGCGGATGTATCCCAAACGACCCAAACATTCTCTTTAAATAAGAAACTACTTAGATGTAATAGTTAAATCCTTAACTCCAGAAGCAACAAAGCGATATGTTTCTTTTGGCTTAGTGATCGCATCGATTTCAACCTGAGGCGCTTTAGCATCTTTTAGAAGATGCTTTTGCTCTTCAACAGATTCAACGTGCTTAATAAATTTTCCCTTAAGTGCAACTTCTTTTCCTTTTAGTTCTGGGGGAACAAAAAAACCGTAGTCTTTAAAAGTCACGCGCACGACTTCTTTAGACCTTGCCCCCTTCACATTCATCCAGCAACCTTTTTTAGGACACACTTCGGCCACTGTTGTTTTGATGACAGCATCACCTTCAGCGATAGTCTCTGCAATTGACCTTGCTTCCGCTGCTGTAAATTTCACGTCTCCATACTCTCCATTTGCATTGGGAGATGGAGGAGACATTGTTTGTGCCTTTGGATTTTTTGGAGGCATAGAATTTTCAGAGGCAAATGCAGTAAATGTAAAAAGAGAAGCAAGAATAACGATAACAACAAAACGGTTCATTTCAACTCCAAAAAATAAAAAGTATTAGATAAGGTTAATAACAATCAAAGACCTCGTAAAGACTTAATAAAGACACTTCGAAATTACAGATACTTAGACCACTTGCTGGGATGATTTTTATTAATTTTTTTTAATTCTGTTTAAATCTTTTATTAATGTAATAAGAGCAAGATAGTTTCATGGTTAAGGTCATTCATAACGAATGGCCAAATATAAAGGAGTCTTTTATGAAAAATACACTCGTGATCTTAGCTCTAGCACTTTCAACTGCCACTGCTTTTGCTGGAACAAAAATTAACAAAGAAGCAAAAAAAGCGGCCATTGAATCTTGCAAGTCAGAAGGAAAAACAAAAAATGATCTTAAGTCTTGCGTGAAAGAAAAATTAAACCACTCAACATCGCCTGCCGGAAAATAATGTCTCTTCCCCCCCTCGACTGAAGTCGATGAAAAAGGGAGCCTCCATAAGGAGGTTTTCTTTATTATCATTGATCAATTTTTTTTAATTTTTTAAAACTAGTTCTGATAAACTATTAAAGAAAACGCCAATTTCTTTGGTCTCTTTTTGGCAAAAAATCTTTTTTTTATTATCAAACTCTAAAACCCAAAATCTTTTATTTGCACAACCGAACTCAGTGGGCCTTTTAGCGATTTTATCCAAAAGTATTTTGTTATTTTTTACAAAGTTTTCAAATTCTTTTTTTCCTAATTCTAATTCTTTGTTATAGGAAACTTGATCTTTTATTTTGTGATTGACTGAATAAATTTCTCCATTTTTTTTAAACTCAAATTTATTAGATCGCTTACTTTGTGGATAGTTTAAAGTAATACTTTGAAAATCCATGGCATTAATAGATGTCGAAAAAAAAAACAAAAAGATTATAGACTTGGACATGATATACCTGCATGAATGGTTTTAGGGGGATTTCCGCATCCAAGAGCATCCCTAAAAGTCTTGTTGCTCATATTAACTCTATTCATTCTTATAAAACCTGGTGGATGCTCATCAGGAGTATTGGCCTCAATACAATTACCATGAAGTCTGGATAATTCAGAAGATATAGAAATGAGTGCATCAAGTTTATTTATGCTAGATCTTTCATCGGCCAACATTCTCCCAACAACTTCAGCGGCCATAAAATCCGAAAACGACTCTCCTATCTGATCTTTTGGTTCCCCCACTTTATCATAATCAGCAGAGTTGTTGCGATCATGACTAGGATCCACTTCACCAGCACGACAACTTGGCGCTGTATT
>Ga0213919_1001055_pt1 | contig 10592 bp, 17 predicted proteins | sample McNCre317MG_FD_161056 | JGI IMG/M metagenome (GOLD analysis project Ga0213919, IMG submission 161056) | Freshwater microbial communities from McNutts Creek, Athens, Georgia, United States - 3-17 MG | ecosystem: Environmental > Aquatic > Freshwater > Creek | place: USA: Georgia | collected... | reverse complement strand
CATGATTGAACACACTCGCTCCGCCGTCCTTGCCGGCAGCTTCTCGATGTACTGCAAGTGCGGACGTTTCGTGACGATGCAGACGCCCGCCGAGTGCCTCGTTCCGATGCCGGACGATGGCCGCCCGCAGATGACGGCCACCGCGCCGGCCGATCGCTTACCTGTGTTTCCGGATTTCTCCAATCACGTCGTTGCGCACGGCGGTCAGGTCGATGTCGGCGGAAATGGCTTTGTTGCAGGTCGAGCAGGCGAAGACGAGACAGTTCCAGGTGGTTCCGTTCTCGGCTGTGCCGACGGTTGCGGACAGGCGCAACCCGGTGATGAGTGATCCGCAATGCGGGCAATTCGCTTTCATGGTCGTTCCTTTGTTGATGGTGGTTGTGTGAGTCCCATTCTATCGGCATTGGAACGGCCGCCTTTTTCCATGGTGACGCTGTCATCTCCGCTCGCGAGTCGGTATAGCCCGCGTGTTGCGCCCCGCCCGATGGCCAGTAATCGGGCGCTTGTTGTCTCCTTTCCGACTTTCCCGCCGGCCCGGTGCCGGTGGGTTTTTTTGACCTGACCATCATGGACAAGATGACCGATACCCTGACTGTGAAGATGCCGCCGGAGCTGCTGGTGCGCGTGAACATGGCGGCGGATTTCCACGGTGAGAACCGTTGCGAATACGTGCGCCGCTTGATCGAAGCGGACCTGGCGGCGCTCGAGCTGAAGCGCCAGGCCTTGAATGCGATGTTCGGCGTTGCCACGCCGGATTCCCAGTGAGACGGGGTGCGACGTGAAAAACCTGGAGGTGAAGACCATGACGGTGCCGATGGACAGCCAGGAGATTCCGCGCGCCGGAATCTCCTGGCGGGACCTGGAAATCGTGCCGGACGAGAAGCCCTTGCGCGCGGCCCCGCGCCGTGCCCATGCCGACCCGGAGCCGTGCGCGCTGTGGGAGTTCATCGCGATCTGGCTGATTTTCGGCGTTTGCGCGCTGTCGGTGCTCGGCGCGGTGGGCTTTGTGTTGGGGGCGTGGTCATGAGCCGCTATCAGAGCAGCCGGGCGCCGGAGGGCTGCCTGCTGCCGATCCGTTGCGCGCACGTCGACGAGCGGGTCGTCACCTTCGGCGGCCGTACCGAGCCGGACGACCGCTGCCGCAAGGCCAAACCCATGCACAGCGGCTGCGCCTGGAAAGAGAGCGCCGAGCAGGTCGCGATGCGCGCGGCGAGGGATCAGTTTTTGCTGGCTGCGGCCAAGCAGCCGATGCGGGGGCCGAAATGATCCCAACCGTTTATCACAACCTGGCCGGCACGCTGCCCGAGCAGCTGGCGCATCTGCGCCAGGATCTGGCGCGGCAGCCGGCGGCGCCGGGCAGGGCCGGGTTGACGCCGGCCGAGGTGGCGCGCATCCGTGCGCTCAAGCCAAGGCGCGCGATCGCTACGCGGAGAGCGCCCGCGCTCTGGCCGTTGCGCTGGGGGTGTCGCGCAGCACCGTCAATGACGTGCGCGCCCGGCGCAGCTACAAGAATCTGCCATGACTGCGCAAATCATCGACCTGGCGACCTGGCGCCTCTCGCATCCGGCCCGCGTTGGGCTGTACGCCGTGACGCTCAATGCGTGGATGTGGCCGATCCGGATGTGGCTCGCGATGTGGGGGGTTCGGTGATGCTGCGTGACTTCATTCTCGAGATCCGTATCGGCCTGGCGCGTCGCCTGATGGTCTGGCACGCCGAACAGCGTGACGCGCAGCTCAAGCGGTTCTATCAGCTTCACCGGATGCGCAGCCGCGGTCAGGTGGCGCGGATGGAGCGGGATAGGGGGATTAATTGAAACGGCCAGCTTTCCAATTTTACCCGGCAGACTGGTGCAAGGACGCTGCACTGCAGTCGTGCTCCATCGCTGCGCGCGGTATGTGGATTGAGATGATCTGCATCGCCCATGAATGTGAGCCATACGGGCATCTGATGGTAAACGGGCGCCCAATGACGGACGCGCAGATCGGCCGGCTTGTCGGGGTATCCGAGAAGGAGGCTAAGAAGCTGGTCGTCGAATTGCTGGATGCCGGGGTGTGCGCAAGGGATGAGCAAGGGGCGATATTTTCACGCCGCATGGTGCGTGACGAAGACCTCCGCGAGCGTCGCGCATCGGGTGGAAAGGCGGGTTCTGATCATGGGAGCAAGGGGGCTTCTCACGGAGCAAAAGGGGGGCGACCGAAGAAAGAAAAAACCCCCCAAGAAACCCCCCTTTACGATGACACAAGGGGGGTTATTAATCCCCCCAAGAAACCCCCCCCTTCTTCTTCTTCTTCAGTTAACCCCCTCTCTTCTTCTTCGCTTCGCTCCGAAGAAGAGCCCCCCCCTGGGTCTGCAAAACCGAAAACCTCGACCTTCTCGGCCTGGCTGAAGACCGTCCGGGAATCCGAACAGAAGCCGGTGTCGGGCTACGGACCCGTATGGGACTACGCCGGCCGGGCCGGCATTCCGGCCGAGTGGATCGAACTGGCATGGCTGCGCTTCCGGGACCGCTACGAGCGGGACGAGAAGGCTAAGCGCAAGCGCTACACCGACTGGCGGCGGGTGTTCCTGAACGCCGTTGAGGGCAACTGGCTGGGGCTGTGGTGCTGGTCGGAACGCGACCAGGCCTTCCGCCTGACGACGACCGGCATGCAGGCCGAAAACGCATTGAGGGGGGCAGCATGAGCAACGAAACGCGGCTTTTTTCTGTGGATGCAGAGCAGACGCTGGTGGGCGCGCTGCTCATCGACGGAGACGCGATTGACCGGATTGGCGATTTGCCGGAGTCGGCGTTTTACCTGGACGACTGCCGGCGCATTTTCGGCGCGATCCGGCAGGTTGCCAGCAGCGGTAGCGCGGTCGATGTGGTGACGGTGGGCGAGGCGCTGCAGGCCCGAGGCGATGCGGACAGCGTGGGCGGATTCGCGGCGCTGGTGGAGCTGGCTAATGCGTGCCCCTCGACCGCGGCCGTGACGCATCACGCGGCGATCATCCGTGACCGCAGCCTGCAGCGGCGCATTGCTGCAGCGGCGGCGGAGGTGCATGAGGTCGCGCAGCGGCCCGACCGGACCACGCCGGAAAAGCTGGATTTTGCGCAGGCAGCCTTTGCGGCGCTGTCGGACGTGGCGCCCGACAAACCGGAGCCGGCGAGCGTGGAGGCGGTGATCGCGCGTCACCTGGCGATGCTCGAACGGCGCAGCGAGGGGCAGGATCGCGGGCTGTCGACGGGGTTCCCGTATCTCGACAAGCGACTGTCCGGCGGGCTGCGCGAGGGCCAGCTAATCCTGATCGCGGCGCGGCCGGCGATGGGCAAGACGGCCCTGGCGCTGCAGATCGCGGCACATGCGGCAGCGGCCGGCACGACGACGTTGTTCTGCTCGCAGGAGATGTCGGAGTCTGATCTGGCGGATCGGCTGCTGGCGCTGCAGGGGCGCTTGCCGGTAGAGCGGATCATTTCCGGGAGTCTCCACGGCGACGACTGGGACCGGGTGGGCCACGCGATGCGGGAGATGCAGCAGATGCCGCTGTACCTCGACGAGCAGCCGGCGCTCACGCTGCTGGATGTGCGCAACAAGGCGCGGCAGGTCAAGCGCAAGGCCGGCGGGTTGGGGTTGGTGGTGGTCGATTACCTGCAGCTCATGAGCGGCGACGGGGCCAACCGTAACGCGGAAATTGAGGAAATCAGCCGCGGCCTGAAGAGGTTGGCGAAGGAAATGCGCATGCCGGTGATCGCGCTGTCTCAGTTGAATCGGGCTGTCGAGCAGCGCCCGAACAAGCGCCCGATGCTGTCGGACCTGCGCGACTCCGGCGCCATCGAGCAGGATGCGGACGTGGTGATGAGCGTGTATCGGGACGAGATGTACAACCCGGACAGCCCGCACGCCGGCTGCGCAGAAATCGGGATGCTGAAGGTTCGGCAAGGCCGCGCGGGCGGCTTCGTGCCGCTGACCTACCGCGGCGAGCAGGTGCGGTTTGAGGCGTTCGCGGGAACGTGGGTTGAGGTCGAAGCACGCAGCCCGAGGCGACGGGCATTCGATGACTGAGCGGGGCCCGACATGGACAGAGGAGCACATGCGCCGCTGCCTGCTGCGCTGGATCTGCCGGGCCAGCCAAACCGAGCGAGAAAAGTTCGTGGCGACCAGCAACAAGGTTCGCGGCGAGAAGGAAACCGCCGATTTGCTGGGCGAAGCGCGAAGGGTATTCGTGGAAATGAAAAAGCGGGGTGAGGTGTGAGCGTGAGAATCAACGGAAAGGCATCAAATAGGGCGCTGGCTGCGTTAAAACAGGTTCGGATAGGCGAGGGTAGCGGAGGGGCTAAAAAATCGCTTAAACGGCCGAAATACAGGAACGAGAAAACAGTCATCGACGGCATCACGTTCGACTCGAAGCGCGAGGCGCAGCGCTACAAGGTGCTGAGCGGGTGGCAGACGATGGGGGTCATCGACGGGCTGCGGCATCAAGTCCCGTTCGAACTGGCCCCGGGCGTGAAGTTTGAGAGCGAGGCCCGCAAGAAGCCGGCCCTGCGCTACGTGGCCGACTTTGCTTACCGGATGGACGGCCGCCTGGTCGTCGAGGACGTGAAAAGCGCGGCCACCGCGAAGGCGGCGGCGTACCGGATCAAGCGCCATCTGATGCTCTCGGTGCACGGAATCGAAGTGAAGGAGGTGCGATGAAAGTGCAGGTGAATGAGCAGGGTCAGCGCATCGGGGAAGGGCACCGCCGCGCCGTGTTGACGGATGCCGAGGTGGAGCAGCTGCTGGCAGACCGCGGCCCCGAGGATGCACCGCTGCGCTCCTACTCGCAGCTGGCCCGCAAGTACCGCATCAGCAAGTCCAGCGTGCGAGACCTCATTATCGGCCGCCGTCGAGGGCAGCGCGGGGTAGAGGTCGAAAGGCCCGTGTCAAAGGCGGCGAAGGCCGACCGGGTCGAACTGAGGGTGCGCGTACCCCTGAAGTACCGGGCTATCGTGCGTCGAAAAGGGGGCTCGGCGTGGTTGATCCGGGCGATTGAGCATTACGCCACGCGCACCGCAGAGGACGCGGAATAAGCGGGATTCGAGGGATGTGTTCCCAGGGTGCGCAGTGTGCAGTGTGGCAATTGGAGGGGTATGAGCAAGCCTAAAATCAATAGAGGGAGGCCGTCCCTGTATCGCGCCGAGTTTGTCGAGCAGGCGCGCAAATACTGTCTGCTCGGAGCGACGGACGAAGAAATGGCCGGGTTTTTTGGGGTGGCCTTATCCACGTTTTCGAATTGGAAGGTTAACCACCCCGAATTTATGGAAGCCCTAAAAGCGGGCAAAGCCGTGGCGGATGCAAATGTCGCGGATCGGCTCTATCGGCGTGCGATGGGCTATTCGCATGAGGCGGTGAAGATTTTCAATTGCGATGGGGCGCCGCTCAAGGTGCCCTATACCGAGCATTACCCGCCGGACACGACGGCGTGTATCTTCTGGCTGAAGAACCGGCAGCGCGAGAAGTGGCGCGACCGGACGGACCAATCCGTTTCACACGCTTACGAGTCGATGTCGGACGAGGACATCCGCGCGGAGCTGGCCGCGCTGTTGGCGGGGGGGGTGCTTGCTCCGGGTGGCGATGCGTCGTGAAAGCGCGCATGCCCGCCGTGCCCTCGGTCTGGCGCATGAGCTGAAGCGGCGTCATCCGTGGCGCCCGCTCGACGGCCCGCAGCGCATGGCCTACGAGAGCGAGGCCGACATCATCGGCTACGGCGGGGCGGCCGGCGGGGGAAAGACGGATCTGGCCTGCGGCAAGGCCCTCACGCGCCATCAGAAGGTGCTGGTGCTGCGTCGCGAGGCCACCCAGCTGACCGGCATCATCGACCGCTTCACGGAGCTGCTCGGCGGGCGCGACGGCTACAACGGCGCCGAGCGGATCTGGCGCCTGCCGGGCAAGCAGATCGAGTTTGGTTCGACGCCGAACCTGGATGACTGGAGCAAGTACCAGGGGCGCCCGCACGATCTGCTGGTGTTCGACGAGGCGGCCAACTTCCTGGAATCGCAAGTGCGGGCGCTGCTGGGCTGGCTGCGCTCGGTCGACCCGCGGCAGCGCTGCCAGGCGCTGATGACCTTCAACCCGCCGACGACGGCCGAGGGCCGGTGGATTACCGCGTTCTTCGCGCCGTGGCTGGACAAGAAGCACCCCCGGCCGGCGCAGCCCGGTGAGCTGCGCTGGTTCGCGATGGTCGATGGCAAGGAGGTCGAGACCGCCGACGGCGCACCCTTCCAGCGCGGGGCAGACCTGATCAAGCCGATGAGCCGCACCTTCGTGCCGTCGCGCGTTTCCGATAACCCTTACCTGATGGGAACCGGCTACATGGCCACCTTGCAATCGCTGCCCGAGCCGCTGCGCTCGCAGATGCTGTACGGCGACTTTACCGCGGGCATCGAGGACGACCCCTGGCAGGTGATCCCCACGGCCTGGGTGGAGGCGGCCCAGGCGCGCTGGAAGCGCCCCGACAAGCTGGCGCCGATGGACTCGATGGGGGTCGACGTGGCCCGCGGCGGGCGCGACAGCACGATCATCGCGCGCCGCCATGGCATGTGGTTCGATGTGCCGCTGGCCTATCCGGGCGAGGCGACGCCGGACGGGCCGAAGGTGGCGGGGCTGGCGATGGCGGCGATGCGCGATCAGGCGGTGATGCACGTCGATGTGATCGGCGTCGGCTCGAGCCCTTACGACTTCCTGAACGACGCCGGCCAGCAGGTGGTCGGCGTGAATGTGGCGGAGGCCGCGGCGGGGCTCGATAAGTCCGGCCGGCTGCGCTTCCGGAACCAGCGCAGCGAGCTGGCGTGGAAGATGCGCGAGGCGCTGGACCCGGCCAACAATACCGGCGTCGCGCTGCCGCCCGATCCGCGCCTGCTCGCCGATCTGACCGCCTACACGTGGGAGCTCGTCGGCTCGACGGTGCAGGTGGCCAGCCGCGAGGACATCATCAAGCGCATCGGCCGCTCGCCGGACTACGGCAGCGCCTACCTGCTCGCGCTGCTCGATACACCCAAGCGCTCGATCCTGCGCACGCTGGGGCGCCAGAGCCGGCCGCGCGGCGACTACGACCCCTACGCCTGACGGGTGCGCGTGCCTTGCCGCCCGCGCGCCACCATGCGGGCATGGAAGGCTTGTCTGTCGAACCTCTCTGCGTCGCTGCGTTCCGGGCCGATCCGGCATCGGGCGAGCTGCTGCGCCTGTACGGCGAGGAATGCGCACTGGCCGGGCTGCCGGCGCCGTGCCCGGATTACGACACCTATGCGGTGATGGAACAGTCCGGCGCGCTGCGCCTGATCGGGGCGCGCTACGCTGGCGCGCTGATCGGCTTCTGCTGCCTGCTGGCCTACCGCAATCCGCACTACAGCCAGCAACTGGCGGTCACCGAGTCGCTGTTCGTGGCGGCGCCCTATCGCAACACCGGGGCCGGGCTGGCGCTGCTGCGCGAGGCCGAACGGCTGGCCCGCGAGGCCGGGGCGCTGGCTCTGTTCGTCAGTGCGCCGGCGGGCGGGGCGCTGCAGCGGGTGCTGTCGGCGCATCGCGAATGGCGCCACAGCAACGTGGCCTTCGTGCGGGGGCTGCGCTGATGCTGCCGGTAGCGATCACCGCCACGCCGGCCCAGGTGGCAGCGGTGCGGCGCCTCGAAACGGCGCTGCGCGCCCTGCCGCAGGCGGCCATCGACACCGCGCATCTGCTCCATGCCGGGCTCTACGCGCGGACGATCCGCATTCCGGCCGGCGTGATCCTCACCGGCGCCGAGATCACCCGCGCCACGGTGCTGGTGTTCCACGGCCACGCTGCGGTGACGATCGGCGACGACACCGCCGAGCTGGCCGGCTTTCACGTGCTGCCGGCCGCGGCCCAGCGCAAGACCGCCTTCCTGGCCCTGGCCGACTGCCATCTGACGATGCTGTTTGCCAGCGACGCGCGCAGCGTCGAGGCCGCCGAAACCCAATTCACCGACGAGCCCGACCTGCTGATGTCCCGTCAGCCCGGCGCGCGCAACGTCGTGACCATCACGGGAGACTAACCATGTCCGGAGCCACCACCGCCGCCTATGTCATCGGCGGCGCCATGCTCGCCAGCACCGCCTATCAGGCCTATGAGGGCAACAAGGCCAATCAGGACCAGCGCAGCGCGCAGCGGCAGGCGCAGGCCACCGCCGAAGCCACCGCCAAAACCGCCGACGAGGCGCAGAACAAGGCCACCCAGAAGCGCACCGATGTCGCCGGTGCGCTGTCGGCAGCGATGCAAGCCGGCAAGGCGGGCGCCTCCGGCACCATGCTGACCGGGCCGCAGGGGGTCGATCCGAACGCGCTGAGCCTCGGCAAGAACACGCTGCTGGGGTCGTAAGCCGTGACCGACATGCAGATCCCGCGCGACCGGCTGCTGACCCGCTGGAGCCAGCTCAAGACCGAGCGGGCCACCTGGTGGGCGCACTGGAAGGAGATCAGTGATCACCTGCTGCCGCGCAGCGGGCGCTTCTTCGTGCAGGACCGCAACCGCGGCAACCGGCGCCACAACACCATTTACGACAACACCGGGACGCGGGCGCTGCGGGTGCTCGCGGCCGGCATGATGTCGGGGCTGACCAGCCCGGCGCGGCCGTGGTTCCGGCTCGCTACCGCCGACGCCGAGCTGATGAAATACGCCCCGGTCAAGCTGTGGCTCGCCGACGTGACCACGCTGATGCACGCGATCTTCCAGCGCTCCAACACCTACCGGGCGCTGCACTCGATGTACGAGGAGCTCGGCGCCTTCGGCACGGCGGCCACGGTGCTGATGCCCGACTACCGCAACGTCATCCACCACTACCCGCTGACGACCGGGGAATACTGCCTCGCCACCAATTGGCAGGGCGAAGTCACCACGCTGTACCGCGAGTTTCAGAAAACGGTGCATGAGCTGGTTGCCGAGTTTGGACTGGAGCGGGTCAGCAAGACCGTGCGCGGGCTCTACGAACGCGGCAGCCTCGACGCCTGGGTGACGGTGATCCACTGCATCGAGCCGCGCAGCGATCGCGACCCGTCCCGCAGGGATGCGGCCAACATGGCCTGGAAGTCGGTCTATTTCGAGCTCGGCGGCGATCCGGGCAAGCCGCTGCGCGAATCCGGCTTTGCGCGCTTCCCGGCGCTGTGCCCGCGCTGGGCCACGGCCGGCGGCGACATCTACGGCAACAGCCCCGGCATGGAGGCGCTCGGCGACATCAAGCAGTTGCAGCACGAACAGCTGCGCAAGGCGCAGGTGATCGACTACAAGACTAAACCGCCGTTGCAGGTGCCCACCAGCATGAAGAACCGCGACGTCGAGGCGCTGCCCGGCGGGGTGTCCTACGTCGATGCGGCCACCCCGAACGGCGGCATCAAAACCGCCTTCGAGGTCAATCTGGACCTCTCGCACCTGCTCGCCGACATCCAGGACGTACGCGAACGGGTGCGCGGCGCCTTCTACGCCGATTTGTTCCTGATGCTGGCCAACCAGACCGACACGCGGATGACCGCGACCGAAGTGGCCGAGCGCCACGAAGAGAAGCTGCTGATGCTCGGCCCGGTGCTCGAGCGCCTGCAAAATGAACTGCTCGATCCGCTCATCGAAATGACCTTCGAGCAGATCATGCAGGCCGGCATCGTGCCGCCGCCGCCCGACGAACTGCAGGGCCACGACCTCAACGTCGAACTGGTCAGCATGCTGGCGCAGGCGCAGCGCGCCATCGGCACCAACAGCATCGACCGCTTCGTCGGCAACCTCGGCGCGGTGGCGCAGTTCAAGCCCGAGGTGCTCGACAAGTTCGACGCCGACGAATGGACCGACGTGTATGCCGACTCGCTCGGCCTGCCGCCGCAGATCATCGTGCCGGCCGACCGCGTGCGGGCCCTGCGCCAGCAGCGCGCCCAGGCGCAGCAGCAGGCGCAGCAATCGGCACTGGCCGAGCAGCAGGCCGCTACCGCGCAGAAGCTCGCCGCGGCCAAGACCAGCGAGCCCAACGCGCTGACCGACATCACTCGCGCCTTCAGCGGCTACGCCTGACCCGAAAGGACCCCATGAACCCGTACTACACGACCTCCTCCGACTTCACGCCGATGATCTCGGCGCTGGCCGTCACCCCTGCCGACGGCGCCGATCTGGTGCCGCCCTCCGGCCCCGCCCGCCCGACCCGCGCCGTGCTGATCGGCGGCGCCGGCACGCTGGCGCTGACCATGGCCGACGGCAGCGCCGTGACGCTGACGCTCCCGGCCACCGCCTGCGGCGTGCTGATTTATCTCGCCGTCACGCGCATCAAGGCCACCGGCACCACCGCGACCAACATCGCGGCGTTTTACTGAGAGGACATCCCATGAGCCAGTTCAAGATCGGCCCCGGCGGGCGCTTGCATCACCCGGCCAGCGGCGCGTATGTGGGCGTGCTCGACCTCAACGGGGTCGAACAGTTCGTACCGGTGATTTTGCCATTCCCCGACTTCGCACCGTCGATCGTCGCCAGCTTTGTCGCCGGCACCACGGCGGCGCAGAGCGGAACGCTAGTCACGGTCACGGCCACCGCGCATGGGATTGTCGGCAGCACGGTGCGTAACGGGTATCGGATTTACTATCCCGGAT